>Ga0187886_1004486_pt1 | contig 10004 bp, 6 predicted proteins | sample June2016WEW_20_1_FD_133001 | JGI IMG/M metagenome (GOLD analysis project Ga0187886, IMG submission 133001) | Peatland microbial communities from SPRUCE experiment site at the Marcell Experimental Forest, Minnesota, USA - June2016WEW_20_150 | ecosystem: Environmental > Terrestrial > Soil >... | reverse complement strand
GACGGGACGGATTGGGTAGATGCCTGGTCAGGACAGACTCTTCCCGGCGGCATGGTAGTCACAGCCGAAGCCCCTCTCGAAAAAGTGCCAGTCTATTGGCGTAAAGGGAGCCCATATTTCTTCGTGTTTTAATTACAATGTCCATTCTCACCGCCACTGCGACTGCAAATGCTAATATTGCCCTGATCAAATACTGGGGAAACCGCGATGACCTTCTGCGCCTTCCCTCCAATGGCTCTATTTCGATGAATCTGGATGGGTTGTTTGCACGGACGCGGGTCGCTTTCCAGAGCAGCCTTTCCCAGGATTTACTGATTTTGAATGGAAAGAAAGAAACCGGCAAGGCATTGACCCGCATGGTCAGTTTTCTCGACCTGGTTCGCTGCCAGGCTAACACAGACCTTAATGCGCTGGTCAACAGCGAAAATAGCTTTCCCACTGGGGCAGGCCTGGCATCCTCTGCAGCGGCCTTCGCCGCCCTCAGCCTGGCGGCCACGCATGCCCTGGGCCTGGAACTGGACGAAGGAGAGCTTTCACGCCTGGCACGGCGCGGGTCTGGCTCAGCCTGCCGATCCATCCCGGGAGGGTTTGTGGAATGGCTTCCGGGAGTTGACGACCGCAGTTCTTTTGCTATTTCGATTGCGCCCCCCGAACATTGGGACCTGGTCGATTGTATCGCCATCGTTGAGCCACAACCTAAAACAACCGACTCTACTGAAGGCCACCACCTGGCAGACACCAGCCCGCTGCAATCTGCCCGTTTAGCCGATACGCCCCGACGGCTGGATATTTGCCGCCAGGCCATTTTAAAACGTGATTTTGACGCCCTGTCAGCCATCACCGAGTTGGACAGCAACCTGATGCATGCGGTAATGATGACTTCTTCACCGCCCTTGTTTTACTGGCAACCATCTTCGCTACACTTGTTGAAAGAGATTCAAGATTGGCGCCAGCATGGACTGCCTGTCTGTTATTCCCTGGATGCCGGCCCAAACGTACACGTCCTCAGTCATGGGGATGCTGCTGCTCAGGTAAAGGACAGGCTGGAGAAATTTCCGGGTGTATTACAAGTCCTCACCGCCAAACCGGGCGGACCGGCGCATCTGAAATAAAACCTTATAAGAGAACTCTGATTATTTTGCTTGCGCACTCAAAGGCGATATAATTAGTAACCAGAACAAAATGGTAATAATCTAGAAGGTTACTTATTTTTTAATTCCGATCCGGAAGAAAATACTTTATGAGCTCAATTAGCAACTTAGCGTTAACGATTGTGGAGTTTGTCATCTCCCTAGGTATCCTGGCTTTCCTGCACGAGCTGGGGCATTTTTTAATCGCACGCCTATTTAAAATAGAGGTTGATGAGTTCGGATTTGGGTTTCCCCCGCGCATCGTCCGCCTTTTCAGGTTGGGCGGGACTGATTTCACCTTGAACTGGATCCCTTTTGGGGCATTCGTGCGCCCTAAAGGAGAAAACGATCCTTCCATCCCGGGGGGATTGGCAGCCTCCAATCCATGGAAGCGTCTGGCGGTCCTGTTTGGCGGCCCGGTAATGAACCTGCTGGCCGGTATCCTCATCTTCAGCCTGGTCTTTGTGAAGGTTGGCGCCCCCGATCCAAACGTTGTTCAGATCGTAGGGGTCAGCCCGGATTCACCGGCTTCTGTGGCAGGCATCCAAAATGGCGACATTGTTTTAACAGTAAATGGGACAAAGGTAACCGAGAGCCAGAACCTTTCGGACATGATCCGCCAGAACCTGGGCAAGCAGGTCACACTTTCCATAAAGCGTAATAACCAGGAAATTGTTTTAAAAACAACCCCGCGGGTCAATCCTCCCCAGGGGCAGGGACCGCTGGGTGTCCTGTTAGGCAACCCGGTCAGGCCAATAAACTGGTTCGAATCGATCCCATATGCCATCCAGATGACCTATGAACAAATTGAACAAATGGCTCTACTGCCCGGTCGGTTGATTGCCGGCAATATACCCGCTGACCAGGCGCGGGTGGTTGGCCCGGTTGGCATGTTTGATATTTACCAGCAAGCCCGCCAGCGCGATACACAGAATCAGGCGGCGCAAAATCCGCAAACGCCCGCGGTAAATACACTGCTTTTGATGGCGTTCATTTCGGTTGCCCTGGGAATCACCAACCTGCTGCCCATCCCGGCCCTGGATGGCGGGCGGATTTTATTCGTCCTGCCTGAAATCGTCACCCATCGCCGGGTTCAACCCGAGTTTGAAAACACGGTGCACATGATTGGCTTTGCCCTGCTGATCCTGGTACTGGTCGTAATCACCACCAATGATTTTCTCCATCCAATTGCTCTCCCTTGAAAGTAGTGAGAATGGCAAGCAAACCTAAGAAACCTTCTGTAACGTTCAAAGAAGTAACCACGGCGTTGTTGGACAATAGCCGCCCATTTTCTCCTCGCTATTTGCATCACTTTTCAGATATTTCTTCCAGCGATCTGGAGGACTTGAAAAAGATCTGGCTGCAGGTAAACCTCGACCGGCGCGTGGCCTTACTCGAAGACCTTGAAGAGCTGGCCGAAGCGGATACCGTGCTATATTTCGAGGATGTGGCCCATCTTGCCTTAAGCGACCCAGACGGGCGTGTCCGCGCAACCGCCATCCGCTTAATGTGGGAAAGCGATAATATAAGGTTGGTGCCGGTATTCACTAAAATGATGCTCGAGGATAAAGAAGAAATCGTCCGCGCCCAGGCTGCTTCAGCTTTGGGCCTGTTTGTGTATATTGGCGAGATGGAAGCAATCGCCTCTTTTTCACATCGCAAAATCGAAGATGACTTGCTGAAAGTGCTTAGCGGAACAGATACTCCCATTGTCCGGCGGCGCGCGCTTGAATCATTGGGCTTTTCCAGCCGTGAAGAAGCCCCTGCCGTATTCCGGAAGGCCTACGACGATGGGGACACGCAATGGCTTGCCAGCGCCCTTTTTGCCATGGGACGTTCGGCCGATGAACAGTGGGAGGAATCGATCTTGAAGAATTTGAATCATTCTGACCCGGATGTTCAGGTAGAAGCCATTCGGGCAGCCGGACAGCTCGAACTGGATTCCGCCCGTGAACCGCTTTTGAAAATGATCGAAGAAGGCGAGGGATTAGATGTCGATCTGCGCGCTGCGGCGATCTGGTCTCTTTCGCAAATCGGTGGAGAAGGGGTGCGCGAGGCGTTGGACCGGCTCTACGATGACACCGAGGATGAAAGTGAAGCGGAATATATCGAAGATGCTTTGGATAACCTTTCGTTTACGGATGGGGTTGCCGATTTGGGCATGCTGGGTTTTCCGGTCGATGAAGAGGACCGACTGAACACCATCATTGATGTAAATGAACAAGAAGAGGACGATCAAAGTGGGGACCACAAGCGCCGGAAGAAAAAACACGACTGAATTGGGTATTGAATGCATCCCTGGTTTCTATTGATTTTAATCCTGGCCAATAACTGGCTGACTGCTCAACCAGCCCAGGTAAGCATTAACGACCTGGGCGTTACCTACATTTTCGGAGAAAGTATGTCGTTTAAGGCCAGGATCTTTTCCATCGATCCCATCAAGGAAGTGTTTTTATTCATCCAACCGGAAGGGCAGGATAGCATGGCTGAAAAAATGACCCTATCCGGCCAGGGTGAGCTTTCGTATATTTATGACCTCCATCAAAAACCCCTGCCTCCTTTTTCGAAAATAACCTACTGGTACCGGGTTGTGTTTGGGGATGGCAGCCAGGAGGAAAGCGGGAATCACGCTTTTTCCTATGAAGATAACCATTTTACCTGGCAAAATTTGGACCAGGGTGGCTTCCAGGTATATTGGGTGAAAGGGGATCTGGCCTTTGGGCAGACCGCGCTGAATACCGCCAAGGCCGGATTAGATACAGCGCATAAATACCTGCCTGGTAACCCCCCTTCACCGCTGAGAATTTTTATTTATCCCACCTCTGACGACCTGCAAGCTGCCCTACAGGCTTCTCAGATTTCCTGGATCGCCGGGCACGCCAACCCCCAACTCGGGATAATCATGGTAACGATTTCTCCAGGCCCTGAACAACGCATGGAGATGGAACGCCAGATTCCGCACGAGATCATGCACTTGGTTGAATCTCAAGCCGCCGGGGACGCTTACTCGAGCTTGCCCACCTGGTTGACAGAAGGCGTAGCTTCGCTGGCAGAAATTTACCCCAACCCTGATTTCCAAAGGTCGCTGTCTAAGGCTGCTGAGAGCGACACGTTGATTCCTTTGAATTTGCTGTGCAATGGTTTCTCGCATGAAGCCTCCAGCGCCTTCCTTTCTTATGCCGAATCGATTTCGTTCGTTCGTTTCTTATCAGAACGCTTTGGCAGTTCTGGCTTGCAGACCCTGATCAAGAAGTACCAGGATGGTCTTGGGTGCAGCGAGGGCTTACAAGCTGCCTATGGACAATCCTTGGATCAATTGGATGCACAATGGAAGGAAGAAGTCTTGGGTATCAACGCCCAGGTCCTGGCCTGGAAAAACCTTTCTCCTTACTTATTGCTTTCGCTCTTATTGCTTTTACCCCCGATCGGGCTGGGTGTGTGGAACCGAGGCAAGTTCTGACCGTCAGGTTTATAAATGGAAACGAACGCAGAATCAAAACTCCGCCTGCATGCCATCATCGAAGGACACGTCCAGGGCGTCGGCTTTCGCTATTTTGTCAGTGAACAGGCTCAACGCATCGGCTTGACCGGGTGGGTGCGCAATATGTATGATGGGCAGGTGGAAGTGGTCGCCGAAGGGGTAAGGAGTGACCTGGAGGAACTGCTGAAATACCTCCAGCGCGGCCCTGGCGGCGCCTATGTATCTAGCGTGACTGAAGATTGGACCCCAGCTAGCAGCGAATACCGGCGGTTCAGCATTGCTCCGACGGAATTCTAAATTATTCCTCTCCTGAAAGCAGGCGCGCCTTTTGCCAGAGTGGCAGATTGGAGTCTTCTGCCAGGATCTCACGCAGCTCGAAGATCTGGTCACGCAAGGCTGCCGCACGTTCGAACTCCAACTCCTTGGCGGCAATTTTCATCTGATTCCCAAGTTCGCTGATGACTCGCTTTAATTCGTCCTGCTGCAGCCTGGATTCACGCCGCCCGACCTGGTATTCAGCGCGCCCCTCGGCAACTGCCGGGGCTCTGGTCAGGCGTTCGGTTAAATCATGGACAGCCTTAATGATACTTACCGGCTCGATGTGATGCTTCTGGTTGTAGGCCATTTGCTTGGCGCGCCGGCGGTTAGTTTCATCGATGGCTTGGTGCATCGAATCGGTAGTACGGTCAGCGTACATGATCACTTTACCATGCACATTGCGCGCTGCCCGGCCGATCGTTTGGATCAAAGCTGTACCTGAACGTAGAAAGCCCTCTTTATCCGCATCCAATACAGCCACCAGGGATACTTCGGGCAAGTCGAGCCCTTCCCTGAGCAAATTAATCCCGACGATCACGTCGAAAACGCCCATACGTAAATCGCGCAATATGCCAATGCGTTCCAGAGTTTCCACCTCAGAATGCAGGTAGTGGACTTTGACGCCCATTTCCATCAGATAGTCTGCCAGATCTTCGGCCATGCGCTTGGTAAGCGTCGTGACCAACACACGCTCCCCCGCTTCAACACGCTGGTGGATTTCTCCCAGCAGATTATCCACCTGCCCCTTAGAAGGCCGGACTTCTACTTGTGGATCCAGCAAGCCGGTCGGACGGATGATCTGCTCTACTACCTGGTCAGCACGCCCCAGTTCATACACAGCGGGGGTGGCCGAAGTATAGATGGTAAAGCCCATATGCTCTTCGAATTCTTTGAAGGTCAGCGGGCGGTTATCAACCGCCGAAGGCAGACGGAAGCCGTATTCCACCAGTACGTTCTTGCGTGATCGGTCTCCATTGAACATACCGCGGATCTGGGGAATAGTCATGTGCGATTCGTCGAGGAAGAGCAGGTAATCGCTGGGCAAGTAGTCTACCAGCGTCCAGGGCGCCGAGCCGGCCGGGCGCTGATCCAGGTGGCGCGAATAATTTTCGATCCCGGAACAGTAGCCTACCTCACGCAGCATCTCCAGGTCATACAAGGTGCGCTGCTCAATACGTTGGGCTTCAAGTAACTTATCGTTTGCTTTAAAGTATTTCAAACGCTCATCCAGCTCAGTCTCAATGTCCACGATGGCTTTTTTCAAACGGTCATCTTGGGTAATATAGTGTTTGGCCGGGTAAACTTCGATTTTGTCCGGCTCGCCAAAGAATTCACCGGTCAATGGGTTGAAAATGACCATACGCTCGACTTCATCTCCAAAAAAAGCGATCCGGAAGGCTTTTTTATCCTCATAAGCTGGAAAAATTTCCAGGGTATCGCCCCTGACACGGAATGTACCGGGACGTAGCTCCATATCATTGCGCTGGTACTGGCTTTCGATCAACTGCCTTAAGAGTGCATTACGCCGATAAATTTTTCCCTGTTCCAAAGTGATTACGACCCTGCCGTATTCCTCGGGGTTCCCCAGGCCATAAATGCAAGAAACTGACGCAACGATGATCACGTCCCGGCGGGACATCAAGGCAGCCGTCGCCGCCAGGCGCAGGCGGTCGATTTCCTCGTTGATTTCAGTTTCTTTTTCGATGTAAAGGTCCCGCTGAGGAACATAAGCCTCAGGCTGATAATAATCGTAATAGGAAACGAAGTATTCCACGGCGTTATCAGGGAAAAATTCTTTGAACTCTGCATAAAGTTGGGCAGCCAGAGTTTTATTATGCGCCATCACCAGGGCCGGTTTCTGAAGCCGCGTAATGATATTGGCCATGGCAAAGGTCTTGCCAGTGCCTGTAGCGCCCAATAGAACCTGATGGCGAAGACCCTGGTGAATGCCATCCACCAACTTCTCAATAGCTTCCGGCTGGTCGCCGGTAGGGATATAAGGAGCCTGTAAACGGAAATCAACCACGTGTTCCTCCTTACTTTTTGTCCAACCGTTCACATATAGCGCCCGCCATCCTTCACTGCTTTTTCCAGAGGTATTTCCCAAGGCCAGACAGAACCTGTGTTCTAATTCTATTGTACCAAGAAGGCCTAGGATCGGCAAGGAGGATGTAACAGGTCGATCAGGATGGTCCCCAGGTCTCGCCCATGACCGTGAGTACTTCCAACAGTCGCGGCTTCCATTCATAGGCATCGAGGCTCATGATCATCCAGTAAGAATTTTTACCTGTGCGAGTCTGGTAGCCAATATTGGGCAGGTTGCGCGAATTGATCCCTTCCGGAAGGGGTGGATAGCGCAAGACAATTTGCTCCCCTTCGGCAGTAACACTCGCTAAGCCAGCAAGTTCCGCCCTTAGCTTGACCTGGAACTGATAGATCAGGTTGGCGACAGACTCCGGTAAATGCCCGAACCGGTCGGCAAATTCTTCGGTCATGGCACGCAGGTCCTCTTCATTCTGCACATCGGCTAGGCGCCGGTAGAGTTTGAGGCGCATATTTTGGTCGGGCACGTATTCAGTCGGGATGCCCACTTCCAAGGGCAGATCCACGTTCACCGGCAGCTGAATTTCCTGGATGTTGATAGGGTTCTTTTGCGCTTCAGGCAGACCAGAAATCTGCCTAAAATTCTTGACCGCCTGGGCAAGCAGGCGTGTATAAAGGTGAAACCCAACCGTGGCGATATAGCCGTGCTGGCGTGTACCCAGCAGCTCGCCAGCTCCGCGCATTTCCAGGTCGCGCATAGCGATCGAATACCCCGATCCCAATTGAGTGTTTTCAGCAATAATTTCCAGGCGTTCTTCCCCTTCGGGTGTGGGGGGTTTTTTCTTGTGGCGGAAAAAGTAGGCGTACGCCCGTTGCGCCCCGCGCCCGACCCGTCCGCGCAATTGGTATAATTGTGCCAAACCGAAGGTATCGCCGCGGTCGACGATCAGTGTATTGGCGTTGGGAATATCAAGGCCAGATTCGATGATAGAAGTGCAAAGCAGGATATCTATCATCCCCTGGTTAAAACGATGCATCACCCCCGCCAACTCACCTTCTGGCATTTGCCCATGGGCTACACCAATTCGCCCTTCCGGCACAAGGTTATTCAAGTGTTTCTCCATGGCGCGAATTGTTTGCACCCGGTTGTGGACGAAAAAGACCTGCCCACCTCGCTCCATCTCGCGCAAGACGGCCTGCCGCACCAGGTGAGGAGAATAAGGCCCCACATAGGTGATGATCGGCAGGCGCTCTTCAGGCGGCGTATTGATGGTTGAAATATCTCTGACCCCGGTCAAAGCCATGTACAACGTGCGAGGAATGGGGGTAGCAGTAAGGGTCAGGACGTCTACTTCTGTACGCAGTTTCTTCAAGTATTCCTTGTGGGTAACCCCAAAGCGTTGCTCTTCATCGATGATGACCAACCCAAGATCTTTAAACTGCACATCCTGCTGGATTAAGCGATGCGTGCCGATGATGATATCGACTTCACCGCGGGAAAGTTTGCGCAGGATTTCATCCTGCTCACGCGGTGACCGGAAACGTGAAAGCATCTCGACTTCAACGGGATAGGCTGCCAACCGTTGGCAAAAGGTATCGAAATGCTGCTGAGCCAAAACAGTCGTCGGCACCAGGAGGCCTACCTGTTTTCCATCCAGCACTGCTTTGAAAGCAGCGCGTAAGGCCACCTCTGTCTTACCATAGCCCACATCACCGCATAATAAACGGTCCATCGGACGGGCAGTCTCCATATCTTTCTTGACTTCATTGATCGCTTTGAGCTGGTCCAGAGTCTCTATGTATGGAAAACTTGCTTCAAGTTCCTTCTGCCAGGGCGCATCTGGTTGAAATGCAAAACCTTGTGCAGAGTGGCGGCGTGCATATAATTCCAACAGCTCCTGGGCGACCTCCTGCACGGCTTCGCGTACACGCTCCTTGGCCTGTGACCACTCAGCCGTTCCTAACCGGGTTGGGTTAGGTTCCTCGCCTTCGGCGCCGATATAACGGTATAACCGGTCAGCCTGGTGGACTGGCACGTAGAGCTGGTCAGCATTGTCATATTCGACGCACAGAAATTCTTTCTCAGAGCCTTCGAGGATACGCCTGACCAGACCTATATAGCGCCCAATGCCATAGTCTACATGCACGACCCAATCCCCCGGTTTTAGGTCGGCATAGAAAGACTCTGGGGCATCTGCCAGCGGCCGGTGAAACTGGCGTGGTTTGGGCCTTTCCCAGCCAAAAATCTCGCTGTCAGTTAGCAAATGCAGCTTATCGCCGTTCGCAAGGGTCAGAATCCAACCTTCAGTCAGGGTGCCTTCGATGAAATTTGGCAGACGTTGGAGGTTTAAAATGCTTTCCCTTTCATTCCACAGCTCGCGCAGGCGTGAATCCTGGCGAGAAACGATTTCCACCCTCTCTCCAGCCTGGCAACTGTCGACCACATAATCCATAAAAGGTTTGAGCCGTCCACCGAAACGCGGACCGGGGACAAACGCCTGAGAGAGCTCGGAAAGCTCCTCGGCTGAAGACCGGCCAAGCTCGAGAAAAGTATAATTTCCGAGAGTATCTTGAATTTCTGACCAGGAAAGATATGGAATCGGGAAATCCGCCGGTAAGGTCCCTTCATGGATGCTGTCCTGGCGTAATTTGACTGCCTGTTCCTCGACTTCAGAAGCCGTCACTTCTAACAGGCTCATATCATCGATCAGCACCAGACTATGCTGGGGTAAGTAATCCAGCAGAGTCGCCGGAGTCTGATGCATGACTGGTAAATAAAATTCGTCCACTTCCTGAACCGGAAGATTCAATCCGGCTGCCTTTCCGGGCAAGATTTCCCTGGCAGGCGTCACCAGAAGCTGCTCTAGTACCTGGAAGGTCCTTTGCGTAGCGGGGTCAAACTTTCGGATCGATTCGATCTCGTCGCCAAAGAAATCCAACCGGGCCGGGTAAGGTTCGGAAGTCGGCCAGATATCAAGCAAGCCGCCGCGCCGCGAATACTGCCCAGGCTCCAGCACGGTGTCGGCAGCCTG
>Ga0187886_1004485_pt1 | contig 10005 bp, 7 predicted proteins | sample June2016WEW_20_1_FD_133001 | JGI IMG/M metagenome (GOLD analysis project Ga0187886, IMG submission 133001) | Peatland microbial communities from SPRUCE experiment site at the Marcell Experimental Forest, Minnesota, USA - June2016WEW_20_150 | ecosystem: Environmental > Terrestrial > Soil >... | reverse complement strand
GCGTCCCCATGTCATTGATATCGTAGGTGAGGCGCGGCTCGATGTAGGAGCGGTCGACATGGATCTGGGCCGCCAGATGAAAGACCACATCGATATCCGGCATGAGCTTTTCCAGCAGTTCATAGTCCCGGACATCACCCTTGATAATTTTAAAATTTCGGGAGTCCAGGAGGTGACGGACATTCGTTAAGTTCCCGCTAAGGAAATTGTCCAGGCAGACAACATTATGCCCTTCCTGGACATATTTGTCACAGAGATGACTGCCAATAAAGCCGGCGCCGCCAGTTATCATTATTTTCATTTTTTATACCCCTTTATCAGCTCTTGATATAAATCGTCTACCCTGTCCATCTGTTTATAGTAGTTGTTTCTTTCTTCGATTATTTTCCGGCTCTTCGTGCCGAATGTCTTTCCCGTTTCTTTATTCTTCAACAAATAGACAATTTTATCAAGTAATGACGTTGGGTTATGGGTCGGGATAACGAAGCCATTGACGGCATCCTCCACCCATCCCCGGTTATCACCGAAGTCGGTGACGATAACCGGCAGCCCGCAGGCCATTGCCTCGGCGGTGCCGGCAGATAGGCCGGCATCGGACGTTGACGTGGAAACGTAGACGTCCGCCGAAGCCAGATAACCGGGAAGCTCGGCGTTGGGTATATCTCCGACGAAAATGACGCTGGGAGTGACTCCCAGCGATGCCGCCAGATTTTTCAATACTTCTTTTTGAGAGCCATCGCCGGCGATGATGAATTTGGCGGCGGGGAACTCTTTCAGCACCAGGGGCACGGCTTGAATCAGCGACGGGATATCGTAAATCGGTTCGAGCTTTCTGGTGCTGATGATTACCGGGCAGCCGGCCACCCCGAGTCTTTCCAGGAGTTTAGAGTCCCTTTTCTCCGGACTGAAGCGTTTGACATCGGTCCCGAAGAAAATAATATTGATCTTCCCGGGGTCTGCCCCGAGATTCGTCAGAGGGCCTTTCACGTGCTCGCCATCGCAGGTAATCAGGTCGGCCCGCTTCAGGACGGACTTTACCACCGGTTTCAGCAGGGGGAATCTTTTCGGTTCCACCAGTATGTCCGACCCCCACACTGTTATCACGAAGGGATGAAATGCGGCACAGGCGCCCAGCGAGCCGTAGCTGGTAACGTAGTGACTGTGCAAAACGTCGGGACTTATTTCCTTCACGATTTTCTTTATCCGGGCAGCCCATATCAATAGATTCAGGACCCTGTTGCCGAAGTATTGCTTCAGGACGTGAACTTGAAGCGATTTATAGTTATAAGGGGCGTCAGTTATTAGGTGGACTTCGTAGTCCCTGTCCACAAAGTAATTAACCCACCTTTGCGTATGGATGCTTTTGCCCGAGGCGAGATAGACCAGCTTCATTATCACCCGTTCTTATCGTTCGCCTTTTTATCTTCACGAGGTATATTTCTCGCGGAGTCTCTGTACCACCATCTCCAATGCCCGGGTGGTCTCGCGTCCCTCTTCGCCGGTTATCGGCGGCTCACCGCCGGTCAGGACGCTATCGACGAAGCGGCTGATAATAATGTTATGCCCGTAGAATTCACCCTGTCCGGTCAAGACTCGGAAGGCATTACTGACTACTCCGCCGGCCCTACGGGCAGAGGTCCCCAGGGAGGAGAACGCCAGTGAAGTCGGTTTCATCGACTTGTTTCTGCCCTCCCGGACCAGCAGCATACCGAGCAGGTCCAGGTGCAAAGCCCCCTCCGTGCCCAGGATTTCAATGGTCGAGGCGCGCCGGCGGCTGGAGTAGGAAATAACAATGGAACTGTACCCCTTCTCCCCCTCCAGGTCTATCCGGAATTCATCGAACGGCGCCCAGGGGTGCTCCAGGCGTCGGGTGGTGATAACCTCGGCGTTTTTAACCCTGCCGATGAAAGCAATCGACTTGTAGACGGGGTGGGGGCCGGTCTCCCCGATAACACCCCCCGGCAGCTTGTGAATCCAGTAGTCTTCCCTCATTATCATCTCGTCCCAGGGGTCGGACATGAATATCCTCATTCCAATGAAATCCCCGATGGCGCCTTTATCCACAAGCTCCCGGGCTTTAATGACGGGCGGATAGAAAAGCTGGTTGTGAATGATACACAGTTTGGCATTTTTCTTCTGGGCGGACGCTATCATGCTGTCGCAATCGGTGGTCTTTAACGCCATCGGCTTTTCCAGTATAACGTGACAGCCGCTTTCCAGGGCTTCGATGGTCAGCTGGGCATGTATCTGCGGCGGCGTGCAAATATCGACGATATCCAGTTTTTCTTGAGAGAGCATCTTTGATATATCGGTGTACACGCCGGGGATAGCGTTTTTACGGGCGGTTTCTGTGGCCAGGCTCTCATTCTTGTCGCATACGGCTTGAAGGACAACCTTCTTTCCCAGTTTCAGAAACGCCGGGATATGCCGTATGCCGGCGATAGCGCCGCAACCAACTATGCCTACCTTGAGTTTATCCGGCATGATATCCCCTTAAATTAAAATCTAGCATTTCTTTTACTATGGTCGCGGTTATGGATAATCTTTCTTTTGTTTCTTTTAGTGTCCCTTTTCCAAGATATAAACAATACTACTACTCAGGTATTCTTCCAATATTCGTAGTTGAGCGAGAGGAGTGATAAGATACCCTAACAGCTTTAGAGCCGGATATTTACTAGCTATGCCTCCCACACTCAGCAACGATGGATTATGTTCATAATAGATATTCCAGTTTGTTGCCTCTAACAGGCGCCGGAACTTTGCCTTTGTCATTCCATTGATCGTGTTACATCGTTCCCAAGGCTCCAAATCACGGTTCGGTCGCTTATACCAGCTTGCCTCTTCACCCTTTTCATCTATCATTTCATTATAGACTTCTACCAAATCCCGGCCACTAAAAAAATAGTGAAGACATGGTGTTCGTGTTACCGCCGATAAATGATGTTCTATTGGGTTAAAATAACTTGGAAAAACCACATACAACCTTCCTTGCCGCTTTAAAACACGATTACATTCGGCCAAGACCTGTCCGAGATCTTGGATATGCTCAAATACATGCATACTAAAGATAGCATCAAACTGATCATCTTTAAAAGGCAGGCTTTCCCCTTTTGCACAGATAAATTGGGCGCGAATACCCTTCTGTTTTGCAAACTGCTGTGCCGCTTCAATATAATTCTGGTCAATGTCAATGCCATAAATCATATCTAATTTGTAGCGCTCAGCCCACGCGACAGCCCTGCCGCCAGTAAAACAGCCTAAATCTAGAACTATTTCCCCTTCTAGAAGCGGCGCTATATCTACCCTAAAATATGCATCCCACGGGTGTTGATTTTCATAACAGTACCTGTACTCTGATGATTCAAGCATTATTCTTTCACGTTCCTCTTTAGTGCCTTTTGTAAAAGAATCGTGACAAAAGATTTCACTCCAAGCTATAATATCCTTACTGGTTGGCTTTCTCCCAAACAATTTCATTGCCCGCTTAATGATAATATTCTTTAATCTCAACATATAATTCTCTGATGTTCTCAATGACTAGCAATCCGTTGCCATTAATCGGTAGATGATGGTTGTTGATGATATCCCCTTATTTTAAAAACGGGCATCTTTTTCAATTCGGTCGCGGTTCTGGATAATCCATTCGTAGACTTTCTTGATGCCCTCGCTGATGTTCATTTCAGGCTGGTAGCCGATGACTTTACTAGCTTTGTCAATGGAAGCCCGACGCCGCGTGATTTTGTCCCAGTCCCGCCGCGCTACCATTTCAATGCCGCTTTTGTTTCCGGTAATGGCGTTGACCATGCTGGCGATATCGGCAATCCTGGTTTCCTTGTTTGAGGCGAGGTTAAAAGCGTCGCCGATGGCTTCGGGAACGACTCCCAGTCTCAGAGTCCCGTCAACGATGTCTTCCACAAAAGTGAAGTCCCTCGTTTCCTCGCCGGTTCCGGTGATAGGCAGCGGTTTTTTATGAATGGCCCACCAGATAAAATTGGGGATAACGTTGCGATAGGCCCCCGGTATCTCCCCCGGCCCGTAGACATTGAAATAGCGGGCGATGGCTACCGGCAGTTTATAGTAGTTATGAAAGAAATTGCAGTAAAGCTCACCCAGCAGCTTGGTAATCTGGTACGGGGTGTCCAGGTGCAGGGAGACGAAGTCTTCTTTAAGCGGTAACGGAGCCTGACTGCCGTACACTGAACAGCCCGATGAAGCGAAGACCAGGCGCGTCACTTTAGCCAGGTGGGTATATTGCAGGACCTTGAGGATTCCCTGGCCGTTGACCAGAAGGTCCGTCTCCGGATTGTCCACCGAGTTCTGGTTGGCGAAATGAGCGGCAAGGTGAAAAACGTAGTCGATTTTCTGAGAGAAGGCCTGCTTCAAGGCTTTGTCATCCAGTATGCTACCCTTGATAAAGACCACGGAAGGATGGACGGGGATATTCCACCTGGCGGCGGCGGACAGGTCATCAAGGACGATGATTTTGGATGCTTTGGCCACAATCAGGGCTTTCGTCAGATTGGAGCCAATGCAGCCGGCGCCGCCGGTGATGATGACATTCTTAGACTGATATTCCTGTAAATATGGCTTCGTTTTTCTTCTCCTTTATGGCTTTTTCCAATGAGGCTTCAAGCTCCTGACTTATTTTATCATAGCTATGCACCTGTGTCACATAGCTCAGGCCGGCTTGCTCCAGTTGTCGCCGGCGCTCGTTTGAACCAAGCAGGGTGATGATTTCCCCAATCAGATCATCTACGGTATCGGCATAGTCTATACCCTGCCCTTCGCCCGAGATAACGGCGACCATACCGGGCAACCGCGTGGCGATGACGGCCTTGCCGCAGGCGAGGTACTGCACTATCTTACCGGGGAAGATGTCTCTGGTGGCATCAGTGATAAGGAAGGTATTGATACATACCGTCGCCAGGTTGATATATTGCGGCATGGTCTCGTAGGGCTGGAACCCGGTGATGATGACCTTTTGCTGTAAGCCCGCCCCGGCGATGATTCTATCCAGTTTAGAACGCTGGGGGCCATCGCCAACGATGAGCAGCCTGGCTTCCGGTATTTCTCTTAAGACTTCAGGGAACTGGCGGATAAAGACATCAAGCCCGCTGAAATCGAATAACGTGCCGATAAACAGGATAACCGGATTCTGGTCGGTTAATCCCCATTTCCGGCGAATCTCAGTAAAATCGACCGAGGGATGGAAGAGGTTCGTATCCACGGGCATCAGCAGCAATGTCACCCTGGTGTCATGAGCTCCCATATCGACAACATACCTGGAAAGTTTAGGGGTAAGAGTTAATATCATATCTGCTTGCGAATATACTTTCTTTTCCAGGAACCGGGTTAAGGGCCGGAGAACCGGCCATATCACGAGCTGATTAAGTATGTCTATAGACCGGAAAACTACCGGTATGTTGAATTTCCTGGCGAGATGGATAGCCTGTAAACCGTTGGTAGGGACCGAGTACAGCACAATGGCGTCGATACTCTTTTCCCTGATAGTCCTCCGGATTTCCTGGTAATGGGTAAAGGCCGCCGATAAGCGGCTTAAACCGGGAATCCTGATGAACCCCGGACGTCTCAGGGAGACCGAGGCGCCGGTAAAAGCACGTGAGATGCCGTCAAACTCGTGGGTCTTCAAGCTTCCAAGGTCAAAGGGACTCTTACGACGCCAGGTATTTTCGTAGTCGATAGCATATATCTGATGCCTCCGCAGTGATAGGGACTCCGCCAGGGTATGAATATCGAAGACAACCTTAGCCAGCCAGTCAACTTCGTGGATAAAGAGGACGTTCACACGGCTGCTCCTTACCTGAAGCCATATTCTTTCTTCATCCACTCGATGGTGCGGGGTATGCCTTCCTCCGGGGGTATCCTGGGGTCGTGTTTCAGGTCCCGCCGGGACTTGGCGTAGTCCATATGCTTGACCTGTGTGGTAAAGGGCTCGGCTTTTTTGTAGGTAACTTTAGAGTCATCCTTGCCCAGGTATTTCAGTATAAGGTCGGAGACATGTTTGATATCACACTCCCACTCTTCCCGGCCGCCGATGTTATAGACCTCGCCGGGGATAAAATTGTCCACGATGTTGGCAAAGGTGCGGCAGGTATCCTCCACGTAGTCGAAGATGCGCTTATGACCGAGATAAACGGTATAAGGCTCATCGTGGAGGGCCTTATAGATAAAGGCAGGGATAACGCCGCGGTAGGGGTGATAGTGCTCATGGGGGCCATAAGCATTGACCGGGCGCACCCGGACTGTCTGGGTGCGGAACATGGTCGCCGAGTTAAGCACGATAAGCTCGCCCGCCCACTTGGTAATGGCATAGTCGTTCATCTGCTTGATGGCGATTTTATCCATGACATCTTCGCTCATCACGCCCAGATAGTCGCCGTAGACCTCGGCGCTGGAAAAAAATATCATCCTGAATTTTTTCTGTTCCTGGAGGCGGATGAGGTGCTTGGTGCCGACGACATTGGTCAGCCACAGGTTCTCGTAATAGTCCTCGCCGTTCCAGCGTCCGTATTCCGCCGCCAGGTGATAAACATAGTCGAAGTTATGATTATCGAAGATGCGTTCCAGTTGCCGGTATTTGCTGACATCGCAGCGGACGTAGTTGGCGGCACCGGAGTTCATCAAATCGCAGACCCAGACCTCATGGCCTCGGCTCCTGAGCTGGGGCACCAGGTTCGAGCCGATGAATCCCAGGCCGCCTGTCACCAGTATCTTAGCCAATTTTTGCCTCCGTGATGATGCCGACGATCCGCTCCGCCGCTTTGCCGTCCCCGAAGGGATTGACCCATTTATTTTTCCGGTTCAGCATCACCCGGGCACATTCGACAATACGGTCGGGTGAGGCGCCCGCCAGGATGTTCGCGCCAACTTCCACGGTTTCCGGTCGCTCCGTATTGTCCCTCATGGTAACACAGGGCACGCCCAGGATACAAGCCTCCTCCTGGACGCCGCCGGAGTCGGTTAATATCAGTTTGGCGTTACTTTCCAGCTGTATAAAGGCGAAGAAATCCACGGGGTCGATAATCGTCAGGTCCGGTGCCTTGAGGGCGGACTGGCTCATTATTTTACGGCTGCGGGGGTGGATGGGATAAACAACGGGGAACTGGAAATGCGCGGCCAGTCTATTTAACCCCTCCAGTATTGAGGCAAATCTGGCGGTATTATCAACGTTCTCCTGGCGGTGCAGGGTAACCAGGAAATAGCCCCCAGGCTTAAGATGCAGTTGATGAATTACGTCTGACCCGCTTTTAGCTAACTCCTGGTTCTGGTAGACGGCATCGACGATGGTATTGCCGGTGACAAATATCTTCTCCTTCGCCATCCCTTCTCCGAGTAGTATTTGTTCCGCTTGCGACGTCGGGGCAAAGAGGTAGTCGGAGAGATGGTCGGTGAGGACACGGTTGATTTCTTCGGGCATACGCCGGTCATAAGAGCGCAATCCGGCTTCTACATGGCCGACCCTGACGCCCAGTTTGGCGGCCGCCAGGGCCCCGGCCAGGACGCTGTTGGTGTCCCCTTCGACAATAACGATATCCGGCTTTTCTTCGAGGAGTATTTTCTCGATGCCAATAAGCATTTTGCCGGTCTCCTGGGCATGGGAGCCGGAGCCGACTTTGAGGTTATATTTCGGGTGCGGGAGTCCAAGCTGGTCAAAAAAGACTTTATCCAGCTGGTGGGAATAGTGCTGGCCGGTATGAAGGACAAAGAAATCTATTCCCTTTTTACGCAATTCCTTTATCAGCGGCGCCAGCTTTATAATTTCAGGGCGGGTCCCGAGAACTACAGAGATTCTCATCTGGCGGATTTATCTCCAGACAAATGGCACTATTCTTGCCTTCAGACTACTCCATATGCCATTTGCTCACGGAATAATGGACACGTTTAATATTACGAAAATTGTATTTATCCATTATAACTTAAATATTTATGATTTACCATTAATAAAACTGGAGAAAAACAGAAGGTGGAGTTCCTGTTATACAAAGAGGGACAACCCGGGGTCTACCGGTCGCTTAACTTTGGGGTAGATACGACGGCTAAAAATTAATTGCCGGTGTACTCAAAGACTTTTATTTCCGGCACCATAGTAACCGCGACATCCAGTTGCGGTGACAACACCAGGTCCCTATGCGATTGGAGAGACTTGGAACTGAAAACAAGCTTATAATTTTCCAGCGCCTCCAGCGGTATGGGGCTGACGAACGGATTAACGCCAACGATTCTGTGGTTGGACGGACCCTGTTTTGCCACGTAGTCGAGGGCTTCCTGGTAGCTGGAGAACTCCTTGGTTTCCGTGACCTGCCTGTAGCGGTAGCCGGTGCTGTCCGCCATCTCTTTAAATGTCAGTACCGTAGGTTTCTCGTCAGTTACCGCTTTGCCATCAAAACTGTACAGCCTGACCAGCGTGGAACGATAATAGTCCGGATAGTAAAACGGCTTTCCCAAAAGACGGCCCTGATAAGGCACGTAGTAGACATCGGAAAACTCATTCTGCTCTCTCCCTGCCCAGGTGACCACGGCCCAGAACTTGCTGGTTATCGATTGATAGTCAGCGATGATATAAGAAGAGTCCAGTTCTTTCATGATATCCTTAGCCAAGGTCACGTTCTGCGATAGGAAGAGACTGGCGACCTGTTTTATGGGCTTCGGGTCCTGAGACGGATTGGTACTGGGCATACGGTGGGCAATGCGTGTAATCCAGTAGCCGTAGTCCCACCAGGCGGTCACGCCATAGGCTGACTTGGAGTAGGTGAAGTTTTCTCCGGACGGCGGCGGCTCGTAGAGCTTATAATAGGCCCCGGGGTCGCCGAAGGGGTCGGGGGTATTATCCTTCATCCAGGTGAGGGATTCCATCCAGCCATCCGAGGGAGCAAAAGGCGCCTGTGAAGCCACTTCCTTGGACTTGGTAATATTAGGGTAGAAAACGAAGAAAAAGACAATAATTACAGCTAACGATGCGTTTATATGGTAGATGCTAATGCTAAAACGTTCCTTATGCTTTTCTTTTTTCCTGGCTCGGGCACTTTTTTCACGTGTTCCTTCGGTTATTGGCTCGGGTTTGGCGGCAAGTTTCCTGATGCCGGCATACCAGATTGCCTGCCACGATAGATAAGCGGAGAGCAGGGCAACATTGACGACGAGGTAATAGGCAAAGCGGCGCTGTACCAGTGTCAGCACCAGTATCACCAGCGTCCAGACAAGAAGCAGCAACCAGGGCTCATCAATACGGTGTTGATTGATAGCAAGCCAGATTAAAGCGACGAAAAATGCGATAAATAATATAAGGGCCCATATCATTGAGAAGTACAGAAGAAATATGGCGAGTGCCAGTATCACCAGAGCGGCAGCACGAAGTAGCAATTGCGGTTTATCATCACTGATTTGTTTGCTGAAAATCCAGACAAGGATTAATAAAGATATAAAAGCAATACCGGGCGGAAACCATATGTTAGCGTTCCCCCAGCTTGATGGAATAAGGAAGAAGCTGGTGGTGAAGTTGCCCCAGGCAACCGCCGTGGAGAAGGTGCCCTGCGGGGCAAGGAATGGCTGCATCTCGAGAGTGGTGGTGGCGGTAGCCCCGGCCGGAGCGAAGATACTAAAAGTGCTCAACATGGTCCCGACCACAGAAGGGTAAATAGCGTAGAAGATACCCAGCCCCACAACCCCCAGCCCGAGCAGAGAAAGCGGATAATAAGCCGGCTTGATTCCACGGGCCGAAAGCAAGTGGGAAATGCCGCTCAAGAAAATTACTATGAGCAGGGCAATAATCAAGGAATCCGTATAGTAGGTGGCCAGCGAAAAAGGCACGTATATTATCAGGGCTATAAAAAACAGGACGGTGCCAGTAACGCCAAGATAATCGGTGGATTGCCGCCGCAGGTGGTCGATGATGAACTGAATGATAAAGTAAAGGGCGATGATAAAAACGAATACCAGTGCCCCGGCCCAGGTAATGAGGTAGATGCCCAGGAATATGCCTGCCAG
>Ga0187886_1004484_pt1 | contig 10006 bp, 6 predicted proteins | sample June2016WEW_20_1_FD_133001 | JGI IMG/M metagenome (GOLD analysis project Ga0187886, IMG submission 133001) | Peatland microbial communities from SPRUCE experiment site at the Marcell Experimental Forest, Minnesota, USA - June2016WEW_20_150 | ecosystem: Environmental > Terrestrial > Soil >... | reverse complement strand
GGCGACCTGGCTTGCCGCTTTTCGCGGCTCACAGTTGCGTGACAGCACCGGACTTTCACCGGTTTCGCCTTTGGGCCCTCCCATCCGGGGGAACGGGCACCACACTGCAATATGGAATTGTGCGACTGATTATAATCGAACGCGATGAAGGGTCAAGCGCAAATCCCGGAATTGGTCGTTTTGGGCGGCGGTCTGGCAGGCAGCGAAGCGGTCTGGCAAGCGGCCGAGCGCGGCATTCGAGTCCTTCTGATCGAGATGCGTCCCTCGAAAACAACCGGCGCACACCGCACCGGCGATCTGGCGGAGCTGGTGTGCTCCAATTCGCTCGGCTCGCTGCTGCCGGATCGCGCGGGCGGGTTATTAAAGAGCGAATTGGAAGGGATGGGATCGCTTCTCATCGCATGCGCACTGGAACATGCGGTTCCCGCCGGGACGGCGCTGGCGGTGGACCGCAAAGCGTTTGCGCGATCCGTCACCCAAAGGATCGAATCGCATCCGCGCATCGAAGTGCGGAGGGAGGAAGCAGCGGAGATTCCTTCCGGACCGACGATCGTCGCAACCGGCCCGCTCACATCCCCTGCGCTTTCCGCTCCGATCGGCAGGCTCACCGGCATGGACCACCTGTATTTTTACGACGCCATCGCGACGATCGTAGCAGCGGAGTCCGTCGATCGCTCGGCGGTCTTCAGTGATTCGCGCAACAGCCTTTCCGAGGATTATCTCAATTGTCCTCTGGGCGAAGCGGAATATCACCGGCTGGTGGAGGAACTGGTGCGCGCAGAACGGATTCCACTAAAAGCATTTGAGGAGGACGTTCGCCGCGGGGTGCGCGCCGGCGCGGAACGGTTCTTCGAAGGCTGTCTGCCGGTGGAAGTGCTGGCCGAACGCGGGATGGAGACACTCGCGTACGGGCCGATGCGCGCGGTGGGGCTCAGCGACCCGCGCACCGGGAAACGGCCTTACGCCGTGGTGCAGCTTCGGCGGGAGAACACCGCCCAAACCTTGTACAATCTGGTCGGGTTTCAAACGAATTTACTGGAAGTTGAACAGCGGCGGGTATTCCAAATGATCCCGGGATTGGAAAACGCCGAGTTCGTCCGCTACGGGCAAATGCACCGCAACACTTTCCTCAACGCGCCGCGGCTGCTTCTGCCCACGATGCAATTTCGCGGTCGCAAGGATCTTTTCTTTGCTGGGCAACTCACCGGAGTAGAAGGATACGTCGGAAACATCGCCACGGGTTTGCTGGCCGGCTGGAATGCCGCGCGCGTTTTACAGGGGAAAGAAGCACTGGCTCCCCCGGAAGGCACGATGCTGGGTGCGCTCTGCAACTATATTGCGACGGCCGAGGAGAAGCATTTCCAGCCGATGAAGGCCAACTTTGGTCTGCTGCCGCCCCTTCCGAAAAGGAAGATGGGAAAGCTGGAACGCAGCCGGTTGTTTGCCGAACGCGCCGGCAAGGAGTTCGAGCGGTGGCGGGCGGAGACCTCCAAATCGTGAATATCGTCCCACGTTTTTTTCTGCGCTTCTTGGCCGCGGGCGCGCTTGGGTTGATGTTGGGCGGTTGCGCACTCTCCATACCACGTACCTTCTCCGGCGAGCAAGCCTTCCAACTGGCGACGGAATTCCTGCAATTCGGTCCGCGCGTCAGCGGGACGGAAGCCGATCGCAAAGCCGGGGATTGGATCCTGAAAAAATTGAAGCAGGATGGCTGGACGGTTGCAACCGACGATGGAACCTACAGGAATACGCCGGTGCGGAATCTCATCGGCCGCAAGGGGCAGGGGCCGATAACGCTGCTGGGCGCGCATTATGATTCACGCCGATGCGCGGATCAGCCGGACGGCGGGTGTTCCGCTCCGGTTCTGGGTGCGGACGACGGCGCTTCCGGCGTGGTCGTCCTCTTGGAGCTCGCCCGCGTCCTCGATCTGGATTGGTCCCGGCATCAGGTTTGGCTCGTCTTTTTCGATGCGGAAGACAACGGTGATTTGGATGGTTGGAACTGGATCGTAGGTTCGCGGCAATTCGCGATGCTCGTGAAAAACCAGCTTGCCTCGGGAATCGATTTCCGGGCCATGGTTCTTCTGGACATGGTGGCGGACAATGACCAGCAGTTCTATTGGGAGGGAAATTCCGACCCGGCGTTGCGCCAAGAAATTTGGGCGACGGCCGGGGATTTGGGATACGGGAAGGAATTCATTCCATCGTTGAGATATACAATGCTGGACGACCACATCCCCTTTCGCGACCTGGGCATTCCATCGGTTGATATCATCGATTTCGATTATCCCTACTGGCATACAACCGGTGATACGCTGGATAAAATCTCGGCCGCGAGCCTGGAACGGATCGGCCGGATGATCGAGGTCTGGCTGGAGAAGGGGGGATAGAGTGCGGAGAGGATCATGCCGGAAATCTTTTCGGGAGGTGCGCGGATGACCGCATCCAAACTCATTCCCATTTTAATCACGGGTCTCCTGTTGCTGGCGGTTTTGATCGTAACCGCCATCTTCTTCATGAGAATCCCGATTGCGGGCACAACGCTCGCCTTGGATTGGATCAGCATCCGGATCGGAGTAAAAAACTGGGATCTATTCTATGGCGCCGCAAGCGGTTTGCGGATTCCCCCGTGGAGCGGTCTGCTCCTGGTACCGGCTGGTATGCTCCCGGTCCAGGCCGGATGGGGAGTGATCGCGTTCCTCACCCTTGCGGTTGTGCCGCTAAGCTTGCAGAGGGATCGGCTGGAAGGAAGAAAGTTCATCCTGGCGGCGCTCGCCCTGATGCTCGGCTTCCCGGTTCTCCGCACGATTGTCGACGGCAACGTCGAATTCCTGATCGTCGCCGGATTGCTGCTAGTGGAGGCCGGCATTCTCCGGAGGGAACCGGTCGTTTTTGCGCTTGGAATATTGCTATCCGCAACCAAGGTGCAGGAAACCTGGATCCTTTTACTTTTCCTCCCCCTTGTTGCGGGCAGGGCGTGGACGGCACGAAAATGGCTGGAAACCATTGGTCTGTCGGCCCTGGTTGTCCTTCCATGTATGATCTGGAAGGGGCGGGATTGGATCGCTTCGGTGGTCACTTCGCAATATCGGGGCAGCATCATGGACAGTTCTCTCCTGACCACCATCCAGCGGGGAGGCTTGTCTGCAGGTGCGGCCGTCGGGCTTTGGGCAATCCTCCTCCTGCTTACGGTTTTTATTGCCGCAAAATATTGCCGGGGGTACTCACGCGAGGCGGCGGCCTTCTTTCTATCGGCGTCGCTGCTGCTGGCTCCCTATACAGCCGGCAATAATCTCATCGTGGTGTATGTCATCGGTGCGGTACCGTTGCTCCTGGCAAGGCGCTGGGAAGGTGCGGTGCTTTCTGGGTTGATCAATCTCCCGTATCTCTTCCTGCCCTTCCGGGATTTGATGTACTGGTGGAGCGCGCCGTACTGGACGCTGGTCTTGCTGGTATCCTGGATTCTCTTTGCGCTCCGGATGCGGGGGTTGAGACAGGCGGTCGACGGGGGGATCGGGCGTCATAAAAATACCGTCGACCAAACCGGAACACAGGGTGGATAGATCGGCGAGCGTGTGCAAAGGTACGCGGTGCGCACCCGTTTTGCTTGACACATCCGAAAGCTGCGAGGTAGAATATCTGCTTCGCCAATGGGCCTGTAGCGCAGTTGGGAGCGCGCTTCAATCGCACTGAAGAGGCCGAGGGTTCGAATCCCTCCAGGTCCACAGCAATGGTCGAAGAAAATGTAGCCGCGATCGTCGATCGCGGCTACATTATTGACGCCGGGCTCCCTCCCGGGTAGAATTGCCTTCTATCGGGCCTGTAGCGCAGTTGGGAGCGCGTCTCAATGGCATTGAGAAGGCCGAGGGTTCGAATCCCTCCAGGTCCACTGCTGTAACAGCGGTCTTACAACTGCATACAAAAAGCGTAAAACCGGAGCAGTAGGCCATCCGCCAGAAAGCGGGGCGATGTGATGAAAACCCCGCAAGCGTATGCGGAACGCACGGAGGCCGAACTCGCCGGCAAGTCCCAAGGAACGGTTCCTATAGGACGCGCACCTGAGGTGAACTAGGAGTAACCCCAGGCGGGTCAGCCCGATACAGCGCACGAGAGACCCCGCACATTGGGGTAATCAGGGTGGTACCGCGAATCCTCTTCGTCCCTGGCGAAGGGGATTTTTTGTTCCTGACCTAATAACCCAACCCCCCCTTCCCCTCTTCCCTTATAAGGAAGAGGGGAAGGGGGGGCAAAGCCGGGGATAGGGAGTTAGGTCAGAAGCAGGAGGATCCCATGCCCGCATCGAAGAAAAACGCCAAACCTGGAAAGAAAGCAGCCGCACGAAAATCATCTGCGCCGCCCAGGAATAGAAAGCGCGCCGAAAAAGTTGTCACGCGGAAGCGACTTTCCACGCCCAAACCTGCTGTTTCCAAACGGGTGGGAAAGTCCAAGGGTGAAGGTGCGGGATCCGCCGCGCGGAAATCCGAGGCGATCGCAATCAATCGAATGGTACGTGCATTGAGAACCGTGGGTCCCGCCGAGCGCCCGGCACCTGCCCAACCGAAAGCTCTACCAGTCGGAGTGGCCACGATAACGGAAGGCGGCATCTATCAGCCCCGGGTTCTGGAACCCAAGTGGCAGAAGCGCTGGGAGCAGGACGGCCTGTATCGGGCGGTGGTGGATCCGACGCTGAAAAAATTCTACGCGCTCACCATGCTGCCCTATCCGAGCGGCGACCTGCATATGGGCCATTGGTACGCGATGACGCCCTCGGACGCGCGAGCGCGCTTTATGCGAATGCGCGGATACAACGTGATGTTCCCGATCGGGTTCGACGCCTTCGGTCTCCCGGCGGAGAATGCCGCGATCAAGGTGGGGGTTCATCCCCGCAAATGGACCTACGCGAATATCGAACAGATGCGCACCCAGTTGCGGGCGATGGGCGCGATGTGGGATTGGACGCGCGAGGCGGTCTCCTCCGACCCGGAGTATTACCGCTGGACGCAATGGTTCTTCGTCCAACTCTTCAAGAAGAGGCTGGCCTATAAGAAAATGTCGCCGGTGGATTGGTGCCCAAACTGCAATACGACCCTGGCGCGCGAGCAAGTATGGGGCGACGACCGGCATTGCGAGCGCTGCGGCACCCCGGTGATTAAGAAGAATCTCGACCAATGGTTCTTCCGGCTGACCAACTACGCCGAGGAGCTGCTGGATTTTTCCCATTGCGACTGGCCCGATCGGGTGAAGACGCTGCAGACCAACTGGATCGGGCGCAGCGAGGGAGCCCGGGTTATCTTCCGGACCGAGGACGGGGATCCGCTTGAGGTATTCACTACCCGGCCGGACACGCTCTGGGGCGCCACTTTCATGGTGCTGGCGCCGGAACATCCGCTCGTGGAAAAAATAACCGCCTCCGAAAACAGGGCGGAGGTCGAAGCCTATGTACGGCAGGCGGTGCGGCAGACCGATATCCAGCGCGAATCGGCGGATAAGGATAAAACGGGCGTGTTCACCGGCGGATTTGCCGTCAACCCCGTCAACGGCGTGCGCATCCCGATCTGGATCGCCGACTACGTGCTGATCACCTACGGCACCGGGGCGATCATGGCCGTGCCGGCCCACGACCGGCGCGACTTCGATTTCGCGATGAAGTATGGGCTGCCGATCCTGCCGGTGATCAACCGCATCGACGGGCTGACTAAATCCTTCGCGCTCGGGAAAACCATGCAGCCGGGGCTGGCCGATGCGCTCCGGGCGGAGGAAATTCCCTTTGAAGAGCGGCAGGGTTCCCTCTACATTACTATCCCCCCGGAAAAGACCGACCGCTATATCGAGATCGCCCGGGCGCATCTCAATCCCAGCTCGTGGAACGAGATCGTCGGCACGCGCTGGGTATTCATCTTCCCGGACGGCGTTCGCACGTGGGACAGCATCGATTCCGAGCAGGAGATCCTGGCACGCTGCCAGGAACTGGAGCCGAACGTCCGCGAAAAGCGTTCGCTGATGGAAATGGTTTGGGCGGTGGATTTCTACCGCGACGCGCTGTTCCACGACCAGCAGGGGGAATTGATCCATTCCGCTGAGTTCAGCGGCACACCCGGCACGGAGGGAGTGCGGAAGGTCTCGGAGTGGCTGGCGGCCCGCGGCACCGGCGGCCCGGCGGTTACCTATCGGCTGCGCGATTGGCTGATTTCCCGCCAGCGGTACTGGGGCGCGCCGATCCCGATGGTTTACTGCCCCGTTCACGGCCAGGTGCCCGTGCCGGAGGATCAGCTTCCGGTGCTCCTCCCTGACGACGTCGCCTGGAAACCCACGGGCGAAAGCCCGCTCAAGCTGCATCCCACCTGGGCCAAGACCGTCTGCCCCGTATGCGGCGGGCCGGCCGAACGCGACACGGACACGATGGACACCTTCATGTGTTCCTCGTGGTACCACCTGCGCTATCTGAGTCCGCATTACAACCGCGGCCCGTTCGATCCGGCCGAGTACGATTACTGGATGCCGGTCGACTGCTATACCGGCGGCATAGAACACGCGACGATGCACCTGATCTACACGCGCTTCTTCCACAAGGCCCTCCGCGATATGGGCATCACGCGTGGGCCCGAACCGATGCTGCAACTGCGCAACCAGGGGATCATCCTGGGCGAGGATTCGGAGAAGATGTCCAAGAGCCGCGGCAACGTGATGGCGCCCGACGACCTGGTAAAGAAATACGGCGCTGATACCGTGCGCGCCTACCTGATGTTCTTCGCCCGCTGGTCTCAGGGGGCGCCGTGGAACTCCCAAGGGATCGAAGGAACCCATCGCTGGCTCAACCGCGTCTGGATCCTGTTGACTCAAGCTCCCAAGAACACGTCCACCGATGCCGGGGAGCATGCGGACCGAATCCTCTCCCGGGCGATGCATCAGACCATCCGCCGGGCGACGCGGGATTTCGAGAATTTCGAGTTCAACACCGTCATCTCCGCGCTGATGGAATTCACCAATACGCTGTATAAATACCGCGAAACCTCCTTGTATGGGACGCCGGTCTGGGAGGAAGCGGCGGACAACCTGATGCTGATGATGTCCCCCATTGCGACGCATTTGGCCGAGGAACTCTGGCACCACCGCAAAGGGGCGGGGACGGTCTCGATTCACCTGCAGAAATGGCCGACGTTCGATCCGGCGCTTGCCGCAGAGGAAGAGGCCACGATTGTGGTCCAGGTGAACGGGAAAGTTCGCGAGCGGCTGCAACTCCCCATTGGGGCCGGCGAAGACGAAGCCCGCAGGTTGGCTTTGGCAAGCGTTGCGGTGCAAAAATGGCTGGCCGGAAAAGAGCCGCGGCACGTGATCTACGTCCCGGATAAATTGATCAACCTGGTGGTGTGAATTCCAATCGTCGGGGCCGGATGCAACCGGCCCCTTTCATTTATAATCATTACAACCTATGGATACCCATCCCAATCCCTCCGCCGCAACCCCGGAAGATTTTCTGCGCCGGATCAGCCTCGAGCTAATGGGGGAGACTACGCTGCAGGCCATCCTGGAAAAAACCGCCGCCGCAGCCCGGCAATTGACGGACGCCTCCTTCGCCGTGGTCGCACTCCCCAAAGAAAAAGGAGGATCGGAACGGATCGCATCTTCGGGGGAGGATCCGGATTCCGGGGAAAGAATTTATTCCTCCGTCCCCTGGCTGGAGATGCTCGCCGTTCTGTACCGGGAGGGGGGCACGCTCGTTTCCACGGACCTATCGGCCGATCCGCGATGCACCAGCCTTTCCCCGGGGTGGAATCGGCTCCATTCCTTTATGGGTGCGCTGATGTTTTCCCAGGGACAGATCCTGGGGGAAATCTGCCTGGTCGGAAAGGCGGGCGACCCCGGATTCGAGACCGCTGAACAAAAAGGTATTCTGCTCCTGGCGGTCTGGGCCACGGCGGCGATCGAGAACTCCCGCCGTTACGCAAAGCTCCTGGAAAGTGAAAACGACCTGACCCGGCAGAACCAGGAATTGGCTATTTTCAACGATGTTTCCCTGGCCGCCAGCACCACATTGGAGCTGGAGGGAATCCTTGCCACAACGTTGGATCGGATGATGCTGCACTTCCATGCGCGGAGCGGGCAAATCTTCCTCCTGGAGGAGGACGCCGGCGACGTGCGCATGGCCATGCAGCGCGGAGAATTTTCGGCATTCTATTGGGAGAAAGATGTTTTCTCCCTCGGCGAGGGACTGGTGGGGCGGGCGGCGGAGTCGAAGGAATTCCACATCGTGTCCGATCCGCCGCAGGAACCGGGCTTCGACGACGAAGCCTTCCGGGCCAACGGGCTGCGGATGCTGCTCGGGATCCCGCTCCTGTCCAAAGGCAGGGTGATGGGGGTGATGATGCTCGCCTCGACGGAGTTGGTGGAATTCACCCCCCGGCAGAAGGCGCTCTTCGAGGCGGTCGGGTTGAGTGTGGGCACGGCCGTGGAAAACGGCCTGCTCCACCGCAAGGCCCAGCGGCTGGCCGTTTTCGAGGAGCGCGAGCGGATCGGGATGGACCTGCACGACGGGATCATCCAGTCCATCTACGCCGTCGGGCTGATGCTGGAAGAAGGTCTCCTGGAAATGGGCGAAGTCGACCCCGATACCCGTTCCAAATTGCAGCGCGCGATCGACGGGCTGAACGCGGTCATCCGCGACATCCGCGAGTACATCGCAGATCTGCGTCCCAAGCGGTTTATCTTCGACAACCTGGCCGTCGGCTTGCAAATGCTGGTGCGCGAATTCCTGATGACCAAACCGATCGACGCCGAGATCGATCTTTCCGAAGAGGCCGGACGGTGGCTTGCGCCGGTGGCGGCCAACGATCTTTTCCTCATCGCCCAGGAGGCGCTCTCGAACGTCGCCCGCCATGCCAATGCGACCCGCTTGAAGGTGACCCTGGCGCAGGTCGGGGACCGGGTCGTGCTGGAGGTGGCCGACAACGGCCGCGGGTTCGATCCGGCACAGCGCCGGTCCGACGGGTCGCACGGGTTGACGAACATGGAGGAACGGGCGCATGCCATCCGCGGCGAATTAACCGTCACCTCGGAGCCGGGGAAGGGCGCGCGTGTGAGGGCGTCAATTCCGCGCCTCCGTCCGCAGACGGGGAATTTGGCGGGCAGGGAATACCGCGGGGCGATCAAGCGGTCTTGATTTCAGCGGACCGCGATGAAGGATTAATACCTTGACTGTCTAGCCCACCCCGGTTGGCTCGCCCGGCTCCATCCAGCGGATCGGGGGTAAGCCGGAGCCGCAAAGGAAATAATCATTATTTTTTCAATCAACCTATTTTGTCAATCATCTTCAGGTCTACTGGTTTGAGAACCAAGAAAATACTAAGCGAATATTTCAGAATGCGCGGAGCGGACGATCCTCAAGGATCTTTTGTACTTCTTCCCATCCCGTCGGGAAGGCAAAGTTATACCGGGCAGGCAGGGCGAATACGTATTGGGCATTGCGTCCAAGCTCGCTCGGCCCGATCGGCGCCGCGCCAATGTGGAATTCATTCCGCTGAAGCGAATCCCATTGGGCAAATGTGAACACCATGACGGGGATATCTTGGCGCGGATTGGCGGTAGTCCATAGGGGATGACGGATGGAAATCAACGGACCCTGTTGGACCAGTTCATCACCCTGTTGGCCATAGATGTACCCTTGCCATTGGTCCGTCACGATGGAGTATCCCTTCCAACTCGCGGGCAGGGAAAAACTAAACCCATATTGTGTATTACGATATTCGACGGTTGAGCCGGACGGAAAAACCCGGTTCACAAGGAGAAGGTATCCACCGGCACCGAGAAAAATTACCCCGGCGGCAATAAAAATGATGGCGGTAAATTTCTTTTTCATGGGGTGGAACAATCAAGGGTGAAAAAAATTCATTGGCGGAGAGGGAGGGATTCGAACCCTCGGTGGCCAAAAAGGCCACAACGGTTTTCGAGACCGTCCCATTCAACCACTCTGGCACCTCTCCGGGCGAAAAATTATATCATGCGATGAATG
>Ga0187886_1004482_pt1 | contig 10008 bp, 11 predicted proteins | sample June2016WEW_20_1_FD_133001 | JGI IMG/M metagenome (GOLD analysis project Ga0187886, IMG submission 133001) | Peatland microbial communities from SPRUCE experiment site at the Marcell Experimental Forest, Minnesota, USA - June2016WEW_20_150 | ecosystem: Environmental > Terrestrial > Soil >... | reverse complement strand
CCTGCCCCTGAAAGGAATCAAGCTCAACGAAGAAAGCCCCGCCTGGAGCCAGGTCCAGGGAGTGCTCTCCCGCGGCGATGAAAGGCTGGCCCATGCTCTGGTCGACATGGGAGATATTTCACTATCCGGCTGGCGCCGCGCGGTCGAGGTACATCAACTGGATATCGACTATTATATTAACCAGAGATGGGATACAAAACAAAAGCTGCCGTGGTCTATGATAGATTCGGGGATGAAAATCGACAGATTGTGTGGGGAGATGGAGAAGGCTTTGGGTGAGTAAAGAGATGACAAATGACCTGATCTTAACAAGTCAAGAAGCAATAAATATGCTTGATGAGCTAGCAGGAAAAGGAAAAATGGATGTAAAATTACATCCAACAAAATCATTTAAAATTGCGCTTGGATTGAAAGGCGCCCAGTCTTGGCCTAACCCATTTTGCTCCAGATGCAAAGTCCACTATGGAGGTATAGTAATCATAGGTTACACTATCCTTTGTGGGCTTGATAATATTGCATTAAAAGGTGTCCTTGCACATGAGCTAGCTCATATAAAAAAGAGACATTTTGCAATAATTTTTCTAGTATTCCTTCCTGTATTTATTCCTATGTTTGTTTATGGATTTGTCTCAAAGTCTTGGCTTATAATTCCAATCCTCCTAATTTTTATAATATCTTTTATCATATGGATTCCTGTACTCTCTAAAATATCCCACCGTCAAGAATACGAAGCTGATGCCATAGCAGCTGAATATGCGGGAGGGGAAAAGTCCATGGCATATGCACTTGAACAAGCTGCTAAATTTATTGATAGACCTGGCGATACTCTTAGCCATCCTTCATTTGAAAAGAGAATTGCACGGCTTGATACTAGACGAAGATTGAAAGAAGAAAGCCAAAACAATCAACAAGGAAAATGATACTTCTTTTTAAAAGAAAAACCCTCCGGATTTGATCCCGAAGGGTACCTCATTGGTTACTTAACTAAACTCATTACTACTTCCCCAATAACCCCGTCACCACATCGTTAATTTCTTTGCCGTCTGCTTTTCCCTTGAGCTTGGGCATAAGCTGCTGCATCACTTTGCCCTTATCTCCGAGCCCTTTTGCCCCCACCGCCGCCATGACCTCGCATGCCGCAGCTATAATTTCATCGCGGGTCATTTGCTTCGGCAGGTATCCTTGGAGGATGGCCATCTCCGCTTCCTCTTTGGCCACCAGGTCCGGCCGGTTCCCCTTCTTGAAAGCATCGATGCTCTCCTGGTGCCTTTTGACATCTTTGGCGACGATACCCAGAATATCAGTATCATTCAACGCGGCTTGCTTGGCTATTTCGGCATATTTCACCGAGGACGCCACCATGCGGAGCGTGTCACGCCTGACGGTATCACCGGCCCTCATCGCTTGCTTGAGGTCATCGGACATTCTTTTCTGGAGGTCGGCTGCCTGCTCCATATCGGACTTGCTTGCCTGTTCTACTTTAATGTTTTAACTTGCTGTTAACCTAGCGGGGACTTGCCCGACGGAAAATCCTGGTGCTTCTGGCAGAACCGCGTTTCTTGGCTGCCTTTTTCCGCTTACGTTTAACACTGGGTTTTTCATAGTGCTCCCGACGGCGTAATTCTGCCAGGATGCCGTCCTGCTGCACCTTTCTATTAAATCTCTTGAGCAAACTGTCAAAGCTTTCTTCTTCACCAGCTGTAACATCAGCCAAGTAGCATCACTCCCCTTCTAAAAGTATCCAACCGTTTTACCTGGTGGCCAATATTTTAGGGGGCGCCAGACTGGCTGGTCTTGCCCCCAAAATTTAATCCAGGTTACTGTGTTTCATTAAGGATATGAAACACACTTTATCATTGTAGATGGCGGAAACCAACCTGTCAAGAGAGCCAACATGTGAAGAATTTCTAATTTTTCTCGATTCTTCTCATTATCTCTACAGCCGCTACCAGTCCGGATGCCGACGCCTGCACCAGGCCACGACTTACCCCGGTGCCGTCGCCGATGGCAAACATATTATGCACTTCGGTCTCCAGGCAGGAACTGAGCTGCGGTCGGAAGGAATAAAACTTGACCTCTATTCCATACAGCAGGGTATCCGCCGAAGCCACACCCGGTATCAGCTTGTCCATGGCCATGATCATTTCTATCAGGCCGGTAAGATGGCGAAAGGGAAAAGCGAAACTTAAATCGCCCGGGGTGGCGCTCTTCAGGGTGGGCTTTACCTTCCCCTTCTCGATGCGTTCGGGGGTAGAACGGTGGCCTTCCAGAAGGTCACCCAGACGCTGCACCATCACTCCGCCGCCGAGGAGATTGGCCAGCTTTGCCAGATATTTCCCATAAGCAATGGGCTCGTGAAACGGCTTGGTAAAATCGGTGCTTACCAGCAGCGCAAAATTGGTGTTATCGCTCTTCCGACCGGCGTAACTGTGTCCGTTAACCGTCACCACGGGTTCGGTGCCGCCGGTGGACTCCATAATAACCTCACCGGCCGGGCACATGCAGAACGTCCTGATACGGTCGTGAAAACTCTGTGACGTGTATTCCAGTTTTATCTCATACAACACGTCCGTCAGCTCTTTCATTACCCCGAAGGGCACCTCCACTCTGACACCTACATCAATAGGATTATTACGCATGGTCAGTTTGAGTCGGCCGGCCTCACGGGAAAACCAGTCGGCCCCTTCTCTACCAGGCGCCAGTATAAGGTATTTACACAGGTATTTTTCCCCGTCCTCGGTGGCCACACCCTTGACCTCTCCTCCCTCCACCAGGACCTCGGAGGCCATCACCCCAAGCTTAAACTCCAGGCGGGGTAAAAGATAATCCTGCATCGCTTTGAGAACTTGATAGCAGTTTTCCGTTCCCATATGGCGCACCGGCGTCGGTACCAGGCGTAGTCCTGCCCGGCTGGCTTTATCGCTTATTTCATCAATCCTTCCCGCGGAAGCACTGTCGCCGCCAAAAACCTTCCGGGTAGCGCCGAATTTGAGATACAGGTCATCCACATACTTAATCAGTCCGTCCACGTGCTTTTCACCGAGATAATCAGCCAGATGACCCCCCACCTGCGAAGATAACACCAGCTTCCCATCGCTGAAGGCGCCGGCCCCACCCAGGCCACAAACCAGATTGCAGGGTAAACACTCCACGCAGGTACTTCCCGTATCTCGTACCGGACAGCTGCGCTCGCTGATATCTTTACCCTTTTCAACAAGGAGTACACTCAGCTTGACCGCCTGAGAAAGCTCCAGAGCCGCGAAAATACCCGCCGGCCCCCCGCCGATGATGATAACGTCATAACTCTTCGTCATCAGGCTGAATTTCTCCTTCACACACATGAAAAAGCCGAGATAGCAAATCTATCGGAAAATGCTTCCCAGCTTTAGCCCGGTTGAAAAAGACCTGACAGGCCACCATAATTATATATAGAGCAATACGATACGTCAAGGAAAATAACAGAATAATAAAAGCCAAAATATGGACAAATTGCCTAAATAATTAGGTATTAAGGCCATTGACATTTGCCATTTGGCAAATTATAATATAATTATTATGAGCTATAGCAGTAATGATTTAGGCAAAATACTCAAACAGCAAAGGGTTACAGTTCCACTTACTTTACAGGAGCTATCCGCAGAATCGGGCGTGTCTTCGTCACACCTGGGACGAATCGAAAGGGGTGAACGCTTCCCCTCGGCACGGATTTTACGTAAAATCGCTAAGCCCCTGGGTTTCAACGAGGATGAATTATTCACCCTTGCCGGCTTTCTTACCCCGCAAACGTCGGGCGTAGCCGAAGAAAGCAGCACGCGCTACACCGGACGACAATTAGACCCCTACGTAGCCAGAATGTTGGCCGATGAGCCTCCCGAGATACAGCGTGCCGTTATCGGTATCCTCAGTCTCCTCAAGAGCGTCGCCAGAGGAATCACGAAATAAAGGCCCGGGCTCAACTGCCGTGTTTTTACTTCAAAGAAAAGTAATACCGCGTTTGGCCTCCTGGCAGCATTACTTGATACCCGATTAAAAACGTGATACATTTAAGTAAATCCGTTTGCCTGCCCGCCGCACGAGGCTTTGGCAGGCGGGCCTTTTAACAAGGGCAGAGGAAGAAAAATTCCTATGGAAACAAAGGAAGAGGAATGGCTGAGATTTATCGATACCCTCAGCCATGAGCTTAAGACACCCCTGACATCCATTATCGCCGCGGCCGGATTACTGGCCGAAGAACTTCAAACTACCGCCGACGAGTCTCACCAGAAACTGATTCAAACCATCATCCACAACGCCAATACCCTTGAAACCAGACTCGCCGAACTCCTGGATATTGTCAGGACAGGCAGCGGCAAGCTGCAATTACAGTTTGAACCGGTAGACATGAAATCGCTCGTCCTCGGGACATGTATGCAAATCAGTCCACTGCTCCGCGGCAAGGGCCAAAAACTGAAGACCGAGCTGCCCGATTCACTCCCCATCGTCCGGGGCGATGGACAGAGACTGGAGCAGGTATTACTTAACCTGATGAACAATGCCACCAAGTTCACCCCGGAAGGGGGCAACATCCTGGTAAGGGTGCGGAAGCAGGACACCGGCCTGGTGGTCGAGGTGCAGGATGACGGTATCGGTATCGCCAAGGAAGAACAAACCAGATTGTTCAAACCTTACAGTCGACTCAGCTCCGACCGGCAACGCCACCCGGGATTAGGTCTGGGTTTGGCCCTGTCCAAGCAAGTAGTGGAGCTACACGGGGGCAGAATCTGGGTAGATAGTGAGCCCGGAAAAGGCAGCACTTTCTCTTTCTTCCTGCCGCGGAACCCCGTATCGCATCCCACGCAACAATAAGGAGCAATATGAAAGTTCTGGTTATAGAGGACGACCCCGGCATCATCGAGGTTGTCTCCCTTTGTTTCCAGCTACGCTGGAGCGGCACTACGGTCATATCTGCCGCCAATGGCCATAAGGGTGTGGAAATCGTGGAGACAGAAAGCCCCGATGTCGTCATCCTGGATATCGGCTTACCCGATATGGACGGATACCAAGTACTGCGCGAGATACGCCGTTTCTCCGATGTGCCGGTAATTATGCTGACGGTCAGGAGCGAGGATACCGATATCGCCAAAGGCCTGGAACTGGGCGCCGATGACTATATCACCAAGCCTTTCAGCCACATCGAACTGATTGCCCGGGTACAGGCGGTCCTGCGCCGGGCCCAGGGTCTGGGCGTATCCGATGAAGAACGCCCCTTCACCAGCGGCAAGCTTTCGGTCGATTTCAACCGTAATGAAGTCCTGTTAAACGGCCAGCCGGTGAAACTTACCTCTACCGAAAGGAAACTGCTTTACCACTTAATCCGGAATGAAGGACGTATTCTTTCACACGAGAGCCTTCTCGCCAAGGTCTGGGGAGACACCTATGTCGACGCCAGAGACCTGCTCCGCGTGCATATCCAGCATCTCCGGCAGAAACTGGAAGACAATGCCGAATCGCCGAACATCATTGTCACCGAACATGGCATCGGTTATAAATTTATCCGGCCGACCGGTACTTAAGTACTACCCCCATTTTCCACCCCAATTCCAACCATCGCGTTAAAGACACCACGCACAACCCCTGAATATTAGCTTTCATGGCCTTTTAATCTTTATTAAAATTTTACGACATCTTTATAAAATTTTTACATTTCATAGAGCCTTTTTTATGTTTCTGTGTTAAATTGGTAGTAGCAAAAAAGTACTATAAGCCCGGAGAGAAATGTCAGGATGGAAAAAGTAAAAGTATTTCTATCGGACCCACAGGTTCTCTTTCGAGAGGGTATACACTTTATTCTCTCCGGTGAAGATGATTTCGAAGTTACCGGTGAGACGACCAGTAACGAAGACGCTTTTACTCATATCGAAACCAACCCACCGAATATCGCCATCCTGAGCATGCTCGACCCCAAAGCCGATGGCCCCGAAATAACCCGCCGCATTAAACGGAACCTGCCCCTGGTATACGTGATTCTCACCATGGAGAAAAAAGAGGTGGATAAAGTCTTCGCTGCCATGAAAAGCGGCGCCAGCGATTGCCTGACCAAAGACACCGAGCCTGAACACCTTCTCGATGTCATCAGAGTGGTGGCTCAGGGCAACTATCCCATCCTGGAAGAACTGCTGACGCCGGGGCTGGCTTCCCTGGTGCTCGCCGAATTTGAAGACCTGGCCGCGATAAACGCCCAGTTTGATAACCTGTTGGCCAACCTCGCTCCCAAAGAGACACAGATTCTAACCAGCATCGCCGGCGGCAACAATATCCAGCAAATCGCCGCCAAGCTGGAAATGAATGAAGAGACCGTCCGGCGCAACCTCAAGTTCGTATTGAATAAGCTGGTATCCAATGAGCAGGCCCGGGCGGTGATTGAAGCTGCCCAGCGGAGCCTGCCTTCGATAATCGGTGGCCAGGTGAAAAAGGGCGGCAAACTCGCGGAGTATGTCACCAAAGCGGAATTCAATGAGTTTAAAGACCATTTAATGGAACGTTTAAAGTCCTTTATCGGTGAATTGAGTTAATTTTAAAGCAATCGATTATGAAGAGAGGGGCGGGTATGTAATGAAGAAACAACCAGGTCGGTACTTCCGGCTGACCGGGCAGGGAGGAGAACCGCCTGAGTTGTAAACAATACAAATAATCTGAGGTTGATTACAGGCACAAAGGAGAAAAAAATGATAGAAATCAAATATGGGGAACAACATGAAATAACGAACCTGGCCGGACAGACAGTAAGCGAGGCTCGTGAGCAGTTCAAAGCTGAGTTCGGTATCCCGGATAAAGCCCGAGCAAGGCTGAATGGCTCCAAGGTCAGACCGGGCGCTGAACTCGATACTGTCCTCAATGACGATGACAAGCTCACCTTCGCCGTTCCCAGAGGTAAGGGAGCTTACCTGATTGGCGCTCTGCTCCTGGCACTGGCGATTACCGGCGGCGTGTTCGCCTCCGGTTTCATCAATGCCAGCACGTCTCTATCCGGTACTGTCGCTAACTCCAACTTCGCCGATGTGAGCGTTAATACCACGGGCATCGGCTCGCTTAGCTGGTCCGGTTGGGGGTTCTATAAGGGCTCCATCACCTCCCCCAGCGCCGGCGGCACGCCGATATTCAACATTGATACACAAACCTCCGGATATACGGGCGATTTAGCGGTCACCGTCTCGCTCGGCAATGCCGACGAGCTGGTCAAGCGGTATCGCGCTTTATCCTTGCAACTTACCATGAATAACCCGGACAACAGCATCATGGACATCAATGCCGACGGTGTCGCGAATGCCGCCACCGACTGGGTTATGCTGACATTGGATAATGGCTCGGTTTCCATGTTCCCTGCCGCCAGTACCAATATCACTACGGTAAGGATCAAGAGAGGGTTTTACATCACCAATGTCTTTCCGACAGCAGGCTGGCCGAGCGGCAGCAGCGGCTCGCCGGAGCTCTTCTGCGAAGTCGCCCAGAGGTAAAAACTCAGCAGCATAAATGCGGTATGGTAGGGTAGACTGAAATCGGCACTCCTCTACCCTACCAGCCTGAAAAGACACCATCACATTTCCCGATAAAGCTAGAGAAAAAAGAAATGAAGAGGAAACTTGTTTTTTGCGGGATATTAACACTCGCCCTGATGTTGACCACCGGCACCTTCGCCTACACCTATACTAATACCACGGCGACAACACTGGACGCTACTCTCGCGGATGCCGTCTGGACAACCTTCCAGCAATCGGCCAACCAGCCCAACTGGAACAGTATCCTGCCCCAAGGCGAGTATAATTCCGCAACCCTTGTACCCAATGCTCCCGGCGATGATACCGAGCTACCCACCCAGTACCCCGAATCGGATGAGCACTGGGATAAGGTGGCCGAACAGCCCGCCGATGACGGTGGGACCTATGTATCTACCGAAGGCTCCGGCAACTGGGAAAGAGACCTGTATAACCTGAGCGACTATGCCGGGGCGGGCGACGAGGAAACGATAAATAATATCACCGTTTACTTCCGCTTTGCTGCTGGCGGCGATTACAACGTCACGGCCATGGCGGCCATCAAAACGAACGGCCAGGTCTACGAAGGCCCGAATATAACTCAATCCGGCACCGAATTTGTCACCAGTTCATGGCAGTGCACCAGCAATCCGGCTACCGATAAACCCTGGACTCTGGAAGACATTAACGCTTTACAGGCCGGGGTCACGATAAAGGGTCAGAATAAAAACAAGCCGGCTCTCTGCACCCAGGTTTATGTGGTGATTAACTATCAACGCGTCACTACTCAGGGTGAATTGCCGCCCGGCGACCTGTATGATATCACCCCCCACCCCGAATACAACGGCGACCTTCAGGTAAAAATTTACCTGATAAACTCCGCCGACCTGCTCAAGGCCTACCGCTACCTCAATATGGAACTCTACATGGCCAACTCGCTGGAAGCACAAAAGACACCCGGCTATCAAATTTTAAGTGTCGAAAACGGCGTGGTGTCCTTTAACATTGAAGGCGGCTCGGCTAAAAAATATATCGTCGAACTCACCGGTGGAAGCTACCGGCTGACTTCCGATAACACCGACGAATGGAAAGCCGAGTGGAGCATAATACCTGAATTTTACTGCGAGGTTACGCAGAGATAAAGTAAGCATATGAAACGCGCCATCGGACTTATACTGGTCACCGTAGCCTGTATCATCGGGTTTCTTACCGTGAGAGGGTCACTGCCTTTTATACCCATCTTTGGCTCCAGTATGGAACCGACCCTCCACTCCGGCGGCCTGCTATTGGTCAATCCCGTAGAACCCACTAATGTAAAAACGGGCGATATTATCGTCTATAATGTCCCACCTATGGTGCGTGATTACTATAACTACCCGCCGATGGTTGCCCACAGGGTGATAAAGGTTATTACCACACCGTCGCTGGGCTTTCGCACCAAGGGTGATAACACCGGCGAGGAACCGTTTACCATCCGGCCGATGGACATCCGCGGCACCGTCGGCAAGCAGATACCTTTCCTCGGCTTGCCAATGCTTTTTTTCCAGAGCCAGCAAGGTCTGATATTTACCATTATCGCTCTGGCCCTGCTTACTATCTTCCTTTACGGTGGTGAGATAAACCGGGGCAGTAACTGGTTTCACCGCGGCATATTTTCTCCGGTCATTAATGAAGGAAAGCGTTCCAACCGGGCGCTGACGCGTAAAATAGAAACCACCGAAAAGAAAATGGACTCCACGGAGCAAGCCCTGCAAAAGTTCGCCGCCGCCGTCGCAGAGTACGCCCAGCACCTGGCCAGCCATACCAGCGCCATCCAGGGTCTGGCCGAAGCTTCTCACGAGTTAAAGAGGGGCGCCGCCGAGCAGAACCGCGTCCTGGCGACCCTCATGGAGAACATGGTAAAGGCAGGCCAGAACCGGGAGACGATAGCTTACATCAGGGAAGCCCCGCCGCCGGCACCGGAAAAGCCGAAACCTGAGGTTGAAAAATCGACGCCAGTAACCGAAAAAACGCCGCAGGCTGCCGAAAAACCCTTCTACAAGGCGCTGAATAACTGTGTCACGCCAGGTTGCGCTCGCAAACGCCCGCCCACGGGAGAAGAAGTCCTTGTCAAGACCCCCCGCTATGTATAAACGGCCACCACCACCGCTTCCTTGGGGCTATTCTCATCGAAGAAAATCACGGCAACCTTGCGTCCCGTCGTCATTTCCGCGGACGGCAGGTTCCTGGCCACAGCCACGTCCTCCAGATATACCTTGTAGCTGCTAGCAAGCCGGACCGTAGCCGTGTAATTGCCCGAATTAAAACTCCTTAGCTCCGCTTTCTTCAACCTCATTCCTCTTGCTCCCTTCGGGAAAAACCTATACCGCCCCCAGCTCCAGACGCTGGAAGTATTCGCCGCGTTGCGGCCGATAAACTAACGCTATACCCACGACCCGTTTCTTCACCGCATCAAGTCCGGCCCGCGCATCGGTCACATCGATGACATCATATAGCT
>Ga0187886_1004481_pt1 | contig 10013 bp, 16 predicted proteins | sample June2016WEW_20_1_FD_133001 | JGI IMG/M metagenome (GOLD analysis project Ga0187886, IMG submission 133001) | Peatland microbial communities from SPRUCE experiment site at the Marcell Experimental Forest, Minnesota, USA - June2016WEW_20_150 | ecosystem: Environmental > Terrestrial > Soil >... | reverse complement strand
GATGTCGTTCTCTACCCCGCCCTTGGCTCGCGGCCGTTGCGGCGGGCACACTGAGATGAGAAACCCGTAGTACTCGGCCAGCTGGCGGTAGGAGCGGTTTATCAGAGGGTCCTCCCAGCTTGCCTTCAACACCGCCGCCTTCAAGTTGTCGGGGATCGCGTTGACAGGAACCCCGTCGAAGTATTCGAAAGCGTGGATATGGGCCAGGAAGAACACGCGGCCGCTCTGCTCGAATACAGGCTCTCGCCACGCAAGCCGGGAGTGGCGCAGCCGGGCCGAGAAAAGCCACGTCTTTCTGTTGCGCGCACCGATGGGATCATAGGTCAGGCCCAGATACCCAAAGTCCACCTCCATGTCCTGGCCGGCAACCGTAGGGCGGGCGACGCTTACCCGTGGACGGTGGGGAAAGCGTTTCTGCACGAACCTCCTCAGGGTCGCCTCCGAACACGGGCAACGATCCTTGATCAGCTGGTGCATGACCACGTAGGAATGACCCGAGTCCACCCATTGCTCGATCTGCGGGCGGAAGGCTTCCAGGGGATGCCTCGTGGACTCCTCGGACACCTCCTTCCGTCGGGCCTGCTGCACCTCCTCCTCGCTGGGCAGAACAGCGTCATGCTTCAGCCAGCCCTGAGCCTCCGCGGTATCCCGCAGCCCTCGAATAATCGTTCGGTGGATCCCGGTCTCCTCATGGATCCTACGGATCCCCTGTTGAGCCTTCAGTCTCTTGACCACATCACGCAGCTCCAACGCCCGTCTCCTCTTCGGCATACTCACCCCCGCAGGAAGCGTAGACTCCGAGCGGCAGGTGGGTCAGTTCGCGTGACGGTCAGGTGGGTCACTCCCGGTGACGGGAGGGTGGGTCAGTTCAGGTGACGGGGCGGGTCACTGATCGTGACGGACAGCAATACAGAAGGTCGTCACCTTTGACGTTGAATATGATCGTTGCAACGCTCGAGTCAGCCATTTTCTGGGCAACAGCCTGCAATAAGAACATTATATAGGAGGTCTTGGTGGCAAGGCCAGATATGCCAGAGATATTCAGATGAGCGCCCTCCCCGCCAACGAGGAAGGCCGAATCCATGAATACCGGAACAGTAAGGTTGTTTGAAAGCTGAAGGTAACCGGCGGGAATTTTGCGGTGACCATTGCGCTCATCTATCGTGTCGATTCCTAACGCGTTTTTTATTTCGTTGTCTTCTGCGAACCTGACTTGCTGTCCGTCTCGTGCTGGCATATAGATTTCCCGATTATTGCTCAGCACATCGGCGACAGCAAACACAGTTCCCAGCCGTTGAGTAGTGGCTTCCTCGTCGGCATTTCCAAAGTCAGCAGAGACATAGTTGGCAATGTGATTCATGCTGTCGGTTGTGTGGTAAATTTCCCGAATCACGCCAACGGTGACGCTATTATCTGAGTTAGGAACTGCTACCAAGTCGAACGGTGCAATTACGACATTATCCTTGAGCCAGAAGGAAAACTCGTCGGCCGAAGTAGGACTGCTCTGTGTCGCAGAGACTTTCCCGATATTGTTCATTGCGGAACTCTCCTTCTCAGGATTGATTTGAAGAAGAAGTCAGTCGTGAACTTCTTCTTCTGAACTTGCTCGGACAGATAGATGGGATATATGTGTGAGGCCCATCTAAAATCTAATCCGTATGGGCAGACAGTCCTTTCCAGCAAGATACAGCGAGAAATGTTGTCGATCATGTCAGAAGGCAATCCATCTTCTTTTTCTTTGGTCGAAACAAGTGCCTTCTCAAGTTTGACTATCCCTGCGAAAGGAAAGGTAAGATAATCAAGAGATCTGATTCTGAGGTACCAAAATGCGTAGTCAATCCCACTGGTCAACCGCAGCCGAAAGGCGACTGTTCTGTCCCCAACCTTCCTAAGATGAATAAGGAGAGTGCCGATCTCGCGGTCCTTCGAAACAATATTCTTTAGATGGAGATTGAAATGTTTTGAGAGCCCAACCGCATAACGCAGAAGGCCTGCGCGTTCCTTCCTAATTCTCGTGAATTGCAGAGCGCCATCCACTATGACCATTTGATCCTGGTTGAGACTGTCAGTGTTAGCAAGATCATCTAGGAACTCGATCTCCAAGTTCTGCATCTCCATATTGAGATGTGCCAATGAGTCATCCTTGGGCTTATCTGGATGTCTAATCTCTATGAGTTCTCCGAAGATGCGGTCCTTCACGAACGTTTGGTCAATCCTGGCCTTCAGTTCGCTTGCATCATCCCGGTTAATTGCATTCCCTCCTGCCGGAAGGAGTATCAATCCCCTCTTCTCATGTTTGAACAATTTAACTCGACCGGTCTCCTTTGATCGTAGGACAATTGCCGCAGAAATTTGCCCTGCGATTATGGGGAGCATGGATCCTGAGCCGGAAGACAAATCGCAAATATAGTAGGCCCTTCTACACCCATCCAAGAATAGCGAGAAATAGGAGTTATTCCGGGTGAACTTGATGGGGCTGCTGCAGACGTTCCTGATTTCGCCGGTCGTCAGACGCGCATCCTCACCCAAGTCCCGCGCAAACGAGGCTTCGTCCCAGTGCGAATCTTGCGTTTCTTCATCTAGGTCGTCAATTCTGTAGTTCGAAACTGGGAAGGTGTTCGGACTATACTTTCTGAAGAGATCGAGAAGAGTCCCGCCTGTGTCCTCAACTGGCATTAACGTTTCTCCAAGTGATGGCCAAGTAATGACTTCATTCGGAAGCTTCTTGAGCTATTGATCGCCTTCAAGATGGCGCCCTTGTCGTTACTATTAATTGTAGACAATAAAGTGTCTTTTTGGCTTGGCGTCAGCTTCTTAAATGTCGTTCTCCAATCAAGTGCGCCGTTGTTCTCATGTTTCAGTCTGTTAAGAATGTAGCGATCGGGCATTAGGAGGATCTGTTCAAATTCACTGTAGTCATTCCCGAAAGCCCTATAAAAGAAGTCTTGTCTGTGACTCACAAGCCCTTTGGTAACGTTTAAAATGCATTGGAGCCCACGTATGTGTTTCGCAGTCCAACTAGGGCCTACGTATTTTCTGTCTCGGGCGTCAAGAGGTGTGTAGCGCATTGGAAATGAGTAGATGTGCGTGCCGAGAGCAGCGTTAAGATCAATGACATGGCTTAGCCGCGTGTAAAGGTCCAGTGGTGTGTCAGAGAAATTATACAGAACATAGGTAGAGAGTTTTTTCTGGCCAAAGCCTTCCAGGACTCTCACGGCCCTTTCAAATCCTCTAAATTCCCTCGGACTATCGTAGGCCAGACGGAAAGGCTCTATGCAAATCTCCGAAAGTAGACGGGCTGTCTGTGGGTTAATTCGGTTCGCATCAAGTCCTTGATTAAAATCAACTGTGCGCTTCTTACCAAGTCGCTTTGCGCCTTGTTCGAAGCCGAGCGACCTTATGTCCGATATTATCTGTGGAAACCGGCCCGATGCAAGCACATTATTGTCCATCAGAACCAGGTGTTGTTTTTCACCGTATTTCGCGACAATACTTGCTATATATGGTTTTAGATCGATGTAGTCAACGAAAGTTGGTTCAAGCATAGGGACAGCGCAAAACTTGCACTGATTTGGACAGCCTCTTGTAGAGTAGCCGAAGTATGCGTCTTTCAGATCATACGAGTAGTCGGCTGTTTCGAGAAGACCGTATGCAGGCGAAAGTGCATCGATGACGACGTGGTCGTTGCCCAGAATGCCGGGTCTGTTAAGTAGCCCTACATGCGGGAATACGCCCGTCTCATTGAATATGGCCATTGAATTGAGGGTGGCGTGTATTCCGCCTACGAATAGACGCCTCAGATCTCCTTTCAAAAGATCTTTGTAGTGAAGAATTGTTCTGACGGTAAGGCTGTGGTGGAAGGAGAAGAGGGTTGATATGTAGATCCGGTCAAAAAAGAAGCCGCGAGCCTTTGGCCACAGACCTTTGGTGAAGGTGACTTCGTCCCCTTTCTCCAAGTGATAGCTGCCAATCTTTAGAAGCCCTAAAGGCGGGAACCTGTTTGGAAATCCTGGTTCCACGAGGAGAATTCTCATCTCCCTCACTTTGTTCAGATTCCTCTTTTAGAATTGACCTGGATAGGAGAGCTGCGGCAACCACAAATCGAGGAACATATTCCCATTCCAACGCTTTTCTGCTCTTCTTTTCGTGATCTACGCATCGCCGATCTTAACGTATAGTAATACTGCGATCGCCTTTGTTCAACCCATTCATTTCCTCATTAAAAATCCGACGCACTTTCCTACCGGAGCGTTCACCATGGCCCCAGGAATTGAGTCCAGGCCACCCTTGAGTACGGCCAGCTCTCGGGCGGCCATCCCCTGGCGGTTGGCCGCTTGGAGGATCGCCGCCTTACGGCCGCAGAGGTCACGATTGAGCTTTGAGGCAGAGGCGCCTGAGCTTCGCTCGCTCTCGATGCAGATGGCGAAGAGTTCCGCGGTGGGGGTACGCTCTTCGGGCCCAAGCGAGGAAGGCTCGGACCGCTCGACGATAGGCGTCGGCTGTGAGGCTGCCCTTCGCTTTATCTTTGAGGAGTTCTGCAGGCGCTATCTCCGGAGTAGACCTTGTGAGTGCTGCTACGGCTTCCAGGATCCTCTTCTCCCTTTGAGTTTCCATAGTGATACTTATGACTGCCCCGATCAGTCACTGAGGCGTTGACCGGCAGAAGGTGTGTCAAATATGTGGCATATCCGTCAACCTGCAACAAACCCTTTGTAGAATAAATATCAGTTTCTGCCGTACCGGCGCTGGCAGGAGAGCATCAAACAAAACCGCGTCACAGCTATCCCAGGACTGCCGAGATCTCTGTCCGAGATTCCCAGGTTACCTCAGGCTGCCCGGGAATCGACCCTGCTGGCCTCCGACCTCGGGAACCAGTTCAGGGACCTTCTGGGACACTACGAGGCCGCCTGGGAATGGCTCGCCGATCGAGTACGTCCCACCGTGGGCGGCGAATTGAAGGCAAGCTTTTGCAGGAAAAGATGGAGTTCAGGCGCGCCGTCGTGTCGATTGAGACTGGGGACTATCTCCAGTCTTCGAGAACGAGCCCCGCGATCCTCTCAAAGTGTTTTGCGTTACCAGTTATCAGTCGTTCGGCCTTTTCCAGAGTTGTGGCAGCGATCAATACGTCCGCATCCGCAACTGGCATTCCTTGCTTCTGAAGATCAGCTTCGATTGTTCCGAATCGTTTGAGGATCGGGATGTCTGTTTGTATGATCTCGAGACTGAGCAGAAGCTTCTCAATTGTGTCGATGTTTTTGGTTGGCTCTTTTGACTTCTCGGCTCCGTAATAGAGCTCCGCGATTGTCATGAAGCAAATGCCAACCGGCCCGTCGTATTGATCTCGACGTTGGAGTACACGCTTGTTTCCCTTGAGGAGCTCAATACAGACATCAGTATCCAGCAGGATCATAGATCGATATCTCTTCCTGTCGTTCTACTTGAGTAAATGTCATCTATGATTTCCTTTGCTGACCTGGTGTCCTCCCATGTTCCCATCAGCTGCTTCCAAATCTCGACTTGTGTGGACTTTGATAGATACCTCCGCTTGTGGAGCTTTTCTTCATATTCGGTGTAGGTGCCTCTTTCCAGGATGATCAGGATCTCGCTGTTGAGGCTGCGCCTTTCTATGGAGGACAGAGCCTTTATCTTCTCCAGCATGTCATCGGGGATGTTGCGGACCGTAATGCTTGCCATAGTTACATTATAGTTCCAGTAATGAACCATTGTCAAACGACTGTCTCAAACACCGTCGCCACGAAATACTCGGCCGAACGCCGTGACGCTTGAAACGCATCGCCAGAAACGCGAAACCAGCACTGGCCACTGCCGTGGCCATCGCCCCCGGGATTCCCTTGTTGTTCAGTTTCGACATTGCCCACCCTACAGATCAGTCTGTCATCAAGCAGGCCGACGCGGCAGGTCGTTCTAGTTGTCAAGAACGACTCGCTTGATTCAACGCGATGGAGTGTGTATGATACACACAATGCGGAGCTCGGAGGTAATCCGATTGCTCCATGAGGACGGCTGGTTCGTGTTCAACATTCGTGGCAGCCACCATCAGTTCAAGCATCCCACTAAGCCAGGGAAAATCACGGTTCCGCATCCCCGGCGTGAACTGCCGCTCGGAACTCTCAAGAGCATATTCAGGCAAGCTGGCCTCGACATGGAGATGTGATGTGAAGTACCCCATCGTCGTTCATAAGGACTCTGACAGCGACTACGGCGTCACGGTGCCGGATCTTCCGGGCTGCTATTCAGCTGGCGCGACAATGGAAGAAGCGATGGGAAGCGCCCGAGAAGCAATCCTTACGCACGTCGAAGGCTTGCTGATGGACAACGAGCACGTTCCCCCCCCCAGCAGCGTCGAGCGCCTCATGTCCTTGCGGAGCGAGCCAGGGGCCGTCTGGGCAATCGTCGACGTGGACCTTTCGGTGCTTTCAGACCGTGCCAAGCGCGTGAACATCACGGTGCCTGAAAGGCTCTTGCACCGAATAGACGCCTTTGCCGAGCAACAGGGCGACACGCGGTCCGGCCTCCTTGTCGCAGCAGCCATGGAGTACATCACGTCGCGGCAGCGCGCATCGTAGCTTCGCTTCAGAGGGGACTTCAGGTTGGCCGGGCTTTTCTGGTGTGAATCCCAGGCCGACTGAGCCGCCGGGAGTCTTTGCTCCTGCCTCATCACTCCCTGCGGTCTTGCCATGGGCTGCCGTCGTTGAGGTCTCTCATCAGCAAACGGATACCCTGGTTGTCCGCCGGGTTGAGCCAGAGCATCCTCTCAAAGAGACGTCGCGCTTCCTCAAGTCTGCCCAGGCGCCACAAACAAAGACCATACGAATGGATGCAACGGAGGAAGGGGCGGTCGTCGATGAAGCCCCACAGAAGCAGGCCGTCGAAACCAGGGCCAAGTGACAGCTGGCCTACTTCCCCCGGGCCTCCTACGCGGAGCGTGACGGCCCCACCGCTCTGCAGGTAGCGGCACCGCGCGGAGTTCCCCTTCGTCGAGAGGACGATCAACTCTACGGGCTCTTCGCGAGCGCAGCTGTGGTCATCGCCAATGCCCTTCACTCACTCAGCATACCGGCTTCTCCGACGTAGACCGCTGATCGGGAAGAGTACATGCGCCGAGAAACTCGGTGCTTGGGATTTCCGTCCCCTCACTTCCCTGACCATACAAGTTCCTGAAGTCTTGCTTTCTTTGTATTTTGGAATACAATCTTCCAATATGCAAAGATACATAGAACGGCTTCTTCTGCCCCGGCTCGAGGAGAGTACCAAGCAGGTCCCGGTCACGGCCATCCTCGGACCGCGGCAGTGCGGGAAGTCGACGCTCGCTCGGGAGTTTCTCAAGGGGATGCGGCATTCCCTTCACCTCGACCTGGAACGATCTTCCGACCTCGCCATGCTTCGCGACCCCGAAGCCTACTTCCAAGCGAACTCCGGAGCTCTCATTTGCCTGGACGAAATACAGCGGGCACCCGGACTGTTCCCGATCATGCGGGCCATAGTGGACGACCGCGGCACGAACGGGTGTTTCCTCATTCTCGGCTCTGCGTCTCCGGAGTTGCTGCGCCAGGGCTCCGAGTCCCTTGCCGGTCGGATCCGTTACCTGGAGCTCACGCCCTTCGTGCTCCAAGAGCTTGTGGACAGCCCATCCACCTCGGTGATGAAAGACCTTTGGCTCCGTGGCGGGTTCCCGCGAAGCTGGCTGGCCCCAACGGAAGGCCAGAGCTTTGAGTGGCGGCTCGATTTCATCCAGGCCTTCGTCACGCGGGACATCCCCCAGCTGGGCTCGAGGGTTCCCGCGGCGCAGGTCGAGCGGTTCTGGCAGATGTGCGCCCACCTCCACGGACAGGTCTTCAACAGCTCCCGGCTCGGAGAGTCCATGGGAGTAAGTCACCATACGGCGCGTTCCTACCTGGACCTTCTTCACCAGACGTACATGCTGAGAGTGCTCCCCCCGCTGACAGCCAACCTCAGGAAGCGACTGATCAGATCTCCCAAGGTCTTCATCCGGGATTCCGGGCTCCTTCATGCCCTCCATGGGATCCGAGGGTTCAACGATCTGCTGGGACACCCGGTCTACGGCGTCTCCTGGGAAGGGTTCGTGTTAGATAACGTCCTGGCTGTGGCCGGCGAATGGAAGGCGAGCTTCTATAGAACCTCTTCCGGGAATGAAATCGACCTGGTGCTGGAACGCGGCAGGCGGCGCGTGGCGATAGAGTGCAAGGCCTCCTCCGCACCCGAGGTCACGCGAGGATTCCGCCAGGCACTTGAAGACCTGGACATCGCAGAGGCATGGATCATCGCGCCCGTCAAGGAGACCTACCCTGCGGGCCGCGGCATTGCGGTCACTTCCCTTCCGCGCTTCCTCAAGGATTGGAAGAGGTGATTTCGTAACGCCCGGTGCAGGGGCCTCTCAGGTCGCCCTTGGGCATTGCCATTCTCCGGCCTCGTGACAATTCTGTGTCGTTCAAGGCGAGGGACTGCATGGCTGTCAGCCGAGGACTGAGTCCAGGGAAAACTCGGGGAATAGAGCTTTTATCTTCTTGATGGTGGCAAGCGACGGGTTGGATCGGCGCTCGAGCCTTTGGTAACTGTAGAGACTGCGCATCCCAAGACGCCTGGCTGCCTCTTTCTGGGTCAGGCGGGACTGCAATCGAAGCTGCCTCAGCTGCATGGAAAAAGCAACCGAAGGTTCCACTTCTACAGAAACGACGTCGGACCCGCCGTGCCTGGACTGGGGCGGTGGGAACATCGTGCTGGACGATTCGGGCTCCTCCAGGTAAAGGTTAAGGGCTTCTTTCATGTTCCGTTCCAACTCGTCTCTGTTCTTCCCTTGTGTAACACAACCCTCCAGCTCGACACATTCAGCCCAAGGCCGTCTCCCATTGTGGACCTTGAAATGATATCTCACCGGCGTTCTCCCGTGTCAAATCCCTCCAGGGCCAGGCGCTTCATGAGCTTGCGTTCCAGTCCGATCGCCAGCTCCTTGTGCATGGGTATCGTTTCACGAAGTCCGCCCTTCCCGACTTTCACGTGAGAGCCTCTCCTACCGAGTATCGTCCAGCCCGCTTGCATATAGAGTTTGAGCACCTGGTCGCCGCTTCGCGGCACCCTCTCTCCTCCAATATACCAAGTTTAGTTGGTATCCGCAACCTGGCGGTAGCCATGGTCAGGCATTGTCCGCCGCTGATGAGTTGTAACGCCTTCGCGGTGCCCACCACTTGAACAGCAACCCGGCGGAGCATCCGCAACTAACCTCATTCTCCTCTTGATATTTCTACGTCGTATATATTTATTCTACATAGTAGAAAAATGGAGGAATGGAAATGCTTCAGATCGAGGGACTGCGGAAGTCCTACGGCAAGCTGCGGGTGCTGGAAGGCGTCGACCTCCAGGTGACGCCCGGCGAGGTGTGCGGCCTGATCGGCCCCAACGGCGCGGGAAAGACCACGCCGGTGTCCATCGTGACGGGCCTTCGGGACGCGGACGCGGGCTCGGTCCGGGTGGCCGGCCTCGATGCCGCATCCAACCGCAAAGCCATCCGCGGCATAGTGGGCTGCGCGCCCCAGGAGCTGGGCCTGTACATGGCCAGGATGAAGCTGCTGGAGGCCGTGAACAAGATCGCGGCGGACGGGTGCGCGGCCCGCTGGCGGAGGTGGTGGCCCGGCACGGGCAGTCACGGGCGGAGCTGGAGTTCAACGGCGGTGCGCCCCTCCTGGACGGCTGGCAGCAGAAGGGATCCCGTCTTTGGGCGATGACGGCAGACCCGGCCTCGGCCACTGCTGCGGCCATCGCGAAGCTCAACGGCGAGTTGGGCCGGCTTCGCGGCGTCAGGATCGTCCCGGCGAGCTTGGAGAGCGCCTACCTTTCGATCACCGGCCATGGCGTCGATGCAGTCGAAACAACGGAGGAAACCAATGCTCAGGCGTAGCCTTTCACTGGCACGGAACACGATCAAGCTCTACCTGTCGGACCCCGCGCCGCTCATGGTGTTCATCTTCATGCCGCTC
>Ga0187886_1004479_pt1 | contig 10016 bp, 11 predicted proteins | sample June2016WEW_20_1_FD_133001 | JGI IMG/M metagenome (GOLD analysis project Ga0187886, IMG submission 133001) | Peatland microbial communities from SPRUCE experiment site at the Marcell Experimental Forest, Minnesota, USA - June2016WEW_20_150 | ecosystem: Environmental > Terrestrial > Soil >... | reverse complement strand
GTAGCCCTGGGGCTGGCCGTAGCCCTGGGGTTGCTGGGTGGTCGGCGGCTGGCCGTAGCCCTGGGGCTGGCCGTAGCCCTGGGGTTGCTGGGTGGTCGGCGGCTGGACGTAACCCTGTGGCTGGCCGTAACCCTGGGGTTGCGGGGTGGTCGGCGGCTGGCCGTAGCCCTGCGGCGGTGTGTAACCAAGAGTGGGCATCGGCGCGGGCGCTACCGGTGGCTGAGTCGGGGCCGCCGGTGGAGCGGTTGGTAGTGCCGGTGCCGGTACCGGCGCGGCTGGAGAAGTCGAGGAGGGCGCCTGCGTGGTGTTAAGGACCTGGCCGCATGCCGGACAGAAACGACCACCGGCGGGGATTTGGTTGCCGCAGTTGAGGCACGTGATCGCGCCCTGGCCCGGGTTGTAGGTCATGAGTCGCTCCCTCGATGACGGACCGGCGTTGGGGGCACGTGCCCCCCGCAAGACAAGTGGCGGAAGGGCCGGCCGGCGGCTTCGCGCCCACCCGTGGCGCATCTCCGGGGACGCATACTGCGGGTCGGTTTCGCCAGTGGCTCGGCGCGGTCCCGGCGGCCAGAGTGTGGGCCGCGTGTCGAAGCCTCCCGTGTGGCGGAAGCGTCGTCTTGACTAGCGAGGCTGCCAAGTGCCGAACGTCGTTGACCAGCAGAGGCGGGATGGCTTCCTTGGCCAGCGACTCATCCTTTCGGGTCGCCGCCAAATGGAGGTCATTGGCCTCACTGCACGAGATTGCCCCTGGCGTGTAGAGACGCGCATGCTTGCGCCTCGATGCCCGATCCCAACCCACCCCGATCGGCGATCACGACGCCGGCTTCGAGGCCGTCGGAGGATCCGACTCCCCGCCTCTTGGGCGAGCCTCTTCGCGCGGGGCTTCGGCCGAGCCGGTCCCGCCAGGCGCCGCCGCCTTTGGCGCTCGGGGCGTCTCCCAGGGAAGATCGATACCGGGTTCTTTGATCGCTCGGAAGGAGCGCACGAGCTGGCGATTGACAAGAAGTGTCGCCATCTCCTCGCTGACGTCGTCTGCGCCGCAGCGATACATGACGGTCGCCTCGGTCAGGGCCACCCAGGCCACTTGCCGCAGGATCGCGCCGAGCGGTTCGGACGCCGGTGTGCCGTGCACCCTTCCAAAGACCAGATAGGGCCCGACCTCGACCTCGACGCGGGTCGTCCGGGTATGCAGCCGACGTGCCACGTCGCCGCGCGGCCCAGTCACGACCACCGCGCAGAGCTCGTCGCGCGCGATCGTGAGCTCGGACATCGTGACTACATGGCCGTCGGCCAGGTCCTCGAGTTGAGCCTCGCGAATCAGCATCTCCGGGGTCGCATTGAGTTGGTCGGCCAACCGACCCTCTCCGAGCTCGATCTGGCCGTGCACGCGGCAGTCGGCGGCATAGAAGTCGATCTCGACCATGCCAACATCTTACAAGTCGATCGGCCGCCCGCTCTCGAAGTCTTCGAGATGTTGTGCACGAAATAGGCGCCCGGAGGTGACTCCGAGGGCCTTCAGATTCAGGTAACTCGCCGCGGAGATCGCCCTCTTGTGCGCCCGCGCTCAGGCCGAGCCTGCCGCGTTCGCAAGGCGCGACGCCGCGAGGGTCACGTGGTGCGTCAGGAGCGCATCGTCGTACGTCGAGCGGATCCTGTTGGGCTTCCCCTGGGCCGCGTCCATGAACGCGCGGTTCTGTAATCGATACGGCGTCTCGAACTCGGACGGCGGCGCAACTGTGCTTGTCTCCGTGCCGAGCCGGACGACGAGCCGGTGGTCGAGCACCTGCAACGTCAGGGCCATGCCGTCCGAGACGGTCCCGAGTTCGACCCTGTGCGGGCCGGCGAGCAGGGAAGTCGTCGAGAACGAGCCGACGGCACCCGACGCGAAGCTCACCGAAGTCTCGGTGACGTCGAGGATGTCGCTCTCGGGGAAGGCCGGCCGCGGGACCCGATGGCCTGCCGCTGAGGTTGGCTCCATTTCGCCTACCAGGTACCGCGCCAGATCGAAGATATGCGTCGCCTGCTCCACTATCTGACCGCCCGACTGGTCCTTTCGAATCCACCACGCGGCGCCGGGCGTCTCGCCGAGCCATGAGCCCACGACCAGATGGGCCGGGTGGGCCTCGAGCAGCTCGCGGGCCCGATCGACTACCTCCAGATATCGCCATTGATAGCCGACGCACGACACGACGCGCTTCTCCTGGATCGATTTCACGATCCGCGCCGGCCATTCTTCATTGACGCCGAGCGGCTTCTCGGCGAACAGGGCGATGCCGCGATCGACCACGGCCAGCGCCGGCTCGCCTGCGGCGTATGGCGGCACGCATACAAAGACGGCGTCGAGCTCCGCCTCGTCGAGCATCGACCGGTAGTCCGGATAGACTCGGGCGCCGGCAGACTCGGCCAGCGGGCCTGCCGAATCCGGATTCCGTGAGGCGATGCCGACAACCCAGACGTCGTCGAAGCCCGAGAGGACCCGCACGTGCACGCGAGCGATCCAACCTGCCCCGATGATCCCTACCCGAGTGCCGGCCATCGCGTTTCTCCTATTGAGTTGGTGCCGTGATCGACACGCCTGACAACGTGTCGATGCTGATGTCCAGCGTTACCGTCTCGTGGGTCGGCGTGCCGAAAATCTTCTGATCGAGAGACGCCCCAATGCTCAGGCCAGCCGGAGTCCCGTCGTCCTCTGCCCAGAAGGACAGACTGCTGACGGTCAGGTTCTCCTGACCGGGACCGGCCGTGATGCCGAACGCAGAGAGGTCTACGCCCGCCACGTCCGCGACGCTGAGGTTATGAAGCTGTCTGCCGAACTTGGCTTCCACGCCCTCATCGGTGAGGCCGATGCCGCTGCCAACAAAGCCTTGAAGCGTCTTGCCCGAGGCTGGCGCCTTGGCCCATTGGCCTCCGTTCGTCCGCGTGTACGCCCAGTCGCCGACGACGACGTTGTCGATCGTGCCCGTGATGCCCAGGATCTTCGAGGTAATCGAGAAGTCACTGTCTCCGCCTTCGACCTTGAACGTCCCCGTGACCGAGCCTGAGCTTGGGCCGAAGATCGTGGTCACCGTGATAGACCCCACCACGGGCCCTTGGGCCTGGAAGTCGCTGCTTGCGATCCTGGCCTTGAAACTGTCCAACGCCGACATTGGTGTCGGGGTCGGTGTCGGAGTCGGTGTCGGAGTTGGCGTCGGAGTTGGCGTCGGGGTCGGGGTCGGAGTTGGCGTCGCTAAAGCAAGCTCGGCAGACCCGGGACCCCATGTCAGGGCGCCGGCGAGCGTTGTGGTTGTGCCGCTACAAGCCGCCACAAGCCCCAAGAGGAGAACGAGGGCTGTTCCCAGGACACGACCGCGAATGTACGAGAACGGGGGCATTTCCCGTCTCCTGACCGCACTCGACTCCATTGCGGCAACTTGAACGCTCTGGGTTGTTGCTTGGCAAGGGCCGCGTTCAGCATGACACCAGACGAGCTGTGACGGAGAAGATCCGGCCGTCGATGACCTCGCCGGCCAGGAGAAACACCTACGGGGTACTTCTCTCTTCGCGCTGAGTCGCGTAGATGGCCTCAGCTTGATCGGCCGCTTCGGCCAGGACCTCTTCCGGCGTGGCCTCCGGGTAGGCCGCTTGAATCGCGGTGGTGACCGTGACGAGGTCAACACCCTCGACTTCCTGAACCGCTTGCAGATTGATGACGTAGTTGGCCAGGATCGAAATGACTGCCGCGACCGGCAGTCCAAAGAATGCGCCCCAGATCCCAGCTATTTGTGCTCCGACGAGAACGGACAGGATGGTGACGACTGGATGAACTCCGGAAGTCTTCTTCATCAGTCGCGGCACTACGAGATTCATGATCAGTGCTTGTCCGATGAAGAGCAAAAGGGTGACCGGGATGAACGCCCCGGGCACGAAGGCCGCGGCGATGAAGATCGGCGGCAGCAGAGCCAAACCGGGGCCGACGAAGGGAATAGGCATACAGAGCGCAGCGAATAGGCAGATGAGGAACAGATACGGTAGGCCGAAGACCAGACCGACCACGATCGTCAGCGCGACCTGGATGGCGATGAGGATCACCTGGGTCCACAGGAAACCCCTGAAAGCACGACCAACCGAGCGATCGAAAAGATCGAGCTGGGTCTCATAGCGATTTGGCATCACCCTGCGCCATTTGGCCTGCAGGCCAGAAGCGTCGGAGACGATGAAGATTGACAGCACCAGGGTTATCGAGAGGGTGCCCACAATCGAGGCCACTGTGCCGGCGATGGCTCCGGATTGGGTTGCCAGGGTGCTCTTGATCTCGGGCAGGACTCTCGCCTCGCCCTGGCGGAAGAGAGCGGCCAGATCGATCGTCTGGGTGCTTATTCCCAGACTCCTCTGGAGCGAGGCCAGGCTGGCGCTGATGGTTGCGGTCGCCTCGTCGGTTCGGTTCACCAGATTCGTCGCCTCAGTCATGCCGATGGAGCCAGCGACGAGAACGAGACCGATAAGGGTGACGGCTACGCAACCGTAGACCAAACCGACAGCAATGCCTCGTCCAACGTGTAGACGACCGGCGGCCCCGTCGACGAGCGGGCTGACCACAAACGCCAGGAGCCAGGCGAGAAAGCAGATCACGACGATCCCGCTGAACGCGCCAACGACCGCCAGGGACCGCTCCAGGATGAGCAGAATGAAGACCACCGACCCGGTCGCAAAGAAGATCGTCGCTAAGCGACGGAGACTGTGGGCCGGACGCAGATTGATCGAACGAAGACCGGCCAGACGAAGCTTGGGAGCCGGGTTACGGGCCTGGCCTTGGGTCTCGTGAGCAGCGTTTGCCGAAGAGTTCGCCGTCATGTGTCCGGGGCCTTACCGGGGGGCTGTGCTGCCCGCCCTAGAGTTGAGCGCCGCGCCGGCCACTAAACGCCCGGGCGACGGCGATCACGATTACCGCGCCGATCACGGCCACGACGATGCTCTCGACGTTGATCCCAGTTACGTCCGCAAGGCCCAGGACGGTGCCCGCGAGGAATCCGCCGACGACGGCCCCCACGATGCCGAGGACGATCATCATGAGCAGCCCTTCACTGGTGCCCATGATCAGGTTGGCCAGGAAGCCAGCGATGGCTCCGAGGACGATCCATGCGAGGATGCCCATTGTCGTCAAACCTCCACTAGCCGCCCATGCCCGCGCCGGGCATGGATCCAGACCCTCCCTGAGTCTGCGCCGGATCGGCCGCCGGACGCGAGGATGAGAACCCTCTCCTGATGGAACGAGCCTGCACAGCTGCGGTGTGCGGCGGCAGCGCGGTGGGTCCTCAGGCGGTCATCCCTGCCGGCTGCAGCCGTCCGCGGCGAATGATGCTGGCGAAGCCCCATGCGCAAACGACGAGCGAAACCACGAGGAGAATCGCCGAAGCTCCCACCAGGTCGGCCGCAGGCCCCACCACCATGATCGGCAGCAAGCTCGAGACAGAGACGAGCATGTTGAGGATGCCAAACACGCGGCCTCGGACGTCCTCCGGCAACTCCTCCTGGAGTTGGGTTTGAGCGGAGATGGCAACGGCGGCGTAGCAGATGCCCGAGACAAAGGCGATCGCCACGACTATCGAAAGCAGAGAGAGAACCTGACTGAGGTCCTGCAAGCCATGGGCATCGGCGGCCGCGGCTATCTGGACATTGAGGAAGTGCCAGATAGAGCCAAGGCAGGAGAGCAGGGCGAGCAAGAGACCCAGGGCGATCAATCCCACCTCGATGATCCGCCGCCGCGGGAAGTTGTGACCGTAGGCGTTGATGGCCAGAACGCCCGTGACGAGGCCCAAGCCAAGAGGCAGGACGACCACAACCAGGCCCTTGTCTCCGAGCCCCAAGGACGTCTTGGCAAAGTCGGGGCCAAGCACGGCAAGGATGCCGATCAGCGCTCCCGTGATCCCCATGTAGGAGAGCGACCAGCCCACATGGCGGTGCTCGCGGATGTAAGTGATGCCCTCGACTAGCTGCCCGAAGGTGCCCTTGACCGCCTTCCCGGCGACCACGACCGTATGACCAGATGCCACTGTGGACGAGCCACGCGGCAGGGACGCCGGCAGGGAGAACGGGAGCGACGACGGCAGCAACGGCGGCGGCGGCAGTGGCGGCAGTGACCTCGGCAGGATCCAGCAGAAGACGGCAGCGACGAAGTAGAGCGCGGCAACCATCAGGATCAGTATCTGTGGGCCGGCGATCGCGATGACGAACGGTCCGAACAACGCGAAGCCCAGCGCAAACGCCGCGTTGGTCGTCAGCGCGAATAGGCCATTGGCCGCCAGTAGCTGCGACCTCGCGACAAGGAAAGGAATCATCGAAGCCTCGGCCGGGCCAAAGAACGTCGTCACGGTCGAAACCAGGATCATCAGCAGGTACAGCAAGAGCAGGTTGTTGCTGACCAGGAAGACCAGCACGAAGGCCGCTCCGCGGAGCACGTTCGTGACAACCAACACTAGTCGCTTGTCTACCCGGTCCACGAAGACGCCGGCGATGGCCGAGAAGATGATGGCCGGAGCGAGAAAGCACAGCAGAAGAATGCTGATAGCGATCTTGGAACCGCTGTAGGTGGACGTGATGATTACGAGCAAGCCGAGCATGACCATGTTGCCGCCGACCTGGGTCGACAACTGAGCCAGCCACAACAGCAAGAACGGCCGGTTGCGCAGCACCGCGATCCCGCCGCCCTCAGGCGGGGCATCCGCAGCCAGCACGTTCATCGCTGGCGGTCTCCGGGGATGGGGTCGGCGTTGAGATTGATCAACCACTTCCACAGCCACCGAGCGTCAAGCGAGTGCATGGTATCGCCTGGTCCGGGGCAGAGACATTTCGATTCTGGAGCCCAGTTCGCGCCTGCCGCGACCATCCCGAGGCCGTCCGGATCCTGAAAGACGCCATCCCGACGCCTACCCGGCTGGGACATGGCGACCGGCTTCGGCTCGCCGATCGGGGCCCCGTTCGTCACGGACCTCATAGCGGCGCGCAACGCCAATCCGTAAGAGTGGCGCGACTCTCGTAGTCGCACCCGGCGACGCGACGAGAGCAGGCTCGTCCTCTGGGACGGGCCTGCTCTCGCTGTGGGTCGAGGACCGCTACCGACCCTTTGGATGCCTCGAACCTGGGGCCGGCCGCTGTGATTGCGCCGAGGGGGTAACGTTCGCGTCCGTGCGCCTGACCGAACTGTCGCCGCTGTGGCGCACCGCTGCTCCGGGGGCAGGTATGCGCGGACGGGCCGGAATGCCGGCGGCGTACTCGGCGAACTCGGCCAGGAAGTCGCCGGTGGTGATGACATAGCGGCCCTCGTCGGGGGTGTCGCATACGAGGCTAAGCCCGATCGGGTCCGCGCCCCGGCGGATTTCGGCAAAAGCAATCGCGAGAGGCGCCTCGCTTGTGGAGGACTCCTCGCCGATCCGACGGCCGTCTTCGCCTTCCAGCCAGTAGGCGGTCGCGTCGTCGATCTCTACGATCGATGGCTGGTCGAGCTTCTCGTGGAACGCGCGGATGCGCTCTTCGTCAGAACGAGCCGGTTTCGTAGGCATGTCGTTCGCGCTTCGTGGCGCGCCGTGCGGAGATGATGCGGATGATACCTGGAGGTTGTTCTGCGGTCGCCACGACGAGGAGTTGGCCGCGAGAACTGTAGCCAACGGTCAGGAAGCGCTCCTCGATATCCGTGTGGTCGAGATCGAGACGTGAGACTCGGTTCGGGTCCTTTAGGGCGGACTTGGCCTCCTCGACGGGAAGTGTCCCGCCGGGCGGCCGGTCCTGCGCAGGAATAAGCCAAAAGTGAGGATGCGGGGCTACTGTCGCTGTGACAGACTACCGACGGCTCGGCTAACAGACTTTTTGGAGTCGCTGCCGGCGCACAGTCTGCCGCGCGAGGTCAGCGTAGCGAGATGACAAGGACGACCAGGATGCAAGCGCGCAAGGCCGATGCCGCGTCTGCCCGCGTCTCGCAGAATGCCCCGGCCAGCAGTTCCGAGTCCACCAACGTCTGGCGCCTGCTCGAAGCAAGCCCCGGTTTTCAGGATGGCATGGAGCGTGCTCGCGCCGACTTCGAGGCCGGCCGCGTCGAACCGGTCAACCACGTCGTGAAGCGCCAGAACCCGCGCTAGACAGCGGGCTGGGGGGTGGCCGCCGAAGCGGTGTGGAGCCGCGAGTTCCGTCGGGCATTCGATGCGCTGGACGAGGGAAAGCGTATCGAAGTCGATTTCGCCATCTATGCCATCGAGGAAGATCCGGCATGGGATGGCGAGGGCCGCAAACTCGCCCCTGCGGATTCCCCTTACAGCGGGAAGATCGCCGATCTGACCGTGGATGGGTACGTGATCATCTACCAGGTCGCCGACAAAGGCGCGGCCGTCGAACTTTGGTATCTGTACGAGTTGCCCGGAACCGCGCGGCCGGCCACGCGTCGGAAGCCGCCGACAAAGCCTGACGACGCCCTGATGATGTAGGCGATCGACTGGGTCTTCGGCCGAAAGGGACGGGCGGCTGCCGATGGACGGCCTTCCCGCGCGCTATCCGCAATGTCAGGAGGACGCACGGAATCGAAGCGCCGGGACTGCAGGGATTGCCAGCTCACCGACCCGGGCCAGCTTCACCGTCCCGTGGCAGCAGCGCCCGTGTCGCCGGAGACACACGCTCGGCAACAGCCCACCGAACAAGACGAACACGCGAGGCGCTGCCTCGGCTACGCTGTCGGAGAGGAGAACGCGCCTTGAGTCCATCGATCGAAGAGCACCGTGCCGAGCTGGCGCAGCTCTGTCGCCGTTGCCGCGTTCTAAGCCTGTCTTTGTTCGGCTCGGCCGCGCGCGACGACTTCGACGCGGAGCGGAGCGATTACGACTTCCTGGTCGAGTTCGAGGCCTTGCGGCCGGGGCAGTACGCCGATGCGTACTTCGGCCTGCTCGAATCTCTGGAGCGGCTCTTTGGGAGGCCGGTGGACCTGGTGGTCGCGTCAGCCATCAAGAACCCCTATTTCAGGCAGTCCGTCGATCAGACCAAGGCGCTGCTCTATGCGGCTTGAGGCCAAGAAGTACCTGTACGACATCCAGCACGCCGCGACTTTGACACAGCTTGGAATTAGTGCGATGTATTGATCGCAAAGATACATCTTGGTATAGTTACTCGACATACACCGCACTGATTCTGGCAATGAGTTGTGCTGACATTCCCGACTGGTTCCTTCGCCGGCGCCTGCCGGTGATCAATCTTCGCTCGCAGGTCTGGCAGGAGGCGCGCCGTGAACTCCTGCCATCCGGGTATGCCCCTGCCGTCTGTCTTAGCCGGCTCCAGGCAGCTGGGCGAGTACGGAGGCTCGCACAAGGCCTCTATCTCGTACTCGATCCAGTTCGCGAGGCGCCTCCGGTCGCCGTCGCCAGCGGAATCTTCGGGCACGCGGGCCACTACGTAACCACAGACGCGGCGTTCGTCACCCACGGCCTGATTGATCAGCCGCTTCCTATGATCACGGTCGTGCTAAAGGCCACTCGCCATCGACCGGTCGAACTCGGACGCACGGTGATTCGGGGAGCAGCACTTGCGCCCGACAAGTTCGCAGGCGCGGACTTCTACGAGACGACCGTAGACGGATTCCGGGTCCTCCTGGCCACGCGTGAGCAGGCGGTTGTCGACGCTCTTGCCGAACCTCGGTGGATGACGCACAACACCCTGCTGCCGGAGGTTCTTGCCCCGTTCAACGAAGAAGAACTCGAGCGGACCGCTCGGGGAGCACTGGCGCGAAGCGCAGCTGCCGCTCAGAGACTGGGCTACCTGCTCGAAGAGGCTGGAACCTTTACCCCGCCCTCACTTTCAGCATTGCGGCCGACATCCGTCGTCGACCTCCGTCCCCACCAGCGGCACGGAACCTTCTCAACGCGCTGGCGTGTCTATGGCTAAGCCCGGATCCACCGATCGCCCTGGCCTGAGAGGCGCGGAAACGACGAATCAGGTGCCCTTCTGAACTGGGAAGATGGCGTTGAGAACAGCCCATCGAGCCCAACAAGAGGAGCACCTGATAG
>Ga0187886_1004478_pt1 | contig 10018 bp, 5 predicted proteins | sample June2016WEW_20_1_FD_133001 | JGI IMG/M metagenome (GOLD analysis project Ga0187886, IMG submission 133001) | Peatland microbial communities from SPRUCE experiment site at the Marcell Experimental Forest, Minnesota, USA - June2016WEW_20_150 | ecosystem: Environmental > Terrestrial > Soil >... | reverse complement strand
GAGGTTTGGCTATGTTCACAGGATACCAGTCAACCTGCGAAGGAGCCTGTTCCATCACCATGAATGGTTTGCCCAGCAGAGAACGCATCATCGAATGTCTGAGAGCAGCCCATTTATAGGAATTCGGATCACCGGGATTCGGATAGAAATTCAGTGAAGCGACATCCAAATGATCCCTGAAAAGGAAGTGGTCAAATTTGCTCCAGTCACCTTCAAAATTTGTAGTGACAGGAATATCCGGTGTGATTGTTCGAATCACATCGTATTCTTCCTTGTACAGCGTGAAGAAACTTTCGCTCAAGAATCGTTTATAGTCCAACAGCTTCGTTGCGTTGCGTCCGCCGGCGCTTGCACGCGGCGGATTGATCTCTTTCCAATTAGAATATTTTTCGCTCCAGAAGACTGTACCCCAGCACTCATTCAGATCGGCTAATGTCTTATATTTTTCCTTCAGCCATTTCTGAAAACTTTTTTCGCAGTTTTTACAGAAGCACATGCTGTTCTTGTTTGCATATTCATTATTGATATGCCACAGCTTCAATGCTCTGTGCCCTTTGTAATGAAGCGCCATTTCTTTGGCAAGTCTTCTCACTGCTTTTCTATAACTCGGACTGTTGATGCAGTAGGTCTGCCTCGAGCCGCAAGCGACCCGCTCTCCTGTTTCCCTCATGAAGAGAATATTATCATATTTTTGCGTCAGCCAGTTAGGCTGGGCTGCCGTTGACGTCCCCAAACAGACATCGATACCATTTTCCGCCAGCAGATCCATGACCTTATCAAGCCAGCCGAATGTAAATGTATCCTCATCAGGCTGCAGCAGTGCCCACGCGAAAATACCGATACTGACCATGTTGACATTCGCCTGCTTCATGAGACGGATATCCTCTTTCCATATTTCCTCAGGCCATTGTTCCGGGAAATAATCTCCGCCAAATATTATTTTACGATCATCACTCATATTTTCTTTTCAATGATCATTTACATATCCGATTGAACTCATCCAATGTGGACCATTTCATTTCCAGCGGTTTCAAGAAGATATTCGCCGATCTTCCGTCCGCATTGTAAACAGTCGTGTTCCGATCCTGTTCGGAATTGTTCATAACAACGAACTGTCCGACCTCAGGATAGCAGGCGCAATCAGTATTGATATTAGTACTGAACCATCTTCTTAATCCATCTTCCTGCCCGGATACCCACAGGATGGCGCGGTATAATATCCGCATGTTCTGCGCATTGTGTAAATAATTTGTAAAATAAACAGACCTGCCTTTGCCAAATTTATTCGTTGATAATAGAACAGCATTCGGAGCACCAGCCAATAATTCAGCACTCTCACTATTCAAATAAACCGATGATCTGACAGTACCGAGATCTATCTTATCCACCGCATCTTCCAGTATAAAATGTCTACTATTCACGTCGGGACGGATATTCTTTGCCCACGAAAGCCTGTTGCCGATCTCCTTCTCCACTCCAAGAACATCTGCAAGCTGGAAAAATCGTCCCTGGTATTCGTACGCTGTCGAATCCTCAACACCGATAAATCCGCCTCCGTTATCGACCCAGGCGCGTATTTTCTCAACGATCTTCGGATCAGCCCAGTTTTTGCCGCCACTCCATGAACTTCCAACACTGCCCCAATTGATGATGGTCCCGATATCTTCTCCGATACCCTTCTTGCGTATGTCATCGAAACTTATGAATTCGATATCAGCAGGGAAACCGCTTAAGAACTCGGGGATATGTCCCTGCGGCCAATTATCGTTATGCATCCACGAACGCATCCTGCCCCAGCAATCTAACAACGCCACTTTCTTTGCAACGTTACAAGGGATTGTCTTTTTCGTTTTATCAAGAACGGTTCTAAATTCGTCGGCCAATTCCTCTACATAATTCAAGAAATCAGGATATTTGACAGCGAGATCGAGATAGCCGCCGAATCCGATTCTATCAACACAGCGCCTAAGTAAAGCTCTTCGTATACCCTTCCACCACTTCTTGCATTCTTTGACAGGGTCGCCATTGCCTTTGAAAACCGGTTCATCCTGAAGATTCACTTCGAAGAAGTACGGATATAGCCTGACCTCTTTGATTATATTTCCAGGAACGTCAGAGATCCTTCTAAGTTCTACGCCGCTTAGACAAGGTCCGATGATCCCGTCGAAACCAAGCTTTTCAAATCCGTCCAGATAAGGTTCCGTTCCTATCCAATGGTCACAGAAAAACAATATCGCTTTTTTATCGGCTCCGTGAACTTTCTCAACACACTTTTTAGTGTAGCCACGTACAAATTCCTGAACAAAGTCCATCCAATCTAGAAACTGTTTCTTGGGAACCCTGTATGATGCATTGAAGTATCCTTCATCAACTATATCTTCGCTTCGCAGGCGGTACCCCTTTTGCTTTTCAAACTCATCCAAAGCGAGAGCACTTATCGGATCCAAATACCCACTCCAATCCTGGTAAACATTCTCTCTCTTCTCGTTTTTTATCAGCGGGAATTGATAAATCATTGAAGTGAAGCGGACATAATCCGTATCGGGATGCGTCTCAAACCATTTGTCAAGATATTCCAACAGATGTTCTCCCGTCTGGGGCTGGCGCGGGTCGACTCCCATCTGATGATCACCTGTCCAATTATTCGTGATATAATTGTACATCGAGGTCGATTCCCAGATCTGGTATACGAGAAAATTGATAGTGTAGACATGCCACTTGATGGGATTCTTTATCAGAACTTCGCCGCTTTCCAGATACCGCCAATCTCGAACATCTACAACTTTGTTCGCGGTACGGTCAATGACTTCCCAGTATTTTTCAGGATCATGTTCTGTATCTATCCTGAACTGTTCCTGGCTGTATCCCTTTTGAATTTTAATCCTCAGTTCGCCGTCAGTGTTACATGTGACAGGAAACGACATAAGAAATTTCTGCTGGCCTTGGCCGGGATGGGATTTCGCCCATACCTGGTCAGCTCTTATAAGACAGATGGTGGAGTAAACATCGCGTCCCATACCGAGTATCTCCGGCGAGAGCGTGGTCCCATCGCTGTCGCGAACCGCATCGACTCCCCATTTTTCACAGAGCATCTTCACTTCCTTCTCCATTCCTTTCTGGGCAGGAAGCGTGAAATGGCCTGTTAACTTTTTATGTGTGGTCATATTCGATCTCAATTCAGATTACCGATCCTGATCTATTATATCTTAGTCCTCATCCTTAACCAGGATATCCTCGACAGTATAGCGTTTAAGCATATCCTTGTATTTACTTTTATAGAAAGCATAACGGAGAAGTATATCTGACTCAGTTCCTTCCCAATTACACCGTCTGCAATAAAACTGATCCGCTTCTTTATCATAAAGCAGATCAAAATCAATGTCGCGAAAGAGACAATTCGGACAACGATAATTTATTTTGCCTTTTCTACCTTGAGACATGTCACTAGCTCCTCATTAAGTCCGATCTTTTTTATGATGCCAATTTTTATATTAGGTGCGAACGAATACCCTTCCTCATAATAACCTTTACAGCCATCACTGCAGGGAATCAAGCTGACTTTCGTTTGAACCTGAGGAATAACAGCTTCCACACATTCCACATTCTCTGCGGAGTATTCTCTGCACCTGTATTCATAGGTTAGTGAATTGCATGATTTGTCTTTGCCTTTCACAGTAAGTGTACATCCGGTCAAATCTTCCGGATACTCATTCGTACCCCAGCAGGAAGCGAGGAATTCATCCACCTCTACTTTTGCCGATGGATCGCTCAATCCAACGATCTTGCGGCTGATCAGAATCTCTCCTGTGTTTTCTTTGAATGTATAGGTCGTCGCCAGCTTAACTGTCAATTTATTAAATTCAATTTCTACGGGCTTTACACCAAGGATTCTACATCCCTTTCCCTCACTGTAAACGCCGGTACTGCGGCATGAACTGATATCGACCTCTTCTGAACCGTAGCGGACTTTGCCGCTTTTGATGGATCCTTCACCTGCATAGTGAGTGAATGCACCTGCGCGGTATCGAGAGTGAACGATGTAAGGATAGGACGCATCCTGATGCGCCTTGGTACCAACGCCGCAGGGTCGTGTTAATTTTGATGCATAGGGACGAAGATCCGTTATAGCTCCACCTTGTTTCAGATCGATCTGAACTCGGAACTTTGAATCAGCGTACCAAAAAGCCTGATTCTTTGTCCCAAAGATGAGGTCTTTCCAGAGACCGCATATCGGTCCGCTGCGAGGCTGATTCTTGCGGAACCAATCGGCGAACTCTGTCATAGTCATATCTTCCACTTTGCCTTCAAGTTTCAGCTTTCCATAATAGGCAAGGAAATCCTCATAACTTTTCTTAAGTATCCTATAGTCTGCTTCCCAGCGCCCGCCTTTGCCCATCCAGCCAGGTCCGACATAAACAAGATTGTAACTGAAACCCTTGTTGTATTTTTTCATCACCTGGTAATGGTCGACAAGATTATACATATATGGCAAACGGTCGCCGTCATAGATCAGGCCGCGTATGATATTCTGCGGATGTGTGCCGAACATATCTCCAGCATTATCCATGATCGCCAGCAGATCACGCGAAAGATGAGGCATGGCTACGATGCCGATATCATCATTTTCATCCTCTGCGATTGCATGAGTATTCTTCTTTGAAGGGATCCAGGCTGTCCACGGAGAGCCGTCCATCAGCGTATACCATGAAGAGTTTGTATGGCGGAATACTTTCGGCCCTTCCTCAAAGCATGTCGCTACCGCGGTCTTTACCATCGGATACTTTTCTTTTATGAAGTTAATCAGCTCTGCATCCATGAAGTACGAGCCTGTTGACGTCGGATAGAAGCCGAACACTTCTTTGAAACGTTCAAAGGAGTCTATCACGATCCTCTTCTTCATGTCCATCGGAAACAGCCAGATCGCCAGTTCCTTCGACTTGTATTTCTCGCGGAACTCTTTGCAATTCACACCGAGAAACGTATGACCGATCTCATCGTTGAATTCATCATGATATTTTTTCACAAGAGCGATGCACTCATCATTATAGAGGCTGGAATAGGTCATTTGAATAGTTGTCCTCAGCCCGTTCTTATGAGCGATCTCCTGCTGCAAACGGAAAATATCAATGGATTCTTTGACCACGTTTGCCTTACTGACCTCTGCCGTTTGTCCTTCCTGCGCGCTTGTGTCGATGTACTCAGGCACCAGCTCAGGCCGGTGGATCAAATTAAGAATGAACTTATCCATCCATACGCTCCTTATCTTTATATATCCGTTTATTCAAATAGAAACTATAACTGTATCTACTTTGACATGATCAAAATATCTCTGTTCTCAAGCGCTTCTAACTCGGCTGTTACTTGTATCGGTCCGCTCTTCCCTTCAATGGATCGAATAATAAGCATGCATTGTCCATGGAAAACCTTGTATTGTTCAGACTGGAACGAATTATGATTTGTCGGATCACCATTCCCAACCGCTGCAATAACACCGGGCCCACTGACCTTGAAGCTGATGAGGTTATCCGCAGTCGGCACTCTGAGACCATCCTTATCCACAGTTTTGACCGTTACAAATGCCAGATCACGACCATCAGCATCAATCGTAGAACAGTCAACAGTAAGCTCTAACCTTGCTACCGGACTAGTAGTTTTCATAATGTCCATCGCCCATCGTTTGCCATTCTTATAGGCGATCACCTTCAATTCACCTGTGGCATATTCCACATCATCCCAGCGCAGGCGATACTGGAATTGTTCTTTCTTTTTCCTGCCCAATGATTTGCCGTTCAAGAAAAGTTCAGCTTCATCACCAGATGTATATACATGAACAGGTGCAACTTTTCCAATTCGATCTGGCCAATTCCAGTGCGGAAGAATATGAGCCATGGGAAAATCAGGCCGCCATCTTGCTTGATATAGATAAAATCGATCTTTTTTGAATCCACATAAATCAAAAATTCCAAAATAGGAACTACGCGAGATGGAGGAATCAGCCCCGTATGGAGTCGGTTCTCCAAGATAATCAAAACCCGTCCAGACAAATTCACCGGCGACAAAAGGATTCTTATCCTGCCCCTCAAATTCAACATCCGGAATATTGGCCCAGAATGGTGCAGAGAGATCGTATGAACTTACCTGATTATCAAAAAGGCCCTTTAATTTGTCGTCGCTTACCGGAAAGAAATATTCACCAAAAGTACTCACACATGATGCGGTTTCACTTCCGTAGAGTGGTTTTGATGGATTTACTTCATGGAACTTTTCGTACAGGTGCGGTTTATAATTGTAACCAAATATATCAACTGAATGCTGGAAACCGTCGAATCCAGCTTCTGGTTTATTGCATGCCGCGGTTACCGGACGTGTCGAATCTTCTGAATTGAAAATATCTTTCAACTTTTGCGCAAGAATACCATCTCCTTGTTCCCGGATTTCATTACCAGAGCTCCAAGCGATCACACAAGGATGATTTCTATCTCGCCATACATAAGCGCGGATATCTTTTTCATGCCACTCTTTGAATAATCTGCTGTAGTCGTTCGGTGTTTTTCCTCTTTCCCAACAATCGAATGCTTCATCCAACACAAGCATCCCCATCTGATCACACAAGCTGAGCAATTCCGGTGCTGGCGGATTATGACTTGTCCGAATTGCATTACATCCCATTTCCTGGAGTAGCTTTATTTGCCGTTTGAGGGCTTTTTCGTTCACTGCGGTTCCCAGCAATCCAAGATCATGATGATTGCACACTCCTTTGATTTGGACTCTTTTGCCATTAAGAACAAATCCATTATCCGGCGTGAACTGTACAGTCCTGATGCCAAACACTGTGCTTGTTGAATCAACAATGCGTCTGTTTTGCTGAATGTATGTTTTTGCCTGATATAGATTGGGAGACTCTGGATTCCAGAGTTTAGGGTTCTGAATAACAATTTCAGTCCCTGATTTTTCTGTACGGCCTGCAGATATTTGAACGTTGGTTTCTCGACTCGATCCAATGATTTCTTTTTTTCCATATTCGTTAATTTTCATAACCAAGGTAATTTTTGCAGATATAGCTGATTGATTTTCAATTTCGTTTTGAATATGCACTGTTGCTTGATCTTTAGTAATTCTCGGAGTCGTTACAAATGTTCCCCAATGCGCAATATGAACCGGATCAGTTTTCACAAACCAGACATTTCGATATATACCGCCGCCTGGATACCATCGTGAAGAATTTGGTGGATTGTCTAACCTCACTGCCAATACATTCTCTCGATCAAAATAGATGTACGGTGTCAGTTCAAAACGAAAAGAAGCATACCCATATGGCCATTGTCCGATATATTTACCATTCAACCACACTTGTGCGTAAGACATGGCGCCGTCAAAGTCGATGAAGAAATGTTTTCCTTTATCCTCCTGAGATAGATTGAAATGTTTCCGGTACCATCCAATCCCCGCCCATGGTAATTTGCCGGTGCTACTCGGAAGATCCATCCTAAATGGTCCTTCAATACCCCAATCGTGCGGAAGATCGAGCTTACGCCAAAGCGAATCCGCGCAATTCCGTTTTTCTAATCCTGCAGGTTCTTCTTTCATAGAACCATCCGGCATCGATCCATATCTTGAAAAAAGCCACCCTTTGTTGAAAGAAGTACGTGAATTATCCGCATTTGATACAATTGCTGTCTCGAAGCCATAAAGGATTGAAATGGATATTATGATAAATAGAGTTATTATCTCTACAAATCGCCTCATCAAAATTTTCCTCCTTGAAAAAATATTTTCACCGGTACACGGCTTCTTTCAGCAACCATTTCTTCCAGTTTAACGACCACGCTTCCACATTTTCATTCGTTACTCGAGTTAAATGTCCTACAATAAATTCTTCTGTTGTCTTCTGGTTCTTCAGGACTTTATTCAACAGTAGTTCAACAGATTTGTATCCCCATTGAAAGCAATTCTGGGCAATAAGGGTTTGCACATGACCGCTTTTCAAATATTCTAATTCTTTCGGAAGAGCATCACATGCAACTATTTTAACTTGACCTGGTTTCCACTTTATTGCATCCTTTATGAAGAGAGGCCAGCCGCCGATAAATGCCCATCCCCCAATTTGAGGATTTGCCTTCTGTGCCCTCGCAACAACATCAGCTGCTTTTTGAGGAATTTCTTCATGGTAGAAGACTCCATTCGTTAAGAGTTTCATTCTCGGATACTTTCGAAGTTCCTCAATAAAAGCGCGAACACGCCGTTGAAGATTTGGTGCATCTTTATTTCCAGCAATGATCGCTACCACACCCTTTGAATTCATTTCACGAGCTAATTCCTGCATCATGAGTTTACCGAACTCATTATCATCAGTTCCATAGTAAGCGAATCGTTTGCTCTTCGGTGCATCAGAGTCGTAACAAATAACCGGTATCCCTTTATCCACAGCTTTGTCAATTGCAGGAGTAAGAACATCTGCATCGCTGCATGCCACCGAGATTGCATCGACACCTTTTTGAGTAAATCGCTCAATGGCTTGAGCTTGTTCTTGTGGATCTTCATTTCGCGGGGTTTGCCAATCAATGACAACACTAATATTGTTCTTCTCACCTATTTCTTTCGCCGCAACGCAAGCGCCTGTATATGCCGCAACGAATACGGGATTTGACTGACTTTTCCCGATAAACCCAATCGTAATACTCTTCTTATTCTCTGATTGTGAACCGGCGAAAGTTTTTACTGTCGCAATACCGATAAAAATAATAGCAACAAAAATTACGAATCTATTTTTCATCTTCTTCTCCTCCGATTAGCATGAGTAATAATTGATGTACTACTTTATTAGCCTATTTCTCCAAAAAGAAAATATTCTTGTATCGTAATTCTTCTATAAGTCTCACTCTAATCATATTGAGCTGGCCATTGCTTTTTTGAAAGAGAAAATGATTATTTTCTTTCCATTAAAATGCTGAGAACCATCAGCAGTATCTGCTTCTTTGAACATATTTTATCTTTTATAATGAACTGTTGGCAACTCATGTAAGATGTGTGCGCTATACTCTGGAGTGATATCCCTTTGAGGCTCAGCGAGCATTTCATACCCTACCATAAATTTTTTAATACTTGCTGACCGTAAAAGCGGTGGATAGAAATGCATGTGCAATTGCCATTCCTTATATACCTTGCCAGTTGTCGGTGCTTGATGAAGTCCGGATGAATAAGGGAATGATGTATTGAAAAGATTATCGTATTTGATGGTCAGGCTACTTAACGCATTGGCATAATCTTTTATTTCTTTTGTCTTCAACTCGAGAATGCAGGTAGTTCTTCTTCTAGGAATGATAATCGTCTCGTATGGCCAGGTTGCCCAGAATGGAATGAGTACAACAAACGATTCATTTTCGTAGACAAGTCTCTTTTTTGTATGTATCTCTAATTTGAGATAATCCAGCAAAAGATTCCGTTTGTGTTGCTTGTAGTATAATTTGAATTGTCTAAGTTCTTTTGCCGGTTCTCGTGGAATGCTTTCCTGCGCCCAGATTTGTCCATGAGGATGAGGATTGCTATTCCCCATCATTGACCCTTTGTTTTCAAATATTTGCACATAATTTATATGCGGTTGTTCACCTAAAGACTTAAATTCGTCTTGCCAAATGGTTATAACATCCTCTATTTCGCTTTCCTTCATTTCCGCGAGTGTCACATCATGTCTGGGTGAAAAATTGACAACCCTGCAAATTCCCTTTTCGGATTTCGCAATCAACAAACTATTTTTTTCTGGATTTCCTTTTGGGATATCCGGAACCAGCGCCGAGAAATCATTGGTAAAAGCATATGTGCCGGTATACTGAGGATTGACATCGCCATTGGCACGTTTATTCCCAGGACATAAATAGCATTCCGGCTCATACGCATGGCTTGGAGCACTTGCTAAAGCAGAGATCTCTCCCTGCCAGGGACGTTGAGTTCTCTGTGGAGAAACCAATACCCATTCTCCGGTCAAGATGTTTTTCCTTCGATGAGGTGAATGAATAAGTTC
>Ga0187886_1004477_pt1 | contig 10020 bp, 7 predicted proteins | sample June2016WEW_20_1_FD_133001 | JGI IMG/M metagenome (GOLD analysis project Ga0187886, IMG submission 133001) | Peatland microbial communities from SPRUCE experiment site at the Marcell Experimental Forest, Minnesota, USA - June2016WEW_20_150 | ecosystem: Environmental > Terrestrial > Soil >... | reverse complement strand
CCAGGGCACCAGAAGCATACATATCGTCACCTTTTCCTTATTGATGGTCTCCAGAATGAGTTTGGCGGTGACTCTCTCGCCGCCGGTGGTCAGGACGGCCCTGGCGCCGCCAACCAGGCTGCCGAACCAGTGCATTTTACCTCCGGTATGGTAGAGAGGCTGGATAAGAAGGAAGCAGTCCTTCCGGGTCTCCCGGTGCGAGAAGTTCTCATTGACGGCGGCGTGCTCCAGGCTGCGGTGGCACAGGAGGGTAGCTTTCGGGTCGCCGGTCGTGCCGGAGGTAAAGTAGAGCCCGGCTTCATCATCACTATTGAGCATAATTTGAGGGGGGAGGGGAGATGATTTAGCCAGCACGGCATCATAAGACTCCATGCCTTTCGGCAGCTTTTCGCCTTCGAAAATATATTTCTTTATTGTCTTCAGAGACGGGCGGATTTCCTCCACCCGCTCGGTGAAGTCCTGGTCCATAATCAATAATTTGGGCTCGGCGATATCGACGCAGTATTTAATCTGGCGGCTGATGAACCTGAAGTTTAACGGCGCAGCAATGGCGCCGGTCTTGAGTATGCCGAAATAGGCTTCGAGCCACTTAGTCGAGTTCATCATCAGGTGCATCACGACATCGCCCTTTTTAATGCCCCTAGCGATAAGTGCGTTGGCGACGCGGTTGGCGTTATTATCGAACTCTTTCCAGGTAACCGACTTTCTGAAATTCTTGCTCGGCGCTATTTCGATTAGAGCCACCGCATTGGGGGTCAACCGGGCATTTCTGGCGAGCATTTCTGTGATAGTCATAATCTCAGCTCCTTTTACCTTACTTTTGTATGACTATTTTCCGGGGAAATTATATCCACGTATTTAATGCAGCCTGATGAAAATTAAAATTAATAAATGACTCTTGTTCCGGACAGCCACCTGAGGGCGTGGTAAGCACGATTGATTATATTCCTTAAGGCCATTAAATGTCAATTCACTCAGCTTGGAGAGCTATCTGGCTCTATGCTATAATTCTGATAAAGGAACAGCGCTAAAATGATGGAACAACTTGAAAAAATCGAGAAGCGTTACCGGGAGATAGACGAGACGCTGGCGCAACCCGAAGTGGCGACCAATCTCAGCCAGGTGCAAGCTCTGGCACAGGAACGGGCCGGGCTTGAGGAAGTAGTTGCCAAATATCGTAAGTATAAGAAAGTGGCCCGAGAACTCGAAGATGCCAGGTCGATGCAGGCTACAGGTCTCGATGAGGAAATGACAGTCTTGGTCAAGCAGGAAATTACATCTCTGGAAACGAGACTCGAAGGGTTGACAGAGGAGCTGAGACAGGCCCTCGTGCCTAAAGACCCTAACGATGAGAAGGATATCATCATGGAAATACGGGCGGGAACCGGCGGTAATGAAGCCGCTCTCTTCGCCGCCGATCTCTTTCGCATGTACAGTCGCTATGCGCAAAGCCACGGCTGGAAGGCCGATGTCATCAGCACCAGCGAAAGCGGCATCGGCGGCTTTAAAGAGATAATATTCGAGGTTAGAGGCAAAGGCGCCTTCAGTCGCCTGAAATATGAAAGCGGCGTGCACCGCGTCCAGCGTGTGCCCGTCACCGAGGCTTCCGGCAGGATTCATACTTCTACGGCCACGGTGGCCGTCCTGCCCAAGGCGGAGGAGGTAGACATTGACATCAATCCCGACGACCTGAAAATCGACGTCTTTCACAGCGGCGGGGCCGGGGGGCAGAATGTGAACAAGGTCGCCACAGCTATCCGCGTCACTCACCTTCCCACGGGCATGGTTGTCGTCTGTCAGGACGAGCGTTCACAGCTTCAAAATAAAGTAAAAGCACTTTCCGTGCTGCGCACGCGCCTGCTGGATATCGAACGGCATAAACAGGAAGAAGAAATAACCTCGCAGCGGCGCTCCCAGGTCGGCACGGGGGAGCGCGCCGAAAAGATAAGAACCTATAATTATCCCCAGGACCGTATTTCCGACCACCGTATCAATCTTACCCTGCATAACCTGCCCCGCTTCATGGACGGAGATATTGACGGGCTTATCGATACCCTCGCCACTGCCGAGCAGTCCAAACAGCTTGAGGGACAGGAAGTGTGAATCGCAGACAGGCTTTAACTCAGGCTCGAGGGATTCTGGCGGAAAATAATATCGATGATGCTTCCCTGGAAGGGGAAGTCCTGCTACGACACGTACTGGGGATAAGCCGTACTCAACTGTTCTCGGACATTGATGAAGATATCAGCACGGCTCAAGAAAAAACTCTGAAGAAAATTCTGGGGCGACGTCTAAGTGGCGAACCATCGGCTTATATCACCGGGCACCGTGAGTTCTATGGGCTCGATTTCATGGTCGACCATCGTGTCCTGATTCCCCGTCCCGAAAGCGAACTGCTGGTGGAGAAAGCTATACGCCTTGCCCGGAGCCAGGCTATAAATAAAGTAGCAGATATCGGCACCGGTTGCGGCGCCATTGCCGTAAGTCTGGCAGTGAACCTGCCGGCAGCGAACGTTTACGCTGTGGATATTTCTCCTCAGGCGCTGGAAGTCGCCGGCGAAAACTGCCGTCGGCACGGAGTTATGGATAGAGTCATCCTTTTACAGGGTAATATGCTGGAACCTTTACCCGGGCCTGTCGACCTGATAGTTGCCAATCTGCCGTATGTCAGGGAAGCAGACCTGCCTGCCGGCGGTCCTTTAAGCTTCGAGCCGAAGCTGGCTTTAAACGGAGGGGCGGACGGACTGGATAAAATAAGGGTTTTATGCCGCCAGGCGGAATATAAGCTATGCGAAAAAGGTAGCATGTTCCTGGAGATAGGGGAGGGGCAGGCGGAGGCGGTGACAGCCATTTTACGCGAAGCCTTCCCCTCAGCCCTGATTGAAGTCGAAAAAGACCTGGCCGGTATCGAGCGCTTGGTCAGCTTGCGTTTGACATAGCACCGAATACAATGATAAATTAGTTTTGAATTTCATAGAATTCATATTATAAATAAATCTCAAGAAAGAGCGTTTCTCAGATGAATATTATCGTTTGTGTCAAGCAGGTTATCGACCCCGAAGCGCCGCCGGCCAGTTTTAAAATCGATGCTGCCAGCAATAAAGCCGAAATGCACGGTGCCCCGCCGGTGATTGACCCTTACGGGGAGTATGCGGTAGAAGCTTCTTTAAAAATCAAGGAAGCCAAGGGCGGCAAAGTCACCGTGATGAGCCTGGGTATGAACCTGCTGCGTGAAGTGGTCAAAAAACCGCTGGCAATGGGCGCCGACGAGCTGATTCTACTCGAGGACGAGGCTTATACCGGCGGCGACGGCTGGTCGACAGCCAACGCTCTCGCCATGGCCATAAAAAAAATAGGCAAATACGACCTTATCATGTGCGGTCGCGAGGCCTCGGACACCAACGCCGGACAGACCGGAGCGGCGATTGCCGAGATACTCGGCCTGCCCTGTATCGCCCTGGTGCGCAAGATTGATGTCGCCGATGGCAAACTCAAGGTAGAAAAAGTCAATTCCGCAGGCTATGACATCATCGAAGTGCCCCTGCCGACAGTATTGACTGTAAGCAACGAAATCGGCCAGCCGCGCTACCCGACCATCAAAGGGATTATGGCAGCTAAAAAGATAGAGCCGGTCGTCTGGAAACCGGGTGATATCGGCCTTGAACCATCCCGCCTGGGCGCGGCCGGGCGGCGGACTAAAATACGTCGGCTCTTTCAGCCGGTCCATGAAGGAAAATGCGAACTGGCCGAAGGAGAAAATCCGGAGGAAATGGCGGTCAACCTGGCGATGAAACTCAGGGTAGCCAGAATACTGTAACCGTTTTAACAGGTTTTTAACAATTCTAACTTATGATAGAGGTGATTAAGCTATGTCCGATTATAAAGGTGTGGCTGTCTGTTGTGAGGTAAAAGGTGATAAGCTTATGCCGATTGCTGTGGAAGGGCTTGGCATCGGCAGAAAGCTGGCGAATACTCTGGGACAGGAGCTATCGGCCGTGCTGGTCGGCAGCGGTATCGGCAGCCTGGCCCAGTCCGCCATCGCTTATGGCGCCGATAAAGTCTATGTCGTTGACGACCCTTTGCTTAAAGACTACCAGGCCGACGCCTGTGTCAACGTCATGGTAAAAGTCGTTAATCAGGTAAAGCCCCAGGTCATTATCATGGGACAGACAGATTCCGGACGCGACCTGGCCCCGAGGCTGGCTTTTAGACTTGGTACAGCAGTTACGATGGACTGTGTCGACCTGGCAATCGACCCTGATTCGAAGCGCCTGCTGCAGACCAAACCGGTCTATGGGGGCAATGCGCAGGCTATCTTTACGACCGAGACCGACCCTCAGATGGTTACGATACGCACCAAAGCTTTTACCGCCCTGGAACCGGATACTTCCAGGAAGGGAGAAATTATTAACATAGCGGCCGGGCTGGACTCATCCGCTATCAGGACGAAAATTCTGAACAGGGTGGTGGAGGAGGTAGCCGGCATAAAAATCGAGGATGCCCAGGTGGTGGTCGCCGGGGGGAGGGGAATCGGCAGCGCTGAAGGATTCAAGCAGCTTGAAGAACTGGCGAAGACGCTAAAAGGGGCGGTGGGCGCCAGTCGGCCTCCTTGCGATAACGGCTGGGTGCCGGATACCATACAGATAGGCCTGACCGGCAAAATTATCGCTCCCGAACTCTATATCGCTGTCGCTGTATCAGGCTCCAGCCAGCACATGAGCGGGTGCTCAGGTTCCAAGACGATTATCGCTATCAATAAAGACCGCGAGGCCAATATCTTCCGGCAGGCGCGTTTCGGCGTCGTCGGCGACTGGAAAAAGGTGCTGCCGGCCTTTACAAAAAAGATAAAGGAGCTTATAGCTTCATAACTTACTTACTCTCTCTTTGCGGGAGAGGGAAAAACAGTTACCTTGAATGTAAAATAACGTTCTGTTATAATAACGGATTGGTTAAAACACTCTACAATAATTAGTTTCTGTGAGGTGGTATTGCGATGAAAATAGCCAGGCTTATAGCTCTTCCTCTCGTCCTTGTGATGACGTTTTCAATCTTATGTATACCCGGTGTGGTATTAGCGCAGAATGAAACATTGCCTGCCGCTGATAACACTACCGTACCGACACCATCACCCGTGGTATTACCCGAATTGCCCCCGGAACCTCCGCCACCGGCTGATAACTTAACTTTATCGACACAATTTCCTAAAATCGATGCTATCGCTACGGGCACCTTTCAGTTTAACGTGACACTTGATTACAAAAGCTCCAAAGACCGTGTCCTTGACCTGAACGTTACCCCACCCCAGGGCTGGGACGCGTTCGTTACCCCACAGTATGACGCATCAAAAAGAATATCATCAATATCGATGAAAGGTTCTTACTCCGGAACGAGCGAAAACCTGCAGGTTACCGCCACCCCTCAGTCCTTTCCGGTACCCGACCCCGGAGAGTACATAATAAAGCTGCAAGCAGCCTCCGGCGAACTGGCCGGCAGCATTGATCTTATCGCCAAGATAACGGCTAAATATCTCCTGACCGCTTCGCCGGCAAATCAATTATACAATACCACCGCCAAGGCCGGGCGGGATAACACTTTCTCCGTAAAGGTCACGAACACCGGTACCGCCGCTATCGAAAATATAACGTTTTCTTCGGACAAACCCGACGGCTGGGAGATAGCTCCCAAACCGGAGAAGATAGACAAAATGGAAACTTCGAGCGAGCAGGCGGTCGACTTCAATATAAAACCGCCGCCGAAGACGGTAGCCGGGGACTACATGATTACCCTTACGATATCAGGGAAGCAGGCTTCCGCTGATAGAATGTTGATTCGTGTTACCGTGGAAACGCCCGCCATCTGGGGATGGGTCGGCGTAATTATAATATTGATCGTGGTTGTCGGTCTGATTGCTATCTTTATGAGATTCGGGCGGCGTTAGCAGATGGCGGATATATTAGCAATAGAAACGAAAGACCTTACCAAGAACTACGGTAAGGACACTGTGGTTGACCACCTCAATTTCCATGTTAAAGAAAACGAGGTGTTCGGCCTGTTGGGGCCAAACGGCGCCGGAAAAACGACCACGATTCTCATGATGCTGGGACTAACGGAGCCGGCATCCGGGACGGTCAGGGTATGCGGTTTCGACCCCACCCGTGAACCCATCAAGGTCAAGCGCATTGTGGGCTATCTCCCCGAAGCGGTCGGCTTCTACGACGACCTGACGGCTCGCCAAAACCTGGAATTCATCGCTGGCCTGAATAATATCAGCCGGACGGACTCCAGGCGTAACATCGATAGCGTGCTGGAGACGGTAGGACTGACCGAGCAAAGGGATGTAGTAACGAAAAAGTTTTCCCGGGGTATGAAGCAGCGCCTGGGGATTGCCGACGTATTAATCAAGGAGCCGAAATTGATTATCCTTGATGAGCCTACCTCTGGCCTCGACCCCCAGGGTATCAATCAACTCCTCGATATCATCGTCGGTCTTCCCAAGATGGGGACTACCGTGCTGCTGTCTTCACACCAGCTTTATCAGGTACAGAAAGTATGCCACAGCATCGGTATACTCTCCAGGGGAAAGATGGTGATAGAAGGTTCCATTGATAAGCTGAGCAGGGAAGCCCTGGCCGGCGGGCGCTATATCATCGAGGTTGAAATAGCCGAACCGAAGGTGGAACTCGCCGATATCATCAGGAAAGTAAAGGGCATAGATAGAGTCGAAGTAGATGGCAAAGTGTTAAAAATCAGCACCGACACCGATTTACGGTCGCAAATAGCCAAGGCAGTCGTCGATAGCAACGCCCTGCTGGTGCAGATGAAATTACATGAGTTCTCCCTGGATGATATCTATATGAAGTATTTTAAGGAAAGTCAGGATTTACATAATGCTAGCGATACTGCGTAAAGAACTGGCCGACTATTTCAACAGTGTCAGGTTCCTGGTGCTGTTCCTGCTGGTGCTGGTGGCCAGCGCCTTCGGTCTCTATGCCGTACAGCAGGGTATCCGCGCTGCCCTGGATGCCAGCAGAGCGGTTACCGCCAGCGGCTTCGTTTTTCTGGTGCTGTTTACCTCGTCGATTAAAGGCATACCGGTTATTACTCTGGCTATCGCTATTATTGTTCCCATCACCGGCATCGTTTTAGGTTTTGACTCCATCAACAGCGAGCGTTCCGCCGGCACGATGAGTCGCCTCCTGTCCCAGCCTGTTTACAGAGACAGCGTCATTAACGGCAAGTTCCTAGCGGGGATTGTCACGATGATCCTCATGGTGGGTACCACTCTTTTGCTGGTGGCCGGATACGGGCTGCGGATGATAGGCGTTCCGCCCACCGCCGAGGAAATCATCAGGCTCTTTCTTTACGGGGTTCTTACTGTTATTTACGGGGCTTTCTGGATGGGGCTGGCGATGCTTTTCTCCGTGGTTTTCCGGCGATCAGCCGGGTCACTGCTGGTTCCGATTGTTATCTTCCTTATATTTTTCTTTTTCTGGGTGTTTTTAGGCTTCGGCGGGGCCCTCGCTGAGGCCGCAGCTCCTATTACCGCCGGCACTGATGTGGCGACACAGATTCATCAAGCTGGGTTGCAGCAGACCATAATGCGTATCTCGCCAAGCTATCTCTTCCAGGAAGCGTATATTGTGCTTCTTGTTCCCATGTGGAAAGGCCTGGGCGCTATAACCTATAGTGATTTAGCTTATATACTGCCGAATCCACTCAGCCTTGGCCAATGCCTTCTGGCTATCTGGCCTCATATCGTCGGCCTGATAAGCCTGAGCGCTGTCTGCTTCGGTATCAGTTACGTTGTCTTCATGAAGCAGGAAATCAGAGCGACGTAAAAGAGAATGTCATAATCATTCATTAGTTCCTCTCCCTTGAGGGGAGGGATAGGTGAGGGTGATATAGTAACGTTCCCCCTCACTCTAACTCTCTCCCGCACGGGGGAGAGAGGATAATCTTCGGTTTTTAGTTACCCCTTCTCGGCCTTTTCCGCCTGTTTCTGGGCAATTATCCTCTGGGTAATTTGCGCCGGCACCTCTTCGTAGTGGTCGAACTCCATGGTATAGGTCGCACGTCCCTGGGTCATCGACTTCAGGTCGATAGTATAACGCTGGATTTCGACCAGCGGTACCTGCGCTTCGATAATATTGGTATCACCCTCCGGGTTCATCCCCATGACGCGGGCACGCTTGGTGTTAAGGTCACCGATGATATCTCCGGTAAGGTCATTGGGCACGGTTACTTTCAGATTCATTATCGGTTCCAGCAGGATAGGCCTGCCTTCGGCCAGCCCCTTTTTAAATGCGCCCGCACCGGCGATTTTAAAGCAAATTTCCGAAGAGTCGACGGGATGGAAGCTGCCATCGTAGAGGGTCGTTTTGACACCGACGACCGGATAGCCGGCCAGCCCGCCTTCATGGTAGGCTTCGACGACTCCTTTTTCTACCGCCGGGATATAGTTCCGGGGCACCGACCCGCCGACTACATGGTCGGCAAACTCGTTGGCGCCACGTTCCGGTAACGGTTCCAGCTCCAAAAATACATGGCCGTACTGCCCGTGACCGCCGGACTGTTTCTTGTGCTTGTATTCGGCTTTAGATGGCATTGTTATTGTCTCCCGGTACGGCACCTTGGGGATAGCCAGCTCCACGTTCACGCCGAATTTACGCTGCATTTTTTCCGCCGCAACGGAAAGGTGAGTATCACCCATACCGGAAAGAATCGTCTCCCCGGTGCCCAGCTCGCGGTGGACTTTAAGGGTGGGGTCTTCTTCGGCCAGACGGGATAGTGCCGTCCCCATTTTATCGATATCGGTCTTAGTTTTGGGGTACACGGCTTCCTGGAAAATCGGCGCGGGGAAAACGATAGATGTCAGTTTGACCTGCTTGTCTTGAGCGCACAGCGTGTCACCGGTGCTGGTCACGTTTAATTTAGCCACCGCCCCGATGTCACCGGCCCTGACCTCCATCACCGGCTCCTGTGTTTTACCCCTCATCATATATAACTGGCCGATGCGTTCCGCGGCATTCTGGCTGGCGTTATATACCTGCGAGTTGCTGGTGATAACGCCGTTATAGACACGAAAGTAGGTAAGCTTGCCGACATAAGGGTCGGCGGTAGTCTTGAACACAAGCGCGGCCAGCGGGGCACTTTCACTCGGCTCGATAGCGCCGCTACCAGTGGATACTTTTTGCTCCTTGGGCAGGGGAAGGTAATCAGAGATGGCATCCATGAGCCGGTTAACGGCGACATTCTGCAGCGCCGAACCGGTCAATATGGGCACGATACGGCCGCTGACCACCGCCTGTCTTAATGTTCTGGTGAGCTCCTCAAGGCTGATTTCTTCACCGCCCAGGTATTTCTCGATAAGTGCATCATCGACTTCAGCGATAGCCTCTATCAGTTTTTCCCGGAAAGAATCGGCCTGGGCTTTCATCGCCGCGGGGATTTCTACCTCTTTCGTCGGCGAACCGGTATAAGCCTTCATGGTCAGCAGGTCGACCACTCCCTGGAAGCCGGTATGGGCGCCGATGGCTATCTGTAAAGGCAAGCACCTGGAGCCGAGCTTGGCCTTGATTTCTCCAACGACTTTAACAAAGTCGGCATTTTCACGGTCCATCTTGTTGATGTAGATAAGGCGCGGTAGTTTAGCCTCATTGCAATAGCCCCAGACCATCTCCGTCCCGACCTCCACCCCGGAAGCGGCGCACACGACGATGACGGCCCCTTCGCTGACCCGCATTCCGGCCCTGACTTCCCCAACGAAGTCAGCATAGCCGGGGGCATCCAGAACGTTTATCTTATTATTCCGCCATTCGCAGGGGAGCAGAGAGAGGTTAATGCTGATTCTGCGTTTCATTTCATCCGGGTCATAGTCCGAGGTAGAAGACCCATCGTCAACTTTACCCAGCCGGCTGATAGCGCCGGCATTAAAAAGTATCGCCTCCGAAAGCGATGTCTTACCGGCACCGCCATGAGACAATAGAACAACGTTGTGAATATTATCCAGTCCGTATTTTG
>Ga0187886_1004474_pt1 | contig 10024 bp, 12 predicted proteins | sample June2016WEW_20_1_FD_133001 | JGI IMG/M metagenome (GOLD analysis project Ga0187886, IMG submission 133001) | Peatland microbial communities from SPRUCE experiment site at the Marcell Experimental Forest, Minnesota, USA - June2016WEW_20_150 | ecosystem: Environmental > Terrestrial > Soil >... | reverse complement strand
TGCGCAATTTCAAATGGGAAGCGATGAGCAGCGCACCGGTATTCCCCGCCGAAACCACGGCGTCGGCCTCGCCTTGTTTAACGAGATCGATCGCGCGGCACATGGAACTGTCTTTTTTATGCCGCACCGCCTGGACGGGCGAATCGTGCATCTCGATGATCTCGCTGGCGTGGACCACCTGAATACACGGGTCATTCACGTTGAGTTTGCGCAACTCCGCCTCCACGCGGTCTTTGTCGCCGACAAGGAAAAGACGCGCAATCTTGCTGCCGTTGCGCAGCGCATCGACCGCCCCCGCAACGATGTTCTGGGGCGCAAAATCGCCACCCATCGCATCGACGGCAATTTTCATCGCAAACAGTCGCTACGCGGCGCTAATGGAAACGACCTGACGCCCTTTGTAGTAGCCGCAGGACGGACAGACACGATGCGGCCGCACCCCTGCGCCGCATTGCTGGCAGACCGATAATTGCGGTGCCTTGGGCCGATTAGCGGTCTTGCGCGTGCGCAGGCGCATCTTGGACATTCGACGTTTCGGTACACCCATGAGGAAATGTTCTCCGTTACTGGAGCTTCAGTTGATCCAACGCGCGCCAGCGCAAATCCGCCCGAGACGGCTCGCACTGACAGTCGCCCTCGTTTAAGTTCTTTCCGCAACTCGGGCAGAGCCCCCTGCAATCTTGTTCACACAGGGCCCGTTGTGGAAGTTCCAAGATGATATCTTCTCGAATGTTCGCCGTCAAGTCCACGAAATTCTCGCCGTGAATCTCCTGGTGGAACACAAACCGGCTCACGCGCAGTGGCAACTCGAAAATCGTCAGACAGCGGCTGCAGCGCAACGTCGCCGGGGCATCTAACGTCCCCGTTACGAGCAACGCATTGCCCTGGATTTGCGCCAGGAAATCATACGTAATCTCGTGCAGGAAACGGACATCAGGCTCATCCAGGTCCATGATCGCGGGAGGTTCACTTCCCTGCAGAGTTTCGCCCCCCACGCGAATGCGCTTCACGTTGATTTTCATCGTTCTCTCCTCCGAGACCAAACTCGGCCCGTTCATGGCGCCTCGGGCGCCATTCATTGATCAACGGCTCGCCACCAGCTTATGTCTCAACGCCTTTTTGACATTGATCGGGACGAAATCGCTCACATCGCCGCCCAGTTGCGCGATTTCCTTCACCAGTCGCGAGCTGATGAATATGTACTCAAACTTCGGCACGAGGAATATCGTCTCGATCTGCGGACCCAATTTACGATTCACCAACGCCATCTGGAATTCAAATTCAAAGTCTGAAACGGCCCGCAACCCGCGCACCACCACCGTGGCTTTCTTCCGCCGCGCGTAGTTGACCAGCAGCCCCTCAAAACCATCGACCGTCACGTTGCGCAGGTTTCTCACCGCCGCCCGTCCCAGCGCAACCCGCTCCTGCACCGTGAACGTCGGTGTTTTCTCCGTGTGACGCGCGACGGCAACAATCATGCGGTCGAAGATCGTGGCGGCGCGTTGAATGACGTCAAGATGGCCGTTGGTAATGGGATCGAAACTGCCGGGATAGACTGCAACCGTTCGCATAACCCTCCCTGTGTAGTGGCGCTACCATAATTTTTGCCCGGCGGATTTGCAATCTTTTCTTTTGCCTGTGTTGTTAGCTAATGAAATGACCGCTGGTTTTAGCAAGTGAAGTGTCCGCTGGGGCGGAATAAGGATGCACGCCCAAAGGAGGTCAACCGATGGGTGTGTATCCGAGATCCGCCGTGGAGCGGATGATGAAAGTCCAGGAAGTGATCATGCGAGCAATCGAGGGACGAATTCAGTGGTGGCAAGCGGCAGAGATTCTGGGAGTCAGTTGCCGCACCATGCGGCGCTGGAAATGGCACTATGAACAACACGGCTACGACGGATTGTTTGATCGACGCCACCAGCGGCCCAGCCCCAAGCGCGTACCGCTGGCCACGGTCAAAGAGGTGCTGCGGCTGTATCGTCAACAGTATCACGATTACAACGCTTGCCACGTGAAACGTGAACACTTTCACGAGAAGCTGCTGGCCGAGCACGGGATGGAGTTGAGGTACACGTGGGTCAAGACCGCCCTGCAAACCGCCGGGTTGGTGGCCAAGGACGCGCCGCGCGGCCCGCATCGACAGCGACGCGAGCGTCGCCCGCTGCCGGGGATGTTGGTGTTTGCCGATGGCAGTGCGCACTGCTGGATCCCCGCGCTGGCACCGGCACAGCAAGAGCTGATCGTGTTCCTCGACGATGCCACCACGGAGGTCTACTACGCTTGGTTGGTTGAAGAGGAAGGCACACTGCCGATGATGGCCGGGCTGAAGGAGGTCATCGAAACCAAGGGCCTTTTCTGCAGTTTATACACGGATCGGGCGGGGCATTTCTTTCACACCCCCGAGGCCGACGGGCCGGTGGACAAGACCCAGTTGACCTAGATCGGTCGGGCGCTGGCGCAACTGGGCATCGAACACATCCCCAGCTACAGCCCGCAGGCGCGGGGGCCGCATGGAACGATTCTTCGGCTCGTGGCAGGGCCGACTGCCGCAGGAGTTGCGCAGCGCCGGGGTGGATACGACGGCGGGAGCCAACCGCTATATCCGCAAGGTGTTCGGGCTCTGGCACAACACGCACTGGACCGAGCCGGCGCAGGAGAGCGCGCACAGTCCCGCCATGGCGGGACGCCGCTGGGGGTGGTGGACCTGGAGGCGATCCTGTGTGTGCAACACGAGCGGGTGGTGGCAACCGACAACACCATGGTCTTGGGCAATCGCCGGCTGCAGATTGCGCCGAGCGCGTGGCGCTGCAGCTTTGCGCGCTGCACGGTGAGAGTGTGCGAGCAATTGGACGGCACTCTGACGGTGCGCTACGGTCCGCACCTGTTGGGCCGCTGGAACGCCGCTGGTGAGCCACTGGAGGAGAAGAAGAAACTGAGAAAGGCGGCCTGACCAACCGCGCCGCCCGCCTGCCCGCCGCCCTCTCCCCCAGGGCGGCGGGCAGGCGGGCGGCACAACAACGACAACAACCAAAACCCAGAAGCAGACAGATCACTTGCTACAAAAGCGGCCATTTTGATTTGCTAAAGACACGCTGCGGGAAAGCAGGCAGGTATTGAGGGCGCGCTCGCTGAGCGCGCCGCTCAGCCTAGTCGTTCTCTCACAACGTCCTGACCTTCCGTTTCTGCTGACTGGTTGCTAAAGTGGCTGCATGCTCGAGCCTGAGTTGCTGCTGGAGGCGTATCGGCGCGGCATTTTTCCGATGGCCGTCAACCCCGACAAGCATGTCGGGGCAGGTCGGCGCGGTGACATCGGCTGGTTCTCGCCCGATCCGCGCGCGATCATTCCGCTCGATGACCGGTTTCACATCCCGCACGGATTGCGTCGCGTGCTCAAACAGAAGAAATTCGAGACGACATTCGACACCGATTTTGAGGCCGTCATCCGCGAGTGCGCCAAACGCAAGGAGGGCACGTGGATTTCCAAGGAGATCATCGAGAGCTACTGCAATCTCCATCGCCTCGGCCACGCCCACAGCGTTGAAGTATGGCTCTGTCCAAAAACTGAGATTCCTCGACAAGCTCGGAATGACAAACGGAACAAATGCGACGCTTCGACGCTCCACGCTTCACGCTCCACGCGCCTCGCCGGTGGTTTGTATGGTGTCCACATCGGCGGCGCGTTCTTCGGCGAGAGCATGTTTCATCGCGTCACCGACGCCTCAAAGGTTGCGCTGGTGGCGTTGGTCGAGCGGCTGCGCGCGCACGGATTCGTGTTGCTCGACACGCAATGGCAAACGCCGCATCTGGCGCAGTTCGGCACGTACGAGATTCCAAAACGCGAATATCTCTGGCGGCTGCAGCGAGCCGTGACAATCAAATGCGAGTTTTGGGCTTGCGAGCCGCCACGGGTTCGTGAAACTTGAACGTCGGATGAGCGATGTCGGGAAAATCCTGGTGGTCATTGGGCTGAGTTTGGCTGTGCTGGGCGGATTGATCTGGCTGGGCGGCAAAATGAATCTGCCTCTGGGCCGCTTGCCCGGTGACATCCGGATCGATCGCGAGAATTTCAAATTCTATTTTCCGCTGACCACGTGCCTGCTGCTCAGCGCGGTGCTGACGATTATTTTCTGGCTGCTGCGGAAACGGTAGGGACGGACCGCCGGGCCGTCCGCCGCCTGTAACTATTTCTGGCGCGCCCGGCGGTCGCGCCCTACCATTGCGTCACAAATGATGAAAACTTCCGAGTTCGACTGCGAGCTGCCTGCTGAGTTGATCGCGCAACGACCACTTCCCGATCGCGCGGCGTCGCGGATGATGGTCGTCGAGCGCGCGTCGGGCGAAATCTGTCACGAGCAGTTCCGCCACCTCGGCGCGTACCTTCGCGCGGGCGACTTGCTGGTGCTCAACGACACGAAAGTCATTCCCGCGCGGATCTGGTCGCGAGAGCCGGTCGCCGAATTGCTGTTGGTTGAAAAGCTCGCGGACAACCTTTGGTCGGCACTCGTGAAGCCCGCGAAGAAAGCCAGGCGCGGGGCCGTCCTCGAGTTCGTGGGAGCGGTTTCCAACCGCGATCATGCGGCGGAAGTTCCAGCGGCGTCGCGGATGAAATCCGCTCCCATGGGCCGGTTGCTCACCGCCGTCGTGGAGGGCACAACCGACTTCGGCGGACGCGTCCTGCGATTCTCCGGTGACGTTGAGGCGTATTTGGAGAAGCACGGCGCGGCGCCACTGCCGCCGTACATCCACCGCGACGCGCCTGAGCCATCCGACCTCGAACGCTACCAGACGGTGTTTGCCAAGCGGCCCGGCGCAGTGGCGGCGCCGACGGCGGGTCTGCATTTCACCGCCGAGATGCTGGAACAACTCCGCAACGCGGGCATCGGGCTCACGTTCATCACGTTGCACGTCGGCATCGGCACGTTCCGGCCCGTGAAAACTAAAACCGTCGAGGAGCACAAGATGCATGCCGAGATGTTTTCCGTCTCCGCCGAGGCCGCGGCGGCGATGAAGTCGGCGCAACGCATCATCGCCGTTGGCACTACGGTGGTGCGCGCGTTGGAAACGGCCGGCGAGCCGCGCGCGTGCGAAGGGAGCACGGACATTTTCATTCGGCCGCCATTTCAGTTTCGCGTTGTGGACGCGCTGCTGACCAACTTCCATCTCCCCCGCTCAACGCTGTTGATGTTGGTGTGCGCGCTTGCCTCGCGGGAGTTGATCCTCCGCGCGTACGCCGAGGCGGTGCGGGAGCGGTACCGCTTTTTCAGCTATGGCGATTGCATGTTGATCCTCTGAATCCCGTCCCGCTGCGTCCTGCCCGGCGCGGTAGCTGCTTTTATCGCAGCACACTGCAGCCATTGAAGGACGCATCATGGGATCAAGGGTTTACAAGCACTTCGCGCTGATTGGAATTGTTAGTTTCGCTCTTTTGCACTCGGTTCTTTCAAATCTGGAAGCGGACGACGGAGCTGATAACACAGCCGGTACGCCCGTGGACACGATGGGCGAATTGACCGTGATGCGTGCATGCGATTTCGAATACGGGCGCAGCGAACTGATTCACCTGCTGAGAGACTTTAAGACCGACAAGACCGCCCGACTCCGGTTCAAGCGCGGCGCGCCGACGCGATTGCACTCGGGCGCGATCGTGCGGGTCAGGGGCGAGAAAGTCGCTGAGGAAATCGTCGTGCCCGCCAACGGGTCGGGCAGCGTCCAGACCGTGGCGGAAGCCCCGCTCGTCTCGGGCGACCAGCACACGGTGGTGCTGCTGATCAATTTCCTCGACGCAAACATCGAGTGCTCCACGGCATCGGTTGCCGACCTGATGTTCGCCGGGACAAATTCTGTGGACGGCTTGTACCAGGAGATGTCATACGGCAACGCGTCGTTCTCGGGTGACGTGTTCGGTCCGTTCACGATCAACTACACAAGCGCCAGCGGCTGCAACTACAACGGCTGGGCTTCGGCTGCTGAGGCTGCGGCGCAAGCGGCAGGCGTGAATCTCAGCGCCTACTCGCACAAGGTGTACGTGTTTTCCGAAGAACAACCAGTGCGGTTGGGCGGGACTCGGCACCATTGGCGGCAACCCGAGCCGCGCGTGGGTCGCTTACTGCGACGTGGCCGATGTGTATGCACACGAACTCGGTCACAACATCACGATGCATCACGCCTCGACCGACATCAACAACGATAACACGAGCGATTGCGAGTATTGCGATATCTCCGACGTGATGGGCTACGCCGGCATCGGGTTGCGCCAGCTCGACGCGCCGCACAAGGATGAACTCGGCTGGCTACCCGCGGGCAAAATCGTCTCGGTCAACGGCAACGGCACGTATCAGGTCGCGCCGCTGGAGGATTTTCCGCGGGGCACACCGTACGCACAGGCGCTGAAGATCGTGCGCCCGAATGGCGGCTACTATTATTTCTCGTTTCGGCGGCAGATCGGGTACGACGTCTCAATGCCTTCTCAGTATGCCGATCAGCTCAGCGTTCATCACCACGGGGGAAGCGGATCGGTCCAGACCTTTTTGATCAAAACGCTCGGTGACGGCGAATCGTTCACCGACCCTGCGACCGGGCTCACCGTGACTCAACTAAGCCACACGCCCGACTATGCGACCGTGCAAGTGCTGGCCAGTTGCGCTCCCATCGCGCCGACTCTGGCCATTTCCTCCATCAATTATATCGGTCTCGCGGGTCGTACGGTCACCTACACCGTCGCGGTTCAGAACAACGACGCCGCGCCGTGCGGCCCGAGCACGTTCAACCTCAGCGCCACCGCGCCCGCAGGCTGGACGGCATTGGTCGCGCCGACATCGCTCTCGCTCGGGCTCGGCCAGACGAACATGGCCACATTGACGGTCACCTCGCCGAGCAACGCGACGAACGGCACCTACAGCGTCGACGTCAGTGTCACCGACAACTTTACGCTTGGGCACAACGCCTCCACCAATGCCACGGTCGTCATTCAATTGCCAAGCTCGACGCCGCCTATCAAGCTCACCGCCACCGCGGGCAACGGCAAGACGCGGCTGCGTTGGAACCGACCTAAGAAATTGGCCGCAAGCACATACCGCGTGTACCGCGACGACGGCACGGGCAACTTCACTGCGATCGCCACGAGACGCACAAACAGTTTCCGAGACGCACCCGAGAATCTCGACGCGACGTTCTCCTACTATGTTGTCGCCTACAGCAAGCTGGGCAGCGAAAGAGCTACCAGCAACGTCGCCACCGTCCTTGTCACAACCCCCAGCCGCACGCGTCACTGACGCGGCGCAGCGGTTTCCGACGCGGGCGGCCCTTCCGGCCAGATCAACGACGCGGCCACTGACAGCGCCAGGATTCCCGCCACCACGCCGAGCGCAATGCCGGTGGGAATCCTGGTGAAATGCGACAAGAGCATCTTGAGCCCCACAAACACGAGCACGACCGATAGCCCGTAGTGTAGGTAGTGAAACAGGTCCATCAAGCCCGCCAACGCAAAGTACAAGGCGCGCAGGCCGAGAATGGCAAATACGTTTGAGGTGTACACGATAAACGGATCGGTCGTGATCGCCAGCACGGCAGGAATGGAATCCACCGCGAAGACGAGATCGGTGGTTTCCACGACGACCAGCATCACCGCCAGCGGCGTGGCCAGGAGGCGACCGTCAATCCTCGTGAAGAACCTGGCCCCCATGTAGTCCTTTGTCACAGGGAAAAAACGGCGAAACAGTTTCAGTACCGGATTTTTTTCGGGATGAATCTCCGTGTCTCTCTCGAAGGCCATCTTGAAGCCACTCCAAATCAGGATCGCGCCGAACAGGTAGATCACCACCTCGAACCTGCGGATGAGCGCCACGCCCGTGGCAATGAAGACCGCCCGCATGATCAGCGCGCCGAGGATCCCCCAGAACAGCACCTTATGCTGGTGCTCCGTCGCCACGCGGAAATACCCAAACAGCATCAGGAACACAAAGAGGTTGTCCACGCTCAACGATTTCTCGATGACATAACCGGTGAGAAATTCCAACGCTTTGGCGCGCCCAAGCCAGAAGTAAATGATCACGTTGTAAGCGAGCGCGAGGGCAATCCAGACTGTGCTCCACGCCAAGGCCTCTTTGAATTTCACCGCGTGTGCGCGCCGGTGAAACACGCCGAGGTCCAGCGCCATCATCACCACCACCACGGCGCCGAAGATCGTCCACAAGGTCGCGCCCGTCGTCATCGCGGGCGATTCTGCAAGCTGCCGGCAACCGAGTCAACCGAAACTGGTTGCTCAAGGCTGGACGTTGCCCCGGGCTATGATATGCTGGCGTCAGAGTCGGGCTGGGTTGTCATCTGGAGAAATGTCCGTGAAGAATCGGAAGCGGCTGATCATCATCGTCGTTGTCATCGCGGTTGTGGGGGCGGCGGCGTACTGGTATTTCCAGCGACGGTCCCACAACAGTTCGGCTGTCATCCACGTCTCCGGCAATATCGAGGTCACTGACACGCAGGTCAGTTTCAAGATCCCCGGCCACGTGGTGCAGCGACTCGTGGACGAGGGCGAACTGGTGGAGAAAGGCGCAGTCGTCGCCCTGTTGGAGACTGCGGACCTGAGAAGCGAGGTGGCGATGCGCCAGGCGGAACTCGAGGCCGCCAAGGCCGCGCTGGCCGAACTGGAAGCCGGGTCGCGCCCGCAGGAGATTGCCGCCGCTGAAGCCACGGTAGCCCGGGCCAAGGCCGATGCGGTGCGGGCCGAACTCGATTACCACCGCATGGAGGAACTGTTTCGGAGCAAAGCGATTTCCTCTCAGGAGTTTGATGCGGCCAGAGCGGCCAATGACGTGGCGGCGGCCCGGTTGCGCGAGGCCGAAGAGCAATTCAAGCTGGTCAAGGAAGGCCCGCGCAAGGAAAAGATCGAGCAGGCCCGCGCGATGCTGGAGCAGGCGAAGCAGGCCCTCGCGCTCGCGGAGACACGGTTGAGCTACGCCACGGTGGTGGCCCCGCTCAGCGGGGTGGTGTTGTCGAAAAACATCGAGCCTGGCGAGTATGTCGTGCCCGGCACGCCCGTGGTCACGATTGCTGATCTCGAGAAGCCTTGGTTGCGGGCCTACGTGCACGAGACCGATCTCGGCCGCGTGAAAGTCGGCCAGAAGGCGCGCGTGACCACCGACACCTACCCGGGCAAGGTTTACGAAGGCCGCATCTCCTTCATCGCTTCCGACGCGGAGTTCACTCCGAAGAGTGTCCAGACCGAAAAGGAACGGGTCAAACTGGTTTATCGGGTGAAGATTGACATCGCCGATCCCCACATGGAGCTGAAACCCGGCATGCCCGCCGACGCGGAGATCCTTGTCAGTCAGGAGACGCGCGATGCCAGCAATCCGAACTGAGAATCTGACCAAGCGATTTGGCGACCTCACGGCAGTTGACTCTCTGACGATCTCAGTGCAGGAGGGCGAAATCTTCGGGCTGGTCGGGCCGGACGGCGCGGGCAAGACGACCACCATGCGGTTGCTGACCGCGATCATGGAACCGACGTCGGGCGACGCTTGGGTGGCAGGTCATCATATCGTCAAGGATGCGGAAGCGATCAAGGACGACATCGGTTACATGAGCCAGCGGTTCGGGCTGTATCCCGACCTCTCGGTGATGGAGAATATCAACTTCTATGCCGACATCTACGGCGTGCCGCACAAAGGGCGAGCCGAGAGAATTGATCGGCTGCTCTCCTTCAGCAACCTGGCATCGTTCAAGAAACGCTTCGCCGGCAATCTCTCCGGCGGGATGAAACAGAAGCTCGGTCTGGCGTGTGCTTTGATTCACACACCGAAAGTGCTCTTCCTCGACGAACCGACCAACGGCGTCGACCCGGTGTCGCGCCGCGACTTTTGGCGGATCCTGCATCAACTGCTCCGCGAGAAGGTCACCATCTTCGTCTCCACCGCTTATCTCGACGAAGCCGAACGCTGCAATCGGCTCGCCCTTTGTGCGGCACGCCGTAGATGTCGGCATAGAAGTTGATATTCTCCATCACCGAGAGGTCGGGATACAGCCC
>Ga0187886_1004473_pt1 | contig 10025 bp, 12 predicted proteins | sample June2016WEW_20_1_FD_133001 | JGI IMG/M metagenome (GOLD analysis project Ga0187886, IMG submission 133001) | Peatland microbial communities from SPRUCE experiment site at the Marcell Experimental Forest, Minnesota, USA - June2016WEW_20_150 | ecosystem: Environmental > Terrestrial > Soil >... | reverse complement strand
CGAGAGCGACGCCAGCATCAATCAGGACCCCCACATCCGGAGTTTGGACGAATGTGCACATTGACCTGACCCCGAGACTTTCGAAGCCAATTGGAACAACCTGCATTGGTGGCATCTACTTGTCCTCTAACTTGATGGATACGCAAATTAGCAGGTCTCTAATGAATTGGAATGCGGGCGATGATGAGTCTGGCCCAATTGACTCTAAATGAAATAGATCTTGAGTAACGAGCCCGCAACTCATACGAGACCGCGATACGACGACACTGGAGAATGGAATAAGGGACAGCTGAGCAGACTTTATTCTGGCTTCACAAGGGCCCGTTTCGTTATTAAAACGGAGGAACTGTGGTGCTTGCGGCAATAATCTTCGCAACTGCTCGCTGTTGACTCATCAGCATAACCGAAAGCGCAGAACTCGCACAGATAGACTCTCTTCTGAAGATAACTAATCTGCATCACCAATGGAATTGACACCTTCAGTGGTAGGCTTCGCAGAGAGCAGATCCTACTTAAAACTTCAGGATCTTGACAATGCCGACGGATCTGAGTCAACCGGCCTGCTTGTTAAGGAATAGCTCGGAGGGATAACCGGGGTAGACTTGGATCTTATCAACAGAAACAGAGCGGCTAGGAATAGTACCAGAAAGACGGCCATCAGTGCACCGTACACTGGCGCCGTCGCGGCGCCCGTAGTAGTTATGCTCACCAACGTAAGTGTGGTGATTATTGGATTGAGAATTGGGGTTGTCGCGGTCGTAATACTCGTTTGCGTTACGGGCGAGTAATTCGTAACGGTTACTGTTGGTGGGTTCTGATACTGGTAGGGAGAGTTTGGATAACAATTATTCGGATAGCCCGGGGAACCTGGATAGCACGAATTCTGCGGTTGTTGATAACCGCACGAATACGGGTTGCTAGGGTCACACCACCAAGGATTACTTGACACCGTTGTCTGGTCGTAAGAACATGAATACGGGTTATTGGGGTTACACCACCAAGAGCTACCTCGACCTCTGGTCGTAGTAACCGTAACAGCATTAGCCGTCACAGTGGACGCGGATGGGGTAGACGAGACAGAGGTTGACAATGTTGCTGATGTAGCAACACTCGTTGACGTAGATGAGGAACTCGAAGCAGAAACAGAAGACGACGAAGCCACTGTGGATGTAACCGGAACAGTGGAGGTCGTAGAGGTTGAAGGCACAGTGCTCGTAGACGCCAAGGATGTTGAAGCCGAGGAGAGAGCTGACGCTGCAGTAGTCGTAGAGCTCACTACTATAGAATTATTCGTCGGTGTTGTAGATACTAAAGAAGACGAGAGAGTCGAAGAGGCAGAAGTAGATGTTGTCGATGTGTTAGCAGTCGTGGATTGAAGCGGTGCAGCCGCAATTGACGTGGATGTTGTAGATGACAACATTGTTGACGTGGATGTCACAGATGAGGTGGAGATCACGGAGGTAGTAGATGACGGTACAGATGTGATAGATTTTGAAAACGAGGAGGTTGTAGAGTTTACGGAAGTTGTTGACGGCATCGTAGAGGACACGAATGACGTTGTTCCGATGGTGGTTGTAGAATTGCTGGATTGGGTCATCACAATAGCATTTGCTGTTGACCCGCTCGCGATCAGGCACGCGGCGGCGAGCACGAGTATTACTCCCAACACAACTCGCATGTTCAACAAAATGCTCACCCTAGACCGATCGCGGTTTCCATCACATTAGATAGCTAGGCGCTCTTAACTATGCCGTGTAGTTGGTGTCTTAGTAGATGAATCATCCTCAATCTTAATTATGACGGAGGGCAAAAATTTCTTTTTGTTAGCGTACAGCTTTAATTCTGGCAGCAGTCTGAATAGGCTGCCTTTAACATGTTTCTCATTGCTCTTTCTTGGGTAGGACACGCGTAATCATCTTGCATCAAGGACAGTTACACTCCTCTCTTACCAAAGAATCGAGTTACACGCCCTTGAGCCCTCATGCAGGATAACGTCGAGATTGTTAAGGATCGTTGCTGTTCATGCAACACGATCCTGTTCTTTGACACGATTCCCCCCAGTCCAGTGCTATGCTCAAATTGCAAAGCCCAATCTCGTAAGCATCTGGATGAAACATGGTTGACGTGGAATCCTCACAAAATAGAACCGGGTAATTCTTACAACTTTTGAATCTAAAGTTGGATCAGATAGGCCACATAGGGTCGACATATTAGATGAATTCTGGAATATGTTTAGATATTTGAAAAGCAGCATGCTGCTGGCGTTCTGAAAGTTTTGGTATCTGAAAATCTTCTCGAACTTGAATTACGAATGTGGAAACAGGTAATCAAGAGCGTACTCGGCGAAGTACCATACAAGACTCTTGAGAATATCGTAAATCGAGAGCTCACGAAAGAAGCAAAGAATCATGCATAACCAAATTGGCCTATTCTTCGCATCCCTGAACGTACTCTTAGCCCTAGGCACTTTAATTTTCGTAGTTCATGGGATTAGGCAATTTAAAGTCGAGCTGGAAAGGCCGAGATCCGTGCCCTTCCAGTCGTAATCTTTCTCTACTTTTCATTGCTGAAGCTTTAATCGCGTCAGATATCTTACCCGCTACGACCAATATTGATGATGATGTCTTGGCACATTGTTCATGATCTGTGTACTGTATATGGCCTATGCGTTTGTAATGGACTGGACGAACTTAGAAGTCAAAGTCAAAACGCAGTGTCATCGATGACGGGTTAGCTGGGGTTCCGCTCAGGCCACTACCGATCCGTCTTCGATCTGGGTACGAAGGCCGAAGTTTTCGGATTGTCACGAGTTCTGGACTTTTAAGGCATGACATGTTATGTCAGTCGATATCCATGCCGTTCCATACGGGCAAGATAGGCTCAGACGTTTTGAGAAGCAGCGTATTACGCTACCGTGGTAGGCATGATCCGTCAGTGATCCTGGGGTCATCCATCGGAGAGGATGCTGCACTGGTCTCATTGCGTGGGAAGGTGCTCGTGTTAAAAACCGACCCAATTACGGGCACGACTTCTGATATAGGCTTCTTATCAGTTCACATTAACGCGAATGATATTGCGTGCAGGGGCGGGAGACCTCGATGGTTTCTCTGTGACCTCCTCCTCCCGAAAAGATCGAATGCTCGCCTTATTGAAACAATAATGAGACAGGTGGATAAGGCGGCCAGAGCACTCGGGATGGCTGTTGTTGGAGGGCACACGGAAGTTACTCCCGGTCTCAAGAAACCAATCTTTGTCGGGTGCATGGTTGGCATAGTGGATAAGGGAAAGTATGTGACATCTCATGGAGCACGCCCCAATCATGACATTATAATGACAAAGTCAGCAGGAATCGAAGGCACCGCTGTCCTCGCCATGGACTTCTCCCACAAATTAAGGCTGGACTCCAAACTCATGGCTAGGGCGAGAGCGATGAGACGCTCAATCAGCATAGTACCCGAAGCGATGATTGCGGTTAAGACTGGAGGAGTAAGCGCCCTGCATGACCCTACAGAGGGAGGTTTGCTGCAGGGAGTTTGGGAAATTGCTGAAGCATCAAAAGTAGGGTTCATCGTTAACGAGTCAAGAATCCGGATCCGGAACGAAACAATCCGCATCTGCAACTCATTTCATGTCAATCCTCTACGGTTGATGAGTTCAGGCTGCCTACTCATCGCAGCCAACAAGCGAAAGAGTCGAATGATCGTTCGCCAGTTAAGGCAACATGGCATTCAAGCAGAGATCATCGGGACCTTTGTTGATCGTAAGAAAGGCCGGAAACTAATTAGACCAAATGGATCACGATTGGATGTCAGAGCAAATGAACGAGACGAGTTGTATCGAGTAATCGAAGCATACGAAAAACATTGAATATTTCTCATAAAGTCTTCCGTTGGGCTCTGTCAAGAACCTTTATGAAAAGTATCATCCTAATCATAGTAGCTAGATTAGTTTGAATGTAGAAGAGAAAGAGGTTGCTGCGCTCCAACGACTCGGATTAACCGAGTATGAAGCACGAATCTACCTGGCACTCGCTAGAATGGGTCCGATAAAAGCAAGCGAGGTAAGCTTCTTCGGAAATGTTCCACGCACAAAGACCTACGGAGCAATAAGAGAACTAGAGAAGAAAAGCCTGCTCAGCATCATTCCTGGAAAACCGGAAATCTACGCCGTCCGCTCTCCAAGCGAAGTGCTCATGCCACTCGTTACGAGGCTCGAGAGTGACGTAGCGGAATCTACGAACATCGTGCATAAGTTAGCCTTAACCTACGAATCAAACGTGATTGTCCGAAGCCAACACCCAAAGGAAAACAAAGAGATGTGGGTCATAGAGGGCAGGGCTAACGTTCTGGCTAAGATGAATGAGCTCTTCGGCGAAGCTTCAAAGTCAATTAACTACTGCACCAGCGCCAACGGGTTGATTCGCGCTTACAAAGCAAACTCGGCAACATTCGAGAAGGCTCGAACACGCGGAGCGACCCTGAGAATGTTAACTCCTGTCTCGCCTGATAACAATGCGGTGGTACGTGAAATGGAAGCCATCGCTGAAATCAAAATTCTAGAGCAACCCCTTCCAGCTCAATTCACCAACTTCGTATCCGTAGACTCCTCGGAGCTATTGATCTCCGAAGTAAAGCCCGACGATCTCAGCACTGAACGCGGCTCGGACCTTGCAATCTGGAACAGGAATAAACTCTCCACCGGAATCCACGATCAACTATTCATGAGACTCTGGGACGCCAGCGTCGAGTCTCGAAGAGAAAGCAAAGCTAAGGGTTAGATGACTGATTCCTTAGGATAGACCTCAATACCATTTTCAGTAATTCGATATGGTTTGGGAGATCGCTCGATAGGCGAACCTCGCATCTTCTCAACCTGAATAATCCTCTCCAAACTCTTACCGGATGAAGTACTCTGCAAAATTATAACACCATGCGCAAGGTATTCCTCGAGTTGAAGCCGGCGCGTCGTTCCACCAACCTCTCTCAATTCGGACGCGAGCAAACAAGTGGCCCCTGTCTTCGCGAGGGCCTCCACAAGATCAAGCAATGCTTTTCTTCGCTGAGTATCCTCAGAAAATTGGAAGATAAGGTGAGAAATTGGATCAACCACGATCCGTTTTACTCCCGTGGAAAGGGATCGATTTTTGATAACCTCCAGGAGGCTAACTAATGAAAAGTCACTCTTACCGATCGACATACCCCCGACCTGAACCTCGTCAGAAAGAGACCTTATTGGTGAAGCATCAATGAATGTTAACTGCCCCGACTTCTCAACCCCAGCAATGTCCCAACCGAATGTGCTCATCTCGTCCGAATAATGCTGCTTACTCTCTTCCAAAGAGACAAAGAGCCCCTTCTCCCCAAACTTTTGTATACCATTCAGGAGAAACTGTGAACACATTATCGTCTTTCCAGCCCCGGGCTCTCCTAACACGAGAATGACTCGCCCCCGAGTGAACCCACCACCGAGCATTTCATCGAGGCCAGGAATTCCTGTTAGTGTTCTCTCAATCTTGGTCAAGCGTAACATGAGACCAGTTACGAGGAACGTTTTGTGTGTTTCGATTGAGAACAAAGTGCAAGAAAATGGCTGATCAAGTATGCTTTGAGAGGTACGCTGCTGATTCGACAGGAGCTAACTGCGACTATAGAGAGTTAATGGAGGAATGTGATCAGTGATCGGCTAAACCTGCATCGCGTGATATTCCTCGAGCAAACGAAGTCCAGCTGGAGTAATTATGTATGTCAATCCATTGGATGTCTTCACGTTCTTGATGAAATCTAGCTGTACCAATGTTTGAAGATCTTCACTTCTTATCTTCCTGACAATACTGGGGTCTTTGGAGATAGCCTTGAGCAGTACCTGGCGTGCTTCTTTCTTCAACTCAAGAAGTGGTTTCGCGTTTTCTGACACAGGTCAACCTTCAACTTACCGTTGTGGTTTGATGAGTAGTTACCATTGTGAAATCGAGCACTAGAAGACGGCAAGCAGTCGCATAGAATTTCTTTCTGGTACCGCAATTGAATCGGTTGTTCATCCAGTGCGGATGCGGAGGAAATCGGAAGCGAATGGTCAGTGGTCCTGTGGATATATTGCTCGATAGTTACAGCAACTCGTAACATTCGGAGAAATTAGAGCTCCATCGCCAATTTGAGATCTAGTAGACTGTTTTTTGCATTTACGTGGGAGAATTTCAATAATTCCTTGTATAAATTATAATTAATGCCATGGGCGTTGTAATTTGTTAAACATTTTTTGCCAAAATATTACAGATTATATGTATGTGAAATTATCGCTGATTATCGGAGAAAGTTCTTTGTGTTAAGCCTAGAAGATGAACTCCCAGTGTCGAGTAACCGGACGAGATTAGAAATACTAGCAAGCATGCTGAAGGTTGCGCATAACGGTTCCCTCAAGACACATATTATGTACAAGGCGAACCTCAGCCACAGACAGCTCGAGAAATATCTTGCGTTCCTAATGGGCAATGATCTGCTGGAGAAGGTTTCTGATCTAGAGTATGCCAGTGGTCAGTACAGGGTTACCGAGAAAGGGGTCCAGTTTCTCAGAGACTACTCCACGCTCTACGCGCATCTCAAGTGAACTTGTAAGACGCTTACGAAGTTTCGTTGCTGACAACATAGCGGATCATAAGAGATTTCATGAGATTACGGCAGCAAACCGCCTAACAATCGAACTGGTTGACTACCGTTTCTTGCTGGAAAAAGTGGGCAGTTCAGTTCTGTCTGGGTAATCCGTCTGGATAGTTGGATTTAGTTTATGGTAGGAAGAATGTGGCTACGGTTAGTTCATTTGGAACTCCGCTGGGTAGCGTGACGAATGGTGGAGTAGCCCCCAATGCCAAGACTTGTATGGCGTATAGGTCGAGGGTTGAGATTCTCGGTATTTGGCTTGCTCGCTCTGGCGTTGCCCGGGGTTCCATGATATCTTGACCATCGAGTACGCTGCCTAGGCCTAGGATTCTGCCAAGCTCGTGCAGTGCGAGCCAGAATGCGTACCATCTTACGGTCAGGTTATTCTCCTGCCCTTGATTGAATATGGATGGGTCTAGGTAGGTTTGGGTGGAGATTATGGAGGTTCTTGAGCTGCGTGCGAACTTGTAATCAGTCCATCCGACCGCTATCCCCGCGTATGCTTTGGGCATGTCGAAGCTGACGGTTGCGGTTGCGGTTCTATCATTGGTCTCGACGAATTTGTAGGTTAGTGCGGACGCATTAGATTGTGAGTACCAGGCTTGTGACTTGTTACATGCGATCGTTGCATTCAAGACCACATCATGCGCCCACTTCTGGTAAGCCGGAATGTAGATCGCAATTGTGAGGGTGGAATATCGCCCGTTTATTGGAATGGATTGCCCAGACGCGTGGGCTGGTGGAAGAAACGTGATGAGGATGAGTAGGAGTAGGAAGACAGCGCATGTGTAGTCTCGTACCCTGCCCAAGCCACATCTAGAAGTATTCCACCTAATCGTCTAGAAGGGTCAGCTGTAACCGTTCTATACATTGGCAAGTGACAGCCATGAAGCCATCCTATGACACCCCTTGGCGTCACTGGAGATTCGGATTAATGGTTACACGAGACTTACTCCTGATGACGCCTACACATCTCTCGATAACATATGCAGCGATCTTGGGCCGACGCAATCTGGTCGACGATGAATAAGGGCAAGTATTACTCGACCAAGGACCTAGCAAACCTAAGTGGCGAGGCTGGCAGCAGCGTAACCGAGGTCATAAACTTCCTAACCAAATACGGCTTCGTACAACGAGTAGGCTCAAACGAACCAGTATACACGAAATCCGATATCATTCTCTCCCCCTCAGAGTCCATAAACATCCTAAAACAACTCGCAACCACCAAAACAGTGCGAAATTAACTCATTCTTAGGTAATAACCTGTAGCAAACCTTCCATTAGACTCCGTAACGTTGCGAGGTTAATGTTGCAGGGAGATTTGTCCGGGTGTTGGGCACTAGCTCTGGTGTTGCCTCAATTCGTCAACTGAGCGACACATCATTCATTGCTTCTGGGCATTACTGCAAGAACATTGAGACGATTAACGGAACCTCTTTCACGGCTAGTGGTTTTGTTGATTTCAGCTTGTTAGCTGGAAGTTGCAGTTCCATATTCCTGAGACTGGGGTCGGTTGGTTAACCGGAACTTGGGGAACTGGTGAACTTGTGAAGGTTACAGTTCCTTGGAATGTTCCCGTACCCTCTTGTCCTGAGAGGTTGCCGTTCCATGTGCCTTGACCAATATAGTTAGCGTTACCACAGGAAGATGATTGAAGACAGATTCTTACTTTTCCCTGCACGTTCTGAATCGTGCCAGACAGCACGGTGGCATCAGCCTTGCCGTACCATTCACCATTGCCGGTTATGGGAAACGAGCCGACAGGTGTTTGCAAATTGCCATTTATGTTCATCGTTAATGTCACGCTGTTGTCACGATGAATGATTGCGTTGATCAGTTGTCCCTGCACTGTGTAACCGTTAAGCGCGAATGAGAATGAACCTGCTCCGGCTCCCGATTGCGCGAAAAGAGCAGGAAAGGCGAATAGGACCAGCATAAATGTAACCGAGTACAATATTCGTTTCATAATGGTCTGAATCTCAGTGCGCCATGTCTTGTCTCCTAAGCGTTGCGGCCAAAATCACGCTTGAAAAAAGGCTCAATTCCGAAGCCTCTCAACTCACGAATCAACGGTCCACATCAGCAGGAATCCTCTTAGAAGCCATTACCTTGATCCTAATCTGTAGTTTCTCGAGATTAGATGTGCGAATTATTTTACTCGTCAAGTCAAGATACAGGAAATTACGATGCTCATGTCACGGCCGTCCGTCTTCGCCCAGGGCTCTATCAATCTCCACACGCAATTTGTCTTTTGTTACTTCTTCGTGAGCTAGCTTGATCGGAACGGGCCCACGTGTGGTGAGGCAGTGTTTGACAATCCTAACCGCGTCCTTCAAGGATATTTTGTGCCCCACACTGACATAGATGGCCTTCCCACTTCCTGGAAGAACTATGCACTCAGCTATTTGCCAACCATGCTCGTCCAAAACATGGTTCCCTTTCACTGAACCGTAAAGGAGACTCTTCGCAACACCAATGGTAGGGCGGCCTAAAGCTAGGCCAACGAAGCAAGCAAGGCCGAACCTCCGTGGGTGAGCGAGCCCGTGAGCATCAACCATGCAAATGTAGGAAGTAGCTCTCAAGGCGCGGATGGCTCGCAAAACTCCCGGCGCCTCTCTGAATGCGAGAAGACCCGGGACATATGGGAACCGGGTAGGCTCCATAACGGTCTTGACTTTCACCGCCCGCAGATTCTCATAATCTACTAAGACAGCCGCGGCCAGGGTCGTCCCACGTAGGTAGGTAGCATCGCAACCAACTAGAGCGGTTATCTTCGTCGGCAGTTCACTTGTTTCAGAAATGAGTGGGGCGAGCCTCTTTTGCATGATAACGGCTTCTTGCAGCGAAATTCCAGTGGGAATCCTAATTCGCATGCCGTCCAATTTTCGATTTTTCAAGGTTGGACCCGAGCTTCGTTCCACACTACTTGCCTCTCTCCAATGCCGATCTTACGGCAGCTTTACGGACATCCCACTATTTACCGCAAAAGGTCATCAGCGTTAAATTACTCTTCGTGCAAGAGGTGACCGTGTCACAGAGTGGACGATGAAATGGTTAAGGATATACGAATTGTCAAGATCCAGCAGTTCATAAGCGATCAGGTTGAAGAATCACACTCGAATGGTGTCATCATCGGAATATCCGGTGGAATTGACTCAGCAGTCGTAGCATTTCTCTCAGTAAAAGCTCTAGGCAAAGAAAAAGTCCTAGGAATTCTCTTACCCTCACACACTACTCCTGACGAGAACGAGAATGACGCAATGCAAGTCATCAAAATACTTGGGATCGACCATGCGAGAATCCCAATTCACACGATAATAGAAGCCTTTGAAAAATCCTTGCCTGAATTCAAGGAAGGCGGCCTGCCGAAGG
>Ga0187886_1004472_pt1 | contig 10028 bp, 9 predicted proteins | sample June2016WEW_20_1_FD_133001 | JGI IMG/M metagenome (GOLD analysis project Ga0187886, IMG submission 133001) | Peatland microbial communities from SPRUCE experiment site at the Marcell Experimental Forest, Minnesota, USA - June2016WEW_20_150 | ecosystem: Environmental > Terrestrial > Soil >... | reverse complement strand
CTTATGATCAGCTTAATTATGTCCGTCCCACTCATGTCTTCAAACTCTCTTGGGAGCCAGTTCAATAAAGTCAGCCCCCAACCGCTATCAAGCTTAGTTGGTTCACACGGGGTTTGTCAAACATTCCATCTTCTTGTTACTTAACAATTCCGGCTTTTGTGTGAGAGAATGGTATTGACTATGACCGCCAGTTAGCTTACTATGGATAAGACAGGCAAAGGAAGATGACTAAAGGCTGAGGCTATGGAGACAGAAGAAGAGCTCAATAAGCAACTCGAGGATATAGTGGCCAAAATAGACAAGGCCGAGAGGGAATTGAAAGCCCTGCGAAGACATCCGACGGAAAGTTCAAGGGGAAAGCCAGGAGCTAGCTTCATCGCAGGGAAGGAACGGATGATTGAGGCGGCGGAGGCTGCCAGGCAATTGGATACACTGAAGCAACGAGAACACGAGATTCGGGCTAAATTGCACTCAGGCAACCACTAGCTTTGCGCATGTCGGGCTAAAGACTTGTGCTGTTACTCGACAATGTAGCGTTTCGTGAGTCTTTAACTCCATAGTATGTCTTGGAGATCGCGGGCTGTCCACACAGCCTTCTGCGAGAATTCGAGAGACGCCGTACCGATCAAGCCTGCTACAAACCAGGCATTATGTCACCGAAATACCACATAGCTGTGTCTCGCACTCGGTCGGTATACCCTGCTTTGCCGGCATTTTTAACAGCACCAGCAACCTCCCGTGTCATTGCGAGCCCCGACTTGTCGGGGCGCGGCAATCTCTGTAGTGCGAGGCTTTAGCCTCGTGCCAAGTAAATCCCCTCTTTATGAACGCACTGCGTGCCGCACTTCCAAAGAAATATCTAGGTCAAGAGCATCGGCAACCTTGAAAAACGTGCTAAGCGTAGTGTTATAAGCACCATTTTCCAATCTAGATATGGCGGGTTGCTTTGTTCCAATAATCTCGGCCAGTTGTGCCTGGCTAATCTGTAATTGGTTTCTACGCTCTATTATGCTGCGTATAATGTTGTACTTGGGCCTTAAGGCCTCATATTCCTTGCGAATGCCGGGCCTTTTAAGTAATTCTGCCTTAAATTCCTCGTAGTTTGTAGCCCTTTTGTTTATCACTTAACTACTCCCTATTCTTATGCCTGATATCGGGTATTATATAACGTATATGTTATATTGTCAAGCCCTCGCTTTGTAATCATTCATTCTATCGATGGCTAGGCTTACGTCATTTTGCGATAGTCTATTACTCTTCTTCTTAATGGCATGTAGCAAGACGAAATTTCTCCCAGTATGCGCAAAGAAGAATATACGATATATATCTGAACCATGCTTAATTCTAAGTTCTCTAATGCCGGATTTCCCTATCTTCTCAACATAAGGCATACCAAGTGTAATATTGAATCTCATCAATAAATCAAATACATGTAAGATTTCTGCTATCGCACCATCAGATTGTCGTAAAACGAAATCTTTTACGGGTTGATTGCCCCTGACATCTATATACAAGACAGCATGCCAATCCATGTCAGTGATTATACTACGTTTCAGATTGACCCATTAACCTCCCTCGTCATTGCGAGCCCGTCCCCCATCCCACTGTCAATGCGAGCCCATTTCCCGCTTGTCATTACGAGGAGCTGAAGGCGACGTGGCAATCTCCTCGGCCAAATCCGCAGTTCCAATTTCTAGTGGTTTTGGCATTCAAATATTTGGATTTCAATTGTCATTTGGATTTTGACATTTGGGTTTGTTCAACTTTTGCGCTTTGATTTGTCACTTTGACTTTTGACCTTTGATTTTTGACTTCTGTTCAGGATTTCCCCTTTTGGGGCTTGGCGACCTCTACGAAGAAGGCAAAGCCGCATACCAGGTCAAAGCCATTAAATAGGCATTTCAAGTACTGGAGCAGCGAGTTTGCCCCTTATTGCAAGAAGGCGAAGCGGTCGTGGTCTCCATACAAGCCTCCATCCTGTGATGCTACCTAGCATTCAAGTATGCTGGAATCAATGCAACCCTTTTCCCCCATGGCTGTTGTATAATTATTCTAAGGTGCCTAGAATAATAGGTTAGGTGAGGGGATTCAGATATGTTTCTAAGCGAGGCTGATACAAAAGCAAAGCTAGTTGACCCAGTTCTACATTCGAGGGGCTGGACTGAAGACCTTATCCGTCGTGAAGAGACGGCACCAGGTATAGACATAGTAGAGGGTAAACCTAGGAGAAGGCAGAGGGGGCGAACGGATTATTTACTACGCATCAGGGTGAATGCCAATTCTCAGCCGATAGCAGTGGCATTATTGGAAGCAAAGCGAAGCGATGAGCCGCCGGATAAAGGACTGGAACAAGCCAAGAAATATGCCCGATTGAATCACGTTCCCTTCGTATATTCCTCCAACGGGCACTTGTTTATTGAATATAGCCACTTTACAGGCAAGACTGTCGAACCATGTCCGCTGAATGATTTCCCAACTCCAGGGGAGCTTCAGCTTCGTTATGAGCAGGGAGTTGGCTTCTCACTAGCCACGACAAATGCCAAACCTCTCCTAGTGCCTTATCCCGGAGGTGAAGCCAGTAGGCGTTACTATCAGGATGCTGCCATTCGAGCTGCCTTAGAGAAGATAGCACAGGGTAAAAATCGCATTTTGCTATTTCTGGCGACGGGCACTGGTAAGACACTCATCGCGGTACACCTTTTGAAGAAGATTGGTGACGCTGGGCAGCTCCGCCGTGCTCTATTTGTTTGCGACCGCGACGAACTCCGTTCCCAGGGTCTCAACCATTTTCAGAATGTCTTTGGTGCCGATGCTGCCGAAGTAACTGGTGCTAACCCTCAGAGGAACGCTCGAATTCTTATTGCCACATACCAAACCCTTAATGTAAGTGCTGAGGAGGAGGATGCCCGTTTTCTTACCGAGCACTATCCAGAGAACTACTTCAGCCATATCATTATTGATGAATGCCACCGCAGTGCCTGGGGAAAATGGAGCATTATTCTTCGGCGTAATCCCAAGGCAGTGCAGGTAGGTCTTACCGCAACTCCACGCTCCTTCGAGGGAGGCAGCAAAGGGGAACGCAGCGAAGATGAGGAGATTACGGCAAATAATCTTGAGTACTTCGGCGAGCCAGTTTATGAATATGACATGGCTCAAGGAATAGAGGATGGTTATATCGCTGCCTGTGAGGTTATCCGCCGAGATATAGATATTGATTCACGTGGTGTAACTCGTGGAGATATTGAACATCTTGGAGCTATAGACGCCACTACAGGTCAGCCTGTCCCGATTACTGCCACTCAAGCTTACTATGGGCCCACTTCTTTTGAGGACGTCATTCAGCTACCCGATAGGGTTAAAATGATGTGCCGCGACTTGTTCGATATGCTTCTTCAAACCGGCGACCCACTACAAAAAACGATTATCTTCTGCACCCGTGATAGCCATGCCGATGCTGTTGCTTCTGAGATGAACAACCTCTATGCTGACTGGTGTGCCAAGAACGGGGCGCAGAGGCTTGACCCCTATGCTTTCAAGTGCACGGCTGTCGTCGGCGGTAGCCAATACATCGCTGACTTGCGGGGTTCCATGCGGAGCCACTTTATCGCCACTACCGTAGACCTGATTACCACTGGCGTGGATGTTCCCTGTGTCCGCAACGTCGTCTTCTTCAAATACGTGCGTTCGCCCATCGCTTTTCATCAGATGATGGGCAGAGGGACAAGGCTCCACCCACAGACCAACAAATTGATGTTTCGGGTGTATGACTATACCAATGCCTCACGTTTGCTGGGGAGAGAGTTCATAACCCGTCCCACTCCTACCCGTGAGCCTAAAGAACCCGAGGCGGAGGAAAAAGAGAAAGTTATCCGTGTCGAAGGTTTCGATGTCCACATCAATCCTGCAGGGGCGTATATTGTCACCCAGAAAGAAGGCAAGCTGAGTATGGTCACGGTTGAGGAATACCGTCAGTTCCTGGCGACAAGGCTTGCTAGAGAGGTTAAAAACCTGGATGACTTCCGCAGCATCTGGATTGAGCCATCGCAAAGGCGAGAGTTGATAGATAAACTCCCGGATGACGGTCGCGGCGTGCGGCTGCTCCGCGAGATTCTAAATTGGCACGAGTATGACCTCTATGATGTCTTGAGCCAGATTGGATACGGGACGGCACCTAAGACCAGGGAAGAACGTGTTGAGGCACTGCAATATAAGCACGCCGACTGGTTCAAAGGCTTGCCGCCGAAAACCGGGAATACCCTGCTTGCCCTTGCCCGGCAGTTTGCCAAGGGCGGCACCGAGGAGTTGGAGAATCCTTACGTTTTGAGTGCTCCCGAGGTCAAAAAGGCGGGAGGGCTTGAGGCGCTCAAGGTGCTGGGTGACCCCAAAGATATCATCCGTGAAACCAAGAGAAGGTTGTTTGCGGTATGAATGAAAGCACTGTCCAGTTGAAGGAAACGAAACCATTGCCAGAGGGGTGGCAGTGGGTGAGGCTGGGGGATGTGTGTATGATAAATCCTTCTCGCCCGAACGGTTTTACACGTCTTCTTGATGCGCCTACTACGTTTGTCCCTATGGCAGCGGTGGACGGCAATCTCGGCGTAATATCAAAACCTGGAAGTCGGTCATATTCAGAGGTGTCCACAGGCTACACCTATTTTGGAGAAGCGGACGTCCTTTTCGCCAAGATTACACCCTGTATGCAAAATGGGAAACACGCTATAGCAAGAAACCTTCTTGATGGCGTAGGATTCGGTTCGACAGAGTTTCATGTCATTCGCCCGAGTGTTTTGATTTTGCCAGAGTGGATTCACTTTTTCATTAGACAGCCTTTCTTCCTCCAAGAGGCAGCTTCATATTTTGTTGGCGCTGTTGGGCAACAGAGGGTTCCTGAGAGCTTCCTTGCCAATTATGGAATTCCCCTCCCACCCCTGCCCGAACAAAGACACATTGCCGCCAAAGTGCAGGAGCTAATGAAGGACGTAGAGCGCGCCCGTGCTGCCTGTGAAACCCAGCTTGAGTCAGCTAAAGCCCTGCCTCAAGCCTACCTGCGCCAGGTTTTTGAAAGCGAGGAGGCAAAGAAATGGGAGAGGCGGAGGTTGGGGGAACTTTTTGATGTGCAGCAGGGAGTTGCCATGTCGCCAGAAAGACGAGAGGGGCGCACTCCATACCCATTCCTTCGCACTCTAAACGTGCTCTGGGGGTGTGTCGACTTGTCTATGTTAGATAAGATGGACTTCACCGATGAGGAGGTTTCCAAATTATCGCTTAAGCCTGGTGACCTTTTAGTGTGTGAAGGCGGTGAGGTTGGTAGGACGGCGATTTGGAGAGGGGAAATGGATACCTGTCTTTATCAGAACCATATTCATCGCTTACGAAAGCTAAACGATACTATTGTGCCTCAGTTCTACATGTATTGGATGCAAGCCGCTTTCCAAGTTTTTGGGTCATATAGTGGTGAGGAAAGCAAGACGACAATCCCGAATCTTTCTGGGAATCGTTTGAAGTCCTTCATGTTTCCATTACCACCCACGGAAGAGCAAAAGCGTATTGCTGCTGAGTTCAAAGACCAGATGGCTGGTGTGGAGAAGCTCAAAGCATCCATTGAAAAGGAGCTTGAGGGCATCAACACATTACCCCAGGCAATTCTGAGAAAAGCATTTCGAGGCGAGCTATGACCAATAAGTCAGAACTCAGGGAAAGTATAATTAAAGGTGCACAGCTTCGTAAAGCAAGAGAATTGCTCGAATTGGCTCCGGAGCAAGTAGCGCTTGAACTCGATATTACCCGTCAAGACATATTAGATTGGGAGGAAGACCGCTCCCAACCCCGTCTTAAGCAACTTGAAAAGTTAGCCGAGCTTTACGGCAGAGGAATTGACTACTTCTTAAAAGAGACTCCACCGCCACCACGGAAAATAGAATTTCGGGGAATGCTGGGGCAATCCGTGAAAGATTTGCCCCAACAAGCCAAGGCTGTTCTTGCTAGATTTGACGAGTTATGCCGAAATGCTCTTGAAGTTGAAAACCTCCTTAATAAGAAGCGAAAAGTCACGCTTACTCGATTCAAGGAATCTGTCCCCCCAAAGACAGTCGCTGAGGGCTTAAGGAAGAGATTCGGTGTAGATAACAAGCCTTTAGCTAACCTAAGAGAACGATTGGAGGACGAAGGATTCCGCATATTTGAACTCCTCATCCCGGATGATGCCTTTTCCGGTTTTTCATTTTGGCACTCGGAATATGGTCCTTGTATTCTACTCAATGCTGGTGACCTCAAAGGGAGGAGGAATTTTACATTGGCTCATGAACTGGCCCACCTTCTTTATGGGCACGAATCTACCCTTTGTTATATCCCATTGAAACTCAGCGAGGTTCGTGAAGATATAGAATTTAAAACAAATCAATTTGCAGTTGAATTGCTATTGTCTGAAACAGGTGTGAAGGAAGATTTCCGAAGAAGGCAGCTCTCAATAACGCCCTCAGTAAAAGAATTGGGTCAAATGGCTGGGAAATGGGGCGCAAGTATTCAAGCCCTAGGTTATAGATTAGAAAATCTAGACCTAATACAAAGAGGGTATACCGATACACTTTTTGAAACCAGACCGAAGTTCTTGAGGCGCTCACGAACCCCGAAATGGAAAAGACAACTCGGCAAGGAATTTGTAGAGACGACATTTGAGGCTTACGAGAAGGGGCTAATTTCCGCCGGCAAGGTTGCGAACGGCTTGGGCATCACAGTTAGGGAAGCCATGAAGGAAATTGAACAGCGGGGCCACGGCCAGGGCTAGTGCATCATGAAAAAGGGAAAGTTAGCTCGAGAATTATGGCAATATGTAATTGATTCAAGTGCCCTTATAAATATTGAGCAGAACAAAGGGGTTAAGACTCTGTCGCAGCGGAAGGGAGCGCTTCTGATATCGGAAAGGATTGCTTTCGAGGTAGCATACCATCCTGCAGTTAGAAAGACAGACCCCTTGCGGCAATTTGTTGCGGAGAATCCTCAAATAGTAACACCTTTTCAAAATAACGAAGAAGACGAGTATCTGCGAATCCTGCTACAGCCCGGTATTGACCAAGGAGAAGCGTCGGTGATTGCCATCGCTTCAAAACGACACCTTCCCCTCGTTATCGATGAGAGAGACACAAAAGCCACAGGCAAGGCTAAGAATCACGGTGTTAGTACCTTGAGTTGGCAGAAATTTTTGGAAACCAGTTGATAGGCCTTGTGGTTCCCAACCAGAGCCAGTCGGTGGTATTATTAAACAAGAGAGGCACTTTGCTTAACAAGATGAAAGCTTATGAAATTTATGTTTAGTAACGGTGGTTCATAACCACAAGAAGCAAACGTGGCAGCAAGCAGGAATAACAATCGCCGAATCACTACTCCGCAGAGCCTGAACATCTATGTTAAGGGTATCTGTGACATCATGCGCCGCTCTAATTGCGCCGGCGCCCTGCAATACGTTCCCGAACTAACCTGGATGCTTTTCCTGCGTATTCTTGATGAGAAAGAAGCCAGGGAAGCGGAGCACGCTCGGGCGGTAAGTGCTCAATTCCAGCCATCTCTTCAATACCCCTACCGCTGGCAAGACTGGGGAGCCCAGGAGGGGAAGAAGAGGCAGGAACTATGGAAAGGCACCATGGGTGACTTCATGAGTTTCGTTAATAGTGAGCTTATTCCGGCTCTTCGCGGTCTCAAAGACCGCCCGGGAGCCACTAACCGCCAGAAGGTCATCAGCCAGGTCTTTTCTTCCGTAGAGAGAACGAAGATTGATACCGAGCGTAACCTGCTGGACATCTTGGACAAGGTTCATGAGCTAAAAATTGAGCACGTTAACCAAACGCATATGTTTACTCTCTCGCAGGTCTATGAAGGGCTGCTTCAGAAGATGGGTGAGAAGAACAACGATGGTGGGCAATTCTTCACACCCAGGCAGATTATTAAGGTAATGGTGGAGGCAATAGGCCCCAAGGTAGGTGAAACTATCTATGACCCCTGTTGTGGCACCGGCGGATTTCTAGCCCAAGCCTACGGATATATGAGCTCTCAGGCGCAGAGTGCAGAGGATATTGAAATTCTGAAAACGAGCACTTTTTATGGCCGTGAAAAAGAAGACCTTGTATATCCCATTGTCCTGGCTAACCTGATACTACACGGAATAGATGAGCCTCATATCTGGCACGGCAACACTCTAACCGGGCACGAGGTCTATGGTGGGCTTTTCACCGGCGCGTCTGCGCTATTCGATGTAGTTCTGACCAATCCGCCTTTTGGGGGTAAAGAGGGCAAAGATGCCCAAACTCACTTTGCGTATAAGACCAGAGCCACACAGGTGCTTTTCCTCCAGCATGTCATTGATAGTCTCAAGCCCGGTGGTCGTTGTGGCATAGTTATGGATGAAGGGACGCTCTTTCGCACCACGGAGACTGCCTTTATTCAGACCAAACGCAAGCTACTTAATGAATGTAACCTGTGGTGCATTGTCAGTCTTCCCGCCGGTGTCTTCATAAATGCTGGAGCAGCAAGCAAGACCAACCTACTGTTCTTCACCAAAGGGCAAGAGACAAAGGAAGTTTGGTATTACGATCTTTCTGACTTGAATGTGACCAAGAAGCAGCCGCTTACTGCTGAGCGCCTCGAGGAATTTTTCAAGTTACTCCCTGAGCGGGCTTCAAGCGAGCGCTCTTGGTCTGTCTCAGTGGAGGAGCTGAAAGCCAAGAATTATGACCTCAAAGCAATCAACCCGAACCGGAAACGGGAAGAAGACACCCGAACGCCTGAGGAACTCCTCTCGATTATAGAGGCACAGGAGAAAGAGATATCAAGTGCCCTCGCAACGCTCAGAAACAAGGGACTCTGATACTCTAGTCACCACATCCGCAAGGTAGTGGAATAGCGTTTTGTGCAGCTTGGAATCCCAGGCATACCGCACCAATCAGGCATGCCGCAAATCAGGCATTATTCCCCAGAATACCCCTAGCAGTGATATAATCCAAAAGGAGGCGGCATATGGTAGATACAACCAAGATAAAGACTGTGATCGAACCCTATGTGCGTAACTGGCTTGCAAAGCAGTTCCCTGGGCATGTCTTCAAAGAAAAACGTATTCAGTTAACAAGCAGTGGGAGTCATTCCTTTGATGCTGTTGCAGAGGACACTTCTATAATTGCGGCTATTTTGTCTAGTAGAGCAAGAACAAGGACGGGGCGAGAGAATACGGGTGGGGTGCGAAAGGCCCTATCGGAAGTCGCCTACCTCAAGGCAGCCCCAGAAAGGGTGAAAAAGGTGATGGTCTTTACAGATGATGACTTCTGCCAATTGATCCGGCGTCGAGCAAGCACGTTAGGAACAGGGCCGATTCAAATGATGGTTTGCAAGCTGCCTCCTCACTTGGAAGCGGTGCTTAGAGAGACCCTTGACAAAGCTAGCCATGAGCAGCGTGCAGCAGAGTAACTTTCTGCCGCACCAAGTCACATATGTACCCGTTTCCAGGGACACCATACCAATCAGGCCTGCCACAAATCGGGTATGCAGCGGATTATTGTATTCGAAGTAATGCCTCGTTCACCCGCTCATTTTGGGGTGACTCCTCAGGTTTGCGACTATTGGCTACATCGAGATACGTTAGAGAGATTGAAGGGCGGAGGGGTTACGAGCTCCTCTACTGACTACTGTCTACTGTCTCCTGTCTACCGTTTCATTTGTCATTTGAGCTTTGGCATTTGGATTTCGTCTATTAGTCGAGCTCTTCTACTGACTACTGGCTCCTGACTACTGACTACTGTCCACTACGCGCCATTTTCCCCTTGTTCAAATAAAGAATTCATGCTAATTTCTGTTTGGAACTCGTGTGTTACCCCAACAAACCAAATCCCGCGGGTGAGGTTTCTCAAAACGTGACTGTAAACCAAACACAGATTAAAAGGAAGCGCGGTGGCCAGAAAGGCAACCGGAATGCCTGCAAACATGGCTTCTATTCCGGTACCCTTAGCCCTGCCGAAACATCCCAACTGTGGAACATTACGAATCTG
>Ga0187886_1004471_pt1 | contig 10028 bp, 5 predicted proteins | sample June2016WEW_20_1_FD_133001 | JGI IMG/M metagenome (GOLD analysis project Ga0187886, IMG submission 133001) | Peatland microbial communities from SPRUCE experiment site at the Marcell Experimental Forest, Minnesota, USA - June2016WEW_20_150 | ecosystem: Environmental > Terrestrial > Soil >... | reverse complement strand
TACCTGACCACGATACACGATCTGAGCATAGCTTACACCGTTGACGTTACCCCAACGGAAACTAACAGTCAAACCCTGCGACTCATAGTACCCGACAATCTTATTCGCCAAGGGTCCAGCCACGAGCACCAGATTACCGGAGACGAGAGACATTCCAGTCGCCTGATCCACCCATCCCGCATGCGTCCACAGACCAATATCCTGCTCGTAGTCGGCCTTGGCCCACACACCCAACAAAGCCTGATTATCATACGGATTCGTGTTACCAACGAAATAGTCCGAACCCGCAGCCGCAGGAAAGATGACGGAAGAGACCATGGAGAGCTGAGGCGAGAAATGCGCCTTCAACCAACCATCAGCCGAGACCGTCATGTAAGTATCACTGGAGTAGGAATCGTCAACAGCGACGCCGCTAGTCTCCCAACTCGCGAAAGAGTAACCACTCGGCGGTCCAGCGACCACGTGAATCCTTGCGCCCGAATCATAGGTTCCAGTCCCCCCATTCGTCATCGTCACGCCGTCAACAATGATAGCGCCTAAGATAGGATCCGTATGGAATGTAACCATGAATGTCGGACTAGCACTGAACTCCACGTCCAACGTCTCAAAATAAAGCATAGGCATAGATCCAAGATTGACGATGCTATCGTCATAATTAATGTCCATTTTCATGCGAAAGAGCCCGTTCGGTCGGCCGCTCGTTGTATCCCAGCTGTTCAGGATGACCCAATATCTATTGTTCGGATCAGTGTCATCATAGCCCACGAGAAGAACCGCGTGACCCCACCCTTGATTAAGTGTGTGGCCATTATATGGATCCGGATTCCATACAGCAGTCTCCGGTTGGTTTCTCCAGAAACTGAAGAAATCATTCCCATCCTGCGCATTGGCCACGTAGAAAGCCATCCAGATCGCCTTGTTCTGATTCAACACGTTCTTGATGTTATTGATCGCGGCTGGCTGACCTACGCTCTGTGTCGGCACCACTTGGTCTGTTATGGAGGTAATGCCGTAGTTTGGATTGGTCGAAATACTCGAACCCGGTACGCTCGTTTGCCACCCGCACATACTCCCGCCATCCGCAAAGCCGGCATTAGTGTTGGACCAAGGAACCACAAGGCCCTGACTTGAATAGAAGCTCGCGAAATTTGTCAACGATCCACCGCAACAAGCAAAACCCGAAGGGCCTCCTCCGTTATACCATGAATTCAAATACTGCACTGACAATCGGTTTTTCGTCATGCCGTGAACATCTAGCGCAACCTCCACGACTCCTGTGCCGGCCCAAGCCCAGCAATCACCGCACGAGCCCTGGTTTCGTTCGCTCGGGGTGTATTGGATGTGGTTGAGAAGAGTGAACGATGTGGGGTATCCTCCTGCTTTTGCTGCGAGGCTAACAGCAATGGGAGCTCTCGGGGCAGCGTTGTACGCCGCTAACCATTCTTGAATCTGCTGCTGCGTAGGCCTCATGACACCGTGCTCGGTCTGATTCGAACTGGCTAGAGGGACGGGATGGGCGTTGGCGCCATGGGATTGGGAGGCAACATGCATGAATCCTGAGGCCGGACTCGCAGTTCCCGTGATGGAAATAGGAATAGCCGAAATCAGAAGCAAGCATATGTACAGACTCAGGACGCGCGGCACGGTCGTCAAGTAGAATCAAGAAGGATTAAGCCGATCAAACGAATATACTACTTGCGATACCAGGGTCTTGAGCCCGAGGATTCATGCGTCCGGAGGGAGCCTGGTTCGGAACCCTATTTTGCCGCTACGAGCTGCAAACCGTCCACAGAACTGTGACTGGGCGCTGCCGACCAATCTGCCTTGTGTACTTCCCCCTGGCTGCTCGCACAAAGCATGTACTAGATCCTTAGTTACGGGCATCGCCCAGTAATGGCGCACACTACCCACTTCACAAAACCGTTCCAAGCACGAATAATCGCGTCGACAGGGCTGGGTGGCGGTGGTGGCCCTGTGACAGTCAAGTGAACCACCGCGACCACATAGTATTCGCTGTGCGACCACATAGTATTCGCTGTGCGCCCAAGCGTGACCATTACGCAACTCGATTGTATAGTCCCCGGGCGTGTTGGACTTGAATGAGAAAACAACGATTTGGTTGCTGCATCCAAGACGCGGCGGATTTCCGCAATCAATTGTTGGATCGACGTCTTCAGAGACCGAAATGTCCACAACGCTTGATGGGGGCGCTGACTCAACCCACCATGAGCAGCCAGTCGATGGGTTAACGTGTAAACGCACCTGCCCGATCTCACCGACGCCTACACCGACATTGTAGGTCTCGGTGCTTACCTCTGCACGAGATTGTGCCAAGAACGGCGCCAAAAGAACTAGCACGACCACAAGCGTGACTCTTGAACCGCTCATTCGCCGTCACCTAGCTCTTAGCGCAACGGCTCTCCAGTTCTATTGTCTTACGTCTGTGGCCCCTGATTTCCTTTGCTCTCCGATCAGGTTTCAGATTAAGCTCTCGTGCTCAATCCCTGAATTCTGTCATCAACTCGGATGGCCCGATGACTGAGGAAGAGGCGCACATCCAATTATCCCAATTCTCTCATATTCTCATATTCTCATATTCTCATATTCTCATATGATATCTGTATTCGATTCTCATCCCACATGCGATTCGGGCATCCGTCATTTCTTCGATGGTTCCACAATGCGTCCAATCGGTTCCTAGCGTCCTTATATCACGAGGAACCTTTCTCACAGCCGATTGCGTGAGCCTCGTTGACGAAGATACTCGCATTATTTGGGACACGGCCCGAAATCATAAAGATGGCTCCGATCATCAGGGCACTTGCGTCCAAGAGGCAAGTTCAGCTAGTCCTCGGCCATAGTGGACAACACTACGACCTTGAAATGTCAGACATCTTCATGCGTCAGCTCGACGTGCCGACTCCGGACTTCAACATCAATTCAGGATCTGGCTCGCACGCCCAACAGACCGCCCGCATAATGATTGGATGCGAGAAGGCGATTCATCAGTGGGGGCCAGACTTAGTTATCGCCGAAGGGGACACCAATACAGTTGTGGCAGTCGGGCTGGCGTCAATCAAGCTTCGGGTACCATTCGCACACGTAGAAGCCGGACTCCGCTCTTTTGACAGAACCATGCCCGAGGAAGTGAATCGTGTCCTTGCTGATCACTGCGCGGAGATCTGCTTTGCCCCCACTGGAATATCCGCGGCCAATTTGGTGCGCGAAGCGATTCTACCTATGCGCATTGCAGTTACGGGCAACACGATAGTCGACGCATGCGTCGCCAATTTGCCTCGGGCCGAACAGCTGTCGCGCGTTCAGAAACAGATCAGCGTCAATACTACGGAGGGTAACTTCTACCTTGTGACAGCTCATCGGCCCGAGACTGTGGACAATCCCAGCACACTCCACCGCTTCGTATCGCTTCTCCGCAAAGTCAAAGGCTTGCCGCTTCTCTACCCGGTGCATCCTAGGTCCAGAACTCGACTTCAGCATGCCGGTTTGTGGCGGAGGTTAAGGACCCAGAAGAACGTAGTTCTCTTGCCCCCTCTTGGCTACTGGGACTTCCTCTGGCTCCTCTCGAGATGTCGCTGCGTGATGACCGATTCCGGCGGCGTACAGGAAGAGGCGCTGACTCTGGGCGTACGGTGCATAACTCTGAGGGACAACACTGAGAGGCCAGAGACGGTGATCAGCGGTTACAACACAATAACGGGACTCCGTATCGACCGAGTCCTAAGCGAGTTGGCTAAGATCAAAGATTATCAGCAACCGAGACTGGCTCTGAGTAAGAATCCTATCGGTGACGGCCACGCAGGCGAACGAATTGCACGAGCGCTCATCGCAAGGACAAGAGAGGGGATATGTGTGGAACATACGAAGTTTCCCATCGATGGTTACGGAACACGAAAGCTCATAGCTGTCCCGAGGCTCAAGCACCGTCCCAATCTCCACAGCGTGGTGAGCATAGCTTACGATGCGGAGGGCGAACCAAGGCTTCCTCATCGAATTGCCAAAATGAAGAGGGGGCATGTCGAGCTCTTTGGAGAACCGTCAGCGCTAAAGCGATACATTGGCGACAAAGATCGAACTGGAACAGGTTGATGGTCGGTGGCTCTCAACCCAACTCGCGCACAGCAGTAGCATACTACCTTCCAACCTCGCCTGCGAGTCTATCAGAATCAGATCCGAGCGCCCGTCAAAACAAGCCAAGTACACATCCTGATAGATCTAGCGCAAGATACTACGCAGCTCAGAGGGGATATCGTAGAGTCACCCACCCGCGCTCCCATCACGGGCATGAACCCATCCAGGAATGCTAGTTGGAGCGATAGAGCGTCTCTGAAATCTCAGTCTGGACGGCAAGCAGTTGGCGGATCAGAATATGAGTTCCACAGACGTTCTTGTGGCTAGTTGCCTTGGTAGAGGGGCGTAATCTCACCTGGCTGCGGAAAGTTGTCGCTGTTGCTGTCGGTCCATTGGTACACGTACAATCCGTCACTCATTGAGCTGAATGATGAGAAGTTGCTGACAAGCCATACCCCGGACGCGAGAGTGCCTTGTGCGCCGATGCCCCAGATTACCAAAACAAGTCTGCCGTCAGTTGGGTCTCTGAATACGTGGACGACGAACATGTCCGTACCGGTTCCGATTTGAGATGCAGGCATTTGCGCGAGCACGCGATCTCCAAGAACTATCTGTGCGTAACCGTCTGCTGAGAATCGGAATCCAGGCGTTAGCCCACGAGCCGCATAGTACTTTACAATCTGGTTAGCAATTGGTCCAGCTACTGGGACGAGGTTGCCGGAGACCAACGGTCGGCCGGTGGCCTGATCCACCCAATCAGTCCGTGTCCAAAGCCCGATCTGTTGCTGGTTGGTTGTCTTTGCCCACGCACCTAGCATCGCCTGGTTATCATAGGGGTTGGTGTTTCCGATGAAGTAGACAGTGTTCGCAGGCGCGGAGAAGATCTCGGCCCAAGTGCTGCTCACCGGCGAGGTTGGAAGGTAGTATGCAACTGCTGTGCGCGAGTTGGGTTGTGTTCCACCGACCATGATTGTGGGGACTGTATTCGAACTTCCAAGGGAGTCTGAATATGCTCCGTCAATTTCCCAGTGGTTAAAGCTGTACTGTGTTCCGCTAACGGTAACAGTCGTTGGCGCAGTCAGATCGTCAACTTCGAAGGGTGAGTCGTGAGGAATACTAAAGCCAGTTGTCTGAACGTTAGTTGCATTCCACGTAGCTTGGACCCCAATCGAAGGCGAAGTGGCAACGTACAGGCTCCCTGCGACGGGATCATTAAGAGCATATCTTGCGGCAGCAAGGATGAGGCTATTCGTCTTGTCTTGGATCGGCCACGTCGGTGTTCCAATGATGCTGCCATCGCTCTCGCGTATGGCCTCTAGGAACCCGTACTGACTCTCCATCTTGCCGAGCACAGCGTTGACGAGCCTCTGGGTGTAGTCAGTGCCAAAGATCGCATGCAGCCCGATCGCGACCTTCGTGTACATGACCGGAACATCGGCGGGAATGAGCTTCCATAGCACCGGTGAGGTTTCACCGGTTGTGTGCACTATCCATTCGTATACGTAAGTTGGAGAAACGTCGGCGCCCTCACTCCAACCAGTCAGATAACCCGTTGCCTGCCACCTGCCTGCCTGCGCTTGGAGAACTCTAGACGCGTACTCCTTGAAAGTACTGTCAACGAGGCCAGGGATTTCGAGTAAGCCGTTCAGGAATGGTTCAGTCGTGATGTCGGCACGAGGAAGCAGCTGGCCATACACATTGACCTGAGGACCATTCTTGAGATTATTCCACGCGGTGAGAGATGATGAAACGTCGAAGCCGAATTGGTTGAAGCCAAGAGCGTAATAGTATTCGTACACTCCACTGAGCGTCTTGCCTTGAATGAAAGCACTATTGTATACACTCCGCAAGGTTGCTCCTGTCGGAGTCACCCTATCAAGGATCGCGTCCACCCGCGTAGCCAGATCAGGTATTCCCGTTTTCACGAGATACAATGCGACGAGAAGACGCCCTGTATCTGCGACGTCGGTGACCAGCCGCGACAGGTCGGTGGCCGGAGAACCATCGTTAGAATGGTAGACGCAGTAGGGTAGACCATCCTTCTGGGTGCCCGGATAGCTTCCATCCCGCAGTTGACGTGTCTCCAAGTAATGCAAGACCTTGTCGAGTCTGTAGTTGGCCCCCCATGTTCCGTCGAGTGGGATGAGGCCTAGGCTCTGGGCGTCGAGGATCGCGACCAAGTAGTTCCCAGTATCCCAGTCTGTAATGTAATGCCAATCTAAAGTTCCGTAATGAAGGCCCGAGGTCGCATCCACGCCCACCCCTGGCTGGTAGTAACGCCAAGCGACCTGAGCGACGTGGTTCCAGTCAACGGCTTGGGCTTCAACTCTCGAGATATCAATCATGAATAGACAAGTCAGTGACGCAACCATCAGGATCGACAGTAAGAACGCAGACTCTGCCCGTCGTTTTCTCGGCCTCCAAAGTAACTTCGCAGCCAGAGGGCGCCGGGGACTTGTGCAGCTTGTTGCCTTCTTTAGGGTCCTTGTGCGACGGACTTGATGCATTCGCAGAAATATTCTCATTTCCATCTTGCAAGTCTGCATGGAGTTAGGTATATTAGCGTTCCCTTCATGGCACGATAGCGTACCCAGGGAACCATTCATTTCATCGACCTCCAGCATCGTGGCTGGCTCCAAACCGTTAAGTGTGATTCTACTCGGTAGAAATCGAAACTGCTCGGTAGAAGATCCGCTAGCGATGACACTGGACACAGTCGTGACACTAGACCTGCTTTGCTTCAGTTCAAAGCGGGGAGTCAACCGACGACAGACCGGCATCAGAGGGGTTGGCGGCGAGGAACGCCTTCGATTGAGCAGGAGAAAGGATGGTATGGCTCAGCTATCGAAGTAGAAGCTGCGGTGACTCGATGATGGGGATGTCTTCGTTGCGGAAGTTGGAGGCAGTCCAGACGGACCACTAACGCTCAAAAGCGAACGACGAGGCCCCTTCTTTTCCGGAAGGGATCGGCTCCGCGCCAACTTAACGACGGTCGATGTTCTGTGAACTAGGATGGCCACCACTAGGAATGTGATTAGGATCAGGGCCTGCGGGTAGTGAAATTCGGGGACCGTGATTGAGGCGTATCGGGCGGCTGCGATTATGAACGAGTTCGTCTTGTCTTGGATCGGCCACGTCGGTGTTCCAATTACTTCGCCTGTATTCTCTCTTATCCCTTCTCTGAATCCGTATTCGGTTTGGGTAACAGCCAGCAACTTCGTGATCAGAGCTCGAGTGTAGGCGGTGGAGTACAAGGCATGAAATGCGAACGCCACTTTCGTGTATACGATCGGTGTCTTTCCGGAATCGATATCTGACTGGGAGGGGCCGACGATCTTCCAGACCTTAGGTGACTGTTCTCCTAACGTGTGCACGATCCATTCGTATTGATAGTATGGGGTGACATCAATGGCGCCCTCGCTCCAAGCGGTAAGGTAGCCGGTTGCCTGCCACCTGCCCTCTTGTGCCTCTAGGACTCGATACGCGTATGTCTTGAACCCATCATCAATCAAGTTAGGAATCTCTAATATGCCGTTCAGGAATGGTTCGGTCGTCACGTCAGCGCGAGGAAGCAGCTGGCCATACACATTGACCTGAGGGCCATTCTCAAGCTTATTCCACGAAGTGAGTGATGATGAAACGTCGAAGCCGAATTGGTTGAAGCCAAGAGTTGCGTAGTACTCGTACACTCCACTGTGCGTCTGGCCTTGAATGAAAGCAGTATTGTATACACTCCGCAAGCTTGTTGGCGTTTGGGGGGGTGTACAGTTGAGGGCGCACCGATCGAGGATACCACTTACGCGTCCAGCCAGATCCGGTCTCCTCGTCTTGACGATATACAAGGCAACGAGAAGGCGTCCCGCATCAACAACGTCGGTAACCTGCCGCGACAGTTCCGTTCCCGGTTGGCCGTTCTCTGAATTGTAAGCGGCGTAAGGTAGGCCGTCGGAAGGACGCAATTTACGTGTCTCTAGGTAATGCAGAACCTTATCAAGTCTGTAGTCGGTGCCCCATTCTCCAGTGTCCTGGATGAGGTTTAACGCTCGGGCGTCGAGGATCGCTATCAGGTAGTTCCCAGTATCCCAGTCTGTAATATAGTGCCAATCCAAGGTTCCATAGTGCAAGCCAGTGGTAGGGTTTACACCCTTGCCCGGCTGATAGTATCTCCATGCGATCGACGCCCACTCGAGCCATGGATCTGTCCCGACCGCAACCGAAATGGGAAATGCCAACCACGACATTGTTAGTAGCCAAAGACACACAAGGCCAAGATGGAACTTTAGAGACACCTTGAGTTTCGCACCACCTGGTCGAATGTACTCTTCCCATGTCCTTGTAGTCTTAAAGTAGATGGGTCGGGTTTTTGATCTTTCTATATTTCTGTATTTCACGGACAGAGCAGGCTTCGCTTCGAGTCCTCAATCAAAGCTGCTGCAGCCGTTCGCCTTATGCAATGAAAAGTGGTCCCAGCCCATGCTCTAGGACAAGGTGACATAGTACGAGTCTAGCGTAAAGATTCCTGACCCTACTATCGGCTCAACGCCAAGATCAGTCATCGTCAGTGTGTTCGCGTTCTGAGCGATTCCTTTCGTTCTAAGGTAGTTGATGAAATCGTAAATGTCAATCTGCTGTCTAAATGGTACGGCAGGATTATCCCTACGATAGAAGACGTGGAGTTGCTGTCCTGCCTGCCATTGACCGTAAGCGTAGGTGACGCCTCCTGAAGTGACAGTGTCGCTCTGAGGGGGAACATCGTAGGCTTGACGTTTCAAGACGATGAATATCTCGGCTTGCGCATTGGCCAACGTAAAGGGTTTTTGCTTGAAGAGGAACACGTCGAATGCGAGCCCCCAGCCGCCTTCTCCTCTCACAGTGATGTTGGGAATGTCAAGCTTCAACGCACTATGCTGGGAGATCTGGAATGGGAACCTTGAATCTGTACATACCCCGGCAGCTGCGTCTAGGCCATGATAGATCGTGTGGTAGCCATGCACTGCCACGCCAGATGCAGGGGGGTTAGGCCAGTCCCATGCTATTTGAGCATAGAAAGTGTTCCCTGACGACAGACCGGCAATCATGGCAGTATGGGGTTCGTTCGGTGTGCCCCAGGTGTTATTGAAAAGCGCATGGGTTTGGTCTCGCTCGCGAATGGTGAATTTGGCGAAGTTTGCTGTCGCCACCTGAAATCTCCCCACATCAATCGATCCTGTCTGGGTTGGAGAGGTACCGCTTGAGGCCATATGTTCTGGCGAAGCAAACACTTTACCGGGCAAGCCAGTGGCCCCCTCTATTATTACGAGCGTAGCTCCGGCTAGAACTCCCTTGAGGAAGCCACGTCTACTCTTGCGGGGAGAGAATCCTCCAAGTGGGTTCGTAGGGAAAGGATTCGTAGGGAGAGAATTCGTTGGGAGAGGATCCTCAAGCTCTTCCGCCATATCTAGCAGATCTCCCTAGGTGCCATTGGATGGCACAGGCAGAGATTTGGAGAAGCTGTAACTGGACTCCCGCTGCTCTTGTGACATTGCGCCCAGCTGGGCATAGCTGACTGCCCGTGGCTTGTAATCCGCAGCCCTTCGCGAGGACGCATCAGATTGTCCTAGGTTGCCTCCCTTGAGGAGGCGAAGCGAGCTCACGGTGCCAAAGTCGTGTAGAATGAATCGATGCACCACATACCATAGCCTTCGATCGGCTCGGCTCCGAGGAAGACTCCACTCAACATGCTATCATCATAGACATCGCCCTTGTTCTTCAGGAAGTTGACGAAATCGTAGATGTCTATGGTTTGTCGAAAGGGCACGGCAGGATCATCCTTGCGCCAGAATGCATGAAGTTTCGAATTGGACTGCCACTGCCCATGAGCGTAGGAGATTCCATGAGAGGACACTGAATCAACTTCGTAGGGCACACCATAGCCCGCTCTCTTGAGCACAACGAATATT
>Ga0187886_1004470_pt1 | contig 10031 bp, 11 predicted proteins | sample June2016WEW_20_1_FD_133001 | JGI IMG/M metagenome (GOLD analysis project Ga0187886, IMG submission 133001) | Peatland microbial communities from SPRUCE experiment site at the Marcell Experimental Forest, Minnesota, USA - June2016WEW_20_150 | ecosystem: Environmental > Terrestrial > Soil >... | reverse complement strand
TGACCAACTGCACTGCATCTCGTTTGAACTCACGGCTGAAATGACGATTCTTTTCCCCCATACGCACCTCCTGTCCAATGATACAAATTCTCAGGTGTGTCCATCAACTCGGGGGAAGGTCAAGGTGAACTCTTCACCTTCAGGAAGGGCCAAAGCGATTTTTGGGGGACCCCATTCTTTTAAACTTTTAAGAAATTAAAGATTCCCTGATAGAAATCACCAAAACCTTAAAAAGTTAAAATTCAGGGCGATCAAAACGCTCCCTGAACGAACCTCCGCCATATTCCCTCATTAGATTTTTCCTTGTCAGAACGTCAATATCTCTTCCGGGAGACTGGAGTTCTTAGTTTCAAAATTTTCACAGACCGAACCTCGTTCTATTCGGCTCTCTTTGGATTTCCAGCAAAATTCTCTGAATTCCGCACTCCTGGGGTCTCTCGTGGGATCATTTGTTTTGATTGACCTTGACCGTTTTCTTTTCAAATTTACCTTCTTCAATTTGAAAAGCCCCAATTTGGAGAACCTTATCCTCCATAAGCGAAATAATCAAAATAAGGGAATCGGGGTAAAAAGCAGAATCCACATCGCGTTGAGAAGGAATAGCGGGGGAATGGGGATGGGAATGATAAATGGCCGATAGTTCTAATCCCTCTTCCTCAATCTCCTGAAAAACTCTAAGCTGTTCTTCTGGTGCCATAAGATAAGAAGAGGAGCTCTTTTCCATATTCTCCATGGGATAAAACTTGGTGATTTTTCCATTCTTTCCCGCCAAAATTCCACAGCTCTCCAGAGGGTATTCCTGGCGGGAGTACTCTATAAGCCAGTCCATCAGGTCCTCAGGAATTTCCAAGTCTGGAAGATTCTTTTTCATGGCTTCAGATAGCTCAAACCTGGTTGGTAATTGCTCCTTGCCAAATTTCTTCAATTTGTTACAGGTCAGCTTTGAATAGGGTTCCCGGGGCCTCTTAGCTCGAGCCAAAAATTAGCTATATACTTTCCTCAAAATATCTGTGCCCCGACTCGCCCTATATCCCTCCCTTCATAGGTCGGGTAGAGGAGAAGGTGTCGGAGGTGGATTTTGTAAGCGCGTTAATGGCTCGGGACATTAGCGAACTAAAGTGGAATGGACCTTCTTTAACTCCTCAATGATCTTTATATGTTGAGGACAGCGTTCCTCACACTCCCCGCACTCGGCGCAATTCGATGCGCGTTGCTCGGGGGAGGTCATCTTATTGTAAAGGATGAAATTGAGATCCGGGTCATTGAACGTAAAAAGGTCATTATACAGCCTGAAGTTATGGGGAATATTCACGCCCTGCGGGCAGGGCAGACAATAGGAACAGGCCGTGCAGTCGATGGGCAACATTTTTCGGTACGTTTCCGTCACCTGATCAATCAAGGCTAGATCTTCGGAGGAAAGCGAATTGGAGCGTCCTTCGCCAGCGATTTTTAAGTTTTCCTGGAGCTGGGTCATTGAATTCATGCCGCTCAAAGCAGTCGAAACTTCAGGATGGTTCCATACCCAACGCAGCGCCCATTCGGCGGGGGACCTTTTTCCGGGCGCTGAGTCCCAGATGGTTTGCACCTTTTCGGGTATCTGATCTGCCAGTCTGCCACCCCGCAACGGCTCCATAATGACCAGGCCCAAGCCCTTAGATGCGGCGTATTCTAGGCCCTCTCGGCCGGCTTGATAGTCCCGATCCAAATAATTGTATTGAATCTGGCAGAGCGCCCAATCGTAGGCATCCACAATCTCTTTAAATATCCTTACATCGTCGTGAAAAGAAAATCCTACAAAGTGAGCCCGGCCATCGGCGATTATTTGGTCCAGGAATCGGAGGGCTCCCAGCTCCTTCATCTTGGACCAGGTTTGCCTCCCCAGTCCGTGGAGCAAATAGAAATCAACATAGCTGGTATTCAGCCGCTGGAGTTGTTCATTTAGGAACTTATCAAAATCTTCAGGGCCTTTAACCATCCACGAAGGGAGTTTGGTGGCGATCAGGAGTTTCTCCCTGTGGCCCTGGACGGCCTTTCCCAGGAGAGGCTCACTTTTGCCGCCATGATAAGGATAAGCAGTATCGAAATAGTTGATTCCCTGCGTCTTCGCATAACGGATCAGTTGAATCGCTTTTTCTTCGTCAATGAATTTTTTTGGGTCAAATCGATCCGCCGCACTCTGGCCGCCATTTTTGATGGGGAGGCGCATACACCCAAACCCAAGGATTGAAACTTCACAACCGGTTTTTCCTAATTTCCGATACAACATGGCACTCTTTCCTCATTATTTTTAAAATGATAAAAGCATCCGGCACAAGATCAGTTGTTGCAGACCCAATAAGTTTAATATTATTTTTGCCCCTGGGCAAGGGTTTTGGTCAATAGGATTGCTAAGGTACCTACAACGGTGACCAGGTCTTTCTCACCGGGGACCTTCATCTTGGTAATCGTGAAGTCATTCTCTTGGTTGGAGAAAGTGATGCGTTCGATCTGGCCGCGGAGTTTGGAGAGGTTGTTCATTTGCATGCGTCTTTCTGAATCAGTGTCCATATCAAAGCACACCATTTTTAATCGGGACACAGTGGCAAAACAAAGCTGGCAGTTAGGAATCTATTCCAGCCTTAGTTGAAACCTTTAACCCCACCCCCTTCTTAATACTGTCCTTCCACTTAATCAAAGGATTATCCTTGTAGCGGAAATAAAGCTGTTTAATATTCTCCTCCGACTGCCATCCTATCAACCAGTCCGCTCTCTGCATAGTTACTGGATCATCCTCCGGGGAACTTCAATTTTGGTAGAGATTCATCTGATTTAATAGAGCATTATTTAAGGCTCGAAAAACTAATGCGTGGCTTAACTCCTCCTGGATCCGTCCGGGTGATAAGGATTGCCGCATTAAATCGTTTGGTCCGAAGATGATTTTCTATGAAAGTGGAAAAAAATTGGGAAAAGTGGAAGGCCTTTTCCATTTATCAAGTTATTAGAAAACCTGAATAACTGGATAAGTTGATTAATAACAAAGATTTATACCTTCCTTGCCAAACTGGTATATATCTTACCCATTTACAATAAAGATTGTTTCTCCGAAGGTACAAAGATCCGAAAGGGGCCCTTAGGATGCGATTCTTTTTCGGAATTGTTTATTTAACAAACCAAGGCCGCAACAGATCTGCTTGGTATCGGATTTATGGTCGGGTTTTTGATATTTAAGCTGTGGCTGTGATCGGTGCTAAGGATTTGAAGGATCTTGGAGGATCGGAATGATAAAAAACTATACATCGCAAGTCCCGCCGGATAGGTCAATATCTCACATCGAGAGGTCCCTGGTGGCCCACGGTGCAAAGAACATCATGATGGTTTACGATCCCAAAGGACACCTGAGTGGGATGGCCTTTATTATCAGCATCCGGGGGAAGGATATGCCCTTTATGCTACGGGCGGAGTTGGAGAGGGTGGAGACCAAGCTGAAAAAGGCCGTCCGGAAACCACGGGATGGAACTCTAAAGAAGATCAGACTAGAGGCCGAGAGAACCGCCTGAAAGATCATCTATGATAAGGTCGATATAAAAATGACCCGGATCGACCTGGATCAGATAGAAATCCTGGAGGCCTTTCTGCCCAACGTCTATGACGCCTCCAAGCAGCAGACGTTTTTTGACAAGATCAAGACCGGGAATTATAAACTTCTTGCAGAACAGAACAAGGGAGAATGAAATGACCACAGAGGAAATATTAAAATTATCTCCCGGACCTGAAATGGATCGACTCATAGCGGAGAAAGTTATGGGGTGGAGACAGTCTAACTTCGGTCAGAATGGGTGGGTGGCCCCGGACGGCGGTGACGGATGGGCGGACGTCCCGAGTTATTCAACTGCGATCGTGGCGACCTGGGATCTCCTTCTCCATGTTAGGAAGTGGCATCCCAGCCGGAGCCATGAGTTCGTACAATATCTTCGGATGGTCACATTAAAAAGGATTCAGCTTAGTGGGGATTTTTTTCGCCACTCCGAAATCATCATGAGTGTGGAGCCGGTCGATATTTGCAAGGCAGCACTCATGGTCTGCGCTCAGGAGGACAAGATATGAAAGCTATTTCCCTTCTCCAGCCCTATGCAACACTCATAGCGGTTAAAGCGAAAAAAATTGGATTTCGGGGGACACATTACTAATTTTTGTTGGCTGGCAAAAGTTTATGACCCTTCTTGGAGTCAAGGGGAACATCCCTAAATGGTTTAAATCCCGGCTATTGCAGGGTGCTTCCTTCTGGAGTGGGAATAGATATACCCTTTCCCTAGAGGAAACCATCATCATCTATCTAACCATCTCCCAAACCATTTCTCCAACTTTATGGAACCTATTACTCGCCTCCGCGGGTAAACCATCAAACTGATCCGCTTGGATATACAATTGCCCCCAGGGAACAAGGTTTTTCGCAATTCCTCCTCCCATCCCCACTTGACCGCTTCTCTTTCCTTCTTCCCAAGCTGGGATTGCCGGTTGAAATTTTCAACGAACTCCGCATCCAGATGTAACTGAACCTGGGTATCCAGACCCTATCCAGGGGAACCCAAACTTTCCAGGATCCTAAAGATCTCCAGCGGCTCGTTTTGGCGGGATATAGGAAGAAGACAATCCAGAGCCTTGGATCCATTGCTGCAAGAAATCATCATGGACCAGAATGGTTATGCCTTCCGCTTTGAGACCACGAAGATGGGCATCATTTGTGATGAAAGCATCTGCTTTCTCATTTAATGATGTAGCAAGACGAGATCGTAGACCCTTACATCTTTCAAGGTATGGCGAATTAGGAAGGCCTTGCCAATCTGCCGGGGCCCGAGTAGAAAACGGGACCTTTTTTCCTGCAGAGCGGGCAAATCCAGCTTTCTTCCGACCCAGTGGGTGCTATTGTCGATCAGGTTCTTTGACATATTAATCGTCATTTATCATGCCAAATGACGAAATAATTGTCATTATTTATTGGGCCTGAAAAAGGGGAAAGAAGGGAGGGAATTAAAATAGATTGAATCGTTGAATGGTTAAATGGTTCAAGGGCAACAAAAAAGCCGCTGCAGGAGCGGCTTTTTGTTTTTGGTGCCGAAGGCGGGACTCGAACCCGCACGAGCAGAGCTCGCCACCCCCTCAAGATGGTGTGTCTACCAGATTCCACCACTTCGGCACCGAACCTCTCTCACGGGATCTCCCCGACTTTTGCTCTCATTTCGCTGAGGGTTGGGTGGGTGAAACGGGCGCAGGCTGAGCTGGAGCGATCGGCGTCCCTTTTTCTACCGGCGTGGGCAGAGGCGCCGGGGCCGTTTTCTTCGGCCGCGTTTCTTTCATGATCGAAGCCCCGGTCCGATGGCTGGAGATATAGGCCAGCCCGATGGAAGTGATCATGAAGATGATGGCCACGCCTGTGGTTATTTTGGTCAAAAAGCCCCCGGGGCCGGCCGACCCGAAAAGAGTCTGGCTGGATCCTCCTCCGAAAGCCGCACCAATGTCTGCCCCCTTGCTGGTCTGGAGCAAGACGATCAGAATCAAAAAGACGCACACCAAAATGTGGATAATGGATATGGCCAAAGGCATGCTTCTAAGGCCTCCTCTGTTTATTTTGAATCTTATAGCACATCTTGCGATAAAAGGCTATCCCTTTCTTCGCCGATCCTTATCCCACGGACAGCGCAGAGAACCGCTCAGCGCTTTGCGCCATGCGCTCTGCAGGTAAGGTTTACTTCTTAATCTGGCAGACACCCTTTGACGATTCTGGAAAAAGATGCCACATCCAGGCTCGCTCCTCCCACCAGGGCCCCATCGACGTCGTCCATGTCCCTGAGATCCACGATACTTTCGGGCTTTACGCTGCCGCCGTAGAGAATGCGTACCCCCCGAGACATTGGGGAGGAGAAGATTTCGCCTACCAGCTTGCGGATAAAGGCCTGCATCTCCTGGGCCTGCTCTGGGGTGGCCGTCTGCCCTGTGCCAATGGCCCACACGGGTTCGTAAGCGATGACCAGGTCTTGGGGGTCTTTGGGCGCCAGACCTTTCAGCCCTTGCCTCGTTTGCCTCTCGACAACCGAAAAGGCAGATCCCGCCTGACGCTCTGTTAAGGTTTCCCCCAGACAGAGGATGGGGATCAATCCTTCCTTTATCAAGGCCGCTGCCTTTTTATGAACAGAATCATCGGTCTCGCCGAAATATTGTCGGCGTTCGGAATGGCCTACGATGGCAAACCGGCAGCCAACGTCGGCCAGCATTTTCGCAGAGACTTCCCCCGTATATGCGCCGCTCTCTGCCCAGAAGACGTCCTGGGCGGAGACAGATATGGAGGAGCCCCGGAGCGCCTGAGCGGCAGCAGCCAATGCGGTGAAAGGCGGAGCGACTGCGACTTCCATTCGCTGGTCAATGGCCGCGCTGAGTTCGCCTTTGAGGCGGAGGCAGAAATCTGTCGTCTCCTGGATGGTCTTGTACATCTTCCAGTTGCCCACGATCAACGGGGTGCGAGCCATGATTCCCCCTTTTTAAAAACCATCAGCCACAGAGGACATAGAGAGCACAGAGATAAAAAATAGGCGCAAAACAATTTTACCTCCCCCGCTCCCCCTTTAATAATTATAAGGAAGGAAAATTCACTTCCAAGGTTTAATTCTCCGTGTCCTCTGTGTCCTCTGTGGCTGATAATTATTTTTTCAAGGCTTCTACGCCCGGGAGGCTTTTTCCCTCCAGGAGCTCTAAGAAAGCGCCGCCAGCGGTGGAGATGTAGGAGATGCGCTGCGCTTCCCCGGATTTGTGGACCGCTAAGTCGGTGTCCCCCCCTCCCACGATGCTCACCGCGCCTGAACGTACGATCTGTCGAACCATTTCGTAGGTCCCCCGGCTGAAGGGCTCCATCTCGAAGACCCCCATGGGTCCGTTCCAGAGGATGGTTTTGGTGTTCTGCAAGGCCTCACCAAAAAGCGTTGTGGTCGCCGGACCGATGTCCAGGCCCATCCAGTCTTTGGGGATCTCTTGAACCGGGGTGATTTTCGTCTGAGCAGATGGGTCGAATCGATCCGCCACGACGCAATCAACGGGCAGGTAGACTTTCACGCCCTTCTTTTTGGCAGCGTCCAGGACCTCCTGGGCGGTGTCGAGGAGCTCAGCCTCTACGAGAGATTTCCCCACCTCGATTCCCGCAGACTTCAGAAAAGTAAAGGCCATTCCCCCCCCGATGATCAGTTTGTCTACCCGCAAAGTCAAATTCTTTAGAACCTCAAGTTTTCCGGAGACCTTGGCTCCCCCGATCACAGCCACCAGAGGCCGGGCTGGGTCCTCCATGATTTTGTTCAAGTACTGCAGCTCCTCTTTCATTAAGAAACCCGCGGCCCGCTCTGGGAACAACTGGGTCACCGCCTCCACGGAAGCGTGGGCGCGGTGGGAAACCGCAAAGGCATCATTGACGTAAATTTCGGCTAGACGCGCTAAACTTTTGGCAAAGCTCGGATCATTTTTCTCTTCCTCCTTGTGAAATCGCAAATTTTCTAGGAGAATGACGTCCCCCAGCTTCATAGCCGCGGCCATCTTCTCCACCTCCGGACCGATGCAGTCCGGCGCCAGCGTCACTTCTTTCTTCAGAAGCTCCCCCAGCCTGCGCGCCACCGGACCCAGGCTATATTTGGCTTCCGGCTTCCCCTTCGGCCTTCCAAGATGGGAGGCCAGGATGATTTTGGCATCTTGCTGGAGAGCATAGCGGATGGTGGGAAGCGCCGCGCGAATGCGCGCGTCGTCGGTTATCGCCCCATTTTCATCCATGGGCACGTTGAAATCCACCCGGATAAAGAGCTTCTTTCCCTGGATCTTCAACTGATCGATGCTTTTAAATTCCATGGATTTTTGCCCCCCTTCCAAAGAGGGAAATTTATAAACCTTAAACCGATCATAGGGTTTCTACAATAGCAAAGTCAATGCTTTTCTTCGACTTGCTCCCCTTCACTTTTTGGAAAAATCCCGTCGTGGCCCGGACGGGAAGCCGATGAATCCCGCCATGGCGGGTAAGGTAAAAATTAAAGATATTGCTGTTTATTTCCGAAAGGTTTTGACAAGGATGAGAGTTGGTGTTATTTTAAAAAATATCTTGAGATTGCAGGGGACTCGCCTTTAAGAAAGGAGACCACATGTCTATCAAAGTGGGAATCAACGGCTTTGGCAGGATCGGTCGGAGTGTATTTCGGGCCGCTCTGCAGGGCAAGGAATTCTCTGAGGTCGAGATCGCGGCCATCAACGACCTGACGGATAATGCCACCTCGGCCCATTTACTGAAGTATGATTCCATCATGGGTCGGTTGAAGGCCGACGTAAAGGTCACCGAGAAGGGGTTGGTGGTCAATGGCAAGGAAGTGGTCATCACGGCCCGAAAAGACCCGGCTCAGATTCCCTGGAGGGATCTTTCCGTGGAGTATGTGGTGGAATCGACCGGGCTTTTCACCGAGGCCAGTCGAGCCCGAGGACATCTGGATGCCGGGGCCAAGAAAGTGATCATCAGCGCTCCGGCTAAAAATGAGGACATCACCATTGTCATGGGGGTAAACGAGTATGATTACAACCCCTACGAACACCACATCGTCTCCAACGCCTCGTGCACTACAAACTGCATGGCGCCCATCGCCAAAGTGATTCTGGATAAATTTGGCATCCGTCGGGGACTGATGACCACGGTGCATTCTTACACCAATGACCAGCGAATCCTCGATTTCCCCCATAGCGACCTCCGTAGAGCACGGGCCGCGGCCCTTTCCATGATCCCTACCAAAACCGGCGCAGCCTCGGCCGTCGCCCTGGTAATCCCGGAATTAAAGGGAAAGTTCGACGGACTGGCCGTACGTGTACCCACACCGAACGTTTCCCTGGTCGACCTGGTGATGGAGGTTGAGCAGGAAGTCACGGTCCAAGAAGTGAACCAAGCCCTAAAAGACTCCGCCAACCGCTTCTTGGGGTATACGGATGAACCTCTGGTCTCCGTTGATTTCGTGGGAGATCCGCACTCTTCCATCGTGGACGGCGCATCCACTAAGGGGATCGGCTCCATGGTGAAAGTTCTGGCCTGGTATGATAACGAATGGGGCTATTCCAATCGGGTGCTGGACCTCATCCTGCACATGGAATCTGAAAAGCCCGTTTAAGAAATAGAGTCGATCTCGATGGCGATCAATCGTGGCCCGAAGGAAGCTGACCCAAAGTTACTGGGAAAGGAGATTCCCCAGGGGGTCCTCGATTCGGATGCCCTGCGCATCAATTTGGAGGAGACCGCCGTTCAGCAGGTTTCCGTGGACCCCAAATACAATGTCCTGCGAGAGACGGTGGCCGGTTATCGGGGAATCCTGAAAACGGTCGATACCCTCCTTTTCGAACTGAACCATCCCTTCAAAAATTGGGAAATCATCCTCCCCGAGATGCGGTCTTTTGCCTTGAAGAATTTCGCTTCTTATGCGCGTCATCCTAAAGGACCGCAGGCCATTGCCGTCATCATCGACGTTTTTTTAGATGCGGTGATGAACTGCAGCCTTGAGGTTTTAGAGTGCAAGGCGATCGATGATCTCCTGGGATATGTCGAGAAGATCACCAGCGAACTGGACGAATCCAACCAAGAGAACTTCCTGCCCGTGCTCAGGACCTGCTTCCAGCGTCTCTCTTCCCTTCCGGAAAAACAATTTTTCTTCTTAGCTTCCAGTCATATCCCTTTGAAGCGGATCGGCCAGCTCTTTCTCCGGAAACTGCCGGAGAGTTCGGAACTCAGCGAGTTCAATGAACTGCTGGCTCGCAGCTTGCGGGCTGCCTACGGATATTGGCTCAAAGAAGAAGACCCCCAGCTTTGGTATGCCAAGGACGGTGACGGTTCCTCCAAACTCTGGGCGAAGGAGGGGGACATCCTGGAGGGAATCTCACACCAGCGCCTCAGGGGATACTTGAGCCAGCTGGATCAACTTTCCTCGCAGGATGGGGCCCTGGAAACTTTGCGGAACCTTCTGGCTCTTCCGGGCTACCTGGAGATCGTCCGAGCCTAC
>Ga0187886_1004469_pt1 | contig 10032 bp, 5 predicted proteins | sample June2016WEW_20_1_FD_133001 | JGI IMG/M metagenome (GOLD analysis project Ga0187886, IMG submission 133001) | Peatland microbial communities from SPRUCE experiment site at the Marcell Experimental Forest, Minnesota, USA - June2016WEW_20_150 | ecosystem: Environmental > Terrestrial > Soil >... | reverse complement strand
TGGGTGCCCCGCTCCACGATGCGCCCGTCCTCCAGCACCAGGATAAGGTCGGCCATCTGGACGGAGCGCAGCCGCTGGGCGATAATACAAGTCGTCCGGCCCGCCAGCAGGGAGTTCAGGGCCTGCCTGATGAGGTTCTCGGTCTCCATGTCCACGCTGGACGTGGCATCGTCCATGATGATAATGCGCGGATTCAGCAGCAGCGTCCGGGCGATAGCCAGCCTCTGCTTTTGCCCGCCGGAAAGGGTGATGCCCCTCTCCCCCACCCACGTTTCATAGCCCTCGGGCAGGCTCATCACGAAGTCGTGCAGGTGGGCTATCCTGGCGGCTTTTTTTATTTCTTCCAGCGTGGCATCCGGCCGGCCATAGCTGATGTTTTCCCGGATGGTGGCGGAAAAGAGGAAGGTATCCTGGTGCACAATGCCCACGTTCCGCCGCAGCGATTCCAGCGTCAGGTCACGCACGTCCGCGCCATCGAGGGTGATGTGGCCTTGAGTCACATCATAGAACCGCGGCAGCAGATTGGCTATCGTTGACTTGCCGCTGCCGCTGGCGCCGACCAGGGCGACAACCTGGCCCGGTTTCACCTGAAAATCGATTTCCCTCAGGGCAGGCTGCTGTGAATCATAGCTGAAGGAAACGTTATCAAAGCTGATAGAACCCTTTATCTCGCCGAGGTCGATAGCCCCGGCCTTCTCCTCGACCGCTGTTTCCGCGTCGAGGACTTCGAAGACCCGCTGCCCGGAGGACATCGCCCTCGAATATAGCTGGGTTATCCAGCCCAGCATCCTCACCGGCATATTGAGCATGACTACGTATAGCAGGAACTCGGCCATTTTACCCTGTGTCATGGCGCCGGTGATAACCAGCCTCCCTCCGTACCAAAGTATTCCTGCCATAGCAATAAAGAGGGCGAAGCTCATCAACGGGCTGTTGGAGGCGAGCAGTTTGCTGATTTTTATCTCGAGGTTGTAGTTTTCTTTGGCCTGCTTGATAAATCTCTCCGTCTCGAATTCCTCGTGGGCAAAAGCGCGCACCACCTTGGCGCCGACGATACTCTCCTGGATAAAAGTCCCCATGACACCCAAGCCCTGCTGGATTTTCATGGAGATGACACGCAGTTGATTGCCGATGAAAACGGCCCGGAACGATATGAAGGGGAGAACGCAGAGGCTGATGAGTGCCAGCTTCCAGTTAAGCAGCAAAAGCACGACGGCTATCGCCACCCCCAGCACGAGGAAATAGACGCCCCGTAGGAGGGCGAACCCGACGAACATGCGCACCCCCTCCACGTCCGAGGTGGCCCGGCTCATCAGCTGGCCTGTCTGGGAGCGGTCGTGGAAAGCATAGCTGAGCTTTTGGAGTCGGTCGTACATCATGTTGCGGAGGTTATAGGATACCCGCTGTGAGAGGGCCTCGGCAAGGTAGGTCTGCCCATAGTTAAGCACGCCGCGCAGGATGCCGGCCCCGGCGATACCCATGGCCATGTACACCAGGAGGCTCGTCTGGCTTGCACCCAGCGCCAGGTCGATGGCCCGACCGGTAAGCTGCGGTATCGCCATGGACAGCGCCGCCCCCGCGAAGAGACAGATATAGGTCAGAGCTGCCTGCCGCCGCTGTTTCCAGAAGAGAACCGCAATCCTGAAGAAAATACGCATTTTACCCTATTACTATGTTAGCACAAAGGGGATAGAGGAGAAAAAGCATAATCTATTTTTCGGATGAATACGCAGAGGAGTTTTTTGGGGCACCGTTATGATATAATTTCGGCATTGACGGTCAATTCGAATGAACATGACAACTTACATGCATAAGCAATTAGCGCAATCTAGCAGGGGTAGATTCAATGGAAAAACAACAGGACTGGAAGAAGGTATTGAAGGCAGACCCAACCGAGTGGCTGTTGGAGCCCGATAACCCCGGGGTAAGATACCTGGCCTTGCGTGACATAGTTGACGCCGGTGAAAAGGAAATAGAAGCAGCCAGGCGAAAAGCCCACCGTGAGGGACCGATTGCCCGGATACTGGCGGAAATGAACCCGGAGGGCTACTGGGTAATACCGGGCTTCGGATACAACCCCAAATTCCTTAGCGGCGTGTGGTCAATCATCTCACTGTCACAGCTGGGAGCCTCTCCCGAGGAAGATAAACGTATCGGTACTGCCTGTGCCTACCTGCTGGACCATGCCCTATCAAAAGGAGGCCAGTTTTCGTTCATCGGGAGGCCTACAAGTACAGCCCATTGCCTGCAGGGTAACATGTTGACCTCGCTGATGGATTTGGGCTGCAAAGACAGCCGGCTGGACGTAGCTTACGAGTGGATGGCCCGGACAGTAACCGGCGAGGGTTTGCCCCGTAAAATAAACAGCGACGGTTTTGCCCCTGCGGAGGGCGTTCCGGGTCCATTCCATTATTTACGCCGATTTAAAGGTCCCATTTTTGCCTGCAGCACAAATAAGAATCTATCCTGCGCCTGGGCAGGAGTGAACGTAATGATGGCCTTTTCCCGCCTGCCGGTTGAGCGCAGGACCGCCCTGATTAAGCGGTCTATAGAGGCCGGGCTAGACTTCTTCTTCAGTGTTGACCCCGCAACAGCCGACTATCCCAGTAGTAAATCAGGTGTCCCGGATATCAGGTGGTGGCAATTTAAATATCCCGATTTTTATGCGACAGATATTCTTAAGGTTGCGGAGGCCTTAACCGCGCTGGGATACGGCGGTGACCCCAGGCTGGCCAATACACTGGACTTGATACGGGGAAAGCAGGATGAAAATGGCAGATGGCCGTTAGAATATGTTGATAATAATCGCAAGATGTGGGTCAAATACGGCTCCAGAGGAAAACCCAACAAATGGGTAACCTTGAGAGCGCTGCGGGTGTTGAAGCAGGCTGAAAAACAGTTGCATAAATAGGCAGCTGGATTATTTTAGCTTTATCACGAAAGCCAGAATCCAGCCTTTTCTGACATTCCCGCGAAGCTTGCTACCGGTAAACACCGTATTCATTAGTGAACTCTACCATTGCCTTCAGGTTTTCCGGCCTGGCCCGTTCGGTGGTGCTTCTCGTGGAAAGGATATGGCCCCTATCTTTCCCCACCGCGTCGATGAGGATAATCCCCGCTTAACTCAATCCCAATCCTTCAGAGCGGCAACGCTCTTTCCGGCAAGACGACCGGAAGCCAGCATTTCGCCGGCGTCAAGACCCCCGATGGCGTAGACATTGCCGCAAATAGACCCCATTTCCCCGGCGCTGTATAACCTCGGAATAACCTCCTTATAAGGGTCCAGCACCTGTCCGTACGCATTGCGTCGCGGTCCCCCGCAGGTGTTGATGCCGCCCGGGTACAGAGCGCATGAATAGAAAGGCGGAGTAACCAGCGGCTTTAATGATGGCGCGCCTCTGCCGAATTCCGGGTCAAATCCCTGCTGGCAGTAGCTATTGTACCTGCTCACAGACTCTTTAAGGGCCGCCGGGTCCATGGTACCGCCGATAAGACGCCCCAGTTCTTCAACGGAGTCAGCTTTCTTAATCCAGCCTTTCTCTACCTCCCTCATATTGTCATGACTCCAACCCTCAGGACAGCCTCCCAGTGCCGCCGGGTAGGCTTGAATTCCCAGAAGATACGCATTACCCGAGGCGGAGTTAGCCGAGATAGGTCCCTGTTTCCTTATAGTTTCATCAAATATTAGATAGGTCGGAAGGTCAGCATAGCCGGGTTCCTCCAGATTGTAATCGGAGTGCTTCAACCACCAGTTGTGGCTTCTTATATTGATGCCCTCATCGGTGTATCTCTTGCCATATTTGTTAACCCAGATACCCCGGCCGAAAACTAACAGCCAGGCAGCTTTGTATTCAGGGACCCAGATATTCAAATATACGACCATGGTATTCATATGCCAGAGGTCCGCTCCGACACGCTGCGCCATCTTGATGCCATCGCCGGTATTATACGGCCAGCCGGAAAACTTGAGCGGGAAGGGCCTGAGGTAATTTGCTTTCATTTCCTCATCGAATTCAAAACCCCCGGTGCACAGGACGACCCCCTTTTTCGCTTTGATAGCTATCTTTTTCCCATTACTGTCCGCGTAAACACCCTTTATCTCTCTTGTCTCCGCATCTTGAATCAGCCCGGTAGCCGGGGTTGCATACAATACCTCGATACCCCTCCTGTCGAGTTGAACTTTCATCGATGCCAGAAATTGAATACCCCACCCCTTGATAACGACATGGCCGAAGGAATCCCCTCCCGGAAACTTGGAATACCCGGCAGAGCTCCCCTTTCTTATCGCATGTTCAACACCCATGGATTTCAGCCAATCCGGATTATTTGCCATCTCCTTCATGAATATCAAGCAGTCTTCCTTCGGTACTACCGAAATTTTCGATGAAATATCGGCGTTCTCCAGTCCATTCGAGCTTGCCGCGTACAGATATGCCGCGGCGCCTTCAGGATTGGTCGCAAAAGCCGCCCCGACACCGGACGTCCGGGTCTGACCTCCCCCCGGGAAAGGCGCCTTTTCCAGTATTATCACGCTGGCGCCATTATCATAGGCCGTAATAGCCGTCGAAATACCCGCACCTCCATATCCCGCCACGACAACGTCATACTCTTTATCCCATTTCTGTTCTTTCTTCATTTTAACCTCCGATAGTCATCCACCTGTTTGGCAACCCCCATAATAACTACTCTATTGACAAGCAAGACTTGTTACTTACTCCCTTTGTCCTGAAAGGGTCCCATTTTCCCTGAAGATTTACAAATCAATACATTCTAAGAGTAGTATTGAAAAATACTAATGCCAATGATACGCTGTTAAATAATTGCCTGTCAACAGTTGATAAACTGAACATGACGCCTGAAAAAATCTTTATTATTTAATCCGCATTATGTGTAATTAGACCCGGAAGGAGCGCCTTCAAAAGCGATCTTATCGTGATTAAAATCAACCTACCGGCGGTCGGTTATCAGGCGGCGGCGGGTTCTTCATCCCGATTCTATAGTGTTTGCCCGTGTCTTTACGCTTCCAGCCCATGCGTTGATTCAAAGGATGGTTCAGCTTGTTGGCCCCTGGCACCGGACAATCACCAACACAGCAGCCGCAAAACCAGCATTCGTCAGGATATAACACGATAGGCGGTCTACCTTTCTCCGGATTTGGCACCAGTACGCCAGACCTGCATGAATCCACGCAGGTGTTGCAGCCGTTACAAAGTTCAGCATTGAAAGTTACGTTCTCATTCGGCATTATCGGGTTAGGGACCATATAAGCTTTATTGTACATAGTAATCATTTACCTCCACAGTATTGTAAAGTGTCGTAACTAATATTATTTAAGGCCGCTATGTTTGGCGAAATTCTCCGCGTAAGTAGACGCATATGGTGGTTTGAGCCACCAGCGGAAAGACTGTTCGCTGGACTTTATTTTTCCTTTTTCCAGTCTGAGAGTCTTGTTGACCGCCGGCACTTTATCTGCCAGCCTGTTTAAAGCGGCGTTAAAGACCATCTCTCCCAGGGTGATATGCGTCAGGCATTCTAGGGAACGCGCCAGCTCATGCGGGTTCCGGGCATAAACACTGGCCCCTTCACTTTCGCCAATGCTTTTAAGCCAGTCGAGGCCCATTTTCAGCGTTCTTTCGCTCTTATACTCGCCGCAATAATCCTGCATAATCTTGCATAACCCGGCCTTCAATTCCTTCCAGCCTATACCGCTGTTCTGCTGTACCGGCGCGTAAACACGGGCTTTCTCGGCCGCTACCTGCTTCTCCGCAGCTACCGGCGTACCCGCTGTTCTGGCATAATCGGCCGCCTTTCTGCCGGCGTACCTACCCGTAGTTGCCGACGTGGAGTGGTCCCCTCCACCTCCCTGTACCCCCGCCACATATAATCCGGCGAGATTGGATTTCATGTCCCAGTCGAACACCACACCGCCGCTGGCTGACTTCCAGTGGCGTACCGCCATCCCCATCCACCAGGGTATGTATAAATACTGGTCGGCCGGCATGACCGGCGCCTGGGGCATATCTATATCAGGGTTAAAACCGGCCTTGGTAAAAACATCATAGATACCGTAGCGGGTGCAGCCCTCATTACCAACCTGCAGTCCATATATTGCCCGGCGTTCGTGCGGCGGCATACCGGGCAAATCGGCATAAAGCGGGAGCTGGTACTCACCATTGGCGATACGCTCGGGCAGGTCGAGGATAAGGGATGGTTCCCGGCGTGTTGTCGGAGGACCGCCCGAAAAGATGAAGAACTCCCCGGCACTCAGGCGGTACCGCTCCGATAGCGTTTTCAGCACTCTGCCGTCTTTTCTATCAATCCAGGGGACTTCCTTGCCGTTGGCATCGACGATATTACAGGCGTACCAGCTATTGTGCGCATTGCCGGCAGAATGGGGGAAATACCCGAGGCCACCTGGCGAACCCCTGCCTCCATCCTGCATAGTACACTCAGCCCCGGCCAACCACGCCATAGCCGTACCATCACCAGTCTGGTTTGGCTCCGTAAACGATCCCTTCAACTCCGTCGAGAATGTCCACAGCCCACCACCCCCTCCCGCCGAGAGTATCGTGGCTTTGGCCGTGAAGATATAAAACTCCCCGGTCCGAAGGTTCAATCCGGTAGCACCGATAACTCTACCCCCCTGTTTCCCCCCTTCTGTCAGCAGGCTGGTAGCCATGACAAAATCGTAGATTGCCACGCCCAGCCGCTTGACTTCCTTATACATGGCGGGCTTGATGTTCCCGCCGCCGGCGATTCTTATAATATGCCTGCCCTCGTAATCATAGGCGAACATGTACTTGGTCTTGTCGTCCCGGAACTCGGCGCCGATAAACTCGTCTTTCCAGTCTCTGACTGGCACGCCCATCTTCTCCACATCGAGAAGGGCGTCATAACCTTCCTTAGCGGTAATGTAAGTGGTAATGCCGTTACCCAGCTCCCCGTAGAAATCACTGTTGTCCTTTTCATATTCCGCCAGCAACGCTTCGGGAGTCACCGTGGAGCACGGGTTGGTGCAGGCGGCGTGCCAGTGGTCGACGCCGGCCCCGCTACAGCCACTCCGCCTCACCGGCCCCTTGTCAATAATGACAACCTTCGCTCCCCGCTTTACGGCATTAATCGCCGCGTGGCACCCGGCGACGCCGCCGCCAATAACAAGCACATCAGCGGTAATGGCATTTTCTATGCCGTAACGTATCGGGTATGGCCATTCGAGATGAGTCGCATCTTTTTGAACATATTCGTACCAGGTCGTCATAACGCATTCTCCTTTCGTATTCAACGGGTATATTTTTTGTTAAATTCACATCCCCTGCCGATGGGTAAATTTCAACTTTGGTTATTCTAACAGATATTCATGGTTTATCTATATTATACGGTGCTTACTTCTGCGTCAACACGCCAATCAATCCGGACTTCAGACAAATTGACAAGAAAATGTACGATAGTGAATAATGAATTTAATAATTGACGAAGAGTGATATAGTATTTAAAAATAGTATAGAACCGAATAAATATTTAAAGGAGGCTGCCTTTGTTACTTGCCAATAGAGTTGCTATTATTACCGGAGGTGCCAAGGGAATCGGGAGAGGTATTGCCATCAAGTTTGCCGAGGAGGGTTGTGACGTTGTCGTCAATGCCCTGCATATCGAAGGCGCCAGGAAAGTTGCGGCGGAGGTCAAGGCTCTGGGGCGCAAGTCCCTGGCGATTGGAGCTGATGTTTCCAATAGCGCCCAGGTAAACGATATGGTCGCCCAGACCATTAAAAAATTCGGCAAAATTGATATCCTGGTCAATAACGCGGGCGGGATTACTGCCGCGACAGGTGGGGCAATCGAGAATACAACCGACGAGGACTGGGACAGGATTGTCGATATTAACCTGAAAGGTCAGTTTTTATGTTGCCGGGCAGTCGTGCCCTACATGAAAAAACAGAAATACGGCAAGATTGTCAATGTCTCTTCCATGGGCGCCGTCCATCCACCTGCACCCATCGTCCATTATCATTCAGCTAAAGGTGGGGTCATATCGTTAACAAGTAACCTGGCTTTTGAACTGGCCCGCTTTAATATCACGGTGAATGCTTTCCTGCCGGGTCCGATACGTTCGGAATTTTTTACCGGGATTCTGAAGGGAATGTCAGAGGAGGAGGGAAAAGCCTTTTTCACGATGCTGGATAAGAGAGTCCCGATGCAGAGAATGGGTACGCCGGAGGACATGGCTGGAGTGGCTCTATTCCTGGCATCCGACCTTTCATCTTACGTTACCGGTGAAGCGATATGCGCCGGTGGCGGATTACCTCTGACACCGGACTAGGCCTTTTTACAATAAATATTTACATTTTTTACTCATTTGATAAACGAAGTCTTGAATTGTCGTAATATTATGCCAAGGAGTTAAACATGGCTAGAGGTTATATGGAAAAACTGTTGTTCGTGAATCTCTCCACCGGTGAAATTAAAGAGGAGAAACCGGAGGAAAAACTACTCTATGATTTCCTCGGCGGCTACGGGATTGGAGCCAGGCTTCTGTACAGTCGCCAGAAGGGTGGTGTCGACCCCCTGGGACCGGAAAATACTCTTGGCTTTCTCACCGGCCCGCTCACCGGCACTCCGTCTTCTTTTGCCGGCCGGTACACAGTGGTGGCGAAATCACCGCTTACCGGCGGTTGGGGGGATTCCAACGGGGGAGGAAATTTCGCGCCTCAAATAAAATTTGCCGGCTACGATGCTGTCTTCTTCACGGGGATAGCGGAAAAACCTGTCTATTTATTTCTCGATAACGGGAAAGCCGAGTTAAGAGATGCCGGTCATTTATGGGGAAAAGACTGCTTTGTAACCGAGGATACGTTGCAGGCTGAACTGGGCGGGGGCGTTGAAAGCGCCTGCATCGGACCGCCCGGTGAAAAACTCGCCCTCATTTCCTGTATTGTCACCAAGAGAGGGGCAGTGGCCGGGCGCTCGGGATTGGGGGCGGTGATGGGCTCTAAAAAGCTCAAGGCGGTGGCCGCCAGGGGGCAGATGGAAGTACCCGTAGCTGACCTCGAGCTGGTAAATAAATTGAGAAAAGAACATGTCGCCGCCATGAGGAAATACAGCGGCATGGAGACTCTAGAGGGATTTCACAAGTACGGCACCTCTCATGTCGCCGAAGGCTTTGCGCATAGCGGCAATACGCCGGTTAAAAACTGGGGCGGCGTCGGCGTTATTGACTTTCCTGATAGCTCCGGTCTCAGCGGTGATGCCGCCACTGCCAACATTGAAAGGAGAACCGGCTGCTGGCACTGCCCGGTAGGATGCGAAGGCAGGCTTAAAGAAGGCAAGGGCGAATACAAATACCCGGCCGGCACCCGCCGTGTAGAATATGAGACCCAGGCCGCCTTCGGAACGATGTGTCTTAACAATAATACGGAATCACTCAACATGATAAACCACTTATGTAACTGCTACGGACTGGATACTATCTCCGGTGGCACTACCATCGCCTTTGCCATAGAGTGCTACGAGAATGGAATTATCACCAGGAAAGACACCGATGGCATCGAGCTTACCTGGGGCAACCATCAAGCCATCGTCGCCATGACGGAAAAGATGGTGAAGGGAGAGGGTTTTGGCGCCATCCTCGCTAACGGTGTCAGGGTGGCCGCGGAAAAAATCGGCAAGGGTGCCGAAAAGTATGCCGTGCATATCGGGGGCCAGGAACTAGGGATGCACGACCCGAAGTTCTATAATTTCCCGGATGCGACATCCGCGGCGCGCTATCAGATGGATGCCACCCCGGGCCGCCACACTCAAATGAATTTCGGGCCGGCCAGCTTCGCCATGCAGCTTACCAATGCCACCGGCTGGTGCATGTTCAGCGACCTAGTCGGGGGCAACTCGGTCAAATATATTACAGGATTTATGAGAGCCGTGACCGGTTGGGACCGTTCCGAGGATGAGATGCTCAAAGCCGGTGAGAGGATTATCAATATGCGGCATGTCTTTAACCTGCGTGAGGGCATTAATCCCCTGGAATATAAGGTCCATCCC
>Ga0187886_1004468_pt1 | contig 10035 bp, 8 predicted proteins | sample June2016WEW_20_1_FD_133001 | JGI IMG/M metagenome (GOLD analysis project Ga0187886, IMG submission 133001) | Peatland microbial communities from SPRUCE experiment site at the Marcell Experimental Forest, Minnesota, USA - June2016WEW_20_150 | ecosystem: Environmental > Terrestrial > Soil >... | reverse complement strand
TTGCCGCAGCCGGGGCATTTCACTTCAAAAATATCTTCCGGCTTCCAAAACCTTATGTCTTGTCCGGGACATCTGAGCATCTGATTTAATCTCCTGTGAGTTATGCTCTAATCATTGTCAGCAACATTTTGAATTTTTCTTTCGCAACAACGGAATGTGGCACATTGGCCGGCATTATAATAATGTGGCCGGCCGAAACAGCTACATTTTTGCCGCCTATTGTTAAGTGAGCCGACCCGTCAATAATTTGCACAACCGCATTGTAAGGGGCAGTATGTTCGCTTAATTTTTGGCCCTTATCAAAAGCAAAAAGAGTAATCGTCCCAGCCGGTGTATCCAATATAGTCTTGCTGACTATCGAATCATCCGAATACTCTATCAAAGAAACCAGCCCCTGACTTTTTCCTAAACAAGCGTGCAATGTGCATGTCTTTTTTTTCGCACAGTTCATTTTTCTCCTTTCAGAATCTCTTTTTTTCTACGTTTATTTTACTTCGGCTGCCTAATATTTCCTGCAGGGTAATTCCGCCGAGATAACCATCTATATACAGCTGGAGACAAGTTAGTTTTGTATGTATCTCGCATTCCGGCTCGAATTCACAACCCCTGCCGCCCAAAAGGCACCTGTTCAGCCGGATGCCGCCCTGGAGAGCAGTTATAATCTCCATTAAGGTTATCCGTAACGGCTCTCTGCTCAAAGCAAATCCGCCTTTCGGCCCCATATCGCTTTTAACTAATCCGGCCTTGTGGAGCTTCTGCAGTATTTTGCAGCCGAGCTGATACGAAAAATCTCCATCTTCAGCCAATTGCCGAGCCGAGATGAATTCCCCGTTAAAACGGCTCGCGAGGTTCACCATTATACGCAACGCATAATCAGTATTTCTGCGTAACACATCCATTTTTATAGCCCTTCAACAATTATCGTCTCATCTAAGACTAATATAGTCCTATTTAGGGGTTTGTGCAAGAGAAAATCTGTTTTTTTTGAAGATTTTTGGAAGAATTTGAGAAAAGCCGCGTTTTTAGCCTGATATTTGGGTTTTTCTTTGTCTTCTGCGGTTGTTTTTTTCAGTCTTTTATCGTGATAGTGCCATCGGCGGAGATGGAAATTTGCTTTTGAAGACCTTTGGCGGATACAAAGCGGTATTGGTCCGGCCCTTTTAATACTACTGTGCTTTTATCTGAAACTATTTCGATATTTTGAGCGGGATTTCTCTGACGTATTACGTTAGCTAATAGGAAGGCCTTTTCTAAGCCATCACCGGTTTTATAATTTGCCACTTCGTCCGGCTGGGCAAGACGTTTGCCGTCATAAATCGAATCATTATTTATCTGATTGAGCCAGGTGAGAACCTGCTCAAGCGACATAGAATCCACCATTTGGATTGAGACGGGGTTACGCTCCACCGCCGCCTTGATAAAGGGAACCCAGTCGCAAGTTTCCATATCGCGATAAGCATAAAAGGCGAGGTCTGCTGTTGTATTGGTCTGACGTACTTGCCGGAGATAGTCAATTATCTGTTCTCTGGAACAATCTACGGGAATTTTAATCGGTTCTGCGGGTATGAAATTTTTGTCTGAAGAGGGGAGCTTAGCTTCGATGTAGATAAAGTCTGCCAGCTCGTCAACAAACTTTTGTGCATCGGGGAAAACCTGCTCAAGGAAACTTCTTAAAGCCGTTTTGCCTGCTGGATTTCTCAGGTCAGGCTTTTGCTTCTGCAGAAAATTATCGAGCTTGTCACAGCGAATTCTGCCGGGTAATTCGTATGGGGCGAAATCCTCATCGGAAACTTCGGCAAGCAGCTTGTCGTGAGTTTTGCAGGCGATTTTATAATCGCTGTTGTGCTCGTAATTAAAGAGGGCCTCGGCCTTTAAAAAATTCGGCTTGCTGTGACAATCGCGGCAAAGCTGAAAGAACTTTTGGTATTCCTCGCGGCTTCTTAAAAAACTTGCAAAGACCTCAAGAGTCAATTCTGCTGAAAGATACGAACCGAGTTTTTGGGTAAAACCCTGATAAAGCCGTTTATCTATTGTGGCATCTTTATATAAGCAGTGCACATAGCCGGAAGGGTGGGCGACAATTGTTACATTTTCATTGCGCAACGCCCGCTGAGCTTTATTGGATATAGCGGTGCCGTTAAACCACATCGTTTTCGTAACCAGTCTTCTATTATTGGTGAGCATTCCATCTTGTAAACAGATGAAATTCTGCGAATGAAGGGGCGTGAGTATCATATAGATATCTTCGAGAGGTATTCCGCAGACTATAAAGGCGGCGGCGACGTAAAGTGCGGCAAGGGACACACATTCGCCTGCCGCTGTTTTGTAACCTTCTTTGAGGCGAAAAGCGTTCATCGCCTCGACTGTTTCCGTCTTCCAGTAGGGGATAACGTCGCTATCGTATTTATCCAGGCCGAAGTGTTTGCGAATGTCAACGTCAAAATAATAACTATCGCCGTGATAGCCGAAAAGTGCGTTGCTTTCAGCTATTATCTCGGGAGGTATGAAGTCCGCAAATCGCTTAATCTCTTTGTCTTTATTAGTGAGTCCCCATGTTTCAAGGTCGAGGTTGAAATCATATTCATCCATTATAAACTGTCTAAGGCGCATCAATTTTCTGTAGCTGCTTTTGCCATCGAGTTTTTTGAAGCAATCAAGCTCTCGCCACTGCCAGATAACCGGGCTGATAACATCAGCCAGCACCAGGCTGAACATCAGCTCCGGGAAGACAAAGATTTCCATATCCGAAAGCGTTATTGCGGAACTGTATTTTTCCAATTGCTGCGGATTCATTTTGCACCGGCCTCAAGTTATTCTGAAACTATTTTTCCATCCTGTAGATTCCTCGCTGTTTCCAGATTGCATACAACGGCGGATAGACAAGCAGTTCGAGTATGAAACTGGTAAGGATACCGCCAATCATGGGCGCTGCTATGCGTTTCATCATATCCGCGCCGGTACCCATCGACCACATAATCGGAATAAGGCCCATAAACATCGCCATAACCGTCATCATCTTCGGTCGAATCCTCTTTACCGCGCCGTGAATGATGGCTTCTTTCAAATCGGCAAATGTTTTCATTCTTCCCTGCGAGACCATATCATTGAAAGAGAGGTCCAGAAACAGCAGCATAAAGACGCCGGTTTCGGCATCAAGCCCCATCAGGGCTATCATCCCGACCCAGACCGCTATCGAGATATTGTAACCAAGAATATACAGCAGCCAAATCGCCCCAATTAGAGAAAACGGCACCGCAAGCATTACAATGCCTGTTTTGACGATGCTCCTTGTGTTAGCGTAGAGCAGTATGAATATTATTAAGAGCGCCAGAGGCACAATGACTTTTAATCGCTCTTTCACCCTAAGCATATTTTCAAATTGGCCGCTCCATTGCAGGGCGTAACCCGCCGGTAATTGCAGTTGCGCGGCGACCGCCTTTTTTGCCTGGGTAACGTAACCGCCGATGTCTATGTCCGCCATATCCACGTAAACGTAGCCGGCTAACATCCCGTTCTCCTCACGTATCATCGAAGGCCCCAGAGATACGCTGATATCTGCAAGCTCACCCAGTGGTATCTGTGCTCCTGACACTGTCGGGACCAGGACCCGCTGCAGTTTCTCCAGGTCGTCTCGGTAGTCGCGGGCGTACCGCACGTTTACGCTGTAACGCTCAGTTCCCTGGATTGCGGTGGTTACATTCTCACCGCCGATGGCGGACATTATGATGTCTTCGGCGTCTTGTATGCTCAACCCGTATCGTGCGAGCTGCTCTCGCTTAAGATTGAAATCCACAAAGTATCCACCCGATACCCGCTCGGCATATACGCTACGAGTGCCGGCCAATGGTTTGATAATTTGCTCGAGCTGTGTCCCGATTTTTTCAATTTCGCCGAGGTCTGCACCGAGTATTTTAATGCCCACCGGCGTCCGCACGCCGGTCGTGAGCATATCGATTCTCGCTTTTATGGGCATCGTCCAGGCGTTTGTGACGCCCGGTATCTGCATTTTGGCGTTCATTTCATCAATCAGTTTTTCCCAAGACAAGCCTTTGCGCCAATAGCGTTTGTCTTTGAGAACTACCGTTGTCTCCATCATCGAAAAAGGCGCCGGGTCGGTCGATGTATTTGCACGACCTGCCTTGCCGAATACACGCTCAACCTCAGGGAAGGTTTTTAGAATCTTGTCCTGCACCTGCAGAAGGTTTGCTGCCTCGGTAACGGATATTCCGGGCAGGGTCGTAGGCATATAAAGAATGGTACCCTCGTTCAAGGGGGGCATAAACTCTGAGCCAAGGTGGAAATATACTGGCACTGTTATAGCCATCAGGGTTATAGCACAAATGATGGTCAGTCTGCGATGCCCAAGAACAAAATTGCAGGCCGGCTCATACACCGCAAACAGTACCCTGCTTACCGGATGTTGTTCTTCGGGGTAGTATTTGCCGACGGTGACGGCATTGTACAGCTTTGACAGCCACGCGGGCTTGAAATGATGATAATCCATTCGCGCAAAAAGCATCCGAACAGCTGGGTCGAGGGTTATCGCCAGAATAGCGGCAATGGCCATTGCGAGGTTTTGGCTGTATGCCATTGGTTTGAACAGTCGGCCTTCCTGGTCAACAAGCGTGAATACCGGCAAAAACGCAACCGCTATCACCAACAACGAAAAGAATACCGAAGGCCCGACCTCCTTTAAGGCATTTAGCCGCACAATATGAAAATCGCCCTTGCGTCCGCCTGCCTCCCACAATTGCAGTTTTTTATATGCGTTCTCGACTTCCACAATAGCGCCATCGACCAGCACGCCTATGGATATGGCGATGCCCGAGAGCGACATAATGTTGGAAGTCAGCCGGATGCCGAACATCGGGATAAAAGACAGCACCACCGCGATGGGTATCGTAACTATCGGGACGATTGCCGAGGGGAAATGCCACAAGAAAAGTAGTATAACCATACTGACAATAATCATTTCCTCGATGAGCTGATGTTTGAGAGTATCAATCGACCGCTTAATAAGCTCTGAGCGGTCGTATGTGGTGACCAGCTCAACGCCTTTCGGCAATGACGGCTTTATCTCCTCGATTTTGGCCTTGACGCGATTTATTACGTTAAGGGCGTTTTCTCCCTGTCGCATTATCACGATTCCGCCGACCGTGTCCCCCTCGCCGTCGAGGTCCGCTATTCCTCGGCGTATATCGGGGCCCAGCACAACATCGGCAACACTCCTTATCAATATAGGCGTCCCCTGGTCATCAGTGCCGATAACGGTGTTTTCAAGGTCTTGTGGCGATTTGATATATCCTTTGGCGCGAATCATATATTCGGTGCCAGACATTTCCAGCAGCCTAGCGCCGATGTCGTTGTTGCTTTGTCTTACGGCCTCAACAACCTTCGTAAGAGGGATATTATACGAGAGCAATGCGTTGGGGTTGACGTTGACCTGATACTGTTTTTGAAAGCCGCCGACTGTGGCAACTTCCGCAACGCCCGGCACGCTTTGCAGCCAGTACCGCAGGTGCCAATCCTGAAAACTTCGCAAATCAGAAAGGTCGTTTTGGCCCGACTTGTCCACCAGCGCGTATTGATAGACCCAGCCGACGCTTGTGGCATCGGGGCCGATTTCGGTTTGCACGCCCTGCGGCAGCCGGGCCGTAATCTTGCTCATATATTCAACTACCCGGCTGCGTGCCCAGTAGATGTCCGTTCCATCCTCGAAGATTATGTAAACGTATGAAAACCCGAAATCCGAAAAGCCGCGAATCGCCTTGACCCTCGGGGCACCAAGCATAGCTGTTACTATCGGATACGTAACCTGCTGGTCCACAATGTCGGGGGACCTGTCCCACTGCGAATAAATTATCACCTGCGTGTCGGACAAATCAGGGATGGCATCCAGCGGTATTCTTCGTATGCAATACACGGCGCCGATTATCGCCGCTACTGCAAAGAATATGACGATAAACCTGTTCCTCGCAGAAAACTCTATTATCCTGTGAATCATTTGCGAACCGCCGCTTTACTTGTTTGGTTCCGTCACTTGACCGAGGACAGCGTTCAACTTGGACTCCGAATCTATCAGGAAGTTGCCGGAAGTGACGACCTCTTCGTTCTCTGTCAGGCCTCGTAATACCTCATAATAATTCTGTGCTTTTACTCCGAGCGTTACAGTCCTTGACTCAAAGTGTCCGTTTGCATCGGCAACAAATACAATGTCCCGTGTTCCGGCGTGCATCACCGCCTCTTCGGGGACCGCGAGTTTCTCGCCGAGGTCGTATTTTACCGCGACGTTGACGAACATCTCAAGTTTGAGCTTGTTCTCGGGATTATCAACCAAAGCCCTGACCTTCAGCGTCCGCGTCGCAGTTTCCAGTATTGGGGTAACAGAGATAACCTGTCCCTCGAACATCTGGCCCGGATAGGCAATCGCCCGAACCTCAACGGACGTTCCTGTCTTTACCAGTCCCGCCTCGTATTCGTAGATAGTTATATACACCCAGACGTTCTTGTCTTCGCTGCTCGGCAGGTAGAGGTTCTGCTGCGGCCTGCCACGCTTTCCCAGTTCTTCTATTTCCGGCTCGCTCATTCCCATAGCGAGCAGTTTTTGTTTCATAGTCTTAATAAGCGCCGCAGATTGTTCCGCTATATAACCCAGTTCGTCTTTGCTTACGGTCCGGCTGCTTTTCATCGCCTGTAGATATTCCTGCTGTGCCGTGAACAGGGCGGGGTCGTATGCCACCCTGCCCACCGTCAGGATTTGACCCGACAACTTCCGCTTCTCAACCCTTCCTTTTTTAACTCCGATTAACTGCTGCTTTTCGGGGCTTATGTAAATCCCACCTTCGGCTGTTTCCTCTTCATATACCGCCACATAATCCATACCCATCGGGTCCTTCATTGGAACAGGCGAAGTAACTGCGGGGTTCATCGGATTGCGATAAAATAGTATTTTTCTTTCCCCGGTTTTCTCCGGCTTTTGCTCCGCCACATGCGGGCTGACGCCCCGCTTCACAAGCGACATACCGCAGATAGCGCACTCGCCGGGTTTGTCGGACGTGAAGTTCGGATGCATCGGGCAATAGTATAACTCCTTTGCCGTTTTTGGGGCAGAGCCCGAAGAAAAGTGCCGATTTACCATAAAAACTCCAACAGCCACCACCAGAATAACAATAGTGATAAGCGTCTTGACTTTCATTTTTCAACTCCGTCCTGTGGTCTTTATTTTGCAAACTGCGGCAGCTTGGAAATATATTTTCCCGGGTCTTTCTCAAACGCTGTTTTACAGCTCTCCATGCAGAAATAGACCTTCTTACCCTTATATTCAGTGAAAATATTTTTGTCTATCTTTTCTCCAGTAACAGGGCAAACCGTCTGCTCGACTTCTGTTGCTGCAGATGCCGCTGCTTTGGGTTTCGCGGGCGCCGGCTGCTCTTTTTTCTTGCACCCCGTTAGGCCAAGGCCAATCACTACAACTGCTGTTAATAATATTATTTTTCTGAGATTCATTTTCGTTCCCTTTCAAAAATAGGAATACGTTCTGTTAAACCACCTTTTCAGACGGTCACTTCTGTATTGAATCAAGCTCCGTTCCTGTCAGCATCTCCAATTCAGCCAACTTCTGCCGGTTGTCTACCAATGCGCGTTCGTATGACAGGTAATACTCCAGCAGCATCCGCTGCGCATCAATCAAACTCAAAAAGTCCACCATCCCGCTTCTGTACGCTGCCTCCGACGCCTGCAGGAGCTCCTTTCCCTTCGGTATAAGCATATCACGATACAGTCGTATCTTTCTTGCGCTGTTCTCATATTCATAATGCGCCGTCGCTGCCTTTGTTAAAAGCACGTTTTCTGTATCGATCTTTTGCAGTTCAATACCCGCCTTTTGGGCTTGTGCCTGTCGCTGGCCGGCAGAGTAGCTGTCCCGCCATAAAGGGATATTCATCTGAAACATAAGGGCAACGGCGTCTCGGCCGCTGTTCCCGCCGCTTTTGTCGAATTGCGTCCACTGAACTCCAACGCCTATATCAGGGTAGAAATTTTTCTTCGCAAGCTCAATTTTGCTCTTCGCGGCCATCGCTTCAAAATCCAGGCCAGCAAGCTCCGGATTTTTCTGAACCAGCAAAGTCATCAACCGTCCATAGTCCAGAGACGCCGCCTCAAACTTCTGTTGTTTTGGCCACGGCAGATTCGTATCCGGCGGCAAAGTCAGCGTAGTCCTGAGCCGGCTTATCGTCGGCTCCCGCAACTGGTCAAGCCCACGCAAGACGTCCTCCATTTTTGCTATCTCCACCTGCGCCCGAATCACGTCCGGATGACCTGCTTCCGTAGTCATATGCTTCGTCCGCGCAACCTCTTCGAAATGTTTCAGCAGTTCAAGATTTTCTGCCGCTATATCGGTGGCCTTGCCGAGATAAACGTACTCGTAAAATCCATCCTTCACTTCCTTGAATAACGCAAGCCGTGCCGCTTGATACTTTTGCTGCGCCGCGTCGGCGCTCTTGGCCGCCGCTTCTGTCCTAGCATCAATCTTGCCGAACCATGGAAACATCTGCATCACGCCTACCATCTGGTTCATCTGCATATCTGACTGTCGAGTGTAATATCCGTATTGCAACTGGGGGTCAGGCAGGGCTTTGGCCTGCGGGACCTCCTCTAAAGCCGCCCTCCACTGTTCAAACATAGCCTTCAAATTAGCGGAATTTCGCGATGCATACTGCAGGTAATCCTCAAGTTTTACTAAATTATTCGCGTCACCTGGCTGCTGTGAACCCCGGACGCTCGGCGTAAACGTAAATATGATAACCCCCACAATCAGGACAGCTTGTTGTTTCATATTTGCCCCTTCAAACTGACTGGCACGGTTGTCATTTTACTACACCACCGAGATAACTCCATAAAAAACACATCCAATTATCTGCGAGAGCAGAATTTAAACAGCTCACAAAACTCACAGCCGCTGCGGCGTCGGCCTGTGCAGTTGTCCAGTATCCCAATCCTGCTGAGAGCGAAATCATATTTAACAGGGTCGGCCGGCTCAATTTGAGCGAAACAATCCGTTATTTCTACCGCGGTTGATAAGGAGATTATTTTTCGGTCGTGAAAGCCCAATATTCTGCACAACCTGCCCATATGCACATCGACCGGCACAATCAATTTAGCTTTATCAATACGTTTCCACAACCCTGTATCAACCTCATCGTCACGAACCATCCAACGCAGGAAAAGGTTCGATCTTTTACAGGCACTGCCTCTAACAGGACTGGCCAATAAATATTTCATTCCCCTGCTTACCTTCCGGCCGTTTTGCTCTGAATATATCTCATACAGCGAATCGCAAAATCTCGATAATGCCGGTAGAATATTCTCATCGTCCTTGTTATATCCCGACAAAAAATGTTTCTCAATACTACCACTCTGCCGCAAAATCTTTTTCAAAACCGACAATAAATCTGAGATATCCCGACCCGTTGTGAAGCGATGTTTGAAGCTATTAAGCTTTCGCCGCTCGGCTTTATCAAAATTCATCACAAACGCATAAGGGCTTGTCCCCATTTGGTCAAATAAACCATTTAGATTTTTTTCAATCTGCCGCACCCGCCCATAAGCCAGAACCGCAGCCAGAAGTGCGGCAATTTCCATATCCGCCGGCTTAGAATAGTGATACACAAACTGCAGCGGGTCAGGTTTTATAAACCCATAATGGTTGTACCTGTAATACAACTTTTCAAGAACGGTTTTTATACTCTCCGTCTGTTTTTCTGCGACAAATCGATGCGAACTTGCGGTATTTATTATCACCAGCATAGAATTTCCCCGGTCATCCTGTAGTCCGAAACTTGTCAATCAGAGTTTGCAACCGAGTAAAATCCGGTCCTCTTTCAAATAAGGGGCGATTGTCCTCACGGTATATATCGATGTTGTCTTCAAAGGTGCTTTTATTGGGATTGATATAGAATATGCCCAGCGGCAGCTTGTCCACTTCGACGGCCCTTTTGAAGGCGGCCACCCTGTCGTGTGGGTCGTGAGAGTCCTCAA
>Ga0187886_1004467_pt1 | contig 10039 bp, 8 predicted proteins | sample June2016WEW_20_1_FD_133001 | JGI IMG/M metagenome (GOLD analysis project Ga0187886, IMG submission 133001) | Peatland microbial communities from SPRUCE experiment site at the Marcell Experimental Forest, Minnesota, USA - June2016WEW_20_150 | ecosystem: Environmental > Terrestrial > Soil >... | reverse complement strand
GAGGAATTCATGGAAAGCGGCCGCGACGCGCTGATCGTCTACGACGATCTTTCCAAGCACGCCTGGGCTTACCGCCAGGTTTCGCTCCTGCTGCGCCGGCCGCCCGGCCGCGAGGCGTATCCGGGCGACGTGTTCTACCTTCATTCGCGACTGCTGGAACGGGCGGCGCGGCTGGCCAACCGGTATGTGATCGTGCCGGTGGAATTTTCCGGCACACCCGGCGATAAGGACGGCGTAGACGGCAAGATCTACGGCGGCCCGCGCGGCCGGGACGACGCCGAAGCCGCACTCGCGGCGCGCGCGGTCGGCTCGGACAAATTTAAAATCGCCAAGGTCAAAGGTTCCGGCGGCTCGCTCACCGCGCTGCCGATCATCGAAACGCTCCTGGGCGATGTCTCGGCTTATATTCCAACCAACGTGATCTCGATCACCGACGGGCAGATCTATCTGGAATCCAACTTGTTCTACGCCGGCATCCGCCCGGCGGTGAACGTCGGCATTTCCGTTTCGCGCGTCGGTGGCGACGCGCAGACCAAGGCGATGAAGCAGGTGGCGGGGAAGCTGCGCCTGGATATGGCGCAGTTCCGCGAACTGGCGGCCTTCGCGCAGTTCGGCTCCGACCTGGACAAGGCCACGCAGACCCAGCTCGACCGCGGCACGCACCTGCAGGAAATCCTTAAGCAGGGACAATACGAGCCGATGGCCCTGGGGCATCAGGTGGCGGTCCTCTATGCCGCGGTGAACGGTTTGACGGATCCGATCCCGCTCGAGAAGATGCGCGATTGGGAAGAAGGCTTCCACCGCTACCTCGCCGCGGCGAGCGCCCCGCTCCTGGAGACGATCGAACGCGACAAGCGGATCTCCCCCGAGAGCGAGGCCGCATTGAAAGACTCCATCTCCACCTATAACGCCTCCTGGCAGTAACCGATGGCCTCCCTTCGAGAAATGCGGCTCCGCATCCGGAGCGTCCGAAACATCGCCCAAGTGACCCGCGCGCTGCAGACGGTGAGCGCGAGCAAAGTGCGACGCGCGCAGGCGGCGGTGTTGGCCACGCGGCCATACGCCGCCAAGGCGCTGGAAGTGCTGGGGCACCTGGCCGGCCGGCGCAACACGATCGTGCATCCGATGCTCACGCCGCGAAACCCCGTGCGCAACATCCTGGCGATCGTCGTCAGCGGCGACCGCGGGCTGGCGGGCGCGTACAACGCCAACGTCGTGCGCCGGACGCTGAGCCGCTTCGCGGACTCCCCCGCGGCAGTTCACTACATCGTCATCGGCCGCAAGGGGCGCGAGATGCTCCGCCGCGCGGGCGTGCCCATCACCGCCGAGTTCAGCAACCTGCCCCCCGCCCCTTCCTACGCAGACCTTTCGGCGATCGGGAGGCTGGCGATCGAAGATTACGTCGAAGGCAAGGCCGACGAAGTCCATATCGTGTTCACCCAATTTGTCAGCCTGATGCACCAGCAAGCTGCCGTGCAGCAGCTTCTTCCGCTCTCAGGGCTGGCCGCCCCGGCGGAGGAAGCGGCCGGCGGGCCGAAGCCGGTGTATCTATTCGAACCCGGCCAGACGCAACTGCTGGATACCGCGATCAACCGGCTGGTATCGATAGAGATTTACGAATCGATTCTCGAATCGCTGGCCAGCGAACACGCGGCGCGGATGGTGACAATGCGCAACGCCACCGAAAACGCCAACGAGCTGATCGGCGGACTGCAGCTGGACTATAACAAGGCGCGCCAGGAGAGCATCACCGGCGACCTGCTCGACATTGCCGCCGGCACCGAGGCGCTCGCGTCGCAAGGGGCAGGACGGCGGATCTGACCCCACCCCGTTCCCCTCCCCATTCTGGGGAGGGGCTGGGGGAGGGGTTTGCAAACCAAATCAATTTCAAGCGAGTTGCGATCATGGATAAACAAACTGGAAAAATCGTGCAAATCCTGGGCGGCGTCGTGGATTGCCAGTTCCCCGCCGACAGCCTCCCTGAAATTTTCGAGGCGGTGGAAGTGGCGCGCGAAGGGGGCGGGCCGCTCATCCTCGAGGTGCAGAAGCACATGGGAGGCGGCTGGGTGCGCTGCGTGGCGATGGACACCACCGACGGGCTACGGCGCGGATTGCCGGCCGCCGCCACACATGCTTCGATCCGCGTTCCGGTGGGGCTGGCAACGCTTGGGCGGATGTTCAACGTGCTCGGCGAGCCGATCGACAACCTGGGACCGGTGCACGCCCAGGAACATTATCCGATCCACCGCCTCGCCCCGTCGTTCGAGGAACAATCCACGCGGGTCCAGGTGTTCGAGACCGGGTTAAAGGTCATCGACCTGATCGCACCCTTCACCAAGGGCGGCAAGACAGGCATCTTCGGCGGCGCGGGAGTGGGCAAGACGGTCATCATCCAGGAACTGATCCGCTCGATCGCCACGGTCCACCAAGGCAACTCGGTGTTCGTCGGCGTGGGCGAGCGGACCCGCGAGGGCACGCAGCTCTATCGCGAGATGCTCGAAAGCGGCGTGCTGAAGGACTCGGTGCTGGTCTTCGGGCAGATGAATGAGCCGGCCGGAGTGCGGCTGCGCGTGGCGTTGACGGGGCTGACGATGGCGGAATACTTCCGCGACCAGGGAAGCGATGTGCTCCTGTTCATCGACAACATCTTCCGCTTCAGCATGTCCGGCTCGGAGGTTTCAGCGCTTCTGGGGCGCATGCCTTCGGCGGTGGGCTACCAACCGACGCTCTCGACCGAGATGGGCGAGCTGCAGGAACGGATCACTTCGACCAAGCGCGGTTCGATCACCTCGATGCAAGCGGTGTATGTCCCGGCCGACGACTATTCCGATCCGGCGCCGGTTGCCACTTTCACCCACCTGGACGCGACCATCGCGCTCGAACGCTCGATCGTCGATAAGGGAATCTATCCGGCGGTGGACCCGCTGGCTTCCACCTCGCGCATCCTCGATCCGAAGATCGTCGGCCCGGACCATTACCAGACCGCGCGCGAGGTGCAACGCGTGCTGCAACGCTACAAGGATCTGCAGGATCTGATCGCGATTCTGGGCATTGACGAGCTGAGCGAAGCCGACAAGCTGATCGTCTCGCGCGCGCGCAAGATCGAGCGTTTCTTCTCCCAGCCGATGTTCGTGGCCGAGAAGTTTACGGGCCTCAAGGGTGCGTACGTCCCGCTGGCCGACACCATCCGCGGATTCCGCGAGATCCTCGACGGCGAGCACGACGCGCTTCCCGAAGGTGCATTCATCATGGTCGGCACGATCGAAGACGCGGCGGCCAAGGCCAAGCAGATGGAGTCCTGAGAGATCCGCGTGCCCATCCATTGCGATATCGTCAGCCAAGACCGATCGCTCTTCTCCGGGGAGGCGGATATGGTCATCGCCCCCGGCAGCGAAGGCCTGCTTGGGATTCTCCCCCACCACACGCCGCTCCTGACCACGCTCACCTACGGCGTGCTGGTGGTGAAACAGGCCGGCGGGGAAGAAGCCTTCGCGATCGCGGGTGGGATCATGGAGGTGCTGCCGGACGCGGTGACGGTGCTGGCGGACGTGGGCGAACGGGTGGAGGAGATCGACGTGGCGCGGGCCGAGGCGGCCAAGGCGCGGGCCGAGGAAATGCTCAAGCACGCGCCGGATCAGACCAACGAAGCCTACCTCAAGGCGATGACCTCGCTGCGCCGCTCGCAACTGCGGTTGGACGCGGCGAGGAGATATCGGAAGGGTTAACCGTGACCCAGGGAAGGAATCCTAAACAAGTTTCTTCTCGCGGGATTTTATCATCCAACAATAATTTTTAATTTCCGCGATCTATCCATTGATAATTGGCACCCGGGGCGTTGGACCGCCCCGTCATCGTAAATTCCAGAAAGAATCGCAAACCGTCGGATAACTGGAGAGACAACAATGCAAATGACAGATATACCATTCGGAGTTACCGATTGGGCAACCATCGAAGAAATTGAACATAAGGGGGAAAAAGGAACCTCCTATTGGAAAACCTCCAACTTTGGGAATATCCGGGTACGCATGGTTCGATATTCGCCCGGTTACGAAGCGGATCATTGGTGCACCAAAGGCCACATATTACTTTGTTTGGAAGGGGAGCTGCGTACCGAAACTAAAGACGGTCGAAAACATCTTCTGAAACCTGGTATAAGTTACCAAGTTGCAGATAATGACGTAGCACATCGTTCGTCCACCGAGCGCGGAGCCAAACTATTCATCGTCGATTGATTCTTCATGATGGGAACAACCATCATTCCGGAATGATTCCAAGCGCGGGTTAGTACCCAACCTGCTTCTTATCCGGGTGCGAAAACCTGCTCTCCATAGCAGGCTGGTCCTTTCGGGAAGGTTCCTCCAACCTTAAAAGTCAATATCATCGGGAGGTAAATTGCGGCGGTTGCTCTCTTTTAAGAACGCGCGTCAGGTCCGAGTGGAAACCGGATACGGATTATTCAGCGGCTCCGCATTCTGCTGAATATTTTGGAATAACAATGTGGAAAAGAACTCTTTTCCACATTGATAAACAACACAAGAGACAGCTCATGAATAAAAATCCATCTTCTGGCCGTCCATCGCGCATTCATCATTGGATCGCCGTGATCATCAACACGATCGTGGGCGGCATTGTCGGCGCGGTGTTCGGTTCCTATGGGAACCTCTTGCTCTGGTTGATCGGCGGCCTGGTATTGGGGACAGCGCTCGGCCTGGCGAATGAAACACTTTTCAACCCGGCCCGTCGCCTGGCTCGATGGTACAAGCTGCGTACGGTTATTCTGGTGCTGGGCGAGACCTTGTTGGTTATCTATGTGCTCCTGCCGGCGTATGCCGCATACCACGCCACTCACCCCGCTCGCATCCCGGTTGTCGGTTCGCCGGCCGATTTGGGAATTGCTTATGAAGATGTCGTCCTGCCGACGGCGGATGGCATCACGCTGCGCGGCTGGTATATTCCATCGCGCAACGGCGCCGCCATCATCGTCCTGCACGGCTCGAACGGCAATCGAACCCAGTTGCTCTGGCATGCGCAGGCTTTGGCCGAAAAAGGCTACGGCGTATTGCTGTTCGACCTGCGCGCGCACGGAGAAAGCGGCGGCACGGTTTTTCCTGTGACCAACGCCAGCCCGGACATAGCCGCCGCAATGGTGTTTCTGCGCAGCCGGAAGGAAATTGACCCGGAACGGATTGGCGCCGTGGGTCTGTCACTGGGCGCGAACGTCATCCTCAAGGCCGCCGCGGAAGATGCTACCCTCAAAGCATTGGTTGTCGATGGTGCCAGCACCAATAAGATCGACGACCTCCTCCCTTTGCCGCCGCAATATCGCCTCATGTACGTCGCCGCGCCGATGTGGTGGGTGGCCGACCGAATGGGGGAGTGGATGAGCGGGGTTCCAGCCACGCCGCTCGTCGTGCTGGTCGAAAGAATCGCCCCCCGGCCGATTTTATTCATCTCCGGCAATGACGCAGAAGAACAATTCATGAACCGCCGATTGTATGAGCACGCCGGGCCGACTGCGCAATTGTGGGAGTTGCCCGACACAGCGCATGTTGGCGGCATTTTCACGCACCCCGAGGAATACAAACAGCGCGTGCTCACTTTCTTTGATATTGCCCTTCTCGGTGAAAGTCCGTCCGTGGCTCGAACCATCATCTGCGGTAGGATTCGCCGATTATCGAACAACGCATCCATCGCGACGGGCTTTGCATCGCGGCCGCCGGGTATTCCCTGGTGACGGGAGTAATGGATTCCTTCGACGGATTGCCGGGAACCGGTTAGGGCCGGATGACGGTGAACGGGCTTTCCGGCGCCGATCCCAACCATCCATCCTTCAAACCATGAGGTTTACTATGGAAAATACCCAAACACAAAAAGGAACAACGCCAGAGAAATATTCGGTTGTCGTTCCCTCGATCGTTTATGTATTCTCGTTAATCATTCCCGCATTGGTTGTGACAATTCCGGCGGTCCTCTTTCATTGGTCAAAGGATTACCAATTAAATCATTTGTATTTTATTGGCACGATCGGTCAATTGTTGATGGATCTTCCAGCGGTCTTTTTGTTTCTTCGAATGAATGTAATACATCCTACTCCACTTGATCCAAAGAGCCGGATGGCCAGCCTGATTCTGGGACTCATCCTGGCCATGATCCTTGCCGGGCTCCGAATCCTCCTTTCCGGAAGCCTCATGGAGGGGAGATTTATGGGCGGAGTGCCGGCATTCACCCAATCGTTGAACTTAGCGCCTCCCTGGAATATTATTGCATCGATATCGGCCTTATTGGCATATGGCCCGGGAGAAGCGATCTTTGTCGTGTACCTGGTCCTCGTTTTTGACAAGGCGCTTGGTGGATCGCAACGGTTATTTTCGCGGGGAGTGATCCTTACTTCCATCCTCTGGGCTTTCCCCCATCTTTTTAATATCTTCTATTTCGGATTGGGCGCAATCCCCAATGCACTAATCATGTTCTTCCTTGGCCTAATTATGGGGATATTGCTGAAGCGTACGCGCTCATCCTTGGGGCCGATCATCTTCTGGACATTGGTCAATGGCACATCCATGTAATCTGCTTTCTGCTTGCGGCCCTGCAGCTCGCTAAAAGGGTTATTCTCCCTTTTATTCGAACAAATGGAAATGCATCATTTCCTCCCGCCTCCTATCCCATTCATCGAATAATCCAACGAAACGAGCATGGATTTGGCCTAAATATTGAATCCGTTTCTTCCATTTTTTTCGAATAGTGTACAATTGCCTTTTCCGATGAAATTGATTTAACCGCCCCCAAGGAGGGCGATTCGACAGATCATGGCACTTTTTTATAAGGAATTGGGAATTGACCTGGGCACGGTGAATACCGTCATCGCGGAGGGCGGGCAGATCGTCCTAAGCGAACCGACGACGGTCGTTATCGATACGGACGCCCAGAAAGTTGTCGAAGTGGGCGAGGAAGCCCGCCACATGTACGGACGGGTGCCGGAAGGCTACGACGTAGTCTATCCATTGCAGGACGGTGCGATCGCCGATTTCGAAGTGGCCCAAGTGCTGCTGACCTGGTTCCTGCGTAAAGTATGCGGTTCGATCACACCCTTCAAACCCCGGGCGATGGTCACCGTTCCGTACGGGATAACCAGCGTCGAACGCCGGGCGGCAAGCGAGGCCGTGCTGCGGGCCGGTTGCCGCGAAGTCTTCCTCATCCAGCGGACCCTGGCCGCCGCGATCGGCGCGGGGCTGCCGATCTCGACACCCTCGGGCAATATGGTGGCTTACCTGGGAGGCGGGGTGGCCGAGTCGTCGGTGATCACGATGAACGGGCCGGTGGTGTCCAACACAATCCGCATGGGCGGGCGTCGGCTGGATGAAACCATCACGGCCTACATCCGCCGGAAATACGGAGTGGTGGTCAGCGATATGGTCGCCGAGGATATCAAACTCCGGATCGGCGCCGCCATCCCGGTGGAACCGAATGAGAGCCTCGAGGTCCAGGGGCGGGACCAGGTTAATAACCTGCCCCGCACGATCACCGTCTCTTCGGCCGACGTAGTCGAGGCGCTGGAGGAACCCCTTGCGGAAATCGTGGGCTGCGTGCGCTACACCCTGGAACGCACACCTCCGGAATTAACTTCGGATATCATCGACCGCGGGATCATGCTCGCCGGCGGGGGAGCACTGCTGCGCGGGATCGACCGGTACCTGACAAACGCCACGGGCATCCCGGCCTACCTGGCCGAGGAGCCTGTCGCCTGCTTGGCATTGGGCGCCGAACTGGCTCTGCATCAAATGGAACAATTCCGCAGGTATCTGCCCCAGGGGTGACGGTTTCCATTCTCCAATGAATCCGCCTTTCGGGCGGACAATTGACCAAAGACCATGGATCATCGTGGATCGATGGAGAGATCCGTGGACTCGAAATCCCGATAACGTAAAATTCCCGTTTCAATATTAATTCTATTTTTCCATCGAGTAGAGGTAGACTAATAGTGGAATCTTCTTAGAGGGGAATGATCTTCATGAGAAATAGAGCCTCCTCGTTTCGTGCTTTCCGGTTTTTGCTGCAATATTTTTCCTCTTAAGTTGCGTTACCTCTGCGGTGTTCCGTCCTATAACTATCTATTCCCGAGCCGACCATGTCCATCCGCGAGAGACGATTTTCCCCCATGTCGCGATCGAATCATCCTTCTTCTGGTACCTTCAAAAACATACCGCGGCCGTTGCGGTTGACGTATCCGAGCGGTTCCGTCCGGAGGTTGTGGCCATTCACACGGAATGGCAATGATACGTTATCAGGATATCGGAGTAACGGGCGTTTTCGAACGGGTCGGCGTGTGGGTTTTCGTCGGTGTGTTTGTATTCGTTGGTGCGCTTGGTACAGTTGGCGTAAGCGATAAAGCGGCCTCTGTGGATGAAAACGCGCACGTGGCCGACGCCGTGGGCGAGCGAGAAGACGTCAGGGTCCAGGTGGAGATCGCGCCAAGAGTTTTTTCAAAATCGGAATGTGATCCCAGGTTGATCGGAACCGGTGTGCTTCCATGATCGCAGCCAATCCCCAGTGTGCCGCAACCGGCGAGGAAAAAGACCAGGGCAATAGTGAAGGTTAATTTATTCCGCATATACCCTCTCTCCGGTAATTCTCACAAACCCATCAACTTGAAAGGTAAAAAATAAAAACCCCCTCCTGCCCTTACGTTTCGCAACAGGTCCATTTCCGTGTAATAATTTTACCCATTATATTACTTAGCAGCTGGCGCGACAGCGTGCGGGGTACAGTGTTCATCGTCTCGCTTCCGCTTGTACAGTCCGCGGCGCGGGTTCCCAGCCGGTATTACAACTAATCTCGGCCACTTTGTCGCGCCCCAAATTATCAGCCGCCCGTCAATTCGACCACATCGACCGGCAGAAAGGCGTCGGGTGTCGAACCGCTTCCGATCTGCCCGTTCGTGTTCAGCCCCCAGCACTGCACTCCACCCGCGTCGGTGATCGCACAGGTATGTCCATAACCGAGCGCAAGCCCGGCCACTCCGTAGATGAAGTTGCTGGCTTCCACCGGCACGTCGCTGTTGAACATGGTGCTGTTCCCTAGCTGGCCATATTCGGTCACCCCCCAGCATTTCACCGTGCCGCCAGCGGTGGAATGATAATAAAGTTCTTTGCTGAATAATAAAGCCCTTTGCTTGATAATAAAGTCCTTTGCTGGAAGTCCTAGAACGCTAGAGATAATAAAGATAGCTTTGCCACCCAACGGCTGGCGGCTCAGCCCCGCCCCGGCTCCGCCGTGCTGGGCCGGGGGCGCTTGGCCGACTGTACAGGACTCCCCTCATTTTACTCTACCTCTCATCGAAGCAAGTCCCAGCGTTCTCAATGAACCGAAGGCCTTGTCGCCTGCAGCCGCGGGTTAGGCCTTGTTCTTGATTTTGAATTATTTCCTAACTTTCTCAAATACTTTTCAGCCAGAACCTTGCAGAATTATTCCCGCCGGATTCTATCTCGAACGCAAAGCTCCCTACCCTTTCAATATTAATCTGAGAATAATTACCTCCATTTATTCTGAGACGATGACGAAGGCCGTTTCCAGTACGCCTTTGAAACCATTGCATTGGATGCTAGAATTCTCCCACGGATCAAGGTGAACCTTTCCGATCGAAACTCCCCGCTTCTTCCGGAAGACGAAATTGACGTCATGAAACGCGTACGGGACAGTTTTCTTCCTAAAATAACCAAATCAGACATGGGTATATCTCATCCTTTCATCCCTAGCGACCTGCCGGGGTTGCACCACGGCTCATCTTCTTCCTGCCCCCGCGCTTGCTCCCCGAGCGATGAGCACCGGTGTACTACCGGTGCGATGACTTCGCGAGTGAGGGGAGCAAAACTGCTCGCCTTTGTTCCTTGAGCAGTTTTGGTTGCGAAGCGGGGGTCGGCTGCAGCCGGAGACTGTGTGAATACTATTTAAATAGTACGGTGTTCTATATTGTGGAAGAAGCCAGCATTCTGTTTCGCAGGGAGAGAATATGAAACACATCGAAGGAATCGATCGCGATCAG
>Ga0187886_1004466_pt1 | contig 10039 bp, 9 predicted proteins | sample June2016WEW_20_1_FD_133001 | JGI IMG/M metagenome (GOLD analysis project Ga0187886, IMG submission 133001) | Peatland microbial communities from SPRUCE experiment site at the Marcell Experimental Forest, Minnesota, USA - June2016WEW_20_150 | ecosystem: Environmental > Terrestrial > Soil >... | reverse complement strand
GGGGACGGCTCCGCTTCGACATCCCTTGTGAGGAGTGGGTCGAGCAAGCCTTCGGCTTGCCGGGGCTGTCCCTGATACCACTCACACCCTCCATCTGCGTCCGCAGCTCCCGTCTTCCCGGGGTCTTCCATGGGGACCCGGCTGATCGACTCATCGTGGCAACGGCCCGAGAGCTGGGAGCCGTGCTGCTGACGCGGGACGACCCGATCCTCCAGTATGCTGCTCTGGGTCACGTTCGGGCATCGCCGGCGTAGACACGACGGAGCCCCCGCCGCGGGCGGAGCGGGGCACGCAAGTGGATCGTGACTACCATGAGCTGAGAGAAATGCGCGGAACCGACCGAGCGCGCATCGCCGTGATTCAGGCGTCAGTGCCCGAGGCGATGTTTCTCACGCTGAACCTCCTCGCACCAGTTACCGACATTCCAACGTCCATATACCCCTAGACCTCCGCGTTCATCGGGACCGGCGTAGACAGGCACGTGGAGAAGCGAAAGTCCTTCGTAGGTGGCGGCCGCCGCAAGGCTCGCTTTGAGCTCGCGACGCGAATAGCCCCCAAAGATCGCCCTGACACCCTTTATCGAATTCGCCATTGCGACGTAGTCGACATCGACCGAGTCGTCGGTGCGAAAATCGCGGCCATATTGGTCGATTTGGAGACCGGTGATCGCCGCCATTCGCCGATTGTCAAAGAGCACGATCATGCCTCGCAGCCGGTGCTGGACGGCGTCGATGAGTATCTGGGGGTTCATCATGAAGCTCCCGTCGCCGGTGAACGCTATGGGATAGTGCGGTTTTTCAGCGAAAGCTGTGCAGAGAATACCGCTCACCGCGAAGCCCATGTAGGAGGCGCCAGTGTCAGTGAACGTCTGTCCGGGATGATCGTCCTCGATCAACTGAAAACCGTTGGCCTGGACGTCGCCGGCATCGAAGTACTTGACCGCTCCTATCTCGTCGGCAAACTCCATGACTGTTTTGATAGCCGCCGGTTGGGTCAGGAGCGCTCTGCCCCACTTCTGGTCGTGAAGGGTTTCCACGTCACAGCGTTGAGTGAGAAAGACGTCCCATTCCTCGCGCAGTCGACGGCATTCCAGGAGCCATTCCGAGCTTTTCCCATCCTTATTGGAGCTCTTGTGGACTTTTGCGGCGCGAAGGGACTCCACGATCCGACCGACAACTGCGTTCGCATCTCCCACGAGCGGAAGGCTGCGATTATAATGCGTCGCGTCTTCGATGCGCGTGTTAATCGAAATAAAGGCCTTCGCGCTTTTCCATGCCGTGCCTGACGAGTCCCATTGGCAAACCGCGCGCGCGCCGATCACGATAACGAGGTCGGCTTGCTCCATGGCATAGTTGCCCGGCATTGAGCCCTTTGATCCTCCGACAGTCATGTTTCGCTGATGTGATCCATGTAGAATTCCAACCGCGGAAGGGCCGTGGACGAAGACTGCATCCGCACGATCCAGGAGCTCCGAGAGAACCTGGGAGTCCACACCCCGGGCTCCATTGCCGACCTTTACAAGGATACGATCGTGTTTTCGGATGAGCTCAGTCGCATTGCGGTATGGTGCTTCATCAATTGGCGCGATTATGGAGAACGAGGGACGGCTGGGCAGCTCGTTAAGGTTGAAGTCCTTCATAAGCTGACCCTGCACGTTCATAGGGAGCAAAAGATAGCAGGGGACCGGCTGGTAAGGGTTGAACACCGCGTTTGCGCCGCGCCGAAGCGCTGCGGGAAGGGCCTCTGGGGTCTGAAGCGAATATGCCGTGCCCATCACCGATGCAAGCTTGAGGAACGAAAGCTGCTCATGCCGCGGTATCTGTTGCATGTTGAAGCCCTCGTCGTGGGTAGTTTCGTCGCCGAAAATGTAGTAGACGCCTATCCCGTTTGACAGCGGCATGATCGAAGCCGCGAGGGCTTGAAGCGCGCCCGGTCCGATCGAGGTGAACACGGCTGGCGTTTCCCCGTACTGCCAGCGCAACGCCGCGGCGGCGTGGGACGCCTCGATCTCATTTCGCACGTTGAAGACGCGGAGCAGACCGGCTTCCTCATAGACCCGTAGCGCCTCGCCCAAATCGGTGGTCCCGTGACCGAACACGCCTATGAACTTCCTGACTTCCTGCTTCAAAAGTCCCAGCACCAAAGCCTCGCTGAGAGTGACATCCTGGAACGGCGCGAGCTTCGAAGTCGAAAGGGCGCTCTGGAGGCCTCCCGCTTCCGCAATAAGGGCTGCTCGTGCCGCTCGAGCCTTTGGGTCGAAGGCGCTCATGTGCTGGTTTGGCCCGCAGAGGCGCCGACGGCAATGGATGGTGCAGATGAGCGAACCCCGATCGCTTTTTTGAGCTCATTGTCATTGATTGGACCGTCAAAGATCAGATCTCTTACGCCGGGGAAGCCGAGAACGGGAAGCACTACCTCGTCAGGCAACGCCATGACGATCTCTGACATTTTTCGGTGGACGCACTGTGAAGTCTCTGAGAGGAGCGCGGCCGAGCGCTGCTGCGATCGAAGGTTAAGGAGAAGCGCGCTGAGGAAGCCAGTTTGTATATAGGTCAGCTGGGGCTCTTCACCGCTCTTTTTCATCCCACAATTCAGGAGCCGATGATTCCGCCCTTCAAGAGCCTTTCTAATGTCCTCGTTTCGATCTGCGGCACTGGTTTCATTGATGATTGCGATGGTCATCAGCGCCTCCTTCCTTTGCAATCCGATAAAGGTTGTTGGCTATTGTACAATATAAATGCTCATTAGTCAATGAATCTGGAAGATACAGATTATTGTTGCAAAAAAAGCAAACCCATTGTATAATCAGCAACAGGAGTCGGCTATGCGAATGTTGCAACAAATAACATCACCCAAAAATAGGAGGCGAAGGTAATGAAGAAACAGGGCATGTGGACGATTGGAATGGTCGGATTGGTGGGAGCTCTTGCAATGCTCCTGGGCGCTTGCGGTCAAAGCGCCAACAAGAGCGAAGTCGATGTCGTACACTACTTCAGCGACACGCTTGGCAAGACCACGGTCACAAGCATCTTCGACGCGTTCACGAAGAAGACGGGAATCAAAGTTGTCGATAACACCACTGGGCACGAAGATTTCAAGACCCAGATCCTGGTCATGCTTGCGGCGGATAACCCGCCGGATGCCTTCTCGTACTGGGCGGGAGCACGAGTTCAGTTTGTCGTCGACAGCGGCCGGCTGCAGCCCATCGACGATCTCTACAAGAAGGACAATCTGGATACCCTTCTACCTCCCGCGATCGCCGCAGGAACAGTCTACAACGGTCACAAGTACTTGATACCCTTCGGATACCACTATGCAGCCCTCTTCTACAATTCGAAGACAATGCAGAAGCTTGGGATCACCCAGCCCCCGAAGACGTGGAACGATTTCCTCGCAATGTGCGACAAGATCAAGGCGGCCGGTGTTATTCCTCTTGCGGTCGGCTCCAAGAATCGCTGGCCGGCCCAGTTCTGGTTCGACTACCTCTTGTTGAGGACGGCCGGTCCCGAGTACCGCGCCAGGCTCATGGCGGGACAGGCGAAATACTCCGATCCTGAGGTCGTGAACGTCATGAAGATGTGGAAAGTCTTGTGGGACAAGGGCTATTTCGTTCCCAACGCGAATGCCTATGACTGGACCGATGCGGCGGACCAGGTGGCAAACGGCAAGGCGGCCATGACACTGATGGGAACATGGATCACCGGATATTGGAACGGCAACAAATTGCAGCCCGGAACCGACTACGATTTCTTCCCCTTCCCTCAGATCAAGGATGGCGTGCCCAATGTCGCGCTCGGACCGATTGACGGCTGGGTCATGAGCAAGAATGCCAAGCACGCAGCCGGCGCCCTCAAGCTGCTCTCCTTCCTTCTTGACAAGGGTTCCCAGGCCCCGTGGGCCATCGGGCAGGGCGCTCTCGCGCCTAACAAGACTGTCGATCCTTCCATCTACAACTCGGTAATGAAAAAGGCATCAGAGGAAGTGGGGGCCTCAGAGGCATTCAACTTCAACTATGATCTGGCGACGACCCCTCCGATGGCGGAAGGCGGGCTCACCATGTTTGCGGAGTTCATGAACAATCCGTCCAAGTCCATGGACTATCTGACCGAGACCGACAAAGTGGAGCAAACAGTGTTCAAGAAGTAGTTCCGAGGGGCAGAGGGCTCGCCCTCTGCCCCTTGCTCTTCGTTGCATGGTTTGAAAATCGAGGTCGAGGGGTTACTGTTGGTCATGTCACGACGACTCTGGACGGTTGCGTTTCTGTCGGTTCCGCTTTTGGCATACACAACCATCGTTATCGTTCCACTCTTCACTTCCTTCTATTATAGCCTGACCGACTGGAACGGATTCAGTGCCCAGTATCACTGGGTAGGCCTTGCGAACTTCGCGCGAATAGCCAGCGATCCGCTCTTCGCGAACGCGATAAAGAATACGGCCATATGGATGGCCGCGGCGATCGTCGTTCCCACCGCAGCGGGCCTCGCACTGGCGCTGATGCTGCACCGCGGCGTGAGGGGCGCCAAGTTCTTCAAGTCTCTTTTCTACCTGCCCATCTGTCTCGCACTGGCGGTCGTCGGCCAGGTATGGATCTGGATCTACCGCCCCGACTGGGGACTTCTCGACCTCATCCTGCGCAATATTGGCCTCAGCAATGTCGCCATAGCGTGGCTTGCCGACTCCACGACCGCGCTCGGAGCGATCATACTTGCGTGGTCGTGGCAGCAGACCGGTCTTGCAATGGTCATCTTTCTTGCCGGGCTGACCGCGGTGTCCCGCGAGCTTACTGAGGCCGCCGAAATCGACGGCGCGAGCTATGGACAGTCCCTGCGCCGTGTCGTGATTCCTCTTCTGAGCCCTGCGACCGTGGTAGTAGTAGCTCTTTCGATACTCAACTCGCTCAAGAGCTTCGATGCTGTCTACATCATGACAAAGGGCGGCCCCTTCCATTCCTCGGACACCCTTGCCATGTTCATGTATGACGTATCGTTCGAGAGCTACTACATGGGCTACGGCAGCGCAATATCCGTCGTGTTGTTTCTCATCGCCATGGTCGTTATCACCTTCTACTTCAGGCAGGTACGCGCGCTCGAGCATCTCCATGAGTGAAGGCACTCCACGCCAGCTGTCAGAAGTGACGCCCCGACGCTCCAAGCGGCTGCGAGGCGCTCGCAACTCGCCCGTCGCGCGGTTCTTTTTCTACTTTTTCCTGATCGTCTTCGTGTTGATTTACATAGCTCCGGCGCTCGGAGTCATTTTAACCGCTTTCAAAAGTAACGCTGAAATAGCGTCCGACGGACTTTGGACGCTGCCGCATGCTCTGCGGTTCGACAATTTCGTCGAGGCGTGGGTGAGCGGCCATGTCCGCATCTATGCTCTGAACTCGGTGCTCGTCACAATTCCCGCCACGGCTATCTCCATACTCTTCGGCATCCTGACTGGATATGTGTTCAGCAAGCTGCCCTTCAGAGGAAGCGAAGCCCTGTTCATCTTCGTCATCGCGGGGATGTTTTTTCCTCCGCAGATTGTGCTGATTCCTCTCTTTCGTTTTTTCAACGTGGTCGGTCTGTACGATACGCTCTGGCCAATGATCATTGTCCATTCAGCCTTCGGCTTGTCGATTTGCACCCTGATCATGCGGAACTTTTTCTCGACGATACCCACAGCCATGAGAGAGGCGGCGATCATCGACGGCGCTCATGAGCTCGACATACTCAGTCGCATCGTGCTTCCCGTCAGCCTTGCTCCGCTGGCCGTTCTGGCGACGCTTCAATTCACCTGGATATGGAATGATTTCCTCTATCCCATCATTTTCACCAAATCCGACTCAATGCGCACGATCATGGTCGGTCTGATCACCCTCAAGGGGCAATACAGCGTGGCATACGGCGTTCAAGGGGCCATGGCTGTCATTGCAAGCATTCCGACTCTCCTGATATTTGTATTCTTCCAGCGTTACTTCATCAGCGGCCTGACCTTGGGCGCCGTGAAAGGTTGAGGGAAGATCACATGAACAAACTAAGGGTTGGTTTCATTGGAACGGGTCGCATCTCCGACCTCCATGCCATGGGCTACCTGCAGGACACACGCTCGACGATTGTCGCGGTGAGCGACGTGAATCGCGAGCTCGCCTTGAAGAGGGGTACCGCATGGGGTGTGCGGGAGAGCCACATCTTCACCGACTATCACGACCTGCTGTCGCTCCCCGACGTTGACGTGGTCGAAATCCTGCTTCCTCACCATCTTCATCGCATTGCAGCCGTGGAGGCAGCCAGAGCGAAGAAGCATGTGTGCCTCCAGAAGCCCATGGCATTGACGCTGGCTGAGGCAGACGAGATCATTGAAACGACGAAGCACGAAGGAGTCATGCTCAAGATCTTCGAGAATTTCATCTTCTACCCGCCCGTCCAGCGGGCGAAGGCTCTCATCGAGGCCGGCGAAATCGGTGATCCACTCACCATTCGCATCAAAAGCAATTCCGCGACCAGCCCAAACGCATGGGAGGTGCCCCGTTCCGCGTGGGCGTGGCGGTTTAACAGGGCCGAAAACGGCGGCGGGCCGCTCGTCTTCGACGACGGCCACCACAAGTTTGCCCTTGCGTGGCACTTCATGGGACAGGCCGAGGAGGTGCACGCATGGATAGGCGGCACCGAGCTGCCTGAAGGGATTGTGCTCGACGCACCGGCAATCATTTCATGGAAGTTCCCGGGCAACCGCTACGGCTCCCTTGAGGTCGTGAACTCCCCGCAGATGATCGTGGATACCCGCTTCTATGCCCAGGACGATCGAATCGAGATCACCGGAACGCGCGGAGTCATCTGGGTGACACGGGGTCACGGCAAGATGCTCGATGTGCCCCCCGTCGTGCTGTACCGGGACGGAAGAACCTTCGGCTACTCGGACATGCAGGCAGGATGGGAGCACAGCTTCATCAACTCGACGCGGCATTTCATCGAATCCTATCTCAAGGGAGAGCCCCCTGTGCTGACCGGCGAGCAGGGACGCGAAGTACTGCGGCTGCTGCTCGCTGCTCATGAGTCGGCACAGACTGGCAGAAGCGTCCGTCTCTAGGAGGAACCCGTGCCCATACACGATTTCGGCCTTCTGAGGGAGATACAGGAGTGGGGACTTTCCGTGGAGGACATCGTGCAGGCTGCAGTCAGGGTCTTCGGCCGAAAAGCTCATAGATCCAAGCGCCGATCTATCGTATAGAATGGCTTCCATGCCAAGAGAAGAGGGATCCTTCATACAATCCGTCGATCGAGCACTCACGCTTCTCGAGCATATCGGGTCCCATTTCGATGAGCACCTGGGACTGGCCGAGCTCAGCAAGCTCATCGGTGTCGATCGAAGCTCAGCCTTCCGACTGCTCACGACGCTGATGAAGCATGGGCTGATCCGGCAGGAAGAGAGCCGCAAGACCTATCAGTTGGGATTCGGAGTGTACAAGCTCGCGTCCGCTCTTCACGAGCAGCTCAAGATCACTGAGGTGGTTTCTCCCTTTCTCAAGGAACTTGCCGCCTACAGCACGGAGAGCGCACATCTTGCGGTCAGGTCCGTGAGACAAGCGGTTTTCATCGACCGAGAGCGGGGAAGCACGGCGATCTCGACCAACACCAATATCGGCGATACTGAAGAGCTCTACTGCACGGCGGTCGGGAAATGCCTCATTTGCCAGATGTCGCAACGGGAGATTGAAGAGTTGTACCGGCGCACACCACTCACGGCCTACACCGAACGCACGATAATGGGTTTCGCCGAGCTTGCGGAGCATCTTGCACGGGTCAGACAACAAGGGTTCGCAGTGGACACGGAGGAGTACGAGCCCAAGGTCGTCTGCATTGCAGCTCCGATCTACAGTTTCGAAGGCAAGATTCAAGCCTCCATCGGAATTTCAGGCCCCAGGGAGAGGGTTGAGAGCCGTCTCGATGACCTCGTCGCTACGGTGAAAAGAATGGGAAGTGAGATCAGCGGCCTCTTCGGTTACCGGCCAAAGGAAACCTCTGAACCAGTAGCCTTGGTGGGCCCCTGAATCTGGACAATACCCGACGATTGGTGTCCGATGCACTGGGGTTTACCATCCAGCACCCCTGAGCTGGAAGGAGTATCGGGAGCTGAACACTGATCAAGCCCGCCTTGCGCAGCCTGTCGATGGCGGTGCCATGGGCGACGACGGGGTGCGCAAGCGCCCTGACATCTCCCTGGTTATTCAAAGGTGAAGGACGTGCGCTCCAGGGTACGGTATGGGTAGCAATATTGAAAAATACTCCTGTATTGCTTATTCTTGCATCATGAAGACGACGATCGATATTTCCGAAAACCTGCTTAATCGGGCAAAGGAATTGGCCCGCAAGGAGAAGACCACCCTGAAGGAGCTGACGGAAGAGGGTCTGCAGCTGGTTCTTTCCCGGCGTGGACGCAGCTCGTCAGGGAAAATCAAACCGATTGTCTTTCAGGGCCAGGGGCTCTCACCCGCTTTTCGCGGCAAGTCCTGGGCGGAGCTCCGCGACGAGATCTATAGGGGCCACGGTTCATGATCGCGGTCGACACGAACCTGCTCGTCTATGCGCACAGGGCAGACAGCGAGTGGCACGCGTCTGCCCTGCGCCAGCTGGTACGTCTGGCTGAAGGACGGTCCCCGTGGGCCATCCCCTGGCCGTGCGTGCACGAGTTCCTGGCCATTGTCACCCACCCACAGATCTATCTTCCCCCTTCGACCCGGGAGTCCGCTTTGGCCAGCCTGACGGTCTGGCTCGATTCATCGACGTGCGTTCCGATCGGCGAAGGACCCGGCTACATGGCTGTGCTTGCTCGGCTCCTCTCTACTGGGAGGGTTGTGGGTGGCATGATTCACGATGCGCGCGTAGCGGCCATCTGTCTGCACAATGGAGTCTCGCTCCTGTGGACCGCCGACCGCGATTTCAGCCGGTTTACGGAGCTGAAGACGCTCAATCCTTTGGTGAAGAAGAAATAGACCGATTGAACGGCCCTCTCGCCCCTTGTTGTAGTCATGGACGGTCTTCTGCATCGCCAGGCTGCAGCCTGCTAGCGTTCCTTGGCCGTCACGTTTATCTCCGGCAGCAGGATGTCCGGCAGATTGAAAGTGTTGTACACCCATGCGGTCTCCCGGCTGACCGCACCGACATTCGTAAGCAGATCGTATATGTTGCCCGCGATGGCGGCGTTCTTCACCCGACCGCAGATTTCGCCCTTCTCGATCTTGAACGCCAGACCCAGTGGATTGGAAAACGCCCCTGATATGACGTTGCCCTGACCCATGCCGATCACGTACTCTACCAGCAAGCCTTCGTCGATTCCTGAAATCATTTCTTCAAGCGATACTGCGCCGGGCTGAATGAGAAGGTTGGTCGGGGCCGGGTTGGGCGGAGCAAACAACCAGCGTGAGCCATTGCCGGTTGATTGCACTCCCGATAGGGCGGCGGTCTTCAAGTCATAGTAAAACCCGGTGAGCACGCCTTTCTCGATGAGAACATTGCGTCGATGCGCCACTCCCTCATCATCGAATGGGGCACTGCCGAACTTCCCGGCCAGCGTTGCATCGTCCACCAGGCTGATCTTCTCGTCAAAAAGCTTTTGTCCCGCCTTGCCCTTCATCGGTGAGATGCCAGTGAATGCATTCTTGCCGTTCAAGCCTTCCATCAATGGAATGGCCAGCACCAGCGACCCTGCGGGAGAGAAAATCACCGGCATCCTCCCTGAACGAACGGTGGCCAGCCGCTTGGCTTTCTGCAGGTTATCGGCCAGGCGGCGGGCAAAGGCCATGTAGTCCTCCTCCCAGACCGTTGTGCCGTTCATGTCGCAGATGATGAGAATATCGTCGCCGTGAATAGCCGAGATTTCGGCAATAATAAACAGGGGAGACCGTTCAAACGAGATCCCGGCCCCGGCCTGGTTCTCCAGGGCAAACCGGGAGACGCCGCGGACCAACGATATATTGATCCGCGCTTCCGCCGATGCCGGCAGCAGGAGATCCAGTATTTCCTGTCCGATCTGGACCAGACGGGGAATGGGCAGCTCGGCG
>Ga0187886_1004461_pt1 | contig 10048 bp, 8 predicted proteins | sample June2016WEW_20_1_FD_133001 | JGI IMG/M metagenome (GOLD analysis project Ga0187886, IMG submission 133001) | Peatland microbial communities from SPRUCE experiment site at the Marcell Experimental Forest, Minnesota, USA - June2016WEW_20_150 | ecosystem: Environmental > Terrestrial > Soil >... | reverse complement strand
CGCGGCTGGTGTTCATCCGCACCGCCATCGCCGACTTCGATATTTTACGGCGCTTCATTTCCTGCGCAATCTGATGGGCAATGACACGCTTCACAGCGACGGCTTGTACCTCTTGCAAGATGCCCTGTTCATGTAAAAACTTGTCAAAATTATCTCCGAGGTGTTTCTTCTTCATGGTGGCAGCCACTCCTTTCCTTATCGTAGTTTTGCCAGTCGTTGGCGCGCAACACCCATATCCTCAACAGGTATTTTAGTGGACTTCTTAATAAAACCATGCAGGAGGACCATAAGGTCATCCTCTACAGTAAACAGGGTTCGCGCTATGCCATGACAGATGTGAGATCGCACTTCCCATATACCCGGCTCAATCTTTTCGATCAATGGCATTCCCAGCGGCCAACCAAATTGCGCCGTTTTGATATCCTCGCCTATCAATTTACGATCTTCAGGCGACAGATCGAGAAGCCAATCCCTTACCGGCTGGTTGCCCGTCTCGGAACGGTAAAAACGCACTTCCAAGATGGAAGAATTGCCTGTTATAATATGAGTGTATCAGAATTGGTACTATCTTGTCAATATCCAGAAGAAGAACAAGCGGGTGATCTGAAGAAATATTATTGAACTAAAGCTCGCAGGGTTATGAGTGCTAATCTCAAAACCCTTACCTTAGACCGTTTGGCCTACCGTCTGAGGCTAGCCATTCGATCTTCAGTTAGAAGGAACCATGCGAGAAAGAACTAATCATATTTTACATCATAATCTTCATTTTTTAAAATGTGGCTGAATAGGCCTAGCGATTTCGAATTAACTTTGATCCAATAATTATTGATGAAGAAATTTTTGTCCAACATAAGATTGCCAACAGATCCGATGGGCAAAAAAGTCCAGAACAGGGAGGGATAAACATGCTATTTCCGGAATAGATGGAGATGAAGTTCACAAAGCATGATAATTCACGGGGAGCAAAAACCCATATTTTGAGCTAATAATTGCGCGGATGAGATAATTAGCCAGCACAGCGGTTGACCAAAGAATACTGTGCCTATTTTAATGAGGAACGTCCGCATCAAGGCATTCAACAACGCATCCCAAACCGCTCTGACAGCCTACCCATTTATGGATCCGGGGAAATCAGATCCGTTGCATTCCTTGGAGGACTCCATCACAACTATTCCCGGGTTTCGAGGCCCGTGCAGGCCTATTTCTCGAGCGGATGAGCAAAGTAGCCAGCACAGGGAAGGGGAATAATCGATCATGCTATACTCCTTGGGAAGGAACCTGGTGGGCGCGGATTTCGGGTGAAGGAAACACCTACCGATACGGGTGCGACTTATTCGTTCGTCCCAGATCAGATCTGCGACGGGCGGGCCAGATAACCCGGCGGGAATCTAGGTCCCATGGGCAACATCGGCTCCCTGAACGCTCCACACCCGCGGTGCGTGCCCATCCCTGATCAGCACGAGCATACACCACCGCGCCCACCAAGTCATCGCGCCGCTGTTTTCATTGAGCGGCGCGATGATGATTACATTCTAATAACCCGCGCTAGCGGATTTGGCCTTCGGCTCAGCGTTTTCGTTGGAATGCTCTTCGGTGGCAGAATCAGTATAATGTATCTAGTAGTGCACACCCGGCCAAACCGCTGAAGCGCAAGCCGTTGGGCCGCAAGTTCCGAAGTCATCATTACATAAAAGAAAGGAAAAACACTATGAAAATTGGACTCCAGATTCCAAACTTTACTTGGCCCAATGGCACGGCCGGCATTGCCAGTACTCTAGCAGACATCGCCCGAACTGCTGATGATTCGGGTTTCGCCAGTCTCTGGGTCATGGACCACTTCTTCCAGATTGGAAGCCGAGATCGCGCTGGAGGGCTTGGTCCAGCAGAAGATGAGATGCTGGAAGGTTATAGCACGCTTGCCTATCTGTCCAGCCTCACGAAAAAGGCAAAACTGGGGACACTAGTGACAGGTGTCATATATCGTTACCCGGGGCTTCTGATAAAGACAGTCACAACATTGGATGTGCTCTCGGGCGGGCGTGCTTATCTGGGGATCGGCGCTGCGTGGAACGAGCGAGAAGCCAAGGGGTTAGGTGTGCCGTTTCCTTCATTAGCCGAACGGTTCCAACGACTGGAAGAAGCCCTGCAAATCGCCAAACAAATGTGGTCAGATGAGAATGGCCCTTACCACGGTAAGTACTATCAGTTGGCGGAGACGCTCAATAGCCCGCAACCTCTCTCGCGGCCTCATCCACCCATTCTGATAGGTGGGGGCGGCGAACAGAAGACGCTGCGGCTGGTGGCACAGTATGCCAATGCGTGCAACTTATTTGTGCAGATAGGAACTGATAACGTTCGCGCCAAGCTGGAAATATTGAAGCGGCATTGTGATGCTGTTGGGCGGGATTATGCTGAGATTGAGAAAACCACGCTAGGCACAGTTCATCTTGGGGCAGGGCAACTCGGCACCTCCGACGTAATCAAACAATGTCAAGTGTTGGCGGGGATCGGGATTCAGCATGCGATTTTTAATATGCCAAATGTGCATGAGATCAGACCGCTGGAGACATTTGGGCGGGAGATCATTCCGGCGGTAGCAGCATTGTAGGGAAGGCAGTCGCGTGGGGGTAAGCGGCCCAACAACCGCATGCAGCCGACCCGTGCTGCGCGCTCTTAGTACGGATCAATTGAGGTCGTTTGATCTGGCGGCATAGTAAGGATCAATTGTTGGCGAAGGATGGCATTTTCGGCCAGCAACTCAGCTTTAGATCGGCAAAGGTCAGATAGAAGACCGGCAGTATTGAAAATCGTAGCTGGTTTTATCGAACGTCGTATTCTTTTCCAGATGAAACGGACGAAAATGCTCCAAAATACCGAACGATATTTCTTTATGAGCAATCCAAGATGGTGGGGTAGACTACAGAGATAGCGAGAATGATATCTTGGATGCCTAGAAGGTCAACCTTCGAAAAAGTGCTATAAAACAAGGCGGATGTAACAAATAGCCGGATACTATGCAGGGGTTTGAGAGAACGGGTCGCTGCGTGTAAGCTTCCTGGTATCCAAATAAGGAGGAAGCAATGGACACCACAACGACCCGCGAGAACGAGTATACCGCTAGACAAACCGTGTTGTACCTGGCGTTTGAATTGGGCTGGATCCAATGGTAATTGGCTTCAGCATAGGCTTGGGGCAAAGGCCGCGAGAGCGGACCATTGACGCCAAGGATTTGGGGGCATTGGAGCAATAGATCCGGATGGCCAAGAAGCGGTTTGGGCTCCCAAACCAAGCACCTGTGCGCAGTTGCTATGAGGCTGGGCGGGACGGCTTTTGGCTGCACCGCCACTTGGAACAGGCGGGGGTGATGAACCAGGTTGTGGATTCGGCCAGCATCGAGGTCAACCAGCGAGCGAAGAGAGCGAAGACGGACCGGATGGATGTCACCAAGCTGTTGACGATGCTGATCCGGTACCATGAGGGTGAGACGAAGATATGGCACATCACGCGGGTGCCCACCGTGGCCGACGAAGACAACCGGCACCTTCACCGGGAACTGGAAACGCTCAAACGGGAACGGACGCAGCATATCAACCGAATCAAGACGTGGCTAGCCGGACAAGGATTGCGGCTCGAGGTAACGCCGGATTTCATGGAGGAAGTAGATCGGATCCGGTTATGGGATGGGAAACCGCTTCCGGCAGGATTGAAAAACCGCCTAATCCGGGAGCATGAGCGGATAATCTGGACACAAGGCCAAATCAAGACCTTGGAGACAGAAAGACTAAAGGCGGTTCGGCATTCGGATGGCCCCTCGGTAGAACAGGTACGCAAGCTGCTGCGATTGAAGGGAATCGGGCTGAACAGTGCTTGGCTGTACGTGATGGAATTCTTCAGTTGGCGGGAGTTTCGGAACCTGAGGGAATTGGGGGCCTTGGCAGGCCTAACACCAACGCCCTATCAGAGCGGGGAGAGCTCCCACGAGCAAGGGATCAGCAAAGCCGGCAATCGGCACATTCGCGGCATCGCAATTGAAATTGCTTGGAGTTGACTGCGATTCTAACCGGAAAGCCAGTTGAGCCGCTGGTACCAAGAGCGGTTTGGTGCCGGCAGCAGTCGGCTGCGACGGATTGGGATTGTGGCGCTGGCGCGCAAGCTGCTGATCGCCTTGTGGCGATATCTGGGGGACGGGGTCATTCCCGAAGGGGCGGTGGTCAAAGCGTAGACGATCTGAAGCGGCAGAATTCATCTTGCTGAACCGACTGCGAAGAGAGCTGAAGGGGGCGGCCCGGTACCTGTGCGGGTCACCGAAGAGGGACCGATAGCCAGAAGGGGTCGTCCACTTTAGGCTTCTCCCATTGCCATGCGCGAAAAAAGGTATGTGGTGCCTGGCCCCTAGGGGTCAGCACGGATAGAAGCTAGTCTCAGGTGAATGAAAGCCTGGACGTCGCTAGAAGCCATCAGCGTGTTCGCGGGTTGGAGAGCAAGGCGAATGCCGCGCGATCGAATACCTGCGTCATTGTTCGAGCAAGGAAAGGATAGGAAGCAACCCGAAAACCGGGTTGTGGGAAAAAATATTTTTTGTAATGTCTGGGGCTTGACACGCGACCCCTCATAGAAGCACAGGTGCCACATCCGATGAAAGGTGGTTTTCCCCGCATGATCATCCAGGGCATTCTCAATCCGCATATCAATTCGCTGCTTTCCCGCGTGCGGCATGTGTGGTCAATCATAAAATGGAGAATAGATGGATGAGCAAGATAACAGTTCAGGATAACAAAGATAGCCTTGTTCTGGACGGCGAATTACGGCATATGAAGCTGACGGCGTATTTGCCAGGCTGCATCCGCGTGCGGTATGCTGCCAGCCCGGAATTTCGCAAACGGGAAAGTCTGATGGTGCAGTTCGAACCGCATGATCCTGCTCCGTTTTCTGTAACTGAAACGCCACAAACGATCACGTTTTCCACAGAACAGCTCCAAATTGATATCGATAGGCAAACGTTGGCGTTCACCTATCGCGATGCTGCTGGTAGTATTCTCACCCGTGAGCCAGTGCAGGGCGGCAAGATGCTTGAGCCGGCCGAAGCGCTGGTCAATATTTTCGCCCCTGACGCTGAGATCCGTTCGGAACAAAGCCCGGACGGCGAAAAAATCCGGGTTCAGGGCATCCGGCAAACGATCAAGAAGGAAGCCTATCACGCGAAGATTGCTTTCGAGTGGGCCGAGGGCGAAGCATTGTATGGGTTCGGCTCGCACGAAGAAGGCATGTTCAATCTGCGTGGGCAGCACCAGTATTTGTACCAACAGAATATGAAAGTCGTGATTCCGGTGCTGCTATCCACTCGCGGCTACGGGATGGTCTTTGACCAGTATTCGGCGATGACCTTTCATGATGACGCGTTTGGCTCGTACCTGTGGATGGATTTGGTGGATGAGCTGGATTTCTATGTGATCGTTGGCCCCACGTTCGATCAAATCATCCACACCATCCGCACCCTGACCGGGACCTCGCCGATGCTGCCGAAGTGGGCGTTTGGGTACATCCAGTCGAAAGAACGTTACGCCACCCAGGAAGAACTGGAGGCGGTTGTACGTGAATATCGCCAACGCGGCCTACCACTCGATGGCGTGGTGCTCGACTGGCAGTCGTGGCCCGACAAACAGTGGGGCCAAAAATCACTTGACCCGCAGCGCTTTCCGGACCCTGGGCAGATGATGCAGGAGATCCACGATCTTAATGCCCACCTGATGGTATCGATCTGGCCAAACATGAGCCCGGGCGGTGCCAACTGGCAGGAAATGGCCTCGCGTGGGTTTCTGTTGGGGAACCGTTCGACCTACGATGCGTTCAACCCTAAGGCAAGAGCCCTCTACTGGAAACAAGCCTATGATGGGATCTTCCAGTATGGCACTGACGCATGGTGGTGTGACTGTACCGAGCCTTTCGAGGCCGACTGGCGCGGCCCGATTAAGCCCGAGCCGGAAGAGCGGATGCGGATCAATGTTGGTGAGGCCAAACTTTACCTGGATCCGTTGTTGATTAACGCCTATTCACTGCTGCATACGCAAGGCGTGTTTAATGGGCAGCGTAGCAGTGGCTGCGCGAAACGGGTGCTGAGCCTGACCCGATCAGCTTACCTGGGCCAGCAGCGCTACGCGACGGTGGTCTGGTCGGGGGATGTTTCAGCCAGCTGGTCTACCCTGCGTCGGCAGGTGGCAGATGGAATGAATTTCTGTGTCACCGGCATGCCGTACTGGACGATCGATATCGGCGCTTTCTTTGTCAAAAAACGCCCCGAGTACTGGTTTTGGAATGGCGACTATAAAGGCGGCGTAGAGGACATGGGTTACCGCGAACTGTTTGTGCGCTGGTTCCAGTTTGGCGCATTCCTGCCCATGTTCCGCGTGCATGGTACGGATACCCCGCGCGAGGTCTGGCACTTTGGCCAACCCGGAGAGATGATGTACGACGCGTTAGTCAAAATGCTCAAGCTGCGCTACCGGCTGATGCCCTATCTCTATTCGCTGGCAGGCTGGACTACCCAACACCACTATACGATGCTGCGCATGCTGCCGTTTGATTTTTGCGATGATCCAAATACGCATAGGGTTAACGACCAATTCATGCTGGGCCCAGCGTTGCTGGTGAACCCGGTGACCCGGCCGATGTACTATGGCAAAAACTCGGAAGTGCTGGAAGGAACGACGAAAACTCGCCCGGTATATCTCCCGGCAGGACCCGGCTGGTACGATTTTTGGACCGGGAAGTTCTACGTAGGCGGGCAAACGATTGATGCCGATGCCCCGATCGAGATTCTGCCCTTATTTGTGCGGTCCGGCTCGATCCTGCCCATTGGTCCTGAGCTCCAATACGCGGATCAGCCATCCAGTGAGCCGCTTGAGCTGCGAGTCTATGCGGGTCAGGACGGTGCGTTTGAGCTGTATTTTGACGAAGGCGATCGCTACACTTACGAGCAGGGGGCGTTTGCCTCGGTGAAGATCGATTGGGAGGATGAACTTCAGCGGCTCACCATTCACGACCGCTCTGGATCTTACCCGGGGATGCCGGCTGCATTGGATCTCAAAGTCGTGCGGGTGGCAAAAGACGGAACGCTGGGAGAGCCGCAACTCCTTTCTTTTGAGGGAAAACAGTTGATTATCCGCTGTTCAACAGGACCCGAATGTACGCGCGCTAAATGAAAGTGATGCCTACCTGGCGATGGCTGAACGTGGTTATGGTTGGGAAAAGCTGATGAGCGATATGTTTTGCCAAGAATACTGGGCGGAGGCGGAGCGCCAGCTGGAGACCCACATTGCGCGCTTCTATAACATCTACGGCCCGCATGGCACCTGGTTTGGCGGCCGCGAGAAAGCCCCCGGCAGCTCTATGCCGAGAGGCAATCGAGGCCAAGAATATCGGCAAAAAAGAGGAAGATATGAGCGACATGCTAGCAAAATTCAGGATCGAAAAAGGACCGTTTGAACCAACCTGGGAATCCCTGCGAAAGTTTGAATGCCCGCAATGGTTTCAGGACGCCAAATTCGGGATCTGGTCGCACTGGGGGCCGCAGTCTCTTCCAATGTTTGGTGACTGGTATGCGCGCAATATGTATGTTGAGGGATCGGACCAGTATCGCTACCACCTTCGCCAGTTTGGGCATCCCTCCCGCGTGGGCTGGAAAGATATGGTGCAGATGTGGAAGGTCAATAAGAGAAAGAACAACATAAATAAAAATGATGAATACTAAGTCAAATCCTCTTTCACGGATCTTCGTTTGGGGCTGCGCTGCGATTTCTATGGCCATTTGTGGAAACTCCTTTTTCCCGACTACCACAGCCCAGTATCCGTTATTTTTTTGGAAACCTGGTTGGCGATGACGATTAAGATCAGCCCGACGAATGAGTTGAACAACCCAATGGCTGTCCCGTATGAGTATGTTGCGATTCCAGCCGCGAGACTGACTTTATATACATAGGTGCTGATCACTTCAGAAGTGGTTTGATTGAGCGTGTTCTGGAGTAGAAAAGCCTTTTCAAACCCCACGTTCATCAACTGCCCCATATTGAGGATCAGGAGCGTCATGGTGGTTGGCAGAATCGTCTGCAAATCAACATACCAGATACGCTGCAGGCGGTTTGCCCGGTCCAACAGGATGTTTTCCTTTCTCAGGGAATAATCCCCATTAAATTTATTTACGCCCAAGGCCCCGGAAGTGGGTCATCGGTCACCCTGTCGTGGAGTTTGTCGAATAGTTCGTCGAATTTCGAGAAAGAAGTCATTAGACCTGCAAGCCTGAATGCCGCCACGTTAACCAGCACGCCCACATCTTCTCTTACACCTACTCTGTCTCCTACCATTTCCGCCACTATAACCCGCATGCCTACCAGGACTCGGACCCCAACGAGAACCCTAACCCCTACCAGAACCCGGACACCTACTCGGACTCCGTCACCCGTCACGCCTACAGCAACACCCCAATCATGCTCATGCGTTCTATTGAGGCTTCTGGGGATGTGCGGTCAGAGTGCTTCCGCCCAGTCGGGTGGGAATTCGCTGATCGCTTGGAACCCGGTAAAATCCTTCCAAGATACCTTGTTTGATCTCCAAACCTTTTATGGAGTACGCGACCGATTGCTGAACACAACGCCCCAAGGCCAGAATTTGATCAACCTGTATGACCAATATGGCCTGCAAATCGGTGATCTGCTATTCGCCAATCCTCAAATGAAGGACGACGCGGTTGCTCTGCTGCAGCATTGGCAGACAAAATTGCAGGCGCTCCTGGACGGCCAGGGGAACACTGTTGTGATCACCCAGGACGAAGTCGATGCGATAAATCATTTTCTGGATGAGCTGCAAAGCGTCGCCCGCGACGACCTCCGTACCTCCCTTCAATCCGAACGAGCGGAGTTTAATCTGCCTTCCATGGTGGGCGATTCCATAAGTCAGGCGTGGGAAAAGGTAAAACAACTGCCGGTACCCACCAAAACGCCTACCCCCACGGCAACGACCACGCCGACACCGAATCCCGGCGATACGACACCACCGACACTGAGTGCTTATCTCTTCACTTCCCCCAGGTGGAATCCCAAGGGATTCATCAAAGTCTACCTTGTCGGTGCCGCATTTGATTCACAAAGCGGAATTCAGTCAATTCAAATGACTGTTCAGGATGAATATGGGCAATCGCAGCCCAAAATTCCCACCATCTATCCGAAGTCAAACCGCCCCTTCTTCTGGGAAGAGACGATTCTGCTGCAGAATTACTCCCGGCCGGATGATAAGGACGGCAGGACTTTCACCATCATCGTAATCGTCACAGACAACGCCGGCAACCAGGCTACCAAGAAACTGACCTATGTGGTATGGCGGAAATAACAGAGCCTTTTTAAATGAATTGTTGACTCCAATGCAAAAAACCTGATTTGAACCGCAAAGACGCAAAGAACGCTAAGTTTTCTATGGATTTCTTTGCGCCTTTTGAGGTGATAAATTGCCTTTTTACAGGATAGTCAATAATTATAATGTTGTGCTGGCTACTTATCTAATCCGGGCTATTTTTTGCTCAAAATATTGATCAATCAACTCATATGCATTTATTGAAGAATAAGGGAGAGATTTGAAGAAATGTTAATGAACTGAAGCTTGCAGGGTTATGAGTGCTGATCTCAAAACCCCTACCTTGGACCGTTTGGCCTACCGTCTGAGACTGGCCATTCAATCTTCAATTCGAAGGAGCCATACAAGAAAGAACCAACCATATTTTACATCATAATCTGCACATTTTGAAATGCAGTCAAATGAACCTAACGATATTGAGTTGTCTTTGTTCCACAAAATATTGATGAAGAAGGTTATTTTCCAACATAAGATCGCCACTGATTCGATGGGCAAAAGAAGTCCAGAACAGGCAGGGATAAACATGCTATTTCCGGAATAGATGGGGATAAAGATCACAAAACATGATAATTCACGGGGAGCAAAAATCCATATTTTTGGTTAATAAGTAGCCAACACAACGATTGACCGCTTCTATGAGCGCCAGCAT
>Ga0187886_1004459_pt1 | contig 10049 bp, 8 predicted proteins | sample June2016WEW_20_1_FD_133001 | JGI IMG/M metagenome (GOLD analysis project Ga0187886, IMG submission 133001) | Peatland microbial communities from SPRUCE experiment site at the Marcell Experimental Forest, Minnesota, USA - June2016WEW_20_150 | ecosystem: Environmental > Terrestrial > Soil >... | reverse complement strand
ATGTGGGGAACGAGCGGTTCCGCCGGCTCAGCCGCCCGTGGCTTCCCAAGTGATCGTGACGGTGAACAAAGGCGGTCCGGTTGTCATCAAGACGCCGGCCGCCGAGTTCGAAGTCCTCGGTTCTGGCTACGTGAAGGCGGTTCTCGTTCAGATTGGGAGACGGCTGACCTTGGATGAGCCGGAGGTGGCGGGCAAGGTTCTGTCTGGTGATTACATTGCGACCGCGGGCGAAGCGCCGAGTGGATTCGCGCTCGATTTTGAAAACGTGAGAGTTTCGGATGTTCACGGCAAGCTAGGGGCGCGAGGAAAGAGGATCGAGATAACGGGAAAGGACACGCGAGACGGAGGCCTCGGATTGGAGGAAACACTTGCTATCGAAGTCTATGACGATTTCCCGAGCCTCGCCCTGACTACTGTGACCTGCAAGAACGTTGGGGCCGACGACAAAAGGCTTGAGCGTGTTCTCTTCCAACAGCACCGGTTTGACGCCTCTCTGGCCGATTCTCAGGCGCCACCTTACCGGCTCTGGTCGTTCCAGGGCTCGAGCTACGAGTGGGGCAAAGATGAGGTTGTCGAAGTTTCCCGGGGCTTCTCCAGGCCGAACGTTATGGGCTCAATCTCGCACAGCGGCGGGGGCGGCGGGATTCCCGTTGTGGCGCTCTGGACAAGGTCGGTCGGGGTTGCCATCGGGCATTTGGAGACTCTGCCGGTCGTGCTCTCGATTCCGGTAAGAGCGGAGACGGATGGGCGGATTAACGCCGGATTGAGTATCGACGGGGCGGCGACCTTGAAGCCCGGTGAGGCTTACACGACACCGCGCAGCTTTGTGGCGGTTTATGCCGGCGACTACTATGAGGCGCTGAGCATGTATTCCAGGGCCATGCAACGCCTGGGCTGGGTGATCCCCAGACCGACGCAGGGAGACTTCAGCGCCAACTGGTGCGGGTGGGGCTATCGGTCGGATGTGACCCCTGCGCAAATGCTGGGGACCATCCCGAAGCTCAAAGAACTCCATTTTCAGTGGGCCACGCTCGACTATCGTTGGTTCAACAACTTTGGCGACTGGGAGCCCCGGCGGGAGACTTTCCCTGACGATTCTGTAAAGAAGGTTCTGGACGAGTTTCATAGGCAGGGAATTAAGGTGCAACTCTGGTGGTTGCCTTTAGCGGTTAGCGACGGGCAACTGTGGGAGCCCATCGGCCCCGAGGAGAGGACTCCAGCCGCCCGCGAGCAGCAAAGGCAGCCCGCTGAAGTCCTGAAGGAACATCCGGATTGGCTCATCCTCGACAAGAGTGGTAAGCGCGCTCGGCTGTTTCTGAACCGCGCGGCGCTCTGTCCTGCTTTGCCTGAGGTTCAGGAGTATCACCGGAAGCTCACGGAGAAGTTTATTCGCGACTGGGGTTTCGATGGCCACAAGCTCGACATGTCGTTCACAGTGCCCGCCTGCTATAACCCCAAGCACCAGCACAAATCCCCGAACGAATCGATTTACGCTATGGGTGATGTCTTCAAGGTGATTTTCGAGACAACGCGGCGGTTGAAACCTGATAGCGTCACCCAAGTTTGTCCTTGCGGCACAGTCCCAAACATTGCTTGGCTGCCTTATATGGATCAGGCTGTTACCGCCGATCCTGTTGGCGCGGCGCAGGTGCGGCGGCGGATCAAGATGTATAAGGCGCTGATGGGACCGGACGCGGCCGTCTACGGAGATCACGTCGAACTCACCGCAATGAGGCGGGAGGGGAGAGAGCATCTGGAGATCGGCAGTGATTTTGCGTCAACCGTCGGCTTGGGTGGAGTGCTCGGCACCAAATTCACTTGGCCCGACTATGGACCCAGCTTCAAGAATGTCTTTCTGACCGCCGAGAAGGAAGCGCACTGGAAGAAGTGGGTCGACATCTACAACTCCAAGATGCTTTCGCGCGGGACGTTCTTGAACCTCTACACCCTGGGGTATGACGTTCCGGAGGGCTACGCCGTCGCGAAGGACGGAAAGATGCATTACGCGTTCTTTGCCCCCGAGCCTGCAAAGCCATGGAAGGGCACCATCGAGTTGCGCGGCCTCCAGCCGGGTAAGTACCGGGTGGTTGATTATGAGAACGGGAAGGACTTAGGCACGGTCGATGGTGCGAACCCTGGGCTCGCGACGGAGTTCACTCACCACCTGCTGCTAGAAGCAACGCGGCAATAGAACGGACTCTGAACTCATGCGGCGGATTTATTCGCCGAGTATCTGGATGAGGTACGTCCTCTCGAGCGGCCCGTCGTATTCCATGAAGTAGATGGTCTGACGGGAGCCCCGCACAATCTTGCCGTTTTCGATGGGGAGCGTGCAACTGACCCCACCAATGATGCTCTTCAAATGCGCATCGGCGTTGAAGCCGAGACGGCCGTCGTAGTCGAGGTAGCGGCGGTGGTGATAGTTCTCGTCCTCGGGGAAAAGGCGCGAGAGATGGGTGAGGATGTCTTCCTCCAGGCAGGGGATCCCCTCGGTCACCAGCAGGCCGGAAGAAGTGTGCGTGGTCAGAACATTGACCAGCCCATTCTTCACGCCGCTCTTTTGGACGACCTCGTCCACCTGCGCGGTGATATCGATGGCTTCTTCGGTCTTCCGAGTTTGGAGTTTGATGCGCTCAAGCTTGATAATCATAGTCAGTTGCCAGTCGTCATTTGTCAGTTGCCAGCCCCAGCAGCCGTTCGGCATTCTCACGCAGAATGTTGTTCAGACAGCCTTCCGTCAAAGGAAGGCTCTTCAGCGCGTGGACCATGTTCTTGATTTCCACCCGGGGGTAATTCGAGCCGAAAACGATCTTGTTGCGCAGGCTGCGCTCGATAACCGTCGTGGGAATCTGCTTGCTGAAGACAAACTGGAAGAACTCCTTCGGGCTGTCGTAATAGAGGCACGAAGTGTCCAGATATACGTTCGGGTATTTGAGCGCCAGCGCCGTCGCTTCCCAAACCCAGGGCCAGCCAAAGTGGGCCAGTACAAAATCCAGCTTGGGGAATTCGCGGATGGGCTCCTCCAGATGCAGCGGGTGGCCGCGCTCGAGCGGTGTTTCCGGCGCCCAGCTCATGCCCGTATGAACGAGGAGCGGAATCCCCAGTGAGGCCACCGCCTCATAGACCGGAAAAACCTTGCGATTGTTGGGCCGGAAGTCCTGCAAAACCGGATCGAGCTTGAGTCCCTTGAGCCCCAGGTTCTTCACCGCGTTTTCCAATTCGCGCGCCGCGCCCTTCTTCAGGGGATCAACACTCGCAAAACCGACAAAGCGTTTGCTGCGACGGCAGAGCTCTGCGACCTGTTCGTTGGAACTCACCGCGTCCTTCCGCGCGCGCCGGCAATCGATGGGCAGCAGAACAGCCCTCTCAATTCCTGCCACGTCCATTTGCAGGAAGAACGTCTCGAGCGGCTGGAAATTGTTGCCGATGTTATACACCTGCCGTGCCACGCGCTCGTAGTTCGGATACTTCCCAACGAACTCGCGAATGAGGACGGGATGAGTGTGAAAGTCAATCATGGCTTCGCCTTGAGGGAAGATTGCGCCCCGGCGCCTGTCTGTGGCCAATTCCGGCCCAGGAACTCCTCCAATTGCTTGCGGTCGCGGAAAGCTTCCGTGCCCCCGGGACGGGTAGTGGAGAAGGCGCCCGCCAGGTTGCCGAAGGCCAGACACGTTGGGACATCGGCGCCGCGAACGTACTGGTGAAGGAAACCGGCATCAAAGCTGTCGCCTGCGCCCACAGGGTCTACCGCCTCCACGCTCAGCGCCGGACAAGTGAATCGCTCTTGGCCGCGTTGTGCCAGGGCGCCCTCGGGCCCCAGCTTCACAGCCACCACGGGGACGGCCTGGGCAAGTTGCTCCACGGCGGCTTCCAGGTCGTCCACGCCTGCGATTCTCTTCGCCTCGCGCTCGTTCGGGAGGAAGACGTCCACGGTGCCCAAGACTTCGCGGAGATCACCGTCCCAGCGGTCGTCAGGATCGTCGTTGGTGTCGAGAGAAACGGTCAAGCCCGCGCTCTTCAACCGCCGGAACAGCTCAAGTATCCGGGGCCGCAAGGCCCGATGCAGGAAAAACGAGGAAAGGTGGAAGTGCCGCGCCGAGGCCAGGTAATCAAGGTCGAGATCCTCGAAGCACATCTCAAACATCGTACCGGGATAGGTAAGGATATTGCGGAAACTCGGGCGAGGCAGGATGACTGTTAACCCGGTGGAGGTGCGACCCTTGATTTTTCGTACCCGCGAAACATCCACTCCGCCCGCGACTAGCCGTTCCAGGCTGATCTGGCCCAGGGGGTCGTCGCCAATGCGCGAGATGAACCCGACCCGGCTACCCAGGGCAGCAAGGTTGTGAGCGAAGATTGCCGAGGAGCTTCCCAGCGTGAGGCTCAGCCCGTCGGCCAGCAGTTCGCGCTCCGGCGCGAGTTCCGTGGGCAGACCGTAGAGGATAAGGTCGAGATTGAGCTCTCCCACTACGGTCACGTCGAAGTCAGGCACGTCGGGCGCTCCCTTGCTAGCCTTTGTCGTTGAGAATGACCACGCGACTGAGATTGCGCGGCCGGTCGGGATCGAAGCCCTTCTTAAGGCCAGTGAAATAACCCAGCAACTGACCCGGCAGGGCGTACGCGGCCAGGCGGGCGTACTCCGGCACGTCGAGGTCGAGTTCCACCAGGAAGTCCGCGGCGCGACGCACGGCACCGTTGGCGACGTTCGTCACCACCAGAGTGGTGCCACCCAAGTTTTTTACCTCCTGCAAGACCTCGCTCTCGGCCTCGAAGCCGGTTTCGGAAAGCAGGAAGGTTATGAGCGTTTCGGCGCTGACAATGGCTTTGGGCCCGTGCCGGAACTCCAGCGTGTGAAAGGCCTGCGCATAAGAGCACGACATCTCCTTCACCTTGAGCATGGCTTCGTTCGCCACGCCGAACAGCGGCCCCTGCGCGAGGAAGACATAGTCCGCAAAGTCGTGCGCTTGGACGTACTCCTGAATCCGCGAAGGCAGCGGGTTGAGCACCTTCTGGCCCTTGTCCGGCAGCTTCCGCAGCGCTTCCGCAAAGCCAGCCTGCTGGCCATAGACTGCCCCCAGGGCTTGCAGGCCCAGGAGCATCGAGGTGAAGGAGCGCGTCATCACCGTGCTCTGTTCGTCGGCGGGAAGCAGATAGAGCGTGGCCGTGGAGATCTCTTCCAGCGGCTGGTGAGTGGCACAGCTGATTGCCAGGGTGCGGATGTTCTCCTTAAGCTCCAGGTACTCCGCTACCTTCAGGATCTCCGAGGTGTGGCCGGAGCGAGAAATCAACACCGGCTGGCACGGCTCTGGGCCCGAGAGGAGCAGGCTGGGGAAGAGCAAGAGGTCGGAAGCCGGTGCGGCCCGGGCACGCAAACCTGTGAGCTTGGTCCAACTAGCCGCAGCCGCCAGAGCGATATAGTAACTGGTGCCGCAGCCCACGAAGAGCCAGTCGGAGCGGGCGGGAAATCGCCTGTAGACCTGCCCCAACCGGTCCTTTTCGTCTAAAGCCTGCAAGCACTCCTTCCAGCATGCGGGCTGGGAGAGGATTTCGGCATGTGTGTGTGCGCCGGGGGTGGATGGGACCGTAGTCATAGCGATTCCTCTGCAAATAATCCCAACAAAACGCAACTATTCCTCTTCGCCACCGCCGCGGGGCCAGAAGGAAGGCACAGGCTTTCCGGCGGAGGATTAAACCAGAGTCACTTCAATTCCCGCTTCCTCGAGGGCACGCAGGTCCGCCTTGGGAATCCGGCTGTCCGTGATCGCCTGATGCACCGCGGAGGTGGGCGCAATCGAAGAAAGGCTGCGGCGCCCGAATTTGCTCGAATCGCAAACCACCACTGTCCGCCGGGCAACCTCAATCATCACCCGATTGACCTTGGCCTCGAGGAGGTTCGGGGTCGTCAGGCCGAAACGGACGTCAAACCCGTCCACCCCCACGAACAGGATATCGGCGCTGAGCCGTCGCAGGGTTTCCTCCGCGAGCGGGCCCACCAGCGAAAAGGAATTCTCCCGCAGGATTCCGCCGGTCAGGATGACCTGAACGGCCGTGCCCGCGAGCTCCGCTGCGATGTTGACGGCATTCGTGATGACCGTCAGGTTGCGGTAGTCTCGCAGGGCACGCGCGATCATTGTCGTCGTAGTTCCGGAGTCCAACACCACCGACTGGCCTTCTTTGATCAACCGCGCGGCCGCCTCCCCAATTCGCATCTTCTCCTTTCGGTGGAGCTTCTCTTTCTCGCGTAAGCTCGGATCCAAAAGCGCTCCAGTGCGGACGGGCAGAGCGCCCCCATGTGTCCGGTACACTGCGCCCCGGCTGTGCAAGACCTCCAAGTCCTTCCGGATAGTCACCTGGGAAGTCCCGAAGCGTTGGGCGAGGTCCTTCACCAGAACCCGGCCGTCGCGATTGATGAGATCGAGGACGGCGCGTCGTCGTTCTTCGTTCAGCATGGTTTTTGCCGAAACATAATTAGATGCTTCGGCTGCTTCTCTCCAAGCCAACCGGGCTTGCTTTCCCTTTCCATTTACTACTGTTTCTTTCGAAAGTCAAAAAGAAATTTCAAGAGGACGGCTCAAGAGTCTGCCGCAGTGTCTTCCCAAGCGGGGAATTAGAAGTGGAAAAGCGCGGAACGTACTCCCTCTGGCTTGGCCCTGAGGTCAAAGCCTTGTTTCGGGTTGGACATGGCTCGACCAACCGAAACCAGGCAAGGGACCTCAGCCCCCCCTTCTCGCGTCAGAACGGGGCGTTTTTCCCTCGAGCCTGCCAGGGCATCTTGCTTGCCGTCTGCGGGTGGTGAGAATAAACTGGTGAGGGTTGTTGGGGACTGAGGCCCAGACCGAGGAGTCTCGCGATGATTCCAGAAAGGGAAACGGTTGGTCTGATGACCCGAGGGTTCTGCTACCCTCTTTCACTTACTGGCCGCAGCGCCTGGCGACGACTGACGCGTGCCTGGGTAGTACTGGTCCTACCCTTAATCCTCGTCTCATCCGGCATCCTCCGAGCGCAACAGGGTAGCGAGGAAATGCCGGACGTCTCTGGCAATTACAGCTTCTTGACCGCCGATGACAACCTGGGATTACTGGAAGAAGAAGGGAAACTGAAGGGTGATGTTGACGTGCTACAGGGGGAGGACGAATCGGATGCCATCTTGAGTTATTCCATCAGTTCGGGTTGGCGCAAGAAGAATCAGGTGGAGTTCAAGACCAAGAAGATCCACCAGAAGTACTATCGTTTCTCCGGGGTTGTTCAGCGCGGCTCAGGGCATGAGGAAGGCGACCCGGACTTTCTCCGCCTGGTTGGCGACCTGGAGATCATCACGGTCAACTCCGAAAGCGGGGAGGAAATTGCACAACGAATGCATGTTGTCTTCAAGTCCAAGGGCCCACAAAAGGGGGAGGAAGACTGAATTCTTCGCGGGCCGAACCGGCAGCAGGGGAGCCGGGAGTCAGAAGTGAAACGTCAAGAGGAAAAACACCGAATCGGGAGAACGTGATGGCTGAAAAGGGAATTGATATGCTGCGGCGTCTGCTGGGCGACGACCGCGCCATCGAAATTCGGACCGCTTGGGCCAAACTCTCGCCGGACTTCGCGCATTTCGTCACCAGCTTTCTGGCGGGTGAAATCTGGTCGCGGCCCGAACTGGACCTCAAGACTCGGAGCTTAGTGACGATTGCGGGGTTGGCCGCACTCGGTCGGCCCAACGGCCTGCGCTTGAACATCGAGATGGCCCTGAACAACGGAGCCTCGAAGGAGGAGATCCTCGAGACTCTCCTGCAAATGGCTCCTTATGCCGGGTTTCCGGCCTGCTGGGAAGGCCTCGGCATCGCCGCCGAGGTCTTCAAGGAAAGGAAGGCAGCCGAGAAGGCTGCCTGACCGTGCGGGCTTTCCTCGGGCATGTGCCCCACAGCACCACGGCAAGCTGCCGCCACAGGGGAGAGGATTGTCGCTCCGGGCTCCGCGTCCTTATTCCCCAGAGAGCCGCACGTTGAGTGTGTTTTCCCCCCGTGCCGATTTCTTGCGTAACCTTTCCAGTCGCCGCACGAAACGCTCGAAACGCGAACGGGGCGCTGAACTCTTGCGCAAGCGTTCGAGGGCGATCGAAGTGAACTCGAGTGCGGTCGCAGCATCGCCCCGCCGATGCTCATGATGAATGGCCAGTTCCTCCAGCGCCTTGATGGCGAAGGGCGCTTCGCGGCGTGCGAGCTCATTCCAGAGTACAACGGCCAGGTCATGCTGCCGCTGCCGCTTGTGCTGGGCCGCCAACTGCCAGAGCGCCTGGGCTTCGACACATTCCGGGAGGCCTTTGGCCAACGCCTGCTGGCAGGTCGCCACCGACCGTTCCGTGGCTCGGGCCCGCTCGAGCATCCGGCTCAGGCTGAACAGGTCCAAGCTCGAAGTCACCGTCCGGTGGTCGGTGTCCCCGAGTATTCGGGCCAGTTCCACAACCAACGCGGCGAGCGTCAGGACATCGAGCGCGTTGTGGTAGAACACCGGCTGAAGTCCCTGCGCATTCCCGGTGCGCAGATAGTCGAAGTAGATTTCTGGAATCTCCGACCCCGCGACGTCGCCCTCGCGAGCAATTCCTAGGATCGCGCCCTCTAGATCTGTCAGCTTGCAGCTTTCCAGCCGCAGTCGCCACAAGCGGCGGGCGGGATGCAGCGCGTCCAGATGCATCATGCGACTGAAGGGAGACTTCATCCGTGCCAGGGCGTAACGGGTTTCGAGCAGAGGAATGTCAAACGTTTTGCCATTGAACGTCACTACTCCCTGGAAACTCTGCAGGGCCTCGGCCAGCGCTGCCAGCGCGGCCTTTTCCTCGGGATAGTCGCGGAGGAAAAACTGCCGGACCACAAACTGCGAGCCCTCGACCGCACCGATTCCAATGAGGAACGCGCAGGTGCCCGTGCCGCCTGCCAGGCCCGTGGTTTCCGTGTCGAGGTACACCAGTTGCGCCGGCTCGGGCAGGACGGTGCTCTCCAGAAGCAGGTTCAGCGGGGTGAGGTCGGCCGTTGCCAGATCGCCAATCCGGTACTTTCCGTAAGGCCGGCCAAAGGGCAGCGCTTGCCGCGCTAGAAAGAACTCGCCCCAGGCGTTCTTCTCGACTTGCCCGTCAACGTACTCCTCAATGCCTTTCGGCGCGCGCTGGGCAGGCAGCTTCTTGCGAGCTGGCTCCAGCCGCCGCAGGTATTCAAGCTGGCGCTCCAGCTCCTGGTCGCGTGTCGTCCGCTCGGCCGCTTTCTTCAATTGGCAGAGTTTTTCTTCAAGGTTCATTATCAGTCGCCAACAACCCACTAGTTAGCCGCCGGGGGCAACGGGCTACGAACAAAGGGGCACGGATAGCTTCTTCAAGAGTGCGAGTGCAACTTCCTTCCCTTTTTCCCCGATCTCCCCCGCCGGGCCCACGCAGGATGGGCAGCCTACGGGGCAGGGGCAGTTCGCTATCAGTTTATAGGTAATTTCGAGCAGCGTCTCGCTCAGGCGAAAGAGCGGCTCGCTGAATCCGATGCCCCCGGGGTACTTGTCATAAAGATAGATGTTGGGTTCAAAGAGGTTCGCTAACCGTACACGCTGCCCGGCAGGGGCGGGTCGCGGGCCCGTCCCTACGTCGGCTTCCTGCGAGGCGTTCTCTCCTACCGCCACGCCCAGATCCCGCGCGTCGCACATCACCAGCAGCGTGGCGATGGCCTGGAGAGCGTTGCCCAGTCCCATGACGCCGTCGAGCCGGGCGCCGCGGTCGTAGGGTAGTTCCTCGAGCATCTCTCGTGGCAGAGTGAGCCAGTACGCTGTGGTGTGCATTTCCTGCTCGGGGAGTGATAGTTCGCCCGAGCCCACGTTCTCCATGGTGTGAAACTTGATCTTCTTGAAGCCGACCACCTGCGTGTTGACTTGCACCTCGCCGTGATTCTTGCGCGCAGGGCCGGCGGGCACCGTGGCGAAAGCCTCAAGGATCTTTATTTTCGTGTAATCGATAGCGTCCGTGAAATAGTCGCTATCGCACCGGCGGACATAGGCCTTGCGGTTCTCATAGTCCAGGCGCTCCACTTGGTACT
>Ga0187886_1004456_pt1 | contig 10050 bp, 3 predicted proteins | sample June2016WEW_20_1_FD_133001 | JGI IMG/M metagenome (GOLD analysis project Ga0187886, IMG submission 133001) | Peatland microbial communities from SPRUCE experiment site at the Marcell Experimental Forest, Minnesota, USA - June2016WEW_20_150 | ecosystem: Environmental > Terrestrial > Soil >... | reverse complement strand
GGCAGCACTGGTTTTTGTTACCCAGGAAGCCCCAACACCATCTACCGATGTCATCACCCTGTCGTTGGCTCCTGTATTGGTAATTGACACCGCTACAAATGTGTAGGTACCGCTGTAGAGTCCGTAGGTAACACTGTCCCAGCTATTAAGAACAGATTCTGCTTTCGATACCCAGGTAACACCACCATCCACCGATGTCATTACCCTGGTCCCGGTGGTTCCCGCACTGGCAACGGCTACAAAGGTATTATTTCCAAAGGTGACACTGCTCCAGGTGTCTGCCGTTGCCGGGGTCGGGGTAATCCTACTTACCCAGGTTACTCCGTTATCTGTCGATGTCATCACACGGTTGTTGCTACCTGTGCCGGCTACTGCTACAAATGTAGGAGTAGTACCGTTGTAGTTTCCGTAGGCAACACTGTTCCAGTCGTTGTTGGAAGCACTGGTCCTGATAGTCCAGGTAGTACCGGGTGTTGGGGAAGTCATGACCCTATTATTAAGTCCCGTATTAGCTACCGCCACAAATGTACTATTACCGTATGCAACACTTGTCCAGTTGTTATCTGTAGCGAAGGTTCGAAATGTCCAGGTAACACCATCCGGAGAGGTCATTATGCGGTTTCCTACTCCCGTATTGGCTACTGCTACGAATGTATCAACTCCATTGTAGGCAACACTTGTCCAGTTGTTATCATTTGCACTTGCCCGGGTAGTCCAGGTAGTACCGGTTGGGGAAGTCATCACCCTGTTGCCTGTTGCTGTATTTGCAGCTCCTCCTGAACCTGATGTGAGAGAATATGCACCCCCATTACCTCCAGTATTATTGCCTATTGTATTCCCAGTCGCAGAACCTCCTGCGCCAAGTAACCAAGTCCAGGCTCCACCGGCACCACCGGTATTGGAGGTGGTGCCGACACCGGTCGTGACACCGCCCGTACCTCCTGTAAGTGTTAATAGTCCACCATTAGCAGAAAGGTTAACAGTGGCTGATGTATTAACAGCACCACCTGCACCGGTGGTTAAAGTAATTGGACCGCCGACAGCATTCCCTTTGGAAAGACCTGCAGTAATAGCGACTGTTCCTCCTGCCCGGGCAACCGTTTGATCTCCTCCGGCCGCTCCTGCTGTCAAGGTTAAATTTCCTCCTGCACCGCCCGTTCCTGTTCCCGAACCGGGTGCACCGATGACAGAAGCAGCTCCACCTGCAGCACCGGGGGATGCTGGGGCAGCCCCTCCCTGGAGAGTAACGGCTCCACCACTTCCTCCCAGTGTTGCTCCGATGCCACCCGTTCCACCTAAAAGAGTCAGTGTTCCTCCTGCTCCGCCGTTATTGGTAGTTACACCATTTGTTGCTGCTCCTCCAATGCCGGCTGTCAGAGAAAATGTGCCTCCTGCTCCTCCGGTATTAACACTTGCACCCGTACCGCTTGCGGCTCCGCCGGTTCCCATTGTCCATGTCCAGTTTCCGCTGACACCGCCGTTATTAGCGGTACCTGTTCCTGTTGCCGCACCTCCATTTCCGCCTGTAAGTGTCAGAGCGCCTCCTGCCCCGCTGGTGTTAATTCCGGTACCGGAGTTGGCAGCTCCACCTGCACCGGTTGTCAGGGTTGTGGCTCCACCATTACCGCCGGTATTTGTACCAGAAGTGACACCTGTGGCTGTTCCTCCATTACCGTTAGTCCAGGCAAAAGCACTACCTGTGCCACCGTTGTTGGTTCCGGTTCCGGCAACAGTAGCAGCTCCTCCAACGCCACCTGTAAAGGTAAGGGTGCCGCCATTGCCTCCACTTGAAGATGTAGCAGCAGCATTAGCTACGCCTCCGGCTCCAGCTGTCAGTGTTAAACCTCCTCCAAGGCCTCCAATTCCGGTGGTGACAATAGTGGTTGTTCCTCCTGTTGCACCGGTTAAATTTACATTGATACCGGCTGAAACGCCTGGGGTAGTTCCAGTGTCAGCCGGTTGAGATCCTACTAGATGTAGTTGGGCAGTTGGTGCCGTTGTCCCGATGCCGAGTCTTTTGTTGGAATTATCCCAAAACAAACCGTTGTCCTGGGCTAGAGCTCCTCCTGAACCTCCAAAAACCACCGGGCCTTGAGTAAAACCGGAAGGAGTAATAGCACCAACAAAGCTGGTGGCATAGACATTGGCCCATCTTCTTCCTGATGAACCGAGGTCGTAGGAATTATCGACAGAAGGCCCAATTGATCCGGCAGTTTCCAATTTGAAAGTGGAGGGGCTTGTTGTCCCGATACCGACGTTGCCAGATCCCGTCATGATAGCTAGATTGTTGTTGTTGCTATTGGTAGTAATCTGGTTATAGTTGGCTGCAGCACCGGTAAAGGCGATATCTGCTCCATTTCCGGAAAGAGTAAGCCCGGTAGTGCCGGTTGAGGATATGTTTCCTGAAGTATCTACTTGGAACTGGGAAGAAGCTCCAACCGAAAGTAGGGAAGTGGGATTGGTGGTACCAATACCGACGTTGCCGTCATTTTTCAAAAATAACTGACCACTTGAGTTACCAAGAGTAATACTTTTATATCCCGGGGTAGTGCGATCATAGGCATAGATATAACCTAGTGAAGTACCACTGTTATAATGAAATTCAAGTCCTGCACCTGAAGTCGGAGTGGTGTCCGCAATAGTACGAATAGCCCCATTTACATCCAAAGTAACTACAGGACTCGTCGTCCCAATGCCGACGTTGCCACTAATGATCATGCCATTGCTCGGTGCAGCCGTAAGGTAATATGAACCGGCAGAAATGCCACCATTAACACTTAAGGTCGATCCGGGGGAGGTTGTCCCGATTCCGACACTGCCGGTTTGGTTTATTCTCATTTTTTCGGTTGCAACTCCCGCCGCGGAAGTACCAAATGCAAGTGAATATCGATCAATGCCAGAACCTTGAATAGCCTGAATATAAGACGAATAGTTTTGGTAAGTCACATTATTGTTGCCAAGGCGTAAAGTAACAGTATTTCCCGCTACATTGTCTCCACGAGTGATCCACGTTACTGGATCGCTTGATGCTGAATGAATATTTAGAAGACCCACTGGGCTTGTTATCCCAATTCCCACATTGCCTCCCGGCATCAGAGCAAGATTGGAGGAGCCTCCAGTCGTGATTTGGTTAACCGTACCTCCGGTATCAGTAAATGCCAGGTCTGCCCCTACCCCTGAAAGTGTAACTCCTGTTGTTCCGGTTGAGGATATGTTTCCTGAAGTATCCACCTGGAACTGGGATGAAGCTCCAACTGAAAGTAGGGAAGTAGGAGCTGTTGTCCCTATTCCCACCTTACCGGTTCCTCCCGGCATGAGAGCCAGATTCTGGTTAGCAATAGTGGTAATCTGGGCTACCCCAGCTCCAGAGAAGTAGATGTTTGCCCCTGCTCCTAATAATGTAAGAGCATTTCCAGTAGCATTTGCAGAGAGAGTTGTAAAAGCACCGGAATTTGGTGTGCCTGAACCGATTGTTCCTGGAGCTGTCCAAGTATTCCCCAGAAGCTGGGTGGCATTAATGACCCCTGTTCCTGAATAGGTGAATGAAGCTCCTGTACCCACCGTCATGGCTGCCTGGGTATTGGTGCCTGAAGTAATATTGTTAAAAGCAATAGAAGTTGAAGAGGGAAGTGTTGTTGTCCAGGTTGGGGGAGAACCTGGACCGGCTGAGATTAAGAACTGTCCAGAACTTCCTGCAGCATTATTTGGCATCAAGGCACCTGAAAATCTAAGATTACCTGAAATATCAAGCTTTTCAGAGGGGCTCGTCGTCCCAATACCGACGTTGCCAGATCCCGTCATGATAGCCAGATTGTTGTTGTTGCCACTGGTAATAATCTGGTTATAGTTGGCTGCAGCACCGGTAAAGGCGATATCTGCTCCATTTCCGGAAAGAGTAAGCCCGGTAGTGCCGGTTGAGGACATGTTTCCTGAAGTGTCCACCTGGAACTGGGATGAAGCACCAACAGACAAAGCTGAAGTGGGACCTGTTGTCCCAATACCGACGTTACCGTTAAAATAATTAGTTCCGGCGGCAGAATAAATTCCGTAATTTGTGGTACCGCTAGCGGCAGTAAAATAACCTCCGTAAACAGTGTTGTTGGCTTTCCCTACACCTTGTCCGTAGACACCGTATACCGAACCGCCGCTTTGGCTGGTAGCCATAGAGGTATCTCCTTTTCCGTAAACACCGTAAGTACTACCAGCATTAGTGGTAGTTCCTACTCCAACTTCAGCCAAGAAGTAGCCTCCAAGCTGGGCATCACTACCATTCACCAGGGCAGTGGCATCTTGAAGAGCATAACCATAAACACCGATTGGTTTAGTTCCACCACTCGAGCCAAGATAACCAAAACCGGTTAGACCCACATAAGTATGAGCTTCTCCCATAGGATCAGCCTTGAGAGTGGAAGCAGCACTACCACTAAAACCAATGATGGAGGAAGTGTATTGAGATCCGCCCGACCCTATTTGGTTACCATAAGCTGTTCCATTCAAAGTGTATTGCTTATTAGTAGCTATAATTGACCCTGAATTTACTTGGAGTTTTTGAATTGGGCTTGTCGTCCCAATCCCCACATTGCCTCCTGGCATGATAGCCAGGTCATTGCTATTGCTGGTAGTAATCTGGTTATAGTTGGCTGCAGCACCGGTAAAGTTGAGATCGGCTCCTGCTCCGGAAAGAGTTATTCCTGTTGTTCCGGTTGATGATATGTTTCCTGAAGTGTCTACTTGGAACTGGGAGGCTTGACCAACTGAAAGGAGGGAAGTGGGATTGGTAGTCCCTATTCCTACATTGCCTGATGAATCAATTCTTGCTCTTTCTGTGGCATTGGTAGAGAAGTTAACTGTATCGCCTCCACTTGACCACATTCCGGTATTTAGGTCAGTCCTAAAGGCAACCGATGGGGCAGTGACTGCTCCAAGTCCGAAAGCTCCGACTCCGTTAACATCGAGGAGTGCCAGAGGGGTAGTAGCCCCAATGCCAACATTGCCGCTTCTATCTATTACAACGTGATTTGTTGTTCCGTCACTTATTAACAAAGATCCTGAATAAAGATTATTTTGTACTCCTATATCCCATTGAGCATTACCCGTAGCGCTATTTATCAATCTTATTCCGGTATATACACCGTTTGCTGTACCAGCTATTCTTAGTCTTGCATTTCCCGTGCCTGTTGATATTTCTAATTTCTCACTTGGACTTGTTAGCCCAATCCCTACACTTCCCAAAGTTATCACATTGTCAGTATTGGTAGTTGGCCAGAGAGTAGTTCCGCTTCTGGTCCAGTATCCCAATGTTCCGGTTCCCGGAGCGGTGGATGTTAGTTGTTTATCAGCATCTGTATATACTGCTGAATTTATGCTTAATCCTCCAATTCTGACATTTCCTGTTCCACCTATTTCCAGAGCAGCTAGGGGATTCGTCGTCCCAATTCCTACGTTGCCGGTTCCCGCAAATGTCACCATATCTGTTGTTGCCCCGCCATTGTAAGTAGAAAATCGCAAATCAACTTGAGAACCTGTTGGATAGTAGGAATCAATGCTTGAATAATTTGTAGACCCGTTACCGAATGATATGCTGCGTCTGTCTCCGGTAGCCCAGGCACCAGGTTTGGTGATCATTAAATTCGTAGCGCTTCCCGCACCGGAAACCGCTATTTCTAAAGGTGCGTGTGGTCCCGTTGTCCCGATGCCGACGAAGCCGCCTGTTTGATACAGTAGCGAATTGCCAAGAGCTGAAGAGGAACTCCATATGGGAAGAAAGTTGATTGTTCCACTCCCGGTGACGCCTCCGCTAGCTGGCTGCCAGGTTCCGACTCCGTTAACATCTGAGGTCAGGACATAATTATTGGTGGGGGTGGTGGTGAGTTTGAAGCCGGTCATCTGGACCGTACCGGCAACTTCGAGTTTTTGAGTAGGAGAAGTTACCCCAATACCCAGATTGCCTGCAATGTAGGTATTTCCGGCAGAATCAATTACGAATTTATTAACAACAATTGACCCGGCTTGAAGTTGCAAAAGATTATACCCCGAGGCGCCGCTGGCAACTGACCCGTAAATTAAAGAACCTGACGTTAGGGTAGCATCGGTTGCACTTAACATTCCCGTTCCACTCCCGGGCGAGGCTCCGCTAAAAATAAACTGAGCTGAACCCGTGCCATTGGGTGATATAGTAATATTACCGTTTGATCCAGTTGGCGTATCTATCGTTAAGACTTGGCCTTCAATTGCAAAGTTCCCCGAGGTTGACTGAATTTTTGGATTGGATACTGCAAGAACCATATATCCTGAGTTATTTATTACTGGAACAGTATTCGCTGTCGCGGAAGAGGAGGCTGGGTAGCCCTGCAGTGTCTCAGAATTTAAAGCATAGGCAACTGTGGCAATCTGAATTCTTGGAGTTGCTTCAGGATCATTCCCTGCTGTTACCCCCAGGTAGACAGCTGCGTTTTGGGAGAAAATATCACTTGTGAGTTCTGTTCCGCAGGTGCTGCCCAGAAGTGTTGAGAAAACGCCGTCGGAATCGGGTAAAATGTTACAGATTCCGGAGCTCCAGACGTAGGTTCCGCCGACGCCTACTGTGTAAAGATTAAAAGTCATGCTGGTTCCTATGGCTACCGGATTTCCAAATTGGTTGGTAAGACGTCCCTGGAAGGAAAGAAAGCGGCTGGGCGTTTTTAGGGAAGTGGGGTAGGCCAATGGGTTTTTAGTAGTGACGAAAAATTGCTGATAGGCACCAAAACCCAAGGCTGCGCAGAAGATAATGAGGATCGCAAGATGGAAATAATTTACTCCTGGAATACTGTGATACCTTTTGTACCACTTTGGTCTGGTGTAGAAAATATGGTAGAAGAGTTTTTGGAGAAGGGGTTTTCCCGCAAAATTTGCGACAATTCTGGATTGGAAGGAGGATAAGTAGGCATGATCTTGTCTCAGGTTCTCCCTGTCTTTTTTAGCTGCGGTTTTTTCCAGGGGTTCCTCTCTCGTAAGATAGTTTTCTAAGGGGTTTTCGCGCGTAAACCCGTGGGCGCAAGCCCAATAGAAAAACTTTCCTAAAGAAGCGATCTTTCTTTTGATTGTGGCCTCGGAAGAATTCCGGGAAATTTCATTCTGATACCCTTTTATCGAATCAGTCGTAATGCCCGAAAGATTTTTCACCGAATCTTCTTGCTCCACCCAGAGCAAGAATTGGTTTATATCGGAAAGATAGTTTTTGATAGTGTTAGCTGAGACTTTTTCCGATACTAAAAATGAGCGAAAATCACTAACAACAGGGTTAAAAGAATCTTTTTCTTCCGCTTTAAAGCGGCTTAAGTTTTCGACTCCTTCCATAAAATTCAGCTCTGAAACGTGCGTGGAAACCAGAAATCTGGCAAGGTGCCTGAGTGTGGAAAGCCTCCGATTTATTGTTTTTTGAGGAACATTATTTTCATTGAGATAGCTTTTATATTCTTTGGCGATATCCGGACTTAAAAAGGGGATAGCCTCAGTCAGAGTTTCGGCATAGGAACCGAAAGATCTGACCTTGAGGGTTATCCAACCTGTAAAGTGGTTTAAATCGGATTTGTAATTTTCGCGGGACTGTCCCGATACTCCAAGCGAAATTAGGTATTCAAAAAAACTTTGCTTAGTAGAATCTTTTTGATTGTTGGGCATTTTTCAAACAAGGCCAGATTATACTGATTACACTTGTTACACCATTATTAAAAGCATTTTGACAGCTTGTCAATAGCCTGTTAGTAATTAATAATTAACATTAACAATTAATAATTTCACGCGGTATATAGTTTAATTAACGCATACATTTCACTCCCAGGATTTTGTTTATTGCGATAAATATCCAGACTTATAACAGCGGAAATAGTATGATTTTTGTTAAAAATTCGTGCCTATTTTCATTTTGCGGTAATTTGCGGAGAATGTTTGATCCTATTCACTACCGCGGTAATTCAGCCTAGTTCTATATATCAGAATATATAAAAATATACCTTGGATAAAAGCCTTCATAGATTCTTGATAATTCGGTATAAATGGCAATTGCTAATGAGGAGTGCTACTTTTTTTATAGTCCTTTTTTTGCCGTGTGATTGGGGTTTTTGAAAAATTGACTCTTTTTGTCCTTCGACTCTACTCAGAATTGCAATTCGCTCAGGACCTTCGGTCTAATTGTTCTTGATTTTTTGAGGAAGTTGTGCGAGATTTAAATATATGACGGAAAGCGGTCGAAGTCAATATGAAGTTGTTACTTCTGGGGAGGTTCATTCCCACAGGAAAGGCTCGGTCGTTGGTATTTTATCTTTAGTATTTCTTATTTTAATCCTGTTGCTCGTTTTATACTTGATTGGTACCAGGACCTCCTTTTTTAATATGGCTTCCAGTGTAACTACAACTACCACGGTAACGCCTGCTACCCCGACCACTTCGGTCGCAATCGAGAACTCTTATATGTTTGCCTCTCCCCTGAAAGCCGCTTCCGGCGGGCAGGAGAAAATAAGAATTACGGTTTTTGTATTGGACGGTAAAGGCGCTGGAGTTTCCGGAAAATCAGTAAGCCTGGGCAACATTCAGGGCCTTAGCGTTTTTCCTGTTCAGCCGTTAACAGACACTTTGGGTAGAGCTATTTTTGATGTCTCAAGCCTTAATCCGGGGAATTTTGAAGTCAGCGCGTTGGTTGGTTCCTTAGTTCTTCCTCAGAAGGTTACAATCACTTTCGGAGGATAAATCTTCTCACACATAGCGGGCATACCCTTTTTTGAGGAACTTTCTATTTGCGTTGGCTGAAAAGATTATCAAAAAGGCAAGTATGATTATTTCAACTGCTATAACAAAGTATATAAAATAAGGTCTTAGAATATCAATTATCGATTTTATAAAGTTGACTAGCCGGTAGATTGGAGGTTCTACTTTGAAGCTTAGGGTGTTGCTTTTAGCGGACGGGGCATCCAAGAAGGTAGAGGAACCAAATATTTTCCATTGGCTTGGGAAACTTGATGGAAGGTTAAACTGGAATTCTCCATTCGTATCCGATGTAGTTTGGTATACAGGGATGTAGTAAGCAAGGGCGTTTGCTACAAGGGTAAAGGAGCTTTGTTTCTCTTCGGCCATGTAAATATTAACCTCGGTATTTGGAGTTGTAAGACCCTTCAAATCAACCTGTGTGCCGATAGGGAAGCTGGCTTTATCAATTGTTATTATTGGGGAAAGTATCACCGGGCCTATATCATAACTTAAGTTTTTGACGGGGAGGGCCGGGAGGCACGTTGGTTGAGTGGAAGTGGTAAGATAGCTTGCAAGAAGGCAGAGTTCCGGGTAGTAGGCCTCACTTGATGGAAGGTATACGTTGTCAAATTCAAAATAGCCATTATCTTGGGAGTATATTTCCTCGGAGACGCCTATGCCGAAAAGCATAACCCTGGTTCTTGCCGGAGCGTATCCAAAAAGGGTCAGTGCAGGTGCCCCGATTGATACAGAAATCTTTGTACTCTTCCAGATGGGGTTTACCACATCTGCCTTGACAGGGGAGGCTGTAAATCGATTCAGTGAGGCCAAGATTAAGGAAAGAATTGACAAGAGTAGGGTAATTTTGGATATTTGTTTCATTACCCTTAATATTACACCATTAAATTACACTTAATTAAAATTGCTTTAGAATGTTGCTGTTGCTGTGTATTTGGCTATGTTCCAATAATAACCTGACGGCTGTGTGCCCGGAACTGTTATTCTGTAACACACATAGATAGCATCACCGGCTACAGGTGCAGTACTGCTCATGATAGTTGCCGGAGTTTCGCTACCCTCAGTTTTGTCCGCAAGCTGTTTTGCATTAAATGTTCTGCCCCCTTGACTGTACCAGAAAGTGGCGGCAGTTGTACCGCTTGAAGTTGCTAAAGTATACCCGAGTCCGGGATAGCTTGCCGCGCTGGTCCAGTCTCCCATGACAGCTTCCGTACAAGGGGTGGTTGCCGAGCAAACTGTATCCCTGATGCAGGTTCCTGCACTAAAAGTATAATTTCCCGAAGAAGGGGTGACTCCGGTACAGGTGTTGCC
>Ga0187886_1004455_pt1 | contig 10053 bp, 4 predicted proteins | sample June2016WEW_20_1_FD_133001 | JGI IMG/M metagenome (GOLD analysis project Ga0187886, IMG submission 133001) | Peatland microbial communities from SPRUCE experiment site at the Marcell Experimental Forest, Minnesota, USA - June2016WEW_20_150 | ecosystem: Environmental > Terrestrial > Soil >... | reverse complement strand
GGCCGCCGACCAGCAGTTGCACCTTGCGCGGCTTCGCACCTTCGGGCAGCCGCACCTCGACCTTCTGCTCGCCCACGGGGACGATCTCGCGGAACGGCCCTTTCATCATCATCGGGTTGGTGAGGTTGACCAGGTGAACGGTGAGGGACTCCTTCTGGCGCCAGACGCTGACGTCGAGCAGGCCCGGTCCGGTGACGGTGGCTGGGGGCGCCTCGTTGACCGCCCATGCGACGGCGTTGCGCAGCAGCCTGCCGTGGTCGGCGGCCATCACCTCCCAGAAGGTGCGGTCGATGTCCCATGGGAAATAGACGATGCGGCTCGATCCGGCTTCCCGCAGATAGACCCCGGGAATATCGGTTTTCGGGGCGCGCGGGTAGACCTCCTCCATGGGCAGGTCGGGATACGAGGGGATGAGCGTGAGCGGCGGGTTGGGGAAGCTTGCGCGCGGGGCCACATCGACACGCCACACGCCATTGATGATGCGCCCGGCATCCTCCAGGCCCGCCAGGAGCGGATGATGCCGGCCGGTGACGGGGTCCTTCTCGAGGTTGAGATAGGAGTTCTGCATCGGCCCTTCCAGGCGGCCTTTGTAGGCGACGCCGAAAACGTCGGCGAGGCCGAAGTCGCCCCGAGGCGCGCCCCATTCGTCGTAGAGCGAGGTCTCGTAAGTGGCGAGCAGGCTGCCACCCCGCGCCACGTACTGGCGGAGCTCGGCGCACTGGGCGGCCGAGAGCGCGGCGATATTGGGCAGGATGAGCAACTTGAAGCGATCCACGTGCGCGGCATCGAGGAGGCGGTCGTGGACCATCTCGAAGGGGATGCGCGCCTCCACCAGCGCGTGGTACATGCCGAGCGTGTGGTCCTCGAGCTTCTGGGAAGCGTGCTCGCCGCCGTAGAAAGTGGCGGTCTGCTGCGAGTACACCATCGCCACGCGCGCCAAGGGGGCTTCATTGCGCAGATAGCGCTCGGCGCGATAGTGCCAGCCGTAGATGTCCTCGACCACCTTCAGCCAGCGGCGGTCATACAGCGTGCCGGAGAACTTGGTGAACCAGGGGCGCAGGCCATGGGCGATGCCGTCGGCCACCCAGACGCGGATCTCCTCGGGAGTCTGGACGGAATCCTTCCAGCGATGCGGCTCCTCGAGCCCGACGCTGAAGATGCCGATGATGGCCTTTCGCCCCAGAGTGGCGCGGTATTCCTTGGCGTTCTTGCCGTTGGCCCACGGTGGCATCAGCCCGCGCCGCGCCTGGCGATCGGCGGCGAGCGTGGGGGCGAGTTCGCCGAGGGTCTTCATGTCCAGGCCGCTGAGGGCGCCGCCCCCGGAGTTGCCGATGAAGCGCGCGTGGGGATCGATCTGGCGAATGGCCGCATCCCACAGCCGCCAGAGTTCGAACAGCCGCCGCTCGCGCCACAGGATGTAGTTGCGGCGCGCCGGGTCGCGCGGGTCGTTGGTGCGCGGCAGGTCCATCTGGCAGGCGGCGCGGAAACCGGCGGCGCAGTGCTCGCAGTAGCACATGCCGCTGCCCGCCCAGCGGTTGGAGAAGATTCCGTCCACCGGATACAGGGAGACGATCTCGCGGGTGACCTGGGTCATGAAGTCGAAGTTGTAGGGGCCGAGTGCGCAGGTCACCCAGAGGTCGGGGCTGGCCCAATGGCGGCGCTTGCGGCCTTGCGCATCCACGGCGATCCAGTCCGGGTGAGCGTCGCAGAGATCCTGGTGCGCGGCGTGCGGATCGGTGCGGGCCAGCACCACCATGCCCAGCTTGCGGCAGCCCGCCAGCAATTCGCCGAAAGGGTCCGTCGCACCCATCCACGGCGTGCGGTAGTGCAGCGGGATCCGGGTGGGATAGTAGGCCACGCAGCCGCCGGCGCTCAGGCAGGCGGCATCCGAGTGAGTGCGGCGGAAGTAATCCAGCCAGAAGCCCGGATCGTAGCGACCGGGATCGTTCTCCACCAGGGTCAACTGCGCCCAGCGCATGGGGAGATCGAACCACTCGGGCCGCTCGGTGGCGGGCGCGATCCAGGCAACGCCGGCCGCAGTCTCCAGGAAGTCTCTCCGCGATAGGGTCATTCCTTCGGCGTGAAGCTGAAGCCGGACAGGCGCACTTCATCCTTGCCGGAAATCATGATGCCGAAGCGGCCCTGGGTGAAATTGCGGTCGGGCGCGGCCCAGGAATCGAGCACAATCCACTGGTCGCCGTTGCGCGCCTTGTTGACGATGCTGCCCGGGGTGACTTCGACCTGTAGCGAGGCCGCGAAGGGATCGCCGATGTCCAGGCCGTGAGGCTTCTTGACCATGTCGGAACGTTTGCCGTTCACGAGCTGGATGCGGCGGAAATCGTTCTTGTCCAGGTGGAAGAGGATGTAATTGCGGTCGTCCTTGAAACCGACGATCCACTCCAGGCTCTTGCCGCGGAAAACCCCGCCGCCGGAGGCCAGGGTGAGGTTGAACGAATACGTGCCGGCGCTCCCGGTGAGCCTGTAGAGAGGGGATCCGCCGCCGCGGCGGACGTACCACTGGCCTTCGGCGGTCCAAGCGCTGGCGTCCCAGCCCTCCATGCCCAGGGGCACCACGGCGGGCTTGCGCGGCTCGCGGGCCAGCACGAGATTGACCAGCGCGGTCTGTCCGGACACCACCTGGACGCGTTCGGTGCGCTCGAGGTAGCCTGGCGCACGGGCGGAGACGGTGTAGGAACCCTCTTCCAGCTCGAGGGTGTTTCCGGCTGGGGTCTGGGGCTGGCCGCCGCCCGAGCGAGCCAGGGTCACTTGCGCGTTGGCGGGCTGGATGTTGAGGCGCAAGGTCCCCGGCGGCACCCGGAGGGCGGCTTCGGCTTCGGTCACGTGCACGGTCTGGCCGGCGACGAAGCTCTTGCGCACCGGCCGCGACCGCGCCGTGTCCTTGCGCAGTTCGATCACATGTTCGCCCGGACTGAGGGTCTGTATCTGGAAAGACCCGTCGGGCTGCACCGCGCCCACGGGATTCTGATCGATGAATACCTGCGCGCCGGGGGTGACGCCCTGGAGGACCAGATGCGCCGTGGAAGGCAGCGCCGTCATCTTGAAGACGACTTTCTTCTCTTCGCCCTTGGCCAGCGCCACGGTCTGCTCGGGCACCTCCTGAAAGCCCTCCTTGGCGATCCGCACGTGGTACTCCTTGGGCTCGCGGGGGATCCGCAACTGGCCGCCGCGGGAGGTCTGCCGCCGATACTTGGTGCCGTTGAGGTAGACGTCGGCGCCGTCCTCGCCCGCGAGGATGACGAGCATGCCGAGGTTCTGGTCGGACTGGAGAAAGGCGCTCAGCACCGGCGCCGGGCTGATCTCGATCACCTTCTTGAGCTGCTGCTTGCCATCGCTTACCGAAAGGTCGTGCAGGCCGGGGGTCAGGTTGTTCAACTCGAGTCCCTCGGGGCCGAGGTCGCCGGCGGGCTGGGTGTCCACTTCGGCCTTCGCCGGCGCCAGGCTGCTGTAAATGCGCGCCCGGTTGCCGAAGCTGCTCACCACCAGCGCCGCGATGTTCTTCACGGCCGGAGCGCCGCTGACCACGGGCACGCCCCCCGGGATCAGCTCGAAGCCGAAGGAGGCCTCAATGGAGCGGCCGGTAACCTTGATTGTGTGTTTGCCCGGAGGCACCGAGTCGAGCGTCCACTGGCCGTCCATGAGATCGCGCGCCGGCTGATCGTCGAGAACGATCTTGCCATCGGCGATATCGCTGAACACCCGGACGGTTTGGGACATCGGCTGGAGCGTCAGCTCGATGGGGCTGGTGGCGCCCTGTGCCAGGGTCGCCGAGGCCGAAGCGGGCAGGTAGCCATCCAGCGTCGCTTCCACCTGGTAGACGCCGGGCGCGTCCTCGAGCTGGAAGGGCGCGGTGCCGCGGATCCTGCCATTGACGCGCACGACCGCGCCGGGCGGCGTAGTGCGAACTTCGACCTTGACCGGGGCGGCTGGCGGAATCGGCTTCTTCCGGAAGAGGGGAACGAGAACGATCACCAGACCGATCAGTGCGACTACGCCTGCGCCGCCGAAGATGGCCCAGCGGACGGAGGGGCTCAGCGGCGCCCGGGACTTGGGCGGCGGAGGCTGGGGAGCCGCGGGCGCGGGTTCGGGCACCGGCGCGGGTGCGGGCACCGGCGGGGCCGCTGGCGGCGAAGCCAGATTCGTTCCACAAACCGTACAGAACCTGGTTCCCGGCGCGGTGGCCGAGCCACAGGAAGGGCACGGATACGGAACGGCCGCGGCCAAGAAATCGGGAGCGGCGGGCGGCGGCGCCGCGGCCAAGAAGTCGGGAGCGGCGGGCGGCGGCGTTTCCCCCACCATTTGCAGGTCTGGCGTGGGCGTGGCCGGGACCGCCTCGGGAACCGGCGGCGGAGGCGGAGCGGCGGGCGGAGCCGGGGGGAACGGCGTGGTTGGCTGCTGGGGCGGCGGCGGGGCGGCCGCCGGTCCGGTTTGGGTGAAGCTGGCCACCATGCCGGTGTCGAGAAGGCCCCTGCGCTCTCCGCTCGCGGCACTGAGCCGCTGCTCGAGGCTGGCGACGACGGTCTGAAACTCGGGGTCGTCGGGGTACCCCGCGGCGATGGCGCGGGCCCGCTCGACCACGGTCTTGAGATCGGCCCACTCGCCCGCCGCCAGGGCGTCCTGTTCGAGCTGGCGCAGGGCGGCCAGGTCGGCGGGACGGGTCTTGCTGCGCCGGCTCTCCTCGAGCTCCCTGCCGAGGATGTCGCGCAGTTGCAGCAGCCGGGGATCGAGGGGGTAGGTGGCCAGACACTGCTCGGTTTCGGCCAGGGCCTTGTCGAGCTCTCCCGCAGCCCGGTACTGGCGGACTTGCATGAAGCAGCGGATCACCGCCTGGTCCCGCTTGCTGTCCAGCACGCGCGTGCGCAAGCTCCTGGCCAGAGGATGGTTGGGATCGATCTCGAGCGCCTGCTGGATCAGGGGCTCGGCGGCCGGCAGATCGGCATCGATGAGGGCGCGCGCGCGCTCGACCAGCGCATCGACCAGGGCGGCGCGAGTGGCGGCGCTGCGGGGGTCGAGTTCATGCGCCCGGTGCAACGCGGCCAGGCCCTCGTCGAACGACTGCTGGCCCAACAAGGACTGTCCCTGGGCGAGCTGATTCTGGGCCTCGAGGGCGTTGGCGGAGGCCCGGCTCAGGTTCTCCCTGGCCTGGGCCAGCTCGGCGTCGCCGGGGAATTCCGCCTCGGCGCTCGCCACCAGCTCCACGGCGCGCGCGTAGTCGCCCGATTGCATGGCGCGGTCGATCTGCTCCAGCCAGCGCGTCTTGCCTTCCGAGCGCGCCTGCTGCTCCCGCCGCTTCACGACCCGTTCGATCTCGAACTTCAGGCCGGCATACTGGCCGTAGATGGTGCCCAGGATCTCCCATTGCGCCAGCGCCTCGGCGAACTGCCCGCGCTCCTCGTGGTAACGGGCCTTGGCGGCGATCGAATTCACCAGGTCGCGCTTCTCGCGGGTGGGCCGGAGCTGGCGTTCGAAATGCTGCTCGCCGGGATAGGCCGCCACCGCCTGCTCCAGGATGTGCACGCGCCGGTCGAGATCCGGCTCGGCGTCGAGCTCGCGGTCGATCGCGGCGATGCGGGCGGAGAGTTCCTGCCGCTGCTGCTCCTCGATATCGAACTTCAGCGATTGGAAGAGGGCGTGGCCGGGGTACCTGGCGAGGAACTCGTTGGCGATGGCCAGCGCCTGGGCGAAGTTGCGGTCCGCCAGATGTTTGCGCGCTTCGGCGTAGGAGTTCTTCAGGGTCTCTTGCTCGGAGCGGACCTTGTTGTAGAAGGACTGATGGGCGGCGGAGCGGTCGGGGGAGGACTTGTCGGGGGATCCGCGGTCCAATTCGAGGACGCGTTCCAGCTTGGAGAGCGCCGAAGTCACCTCGCCCGAGTTCCAGCACTCCTGGGCGGACTGAAACAGTTCTTCCTTTTGGGAGCGGGAGCGGAGGTAGTCCTGCTCCAGCCGGTCCACTTCTGCGAGCAACTGCGGCGCGCGGGTGTCCGCGGGCCGGAGCTCGAGGACATTGTGCAGAGCCTGGCGGGCGTGGCCGAAGGCTTGGTTCTCGATATGCTGCTGGGCCAGGCGAAACCACTCGTCCACCTTCTGGTTGGTCAGCTTGTTCTCGATGCTCATCTTCAGGCCCAGGGCCTGGGCGTTGTCGGGCTCCAGTTGCAGGACCTCCTGGATCTTCTGGAGCGCCAGCGGAAACTCCTCGTGCTCGAAGCGCATGCGCGCGCTCTCGATCAACTGGCCGACGGTTACCTGCCGGGTGGCGACCTCGATTCTCTGGCGCAGGACCGAGATATCCGGATCGATGTGGCCCTCGGCCTCCAGTTCGCCCAGGATCTCGAGGGCGAACTGGGCGTCCCCCTGCTCGTAAGCCCGGGCGGCGCGCTCGATCCGAGGCTGAATGCGCGCGGGGTTGAAGGCTTCGATGGGCTCGTTCCGCAGCCCCTTCTGGAGCGTGTCGGCAAACTCACGCGCGCTGGCGTAGCGGTTCCAGGGCTGCTTGGCCATGGCCTTGTGCACCACGCGGCTGATGGGCTGGCTGATGGCGGGATTGAGGTCGCAGGCCGGGGGCGGGATGCGGCGCAACACGGCGTCCACGATCTCGTTCTGAGAGGGCGCGTCGAAGGGGCGGCGCCGGGTGAGGGCCTCGTAGCACACCACGCCCAGGGAATAGATGTCCGAGGCCGGCGAGGCCGGCTTCATCTGGAGTTGCTCGGGCGCCATGTACAAGAGCGTTCCCTTGGCGCCGACCGAGAGCCCCGCCTCGACCATGTGGGCGACGCCGAAGTCGATGATCTTCACCGAGTCGTCGTCCATCACGAACAGGTTGCTGGGCTTGATGTCGCGATGGACCAGGCCCCGCTCGTGGGCGGCCTGAAGACCGCGGCAAGCCTGGCACATCATCTCCACCACGCGCTCGGGGGTGAGGCGGTGGCTGGAATCGCGTATCAGCTTGTCCAGCGTGGCGCCGGGCAGCAGCGGCATCACAAAATACGGCTTGGCCGCGCCCTCGCCCTCGTAATACTCCCCGATATCGAAGATCTCGATGATGTTGGGGTGGCTGAGGGCCGCCAGCACCTCGCACTCTTTGTAGAACAGTTGCAGCGCGGCCCGGTTCGGGGTATCGCGCAGAGTCTTGAGAGCGACGTCTCGTTTGACCGCGGTGTCGTACGCGCGGAAGACCAGGCCCATTCCGCCCTGGCCCAGAGTCTCTTTGATCTCGTAACGGCCTTTAAGCTTTTGAGGGACCGACATAATGCGCCTCCCAATGCCTGGGGCACGCCGGGGAGCCTCCATCGGCCGCGCTCCCCGCCGGCAGACACGACCACAGCGCGCCCGCCCGGTGACGCCCCGGTCCAGAGCACTGGGTCCGGATATTTACCACCCGAGAATACCACGGACGAGACGAGGATGGATGGCGGAATGGCGCCAGCGCGCGCTTCGGCCCAAAACTGGAAGCATTTTCACAATCGTTTTGAAGCAGTTGTGATAGGATGAGCTTTCCGCCGTTGGACACCCCAGGGTGCGGGGTGTGAGCCGGGATGAGGAAACGCGCGACGAAGGCCACCGTGGCCGAGGGGCTGGACCTGCCCGCGTTGCGCCAGCAGAGGGGGATCTCTCTGCGGGAGATTGCCGACGGCACCAAGATCAGCATCCGGTTTCTGCGAGCGATCGAAGAGGGGGATTTCAAGCGACTGCCCGGCGGGATTTACACCAGCAGCTACATCCGCGAGTACGCCCGCGAGATTGGGCTTGAGGAAGTCAAGCTGCTGGCCTACTTTCAGGCGGCTACGGCGGTGGCTTCGTAGTGTGCCGGGACGCGGGCGCCGGCCAGCCGCCAAGGGCTTCCGAGCCAATGATTTTCAAGGTGTTTTCGGTCGCGGTAAGACTTTCCCGGCGGATTCCTAATACTTCCCCACTGCCCTGCCGATAAGAACTTAGGCGGAAGTCGGCTATGAAAGTCCACGAAAGCTCTTTGAACCAGGCAGCGGCGTCGCAGCTCGGAAAGGCGCGCGAGGCGGAAGCAGTCACGCTGGGCGGGTCGAAAAAGAGCAGCGAGGCGCAGCCGCGGCAGGAGTCGGACCGCGTGCAGCTTTCGGAGCTTTCAGGCCAGCTTCTGGCGACCCAGAGCGCGGAGTCGCCCCAGCGGGCGGCGCGGGTGGAAAAGCTGGCAGCCGACTACCGGGCCGGCCGCTATCAGCCCAACTCTCTGGAAACGAGCCGGCGGATCGTGGACGACGCAATAGGCCATGCGCCGTAACCCTGGGGCAGGCGAGCTGGGGTGGGCGCGGCAAGCGCAGGCCAGCGTTCGAGAGGCGGGGCGGTTGCTGGCGTCTCCGAGCGCCAGAAGGATCGAGGAGGCGGCAGCGCAGGTCCAGGCAGCGTCCAGATGCCTGGAGGCGCTCCAAGGTTCGCTCGGCTCGCGGGGCCCAGGGCCGGCGCCTGCCGAGTTGGCGGCGGAGCTAGGCGAGCTGCGGCGACAGGTTGCGCGCGCGAGTGCGCTGCTGGAGGGAGCCGCCAGGTTTCACTTCGGCTGGGCGCGGTTGCTGTATGCGAGGGCCTGCGGCTACACGGTGAGCGGTGAGCCCGCGGCACCGGGGCCGGTGCGGAGGCTCTCGATCGAGGGTTGATTTCGCTCGCGGAGGGAATGCGGTGTCCGGGCTATTCGGCGCACTGAGCGTCTCGGCTAACGCCTTGCAGATGTTCGACAAGGCCTTGTCAAACGTCCAGAACAACGTCAACAATGCCTCCACTCCCGGCTTCGCGAAACAGAGAGTCACCACCGTGGCTTTGCCGTTCGCTCCCAATCAGGGTCTGCCCGGCGGCATCACCACCTCGGAGCTCGAAAGCTCCCGAGACGAATACGCCGAGCAGGCGGTGCGCCAGGAGCAGTACAAGTACAGCGGGTACCAGGAGACGGCGAGCGATCTTTCGCGCATTGAGGGCCTGTTCGATGTCAGCGGCCAGTCCGGTGTTCCGAGCGCCATGAGCAAGCTGTTCCAGGCCTTCTCGGCCTGGAGCGTGGCCCCCAGCGACACCCTTCCGCGCCAGCAGGTGATCGACGCAGCCACCAGCCTGGCCTCCAGCTTCAATGACGTGGCCAGCGAGTTGGGGAGTGCCTCCCAAAGCCTGGACCAACAGGTCCACGACGCGGTCAGCGCCATCAACGATCTGTCTTCCCAGATCCGCGATATCAACGTCCAGACGCAGCGGAATCTCGCTACCCGGAGCGATCCCAGTCTGGATGCCCGGCTGCACGAAACACTGGCGAGCCTGGCCCAGTACACCGATTTCACCGCGTTGCGCCAGTCCGACGGTACCGTGACGGTGCTGATGGGCGGACAGGTTCCATTGGTGAATGGCGACAAGCAATGCGCCCTCACGGCCGACTCCTCGGGCGCCCAGACGATGATTCGCGACGCCCAGGGTAACGACGTCACGGCCCAGGCCACCACGGGAAAGTTGGGCGCCCTGATGGAGATGAGGAACACCACCCTGCCGTCCTACATGAGCGACTTGAACCGGTTGGCGGCCGGACTGGCGGACGGGATCAATGCCACGCTGGCCGCCGGGGTGGACGCCAACGGCAATGCCGGGGCTGCTCTGTTCGCGTACAACTCGGCGAGCGATGCCGCCAGCTCGTTGCGGGTGACCTCGATCACCACGGCGGAACTCGCGGCGGCGACGCCGGACAAGCCGGGGGGCAACGGGAACGCTCTGAACCTGACGGAGCTGGCCAACCAGCCGGAGTTGGACGGGCTTGCCTACACCGCCTTCTACGGCCAGCTCGCGACCCATGTCGGCCAGGCCCTGGACTCGGCCAAGGCCAACCAGGATACGCATGAGCAACTGCTGCTCCAGGCGCGCTCGATGCGCGACGACACTTCCGGCGTTTCGCTGGACGAAGAGGCCGCCAAGTTGCTGGAGTTCCAACGGGCCTACGAGGCGACCGCGCAATTCATTAACGTGCTCAACCAGTTGACGCAGGACGTACTGAACATCCTGCCGCTATGAAGCGCGGCTCGAGGAGGACCCCATGATTAG
>Ga0187886_1004454_pt1 | contig 10057 bp, 11 predicted proteins | sample June2016WEW_20_1_FD_133001 | JGI IMG/M metagenome (GOLD analysis project Ga0187886, IMG submission 133001) | Peatland microbial communities from SPRUCE experiment site at the Marcell Experimental Forest, Minnesota, USA - June2016WEW_20_150 | ecosystem: Environmental > Terrestrial > Soil >... | reverse complement strand
TTGGTTATCACGCTTTTAAGGAGATTAAACTCGGTGACTTGGCATATTTAGCTAACTTGAACAAGAAACGCGGTAAAATAGAGATTGAATTGGCGCGAATATATGATAAAAGTAGGGTTGAAACTGATGAGGGAGATCTTCATTTTGCGTATGAAACAGAAAATACCCACTTGCTAGAAAGGAAACAATTCTATGAAATGCTAAAAAATGCAGATATTAGTTCTAGAACCTTTGAAACTATACTTGATGATGATCAACTAAAGCATATAGCTAATGTTCTTTCTTCAATCAAGCTTAAAAGGAAAAGGAAATCAAAAACTTAGCAGCACGCGCTTCAATTTAATACTGATTACCTGAAAAGTGTCCAGTCAAAAATGTCTGAGAATGAAGTTTGAGTTAAGAATGCGAATTTAAAGTTCGGAGTCATTTTATTGTGCTTGCTTTTTCCATTTAATTTCGGAGTTTTCTTTCTGCATCTTTCTATGTGTGCGAAGCACTAAGCACAAAGGATTCTAATTAGATTCGAACCTGAGCAGGTTTAGACCTCTATGGGACTTGCACCCCGCTGGGAGCGGACCGGGCGGGATTTGAACCGTGTTGGGGTCAAGCCGCACAATCCCGAAACCTGAGAAAATTGAGAAATCAAGGGTTTGTCAATTTTGGTTTTGTTTTTTCTCGTTCGTTTATTAACCGTTGCAAGTATGCTGCTGAATCTTGTTTGAACTTTTCTTCAGCGCCATTGACCTCTTTCCCAAAATTTTTTTGAGATTCAATACCTGGCATCCTCTGAGTCTTTATTTGTGAGAGTTGTTTTTGCAATCTCCAACACCAAGTGTCATCTATTGCTAAACGTGATATAAGCAATATTTCAAAAGCAGACATATATCGAAACTCCTTTTCGCAGAGTCTTGACAAAATTAGTTGGATTCGAGCCCGAAGTGGTCTGGGTCTAAATTTGAGTTTTCACACAGTCTGAAATGGGTTCAAGCCACAGACCAAATGCAAGCGGTTAAAACTTTTGTTTGGCCCTGTAACCTTCAACGATTAATAGGGAGTTGTTCTGCCATAAATGACCTTCGGCAAATTTTAATGCCTTTTCTGGAATTATTCAAAAATTAATATTTACTCGAAGTTTTGCCCTAGGTGCGATTCCGCTGGGACTTGAACCCCACGGGGCAAATATGTACTAATTACCCCTCTTTTTGTAAGTGGTCAGGTTGAGGTATCTCGTGCCATTTTGGACACAAAACAAACGTCACCTGTAACCTTTTCCCTTTTTTGTTCTGATACAGTCAATTACCTTGAAAACTTCATAGCAGACACCTAGAGTTCCCGCTACGATTCTGTTCTTCTGGGAGAACAGAGTGTTCTTGGGGGAGAGCTATAAGCACCTTGCCACAAATTTATTTGGGCGTGGAACCATCAAAAAAGCGGTTGCCTTAGTGCTTATTCTTACTATTCTTACGGTATTATGTGTAAATAACAGTCGGATTGTGGAGGCTCAGACTGGAAATTCTTGGGTTGAAAAAGCTCCGATGCCAACAGCTAGATTCAGTTTTGGAGTAGCTGTTGCCAATGGAAAAATATACGCTCTCGGGGGTGCCGTTAACTCCTCATCAGCCCTTCTTGCAGTCAACGAGGAATACGACCCAATTACAAATAAATGGAGCGAAAAATCGCCAATGCCAACGGCAACGTATGGTTTTGCAATCGCAGTTTATGAAAACAGAATCTACGTGTTCGGGGGAGCAATTGATAACAACTCTACACTCACGAACGCGACTCAGGTTTATGATCCTTCTACAGACAGTTGGGCTACCAAAGCACCTATGCCAATAGCTAGAAACTTGCTGCAAGCAAACGTCGTTGACGGCAAAATCTACCTGATTGGCGGGTATCCCTATCCATATGCAACTCTTAATGAGGTTTATGATCCTGCAACTGATACGTGGACAACGAAAGCCCCATTGCCAATTCCTGCAATTGCTTACGCTTCCGCAGTAGTTGACAACAAGATATACGTAATATCGGGAGCCAGCTTCGCGAATGCCACCAGCCCTGCAACAGAACTGAGCCTGACACAGGTATACGACCCCCAAACAGGCACCTGGAGTTCAGGTGCCTCCATTCCTACCCCTGTAGATAGTGCTGGTGTGGGCGTAACTACCGATGCCGAAGGGCGAAAGGCAATTTATGTTGTCGGTGGCGAAACCGACATTTTCTCCCCTAAAACCATGGTTCAAGTGTATTTTCCAGAAAACGACTCCTGGAACATAGGCTCCCCTTTGATAGCTTCTCGATCCCGATTATGTGCAGCTGTTGTAAGCAATTCGCTTTATGCTATAGGCGGAACCCGAATCATTGGTCATCAGGGATTGTCGGATAATTCCCAATACATTCCTGTTGGAACTGTACCGACTAGCTCGGTTTCCCCCTCTCCTGCAATTCCAGAGTTTCCAACATGGATGTTTCTTGTCTTATTCATTGTGATTTCCACGTATTTGGTATGTTGGAAGCGAAGGCACGGCACCGTTAGACAAACAGAAAAAACTTAATGGATACCCACTCCTGTCTATGATCAGATTGAGGGATTGAAAGCTACGGTGAATCCAGAGCTTATTGCACCTTGTGGCATGAACTGTACGTTATGTTCAGGCTACTTGGCATTGAAGAACGACGTGAGAAGCAAGGGCGTCAGAATGCCTTATTGCACGGGTTGTCGACCTCGAAACAAGAACTGTGCATTCCTCAAGAAAAGATGCCAGAAGCTATCAAACAACGAAGTCACGTATTGTTTTGAATGCAGCAACTTCCCCTGCGACCGACTCAGAAAAATCGACGCCAAATACAAGGCTCGGTACAGGATGAGCATGATAGAGAATTTGAACTTCATCAAAGAAAACGGCATAACCAAATTCCTGGAAGAACAGGAAAAAACGTGGAAATGCCCCAACTGCGGTGAAGTGATTTGCTGCCACAACGACATCTGTTACAACTGCGACCTGGAAAAACTGAGCCGCAAGAAAGCGAAGTACCGTTGGAACGACGAACAAAAATCCAGCTGTTCTTAGATTCTAAGGTGGATTATTCGATTCCGCTGGGTAACTATACCCCTCATCTACTTTCTTCTGCATTTTTCTCGCATAGCCCTTGACGCCATTCTCTTTGATGATCTGTAGGGCAGGGTCGAAGTATTTGCGGTAAGGCTTTAGCTTCTGGCAAGACTGGGCTTCGCCACATTCTGTGCAAGTGCGGTAGCCTTTTTGTCTTGCACATAGACGCACTTTGCAGTTCGGGTCACCGCCATTCTCAAGGCAGCCTGCACAATAACCGAATATTTTCACCAGACCATCCATCACTTGTTTGAACTCATCATAATGCTTGAAGCTTGGTTCCCAGGTGGCAAGGTCAGGCATAATCTTGTCAAATCCATATGAATCGAGGATGTCACGGAGGTTATTGACTGCTTCTTTTATTTTTCCTTGACGAATTCTGCAAGCGTCGCAGTAAAGCCCGCAGTATCCTACTAAGCTGACAGGGTCTATTACATCCATATCTACACCTTCAAAGTGTGTTCTGTGATCTCTCCCTTCTAATATCTTCATGTGCTGATTTAACTATAGCTTTTCCGTAGTGGGACCGCTGGGACTCGAACCCCAGAGGGCGAATATGTACTTGTAATCCTATAACTCTGGTGGCGTAGCAAATTGGGACTCAGACCATGCAGGGGATGAGTCTAATATGGGCCGAGCCGGACTTGAACCGGCGACCTTTGGCTCGTAAAGCGCCCATTGAAACGGGCTTACGCGAACTTGACTGGGCTGAATTTAAGGTGTGGGTATTCAAAAAGTACGCTAAATCGTACGCACACACTATTATGACCTATACCAAAAAGTACCGTAATCTGCTAACAGGCAACCTTAGGGATATAGAGTATATTCCAGAGTCAACCCGGAACAATTCAATTAAGTCTCTGATTATTTTGTCCAAGTACCTTGGTTACCATGAGGAGTTCAAGACAGCACTAAAGAGCTATGGCATCAAGTTGCATAGACCCGACGCTTTCTACTCTTTTAACAGAATGTACACTAATCATAACAGCGATTTATGGGAGTGGTACGCTGCTATACAACCCTATCTCAAACCTGAGGAAAAGGTGCTTTTGGAGTATTTGCGTCTAAGTGGTTTGCGCAAAGAAGAAGCCGTAATATCGTTTAACAAAATAATTGAACTATCAAAAGAAAGTAAGTTAGCCAGCTATCTTAACGACGATGGGCTTTTGGAGCACTTTCAATTCAAAAAATTATTCTTGCGTGGCACAAAGAACGTTTACATATCGATTGTACCAAGAAGCCTAATTGATGAGATTGCAAAAAGCAACCCCGTTGGTTATAATGCTATACTCAAACGTTTGCAGCGTAGAAAAATAAGGTGTAGGATAAATGAACTAAGGGATAACTATGGCACTTTCTTGGTTAGAAACGGCTTAATCAAAGAAGAGGTAGACTTGTTACAAGGTAGGATACCACCATCTATCTTCATAAGGCACTATTGGAGTCCATCGTTCAAGGAACTTAGGAATAGAACATTGGAAGCGCTAAGCGTAATGGTGCAAGAGTCGCCTTGCTCAACAGTACCCCGCTAACGTTTACGACTTTCAAACGCCGTGTAGTCGTGGACTTAGAGTTAAATGCCTTGTCAACTCTAACTGCATTCTCTAACTGCCTTTGTAAGCTTACGGCTTTTGAACGCCGTGCGGAAGCATACCGCCGTTTGCTTGAAAAGTTTAAGGTTTGTACGACAACTTGCAGACTCCCGTTTCACCCCTTATATGCGCAATGCCCTAAGGCTGTACGATTTATGGTTCCACGGCCCTTCCATAGCTGTGAAAACACATTTACGGCGTGCTATTAACAGATTAATCAAGCTGCTTTAACAAAATAGAGCTTGAAACGCACGTTACGGCGATCGAAGGCCGTGCAGAAGCGTACCGCCGTTTGCTTGAAAGGTTTAAGGTTTGCTTATGCAATCTGCAATGCACTGCTTTTACTATTATAAATCTTAAAGTACCCAGTACAACTTTAAACGCCGTAAAAGTACAGTGTACGGCTTTAGCTTTAACATTACCTACCACTGTACTCTTACGGCCTTCAAACGCCGTGGAACTATACGTGGAATTATACGTGGAACCTGACAAAGCACGCTTTTCCACGGCCATACGTGGAATTATACGTGGAACTGTACAATGCACGGCTTTCAAACGCCGTGTAGAAGTGCACCGTGCCTTTAATGGTTTAAGGTGTTAACTCATGCTTTGCCAAGGCATGTTTTGCATAGCAACTCAGGCTATTATTTTGAAAATCAAATGCTAAAATTCCCTTATCGAAAATCCCGCCGAATGTTTGAGCAAGTCAACTAAGCTTAGCTTTTAAATTGGATTCGACCATGCTTGGTTCTGCAACGGTTACACCTTAATGCTGTCCGTAATATATTCTGGATAAGCTGATTAAGTTAAGCTTATAAAAAGAGCACTACAACTGATTGCTTAATTAAGGCTTAATCGCAAGAAATGGTAGGAATAGAAATGAAAAAATTATCTCAAAAAGCGGTCGTGGTCAATTTTGTGTACGTAGAAATAATTTGGACTATTGCATTTGGGCTAATTTGCTTATTTTCTTTTATCCAACTGAAAAATGCTCCTATGAATATTAGCTATATTCCAAATGCAATAACCGGCCTGACTACTTTTTCAGGAATTTTGACCGCTTTTGTTGGCTTTTGGTTGACCCGACAAAATAATAATCCAGGTGACAAGATAACAAGGAAATGGATGCGGGAAAGAGAAGCAGCAATTGTTCTAACCCTCGTTTCTGGCTTGCTCCTCGTTGCAGGCGGGTTAACATCGCTTATTTATCGACCAATCGAATTTGCCTTTCAAGTCTCGATTCTGGGAACTTTGATAATCATTTGGGCTATAGGTGACGTCTTATTTTTTGAAGCTTTTAGCTCAATCAGTGAGAAGTAGCAATTGTCGTTGAAGCTATTTTAGGCCTTGGGAGTATTTGCCTTAAAAATAGTTTAGCGCTCTCGCTAATGCTTTCACCTTAAACCTGCTTATTATTTCAGATATATCGATAATTGCAAGCAAAGCAATAGAACCTTTATTTGAGACGGCAATCAAGCTCCCTCTATGGCGTACCGTTAGCCAACAAGCGAGAATTCGTGACCTGAGCAAAGCTTAGAGTTTGAATTTATCATTATCAAAAATGATTGCCTTAATATCGGAAAAAGCCGAAGCCAAATTTTGTGACGTAACAATGGCATCACCCGGATGCGCTGCACTATTACGCATTGTAAAGCAAATTTCCAAACGACTATGCTGGTTAGCATCGATAAGGCAACAATACTCTAAAACCCAAAGCAAATCAGTGTCGAAAACTGTTGCCCTCAGCTCGCTTAATGAATGAATGTTAAAAGATTTGCCAAACCGTTTGAATCTGCCCTCCTTTATGGCCTTCATTTCTTCGCTCTTTTTGTTAAACTCGTCAAATCCAGTCTTCTCTACAACCTTTTGAAGCCTGTAAACAGCCGCACACCAAACCAAGACCATTGAAGCTCTAAGAAAACCTTGATTTGCGCATCCGATTGCTTCATTAAGGTATTCTTTTTCCTCCGATGAAGCGTTATCCAAGATATTTGCTAAGTTTGCTATTGAAGATATATTCGCTGAGAATTTTATTGTTGGAATAAGGACTTGCTTGTTAAGGTTTTGAGAAATAAGCTTCATTGCTTTTTGATATGACTCTTTTCTTGAAATATCTTTTAGTGAAAGCTCAAGGAGTTTTGAGAAATTATCATGAAACAAAGCCTTAGTTTCGCTGGAAACGCCAAACTGATTAAAAGATGGTTCAATTTCCTCAAACCATTTTTTTGCTATCAGTTCAACTTCTTTTCTTGTCTGTTTCCTTGTTATAAATTCCCCGTGCGATTTGCCAAATTCTAATTCAAGCTCATTAAGCATTTGATTAATTTCTCGAATTGTAGAGATGAATTGCTCTTTATTCATTACTTTGCCACAGATTGTATGACGTCAGCAAGTTCCGTCTGCCCTTCAGGCGATAATTCTACATGCTCTTGGTCGGCTAAACTCTTGAACAGCTTTGCATTATTGGTGAAATTAGCCTTAAAATTATTCATGTCATAAAGTCCACGGGCTTGGCAACTCTGGCGCACTTCTTCTATTGAAAACTCAAATTTATTGCCTTGCTTTGAAATCGAATGCTGTAAAGCAGCCAAGAGTGCAACTTGGATTTGAGCCTCCGATTTTCTGGTTGTAACGATTTTAAATTTCGGAGCAATTCCTTCAGGTTCAATTATGAAGAGCTTAAAAATTGCTTCCTCTGGAACAGAGTTTTGCTGTAAAAAAGCGCGAACATTGATAGGCAAAATCGGTTCACAGTGAGGCGTAGACTCAACCACATTATCAGATGAGGCTTTATCTGGAGGTAGGGTTACCGCCTTTGGAGTAAAATCATTTGATTTCTGCTCGAGGGAATGCTTTAGCAATATCTCAAAGGCTTTTTCGCGATATCTTTCATCTAATTGTTCAGTGATATGGATAATATCTTCAACCATTTTTTTTATTTCTTCAGAGTAATTGTTTTGCGAGGCATCGGAAGACATACAATTCAGCCGCTTTTGTATTGTATGCAATTCTAAATAAAACTTGCGCTCATCTGCTTATATAGAGACTAATCGCTGTCTCAAATGTAAGACTACCTTGAACTTCTCACCATAAATGCACTTGCCGAAAATAGGTCGAACATTTGACCCAGCCAACTTAAGACCTAATTAATTTGGATTTGACCATCGCATAGTCTGCACTATAGCTCACCATTGATATAATGCAAAGCATCAGTAGCGTTTTTGCAAAGTTTGCCTGCGATAAGGTGTATTAGTCTATGAGGTGTTCAATCACCTCGATACCATGTACCCTAAGCTTTCGCCTAAAGCACACGCTTTACAGCTTTTTATCTAATTATCGATGATGAGCACCAACGCTTCTGTACGGCGTTTGAAGGCCGTAAGAGTACACTGTTTAACTATGCGTTATCCTATGGCGTACGCTCACCTGATAAGCGCGGGAATTTGAGTCTGACTTCAATTCAAACCACTCCCCAAAAAACGCGCTTATTCAGAAGCAATCAGATTTAGGTCTTGGAGGCTTCTTGGTTCTCTGGATTTTTAGGCGGTTTAAGTTTTCTGAATCTTAAGCGTGGAAATCCGCCATTTCGCAGTTGCAAGAACTTATCTGCGCTCTCAAGGTGGGCATCCGTAAGACCTTTAAAATCTCCAACAAAATCATTACATGCCCAATCATCAAGAGCATACAACATGGCTATCGATTCTCTAACGCTCAAACCATCAAACGTTGGCAGCACGACAGGCACCGTTGGTTCTATTGGCGCCCAGTAATCTTTTGGAGGTATGAGGTAGTGGTTGATACCCCTATATTGGACGAGGTCATAGCCCGATTTTTTGGGGTTTTGGATTTGATGAATATAGCGCCTCTTCGTGTCGCCCACATAGATGAAAAGATAGAACCAAGGTTTCTTGTAGTCCGCGTATTTGTCGTAGTCGTCCTTATTTATGCCCATTCCAAGTTTTATTGTTTCTTTATATTTGTAATCATACCAAATAGCTACCTTGCATCTGGTCGCTTCGCCATCATGTGGAAGTTCAATAGAGTCAGCATATCCGTATAGCACTCCTCTATAGTAATCGATGACAGCTTGTGATGCTCCAAGTTTCTTAGCCGTTTCTAAAATCTGTGGAAAATTATATTTTTCAGTTTTTGATTGCGTTAGGTCTTGTATCGTCCAACCGCCCGCCTTTAACCAAGGCTCAAATGCTTGCTTCGTTTTTCGCTCTCCGCTTAAATCTAAACCAGACATTATTGCTTCACCTCCTCTCCGCTAAAAAGTCGCATCGATGAGGTCGAGGGAGTGTACTGTTTTTATATACAAAATGCATTAAAATCAGTCTCCTATCAATTTCTTTTTAAATTTTTTATTTTGCCCTAAGACAAGCATTCGCTTGCTTATTTATTAAAGTGATGGTGAGCAGTGTCACACTTTTGAAGGCTTGAATTCTTGTCGTCTTAAGCCTTTTGGATGATTAGTCTACTGTTCTCAATCGTAATCCTGAGTTGCGCAGGCACTTTGAACGGGAATGCAGAGTCAACCATTAAGTCGGATGGAATGTATAGTATGCCCGTTCGGCTCTTTGGGCCATACGTTAACTTGCCTATTGCTTCTCGCATGTTTGCATTACACCTTTATGCGCTTTTGAGCCTTGCCCCTTTCGCACTCCAGTCCTACACGGCTTTCAATCGCCGTGCGGAAGCATAGTGCACTTAATCGCTGTTGCATTTTACACGGCTTTTGAACGCCGTGGAATCGTGCGCTGGGTTAAGGTTTGCTTTAAAGCGCTTTTAAATGCTTAAGGCTTAGGCAGTTATAAATATTATGCTATAATTCATCTGATAATTCATACGGTAAACTTTAAGTAAGAGCCAACCTTTAAGCCTTTAAGGCGAAAAGCATGTTTAGCAAAGCAGAACTTGCATTCCTAAAATCCCCTGAAAAGTTTGACCCAGATTATAGTCGTGTGCTACGTTGCCGCATAAAAGCAAAAAGTGCACAACTGCGCGAAACGCTATTATTGCTTCAGAACTTAGGGCTAAGCGTTACAGAAAATTGTAACAGCGTTACGGAATTTAGTAACGGTCAGGAGAATAAGAACAACCCAAATCAAGCTGATTTAGTTAAAAGATGGTGGGCCGAGCCGGACTTGAACCGGCGACCTTTGGCTCGTAAAGCCAATGTCCTAACCAAGCTAGACGACCGGCCCGCACATTTTGGTATTCTGAAGCTTGATTTAAGGTGTTTGGATTAAGGAATTACATTTGGTTCATATTAGAATTTTCTTTTAATTTTCTTACGAAGGACGAGAGCACACTTTGGTTTGCAAGCTGGGAACGAGGGTTGCAGGCTTG
>Ga0187886_1004453_pt1 | contig 10058 bp, 14 predicted proteins | sample June2016WEW_20_1_FD_133001 | JGI IMG/M metagenome (GOLD analysis project Ga0187886, IMG submission 133001) | Peatland microbial communities from SPRUCE experiment site at the Marcell Experimental Forest, Minnesota, USA - June2016WEW_20_150 | ecosystem: Environmental > Terrestrial > Soil >... | reverse complement strand
GTAGAGGCCCTTAGAAAAGAAATTACACCTATCAATCCGATGGACCCTGTAGCTATCCTCCGAGATCCTGACTGGATTAGGATTCTGGTTGCTGGTGGGCCGGGTGCTTATATGGGACTATTCGCTCAAGCTTTTTTGCCTGACTGGGTAACTAAGAAGATAGAGTTGCCAGCGAATTGGGATAAGTTGGTAACCAAATACCGAACCATAGTACCAACCTATGATAGATACTAAGCCAAATTTTTTTAGAAGTTACATATGGATATGCTATGTTTAATTGGGATGTCGTCATCGTCGGTGGTGGTCCGGCTGGATTAACTGCCGGATTGTATTTGAGCAGAGCAGGCCAGCGCGTCATTCTTTTGGAAAAGGAAAATTTCGGTGGACGCATAAAGAATGTAGAATGGATAGAGAATTACCCGGGTTTTGCTGCCGGGGTATCAGGCCCTCAGCTCGCTTCGGAGATGGTAACGCAAGCGGCCAAATATGGGTTGAAACTTGAGCAAGCTGAAGTTGTAGGAATTGAGTTATTTTCAAGCTGTCAATGGGTTGCCTGCGCTGGTGGCAAGGGATATACATCAGCAACTGTCATCATAGCTGGTGGTTCTCGACCCAAGAGGCTGGGCGTCCCTGGTGAGGAGAAGCTGCAGGGGAAAGGCGTTTTTAACTGTGCCTTGTGTGAGGGGAGTGAATTCACGGGCCGTATCGTAGCCGTATGCGGTGGAGGTGATGCTGGCGTCACCGAGGCGCTTTACATGGCGAATTTGGCATCAAAAGTCATTCTTATCGAGTTGGAGCCCCAACTTACCGCTACCCCGATTCTTCAAAAAAGGGCTTTAGGGAATCCAAAGCTGGAGATTCGCTGCGGCGTCAAGATTGATGCTATACTGGGTGACAGCAGAGTAGAGGCAATCGAACTTACGCCACTTGGAGGCGGTACTAAAGAAATTTTGAAAGTTGATGGCGTGTTAGTATATGTTGGGATTGAGCCTAACACAAGCTACCTCAAGGGTATTGTTCCGTTAAGCCGTGATTTGGAAATTGAAGTCAATGATAGGATGGAAACGGAGATTCCATATCTATTCGCTGCTGGTGACATAAGGAGTGGCTCCCCCAGACAAATTTCAACAGCAGTCGGCGACGGTACAACAGCTGCCGTTTCTGCCTCTCGGATCCTCAGAGAAATTTCGCCGCCCTGATAACATGCAGCGGTACAATACATGTTGGATGGCGATGAGCAACCAAGCTGAGAACCTACAGGTTCGGATCGAGGTTACCATTTTGCTACCTCAATCCAAGTGGTTCCGGCAAAAAAGAAATGTTTTCGTTTTTTAATGCAGACATTTCTTTCGGGGATTATTTGTTCTTGAAAGGTGGATTGAGTGATCTAAAATAATAGATAAAGGAGGAGAAAAATGAGACTCAAAGACAAGGTAGCTATTATTACAGCTGCAGGTTCTGGGGCCGGACGCGCTGGAGCCCTCATCTTCTCAAAAGAAGGGGCTAAAGTGGTCGTAGCTGACATTGACCCCAAAGGCGGAGAAAAAACAGTAAAGATGGTTAAGGACCAGGGTGGCGAGGCAATCTTCGTCCAGACTGATGTCGGGAAAGTGAATGATATTCGGAGATTGATAGATACCACGGTGGATACCTATGGAAAAATCAACGTCCTATGGAATCACGCAGGTATACCTGGTCCTGGAAAATTGGAAGACACAGAAGAGGCAGAATTTGTTAGGGCATGGGAAGTCAATTGTAAGGGCGGATTCTTCGCTGTTAAGTTCGCTGTTCCCCATATGAAAAAAGCCGGGAATGGGTCTATTATCCTCACCGCATCTGTCTCGGCCTTGAGAGCATCCCCTTTCAGCCCCTCTTATTCAATGGCCAAAGGAGGACTTATCCCCTTTACGATGTCGCTGGCGGCTTATCTGGGTCCTTATAATATACGAGCAAACTGTATCTGTCCAGGAATGATAGATTCGCCTATGGCACGCGTTTTCATTGATCGTAGCGGTAGTATGAAAGGGGAGGCTTTGGAAAATATAGTAAAAGCAACTGCCAAAACATCGCCAATGGGCAGGATAGCCATGCCTGAGGACATAGCTCATGCTGCTCTTTTCCTAGCTTCTGACGAGGCTTCCTACATCAATGGAGTGATTTTACCAGTGGATGGGGGTATGATAGTAAAATTCTGAAACGAAGAAGTTTTGAAAAGCGCTAACGGATACAGGGAGGGATATTGTATGTTGGATCAAGAAAAGAAACAAATCCTGACAGTTTTCATTACAGGAGGTGGAGGTGGGATAGGAAGGGAGATTGCAAGGGAATTATTTTTGAGAGGAATGAATGTTGTCATTGGAGATAAAGATATTGAGAGTGCGAAGAAAACAGCTGAAGAACTGGATCCTAAGAGCCGCAGGACATTGGCCGTTTCCTTAGATGTTTCGAAAAGGGGCGAAGTTTTTCAAACGGTAGAAACCATTTTAGCCCGTTTTGGGCGTGTGGACGTTCTGGTGAATAATGCAGGAATTTCACCAGGTAACCGGCGCATCACCATTGCTGAAATTGATGAAAAAGAGTGGGATCAGGTAATGGCCGTGAATCTGAAGGGGGTGTTTAACTGTTCCCAAGCAGTGATGGATGGTATGATTAAGAACAAAAGCGGAAAAATTGTGAACATAGCGTCTATTGCGGGAATAACTGGAGGAATAGGAGATCGAGCGCGGGCGGCTGCTCATTACGCCGCTTCTAAGGCTGGCGTAATCGCTTTTACTAAAAGGTTGGCATGGGAACTTGGCCCCTTTGGAATCAATGTAAATGCAATAGCTCCAGGAATAATTGCCGGAACTGGTTTAAGTCTTCGTTGGACTAAAAAAAATTTGGAAAAAACACGTCAAACTCTCCCAATTAGAAGGCTTGGGAAGGTGGGAGACATTGGAAAATTAGTTGCCTTTTTGATCTCAGAGGACGCTAGCTTTATTCAAGGAGAGACCATAATCATTGATGGGGGCCAAGTTATGAGATAGCAAGGGGTCGTCAGTTGCTAAATTGCAAAGATTACATTAGATCCGCTTATTCGACACGGCTGGTTGCCAGGATCACGGTTGATGGAAGAAATGGGGATCGGAAATTCATCTCGTTGGAGATTGTGCCGAACCACGCCGAATTCTGGAAGCTATCAGTGATGGTTATCGCGCTGGTCTATCTTTATAGTGAATTAGTTTTCCCGAACTGGCAATATGAGGTGAAGCCATGTTCGAGCGTCTAAGAAAGGAGGAGAAAAATGAGAAAGACAAGACGTGAATTCATCAGCTTCACAGGATTAAAAAGTAAACAAACAAAATTTTAAATTATTTAAAACCTCAAGGCTGCGAAGTACCGAACCCGACGGTGATTGTGGAAAAGAAGCCCAGATATAATTACCTTCCTTTAAGGTTTGTACCCGTAGAAGTCTCTACCCTTTTGTTTAAGCCGTAGATGACTACAGACTAGATCTTTGTTCCATTGTGGGATCTTATATATTAGTTTGCTTGTTGGAGGTTTGAAATGAATGAGATTTATGATGTTATTATCATTGGTGCTGGGCCTGCTGGGCTAACTGCTGGTATATACTGTGCTCAAGCTGGACTTAAGGTCGTAGTACTCGAAAAGGAAACCATAGGGGGGCAAGTACTCAACATAGAAAAGATAGAGAATTATCCTGGTTTTGCTGACGGCGTCTCCGGTGCACAGTTAGGTCAGACAATGGCACTGCAAGCAATGAGTTATGGAGTTGGATTAAATATTGCTGAAGTCACAGGCTTGGAACTCGGTTCAAAGAATAAACGGGTAAAGACCACCAACACTGACTATTCGGGCAAAGCCGTGATTATAACTAGCGGAGGCCATCCTATGAGATTAGGCGTGCCTGGAGAGGAAGAATTTATAGGTAAAGGGGTGGCTTATTGTGCCATATGCGAAGGAGGTCAATTTAAGGGAAAAGTAGTAGCGGTGGCTGGCGGGGGGGATGCTGGAGTTACGGAAGCGCTCTATCTCACTAAAATAGCTTCAAAGGTTATAATAGTTGAAATCATGCCTCGGTTAAATGCTAAATCACTTCTTCAAAAAAGGGCCCTGGAAAACCAAAAGATAGAAATAATGTGCTCTACTAGGATTGAGGTCATTCTGGGTGATAACAAGGTTCAAGCCATTCAACTTCTCAATACCAAAACGGAAGAGGTAACCAATTTAAATGTAGATGGTATCTTAGTGCATGTGGGTTGGGAGCCGCAGACGAAGTACCTGGAAGGTGTTATCCCCCTGGATGATCAAGGATATATAGTGGTGAATGAGGTAATGGAAACAGAATTATCTGGGGTATTCGCTGGCGGAGACATTCGACGTGGCTCAATGAAGCAAGTGGCCACGGCAATTGGAGATGGGACAACTGCTGCCATTATGGTTCAGAAATATGTCGGAGAAGTTTATTGATCTTTAATTTTAAGATAAAATAATGCAGCGGGTTAACTTCCCGAGAGCTTGAAGTCGTATCAGACTTCATTTGCTTTGCGCTAAGGAACTTGGATACGTCGGCAACGATCCAATTTTCTTCACTTCAAAAGGTTTCCCCTAATCTTGTTTGAATAGCGCGGTGAGACCTTCTGTAAGCCATTATATCTGGCTTTTGTTATCGCGACGTTATTATTAGAGTGGGAAATAACTCCTCCAACGGGTTGTGTGTCACTCCTGGTGGTTTGCAGTAACGAAGGAGAAAAGATAACCCCGTTAATTTAATCACTTTAAAAGGGGGGGGAAGAAGGGCAAGGTTCTTATTGATTAACGATGAAAAGCAAACTTAACACACGAAAGCTTATTGGAGGGGCGACATGACATACAAGACGTTATGGCCTCGGGGCAGGAAAGCATCAAAAATCGTATCTTTTGCACAGCGGCTCAAAACTCTAGAGGGAAAAACGGTTTGTGAGTTGTGGGACGGGATTTTCCGAGGAGATGAGATTTTTCCTATGATAGAGGAGAAGTTGTCGGAGCTATATCCAGGGGTGAAGTTTATCAGTTGGAATAATTTTCCTAGAGACGGGGACCATGATTTTCCGGATTGGAAAGCCCATCCTGATTTGATGGCTGAAAAAGGTTGTAGTGCAGTCATTGTTGCTACTGGTGCCTGAGGGAGCTGCACGCCTGCGGTCGTGCGGGCAAGCATACAAGCTGAGAAATTGGGCGTCCCTAGTGCATCGGTTGTTTCTGAAGGTTTTATAACACAAGGACATTCTGTGGCTGTTGGTTCAGGGAGGCCTAACCTACCACTTGCGATGATCCCGGGCCATCCCGACCAATATACCAGAGAAGAACTTCGAAAGGTTGTCGAAATGGTAACGCTTGATCAGGTTATCAAAGCCTTGACAGTACAGCCGCATGAAGCAAAGATAGCTCCTGAGTCAGAGCCCAAAGACACAGATGTCGTATTTGAGGGGACATTCGAGGAAGTGAACAAGTTCTTCTACGATAACCAATGGCAGGAGGGGATTCCCATAGTGCCTCCTACCATAGAAAAGGTTGAGGAATTTCTTCGGTTTACAGACCGGTCTCCTACCGAAGTGTTAGGTACACTCTTACCCGACAGCCGCGAAGCCACAATATGGAATATTGCCGTCAATGGGGTGATGGCAGGGTGTCGTCCCGAATACATGCCGGTGTTAATAGCGCTTGTGGAGGTTATGGTAGACCCCCAATACGGTGTGGAGCATAGTTCCAATACGCCTGGAGCGGAAGCATTGATTACCATCAATGGTCCAATAATCAAAGACTTAGACTTTAACTACGGTCAGGGGGCTCTTCGTGTTGGATTCCAGGCTAACACCAGCATTGGTCGTTTCTGGAGGCTATATTTGAGGAACGTGGCAGGATTCCTGCCTCACGAAACCGATATGGGGACTTTTGGTAACACTTGGAGAGTGGTTCTGGCAGAAAATGAGGATGCACTTGCCGAGATTGGATGGAAGCCTACAAGTGTTGACCAGGGGTTCAATGAAGGTGACAATGTTGTAACGGTGGCGAGGTATACTAGCGGTGGGGTGATAGTCTCGGTATTTGGAAATACGGCAGAAGAAGTCCTTCCTTATCTCGAAGACGGCTTGGTAAGACACATCGGATGGGAATTAGTGTTTACGACAGGCTCCCTGGTCAGCTGGGGATGCGCTTGTACTCAAAGACCGCATCTTATTCTGAGCCCTTGTATAGCTAAGGTAATTGCTAAAAGCGGCTATTCTAAAAATGATGTCAAGGAACATTTGTATGAGCATGCTAGAGTCCCTGCCTGGAAAGTCGAGCAAATCGGAAAATGGTCGAACTTTGTGCAATCCACACTCTGTACGCTGGTTGAAGCAGGTGTTATACCAAAGCAGTTTTGCGAATCCACGGACCCAAACCGGATGGTGCCAATAGTCTGCTCTCCTAAAGATTTCCTGGTTAGTGTGAGTGGCGATCCCCTCAGAAACAACGCCTACGTATTTGCCCACAACGGGAAACTAGGATATACAACAAGCAAGAAGATAGGGTTGCCGATGAACTGGGATCGAGTGTTGAAACAAGCTAAGGAGAAGTGAAGAGCACTGTCCAAAAGGAAACCATGAGTGTATGAGTGAGAGCGGATGGGTGCAGAAGGGTTTATTCATTCAAGCTTTCTAACTCAAAAATTAGGAATGTGCTCTGCTTGCTGTAATCCTTTCCATAAAATTTTGGTAAAACAATTTAAGAAAGAGGAAAGTATATATAGCCTGGGCAAGGCTAGATTTTGAAGTTCTTGAGCATCTAATGCGGGATCTCGTCTTCTAAACTGTTGGTATTTTACCCTTCAACGGGATTCTGTCCGGATTCAATACAGTTAAAGAGGTCTGAGAACAGGCCAAAGAGACTCTGAGGGAAGCAGGTTACCCTGGTCACGGATGAGAATATGCTACAGTTGGGATATGCAGACCTATTCAAGGAGTCTTTAGATACCCACGTGCAAGCCCATGGCACTTTAAAATCTCAAACCTCCGTGCCACTGTGATGTCTACCGTCTTCTCAATCGGACAAGATCTATACCCCTTCATCTTCGGAATATTCCCAATCCAGATTGCTCTTTACGTAGGTCATTGCCTCCATGATCTTTTTCCTCTCTTCCCCCAAAGCCCTCTTCAACTCCCTCTCTAAATGCCAAATATCTAAAACCCAGATTGCCTCCGGAAAATAATTGTTCTTTAGACTTCGAATCCAATTCCCTCCATGGAAGCATAACTCTTCTTATCAATCAGACAAACCCGATCCTTTGAAACCAATACCCTCGCACGAAAGCTGGCCCCCACATTACACTCCGTCCACTCCTTGCTAGTCCTATCATTGACTCCCGTCCCATCTATTTGAATATAAAGAACTTCCGAAACTTTCTCTCCCACCCCCTCTAGTGTACTGTTTCAAAAATGACTTTACACATAACGTCATTCCGGACCTGATCCGGAATCCAGTCTTTTCAACTGGATTCCCGCTTTCGCGGGAATGACAACTTTCATTATCATTGTAAAGAAGTGTTAGATTCACTATACTAGCTGCTGCTCCACCTCCAAAACTTTATGCCCCCTGCCCTCTTCCCACTGCTCTATTCTCCTCCCCCCCTCTAAGACCATCCCGTGAATCTTATGGCAACTCACCTCTAATCCCGTAAACTTCTTCAAAAACTGACGAGCCTTCTCATAGCTAACCTCCACAGCCACCCACAAACTCCTCTCTCTCACCCCAAGCGTCATCTGCTCCCCAGCACCTAAGCCTATTGCCCGATCTAAAGGGTAAATATCCTCCTGACACCTCTGACAACGAAGACGAACTCGATGGACTGCCATCGTGCCAATTAATGTCTTGATCTTCTTCGCCTCCTGGTCATTCTTCACCAAAACCAATCCACACCTCTCACAAAACTTCGCTCTTCTGATTCCCTCCTCTTCAATCTCCTTCATCACCCTCTTGAATACCCATAAAAATACCTCCTCTCGCACTCTCAATAACTCCTCCTCCACCCAAAGGATAACTTTATCTCCTTCATAGCTACCTCCTATAAGTGTCTTCCTCCTAACAAAAACTCTACAAGGTGTGCCTTTCTATCTTCAGTCACGGGATTGAGAATGTTTCCGATACACGAAAATTACATGGAAATTGCTGTTTATCAAAGGCAATATGTCCCCTGAACCACAGCATGAAAATTTTTCCTTTAACACAATTTAAGATGTTTGGTGTAAAGAGAGAAAAAGGTTATCTTCTTAGGGAGATTTTGGGCAAAATACAATCCTACCGGGAAAGAAGGACACACCCCTTGTCAGGATCTTTATGGAAAGTAACTATCCGTTATGCAAATCGAGCGTTTAAGGAAAACAATACTTTTGAGTGGAAGGAAGTTTATCGGCCAGCAGGGAGGCGCACAATAGGTACCCTTTCTCCTTTTTACACAAAAAACTTGACATAATGGCAGGCAATGAGCGAAGATTAATCTGTTGAATTTTCTATTAAAGTTCAAACGCTACATTCATGGATAGTTGCCAACCCGATTACATGGAATTCATACATAATGTGACTGATCTTAACAAGGAATAGAATCATTTCTTTCCAAAAGGATAATTTTTAGAAAGAACTAATTCAATCAGTCCACTGGAGCCGTTAGACAAACATATCAAAAAGGGAACAAGTTGAGACTAACCGGGAAGGTCGCGATTGTCGCCGGAGGTAGTAAAGGTTTAGGAAAGTCCATTGCAATAGGTTTCGCTAAAGAAGGCTCCAATGTGGTTGTCGCGGCAAGAACAGAAGTGGAGGGCAAGGGATTACCGGCACAGTTGCCACCGATAGAGAAATCTGTACATGGCATGGGCTAATATAAATATAAAGGAGGCTTAAATGGCGATTAGAACACCCAAACAATATGTGGAAAGTTTGAAGGATGGCCGAGTCGTTTATTGTATGGGCCAGAAGGTTGGAGATGTAACCCAGCATCCTATCCTTAGGATTTGTATCGACTGGATGGCTATGGATTATGTGCTACAGCAGGATCCACGGTATCAGAGTCCCGTCATCGAGCATAATTTGGCCTCATCAACTCTCCAAATTTGTTATGTGATCTTGTAAGGTAAGTCAGAGGCTTAAGGTCTTTTTAGAAAGCAAAGGATAGCAGAGTTCAATATTTGTTGCGTATTGGATTAAAATCTTTTTTAAAAAAGGTCGTCTAGGAGGGAAAATATGGAAATCCGTAAAGTTGGAATCTTAGGGGCAGGAACTATGGGTGGGGGTATAGCCCATGTCGTGGCTCAAGCAGGATTTGAAGTGTTTCTGCTGGATCTCTCAGATTCATTGGTAAGAGGGGCGATCGAAAGAATAGAAAAAAGCCTTGCAAAAAATATAGAGAAAGGGAAACTTTCTTCCCAAGAAATGGGACAGATTCTGGGGAGAATCCATCCAACGACTCATGTGGAGGACCTTAGAAATGCAGACTTAATCGTAGAGGCGGTGTTTGAAAATATTGAATTTAAAACCGATCTTTTCAAGAAATTGAATGATCTTTGCCCCCGCGAAACCATTATTGCTTCCAATACCTCCACACTCTCAATCACTCGAATGGCGGCCACCGTTTCACCATCCGAACGGTTCCTGGGACTTCATTTTTTCAACCCGGTTCCAGCTATGCGGCTCGTTGAAGTCATTCCGGGCCTTCAGGCATCAAGTGAAATAGTCGACACCTGTATGGATTTTGCAAAAAGGATAAAAAAGATCCCTATAAAGGCGCAAGACTGTCCAGGGTTTCTTGTCAATCGGATTTTTATGCCCTATGCAGGTGAGGGGATGTTAGCTGCCCAGGAAGGGGCTGGACGGCCTGAGGAAATTGATGAATCCATAAAACAAAATGGTTTTCCCATGGGGCCTCTTACGCTGAACGATATGGTGGGAATTGATGTGGGCGTCCATACATTTCCTATCCTGAACGAGGCCTATGGAGAAAGATTTCCTGTCCCTCTGCTTTTTGAAAGACTGTTTCATGCGGGTCG
>Ga0187886_1004452_pt1 | contig 10059 bp, 7 predicted proteins | sample June2016WEW_20_1_FD_133001 | JGI IMG/M metagenome (GOLD analysis project Ga0187886, IMG submission 133001) | Peatland microbial communities from SPRUCE experiment site at the Marcell Experimental Forest, Minnesota, USA - June2016WEW_20_150 | ecosystem: Environmental > Terrestrial > Soil >... | reverse complement strand
TTGAAACCACTGAGACTCTTAAGGACCTGACTCCCGTATTTCCCAGTCATTCTGGCAGGGGCTATGTCTCGGGCCAGTTTATTTAGACAGATTACATCGACCGCGTCAGTAGCTTCCAATCCATCGGTGAAGTAAATTGATCGCTGAAGGTGACTCGGGTACTCCGCTAAAAAACGCTCATCGTCCAGTCGAAGGATGTGGTGCGGTTGGCAGCAGGTTTCTGCAACCCGTTTCGCGAGACGGACATCCAGCGTGTCGCGGTAAGAACCCGCAAAGGTGTAACAGGGCAGTTCCCCCGGTGCGGCATTACGGCCGGCCATAATCATACGGGTGTCGAGACCACCTGTTAGGGACATTCCTACCTTGCCATGAAAATAACGGGGCACAATTCTCTCAAAGGTAGACGACAACTCTTGGAAGAACTCAGTCAGGCTCAAGGGCTTCTGATTTTCCAGAGACCGCGGTACAAAGTAAGTTCGTTTTCGACTCTCCCCCTGGCCAAATTGCCAACACGATCCAGGTGGTAAAAGTTCCATGCCGCGAAAATACGTTCGATTTTCAAGGACGCAATCATAGGTGAGGAACTCACCGACACTCCTGAGGTTGATCTCACGAAGGGCGGGTATAACCTTAAGAAGTGATTTAGCTTCCGAGGAGAAGAAGAAGCCATCAATCGACTCATGATAATAGACACGTCTGATTCCATACCGATCATTGAACAGAAACGCTTGCTGGGCCTTCAAATCGATAATTACTCCATTGAGCCACCCGTTCAAAGTGGCCCAAAACCCTTCTGGATCCTCCTCGAACAGGTGGATGAGAAAACTCCCATCATGTGGATTGAACTCATGTCCCCCCTCCCGCAGGGCTTCAATTCCAGCCTGGTCCACGTAACTTTCTCCGGTAAGGAACATTACTAAACTCTTCTCCTCATTCCAGATCGGCATGCAATCAGAGAAAGAATCCCGAATTGCCACGTAGCCAATGTAAAAACCGAGGGCTTGATTGATATAGAAGCCATGGGTATAAAAGGACTCATTCAACATGGCGCCAACCATGTTATGAAGTCTGATCTCCTCGTCGCCTAATGTCTTTTTCACGTAAATACCTGTAATGCCTGGCATTGCTCTTCACCTGTCACTCATATTCGTCTTAATTTTGCCCCGGAAAAGGCAGTATGATCTCAATTGGTGTAATTTTTGTTACCCAGCTCATTAAGCTGGAAAAAAATGGCGTCCATGATTCGCGCTGTCAGGAGAATCTCTCGATAGGGTATAGGAAGAGGTGCATTATCTGTCTGAGATTTATAAAATGAATTAATAAGGAAATACATTCCAGAATCGGCGTGGAAATCATTCCTCAGAAACCGTTTGATATTGCGGCAGCCATTACTAAAATACTGTTTCGCATCAGCAAAAGGAGGGATAAACTGATTGAGAAAACTTACATAGCTCTTCTTAGGAACTTTGATTAGTGTTTGGTGCTCATGATCTGCAATCAAGGAATTCTTCGGTCCATAGACCCGAAACTGATGCAGGGAAGGACTGATCTGGGACGAGAAGGTGAAATATGCTGACGTCCGGTGGCTGTCAGAAATGATAACCCGAAGTTCATCGATGATGTCGGTTTCTTCGATGTTTTCAAGGAAGTGACTGGTGAACCCCCTTGCTAACACGGTTACTTTATCATCCTGCAGGTACTCAGCGATTTTCCCAATCCCGTGGCTGATTATGTTCTGCAATAGTCCTCCAGGTAAACGGCGAACCCAGTGTCTCCTGTCCCCAAGTACGGCTTTTGCAAATTGCTCCTCACTAAACTCGTATCCATAAATGCTTTCCATATGCACAGGAGCACCGCCTAAGTATCCAGCATTGATAAGCCTTCGCATATCTCTGGCCACTGGCATGAACTGGGTTTCGTGGCCGACAGTTAGCTTCTTGTCTTCTCTCTCAGCAATACAAATCAGTTCCTTGGCCTCTTCGTAGCTCAAAGTAAATGGTTTCTCTACATAAATGTTACATCCTGCTTCAAGACATTGTTTGGCAAGAGAATAATGACTCTGTGGCGGAGTTGTGATGTGCACAACATCAGGTTGGGAGCTTTTAAGAAAAACCTCAACATCACTGAAATGGTGTTTTATGCCGTATCGCTCAGCTAATTGGCCAGCCATAAGTTCTTCTTGATCGCACACACCCACGATCTCGCTACCCCGCATCCGCCGGATCTGGCTTGTGTGTTTGTCAGCAACTTTTCCGCATCCAATGATCCCAACGCGTATCACCGCTCCCTCCTACCATCCTTCATAAATTCAAAGTACAGCCTCGAGGCCTCTTTAAAAGGTACTCTAGGACTCCAGCCCGTCAGCTCTTTCAACTTTCGATTTGAATATATTTGCTTTTGGTAGTATGTGGCGCAGCTTCGCCTGTTAAATACTGGCGGAAGCTGTCCCTCGGACCAGTTCGAGTACTTCTCCCAGAGCCAATTCAGAAAGTAAAAAATTGGATACGGAAGGTAGATTGAAGGGAAATGACCTACGTTTTTCTTGTATAATCGCAGAAACTCTCTGCTTGTTGGCAAATCGTCATCAACGGCTATAAACACTTCGCCGTCCATTCCTTCAACAATTCCTGAGAGAACAATGGCCTCCGCGCAATTATCCACAAAGATTAGAGGGAGTCTATTAGACCCGCCCAAGTGAAGAAAGATACCAAACGTGTCAAGTCCCACTCGGCCGGTCAATGCTTTTTTCCCCGGCCCATAGACGGGCCCAGGGCGAATGATGACATACGGTACTCCGTGCTCCCTGCTGTACGCCATTACCATTTCGTCCTGTTTGACCTTGCCGTAGCAGTATGGATCAAATCTCGCCATGTGTTCGCTTTCTATGGGGCATGTTTCATTTATAAGGTCGCCGTGACGAATTTGAAAACCGGAATATACCGCAAGAGAGCTGACACTCAGAAATCGTCTTAACTTGGTTTCCTTCAGCGTCGCATCGAGCAAGTTTCGTGTGGCCACAGCGGAATTCATGAAGCAGTGAGCAAAGGATTTTCCTGTTCCTGCGGCGAGGTGATAAATCAACGATACATCTCTAGCGGCACGCAGGCAGTCATCGCGAGATAGCAGGTTCCCTTCTATGAAATCCACTTCGGCTTTTAAACGCTCGGCAATTTGTTTCAGTTTCGAGAGATTCCGGTTCGATCTGACGAAGCAACGAATTCTCGTGAACCCGTATTCCAGCAAGGTTTCAAATACCTTCGACCCAATAAAGCCGTTGGCCCCCGTCACCAAAATCTGATCATCAGTGCCGATGATCCAATCGCTCCTTCCTGAGTCTCGCGCAATATCTGCGCCAGATGTAATCATAATAGTCTGATCAGCCCGTAACATACTTCTCCTTTACGAGGTCAATTCCCAGGAAAGCAAGCACCTTGCCGAGGTGATCGCAATCCTTTACTAGATACTTCATGAATATATGGTGGCCGAGCATCAATAAAAAAGGCATTCCGAACGTGTAGACCGTAATTGCCAGGACGGATTTAAGCAAGGTCAAGGGCTTGGACGCGGCATTTTCAAAGGCAACTTTTCCCCTCAAGAGTGCCCTTTTAATCATCACGGTTTTCTTCCAGCGCTCCGGCGGCACAGTTTCAAAGACCGGCGCTTCGTTGCACCAGACAAAGACATGTCCTTCTTCGATCTTTCTCCTGAAGAAATCGCGATCTTCCCCTCCGCGGCCAAACGTAGGATCGAACCACCCGCGGTCTTCTTTAAATAGTTCGCTTCTTAGTAGCGAATTTCCTGTTCGGGTGTTCTTCCACCTCAGTAAATGCCCCGTAGGATGAGTCGGTCTATCAAAGAAACGACCTTCCAATACCCACCTGGGCGGCTCTTTTTCAAAGTAGGGTAGTACGGGGCCCAAAATCCCGTCCGATTTATAGCGATCCACAGTTTTGTAAAGATTAAGAAGCCACTTCTCAACGGGGAACTCATCGTCATCAATGAAGCCAATGAATTCACCTTTAGCATTCTCTATGGCTTTGTTTCTTGCAAGGGCGATGTTTTGTTCAGCTTCAACATAGTAGCTAATACAAATCTGCATTTGCCGAGCACAGGATTCCGCAACCTGCCGTGCAGATTCAGATTTATCGTTGTCCACAATGATAATTGAGTAGTCAAAAAGATCATCGGTCTTCTGTTCTCCTAACTTTGACAACAATCGTCGTAGCAATTCAGGCCTTTTGTAGGTGCATATACACACGGATATGTTATGTTTTTGATTCATTACTTGGAAAATAACAAAGGGTAACTCCAAATATCAAAGGCCATTTTCATCGTTCGGGGTTCTCATGCCCGTGATGAAAATTTACTTATTTTTAAGAATTTCATGTCAATTTGCAAAGAAACGCTCAGACACTTTTAAGCTTATGGCGTTCCTGATCAACAATATCTCCGCCCTTCAGGTAGCGGACCGCCAGCGAATAAACGCCAAATTTCATCGGATGAAGAGAGTATTTCCACATGTATCCTTGAACCAGTTGTCCTCCGAAGCGTTCCTTAAAGATCATGAGTCCCTCTTGCTTTGATCCTTTTTCGGGGTTGATTCGAACCCCCACAAAATCATACCGTTTAACCCCAAGACCACGAAAAAGCCGGATTGCTTCCCACTGAAGGAGATTCGTTGCACCACTCAGCGGACCCGAAATGCTCCCACCATACAAGTAATAGGCGCCGTGGCTGCTAAAAGGAACTACTGCGCACCCTTGCGTTACACCCTCATAATCAGCAACAAATATTTTCACGTTTTCGCCAAGGCCAAGCACGAAACGCTTGAATTTCTCGTAGCTCATAAATCCGAGCCTCGATCGTTTGAGCGTATCCCGCACCAGCTCATAGGCGGTATTCAGGTACCCCAGGCCGCTTCGAATCTCCACCCCCTTTTTCATTGCATTGCGAACTACATTGCGATGCTTTGGGTGAAGATTACTCCAAAGAATTTCTTCCGGCTGGCTCAGGTCAATGACGTAGGTACCATACGGTGCCGCGACGGCCCCATCCGGGTAGGTGCGAAAAATCGTATTGGTGGTTGCGGGAATGATCATATCCGCCCCGTGGAAGCGGAAGTATTCGACCGCGCTATTTAGGAAGGCTTTTTCCTCGCCAACCTCCCGGTCTCCTCCCACAGGAATGGTCTCAACCCGGAACCGGACCATGCGAAATATCGTCTTTCGAATGACCGTATATGGCAATACATAGCGCAGCTTTCCTGAGTCGTCGATGCCCCCAATCCATCCATATTCGTCGCCCACCGCCTTCAGAAAAGATTCAGAAGCGTAAATTGATAGGCCTGGATGCCAGTCAATCGGAACTGGGACTGCTTTCATAAGAAATCATCTCGTTAGGCATCAGGCGTGAGGGGCAAGGTGAAAAGCGTTGTTTGATGTCCGGAGTCTATGGTCTAATGTCTTAATCACAGATGCACTTGGGATATACTTCTTCGAACGTGGATACCTCGATTTCTTTCTGCTTCAAGTAAGACAAAAAAAAGTTGATGGCATCAAAATCAACTAATTCTTTTGTGTGTCCTATGGCCACGAGAGGCCGATATGATGCCGGCGATTTCTTGTCTTCTTCGACAACTTCATCGACCATTGCTATCAGTTCATCGCCTGACATACGACAGAAATCGAGCTTCAGGGGGTGAGAAAGACGCAAATAGTCAAAAAGTCGATTTAGCCTGTGGCAACTGCTCGGCGCCGCCACAAGGTTATCGCGTTCAAGCGCGACACGTTTTGACGAGAGCATTTTCCAAAAAGGAACCATTTTCGCATATATTGGTACCTCGATCAAAGAGCCTCCTGAATCGGGCATGCTGGCGTTTCTCTGAAACCGCCAAAAGCATCCGTTCTTCAAAGCAGGTCGGTAATCCAAATTGTGGCTGTGTCTTACCCCCCCCTTGAATACGGAGGAGTCTATCTTGATACCTTTACTGGCCAGAACTTCGGCTAAGGTCTCCGCTGGATGAAACAACCAATTACCCGCCCGAAAGGAAAGTGGTGTAAAATCAGGCACGCCTATGAGCCCTCGCAAATACGCAATGGAACGGTCTAGAATTTGAGCTATTCGCTGTTCTCTCAATGTACATAGGTTATATTCGCTGTAATCGAGTAGCCATCTTCCGTTCTCGTACTGCGCTTTGTACCACTGTGGATGCAAGTGAAGTCCAATTTCGAAGCCGTCCCGGTAGAACTCCTGTATTTGATGCTTTACCAGGTCGATGGTACTGTCCCTACCTTCAGCCTCTATCATTTCTAGCTCGGCAACTTCCACAAAAGGAACAAAACGGGCTTTCCATTCACGAAATACCGTCAATAGCTTCTCCGCCGGCTCATACACAAGTTCTTTAAGTGACCCTTCCCCGTTTCCATATATTTCGTAATCAACGGTGAAGATACATTCGATCATGGCTTCACAAACCCCATGGCGCAAAGACCATAGCGCATAGCCTAAGTAGAAAAAATGACAATCAGAATCAGACAGAAAACAAAAATCTTGGTTATGGTTAGGGTGAGGGGGATACGAGTTTCGTCTTTCCCGCAGGGAGAATACGGCTCAAATTCCATTCCACGGCCTTTTGGACACAAACCGAGGGGGCTTCGTAACTTCGTTAACTTGTTCGATCATTACGACCTTTTATTTCTGCCCAGCCTGCATTGACGCACTCAGCAATGCGTTCTACCTCTCCTTTTTTAAGGCTCTGATTGCTGGGAATGACAAGCACTCTCTTTGCTACCCTTTCCGATACTGGACAATCACCGGTATACCCATAGTGTGTCGCGGCAACGTCTGCAATATCTTTATAAGGTTGTAGGGTACCGATTTGACGAGCATGCAGATAGGTTACCATTAAGTCACGGTGCTCCCACGAAGAGAAGAGAATGGGATACAAGTAGCGGTTATAAAATGTCTCGGCCTTTTCCGAACACAGCATTCCCGGGTCCAATTTCAGAGCGCGCGAGTAAATATCAGCATTGGCCCTTTGTCTTTCAATTGCAGAATCAAGAATTACAAGGCGTTTTATGGCAATGGCAATATCTGATTTGTATATTTGACTCAGGTTGATAGGGGCTTTTTCAGAGTAATCAACCTTTTTGTTGTAAAATTTCCAAAGTGGATAACCAACTAAACCGTAGAGAGGTCTGCTACGCAGCATCGACCGCGCGTAAGTTGTTGCAACGTGTACAAACTCATCGAATCGACTCGGCGCTGGCAGCGTAGAGACTAATTGGGTTAGTTTGTCTTGGATTTCTTCGTGAATTGAAAGCAGCGCTCCGCCCTCGCCGGCTGATAGGTATTTGCCTGACCGAAAGCTGAAAAAGGAGATAGTACCAAATGACCCGGCCATGCGCCCATTAAGTTTGCTTCCGAGAGACTGCGCACAGTCTTCAATAATTGGCTTACCCGGCACCGCCTCCTGCAAGTCGGGGATGTTGCACAGGTTGCCAAACATATGTACGGCGATTACGGCATCGACTTGAGAACGCTTTGCAAATAAATCTTCCGCCGACATGCAATACGTTGCGGGATCTATATCGATAAAGCGTGCTGTACAGCCGGCTGCAACGATTGCTTTAAATACAACAGGACAACAGTAGAGAGGGACGCCTATGCGCGCAGCGGGCGGCAAGTTGAGCGCTCTGAGTGCTGCGACAAGGGCAGCTCTGCCAGATCGTATTGGAATGAATTTACCCATCCCAGATATGTATGGCGTTTCACGCTGTTTCTTTGGCCCCATGGCGGCGGCAAACCCGCGAAGAAGATCGCTGAATCTATGCTCCCAGTATTCTCCGGGTATGAGGCCTATCATATTGTTTACCATATGCCAAAACGACCGAAGGGAAAAATCTCCAAGGGACAGAACTGCTTTCAGATGGCATGGCAAATTGTTCTGGAACTGTTGTGTACGCCTGTCCCTTACACCAAGCACGCATTTCCGGTTACGTAGCGGAGAGCGTCTCTGAACCCGGCACACATCTTCTCAATGCTACCGTTTTCCTCAATTTCTCTCCTCGCCCTAGCAGAAAATTGCCGTCGGAGCTCATCATTGTCTAGGAGAAGCCTGAGCTTATGGGCCATCTCCTGTACGTCGCCTCTCGGCACAACGAAGCCGTTCACACCATCTTTAAGATACATGATCTCCGCAGACTCATCCCCGTCTTCGGTAATAAACGGAAGTCCACAGTGAAAAGCGTCGATTATACTCAGGCCAACGGCACCGGGAAGACAGTAGACGTTCGCTGAGGAAAGGAGGGCGAATTTCTCTTCTCCGTATATAGGGCCCAACTTGAAAATATTGTCACCTTCTATCTTGTCTAAAATCTTGTCCGGATCAGGCCCAACAAAGATCAAACCAATATCGGGTCGACTCATGTAAGCGAGGGCCTCGACAAGGTGTTCAATCCTCTTCCTCTTCTGAATTCGTCCCATGCAAATAATGTTCTTCTTTGTTTTTATGCCATATCTTGTCAGAACGTTCTCATTTTCACCCGGCGGCAGCCCTGAGTAGCTCAAGCAAAGTGTGTTGTTCGCAACAAAGATTTTTTTTTGGAAACGGTTCAGCACATATTTTCTCAAATGCTCCCCATAGAGAATTATCGCATCGGACATAGCCTGTTCCGCTGCATATGCCAGGTTCTTGATTCTTGACTCTTTATCAAGAAGATCCCTTCCTTGCCCCCAGTAAATCATCTTTCGACCCAGGATACCTTTCGCGATAAAATAGGTCGGAAACAAGTACAAGTGTCTCAACTCCATGTAATCGATAATGACATTAATTTGCTGCCTGTAGATAAATTGGGTGATACTCAGGATCGAAAGATGCATTTCTTCATATCGAAAATAGATGACGTGAGGGTTATCCGCCTGAATCCCATCTGACGCGACTATCAAGTCGAAACCGTAACGCTTGAGATAACTGCTTAGATAGTTGTATACAGGAACACGATAATGAGGGATAACACCTGCGTGGATTAGAAGAACACGGATCATACAGAATAACTTCTTGCGCTAAGAAACCCTTTAATAGCCCGGGTTCGACGCACAATCAAACAAGGTCCATCCACGGATAGTCCTCGGAATTAATTCTTACGGCGTCATCGGTGCCGTCAGCTGGACCGTCAGTGACAGTCACCCGGGAAAGCGTCCATGACCTTTTAATCACATTTCTCCAGGAGAGTGGCAAGGGTCAGGAGCATCCAAGCCTGCGACCATCTCATATATGGTATCTTGTTGGTATAGAAAGGAAGAACCTGGTAGTAGAAATAGCCTTGCCCATCCCGCATGTTTGTGATGGCCCATCTAAAAACATCATATGCCAACCTTACACTATTTCCAGTGAGGTCTTTGAAGGTCAGCAGCGTGATAATACTTTGCGCCACACTATGAATATCGATCGGGTAAGTACGATTATGAAAATACCTTGGAGCACCATCTTCCCTGAAAAAATGCTTCCGGTAGAATTCAAACCCATGACTAATATGAGTTTCAAATTCCGACGTTTCTGCGTTTTGAGAAATGGACTGTAACGCACAAAGGTTATAACCTGTGTGGAAATTGTCCACCCAGCGTTGGACGGTCGACTCACCGTATTCCCATGAGCCATCGTCGCGCTGCTTATTCGCCGAGTATCGGGCGACCTTCAGCGCCGGTTCGAGAAACTTTTTCTCACCGGAGTGTTTGGCCACCCTGCAAAGAAGCGCAGCACCCAGAAGGTTTGCATTGTACACCCGTGTTCGCAACGACGGAAGGGGATAACTGAAGCAGGCGATGGAGTCATCCTCCGTCCAATAGAGCTCATTCAAGATATACTCTGCAGCACCGATTGCCATTTCCAGACATAAGGCGTCAAAGGTTGAAGGTTGGAGGCCTACTGCACTCGGGGCATATGACATTTTAACTTCACAACCCTGCTCATAGGCGTCCAAGAGCGCGTTGGCAACAAAAGATGTGCAGACAAGGTTTGGTGCCTCACGAGGAACCAATATGGTTCGCGTCTGCCACGGG
>Ga0187886_1004448_pt1 | contig 10070 bp, 8 predicted proteins | sample June2016WEW_20_1_FD_133001 | JGI IMG/M metagenome (GOLD analysis project Ga0187886, IMG submission 133001) | Peatland microbial communities from SPRUCE experiment site at the Marcell Experimental Forest, Minnesota, USA - June2016WEW_20_150 | ecosystem: Environmental > Terrestrial > Soil >... | reverse complement strand
CCGACGTAAGTTTGATTATGCCGGGATTCTGCTTGGATTGGGAGTTGCCTTCAAACAGTTTGGAATCTTTCCCATGATCTTCGCTATTGCACTTCTGATCAAACATAAAGGTCCATGGCTAAGAACCGCCATACTTGGAGCATCGACCGTTGCTACGATATCTCTTCCATTCCTCATATGGAGCCCAACAAACTTTCTAAGCGAGGTTATCTTCTTTCATCTTGCGGAGAGGGTTATATCACCATATTATGTCCTCGTTGCTCTGTATCCTCAGCTTCTAGGCCCCTGGCTACTTGTTCTGCAATTCTCGCTCACTATTATTCTTGGGGCATGGCTTTTCCGTAGAATCAATACTTGGAGAGAGTGCCAGATCGCATGGACATGCGTATTCCTCGTCTCATTATTCTTAGGAAGATATTTTGCTCCTTCCTACTTCGCGTTCATCATGCCATTCTGGATCCTTGCCGGAATACCATGAAGCGATGAATCATAGACGAGGCAGGAGGCTGCGGCGTCTCATGCTCCTTGATATTGAAAAGCTTCAAGTGGTTTTCTGTGCTCCACTTCTCATATCTTCAAGGTAGCGTCGAATTGCGTCTTGCGCCGTTCCGAAAACTGCGGTCTCGCCGTTAAGCAAGTAGAGGCCTTTTTCACAATAGTTCTTGATCAAGTTAAGGTCATGTGACACCAGTACGATTGACTTCTTCTCCTTTTTGAACTCGCCAAATTTGGTTAAGCATTTTTGTTGGAACTCCATATCTCCTACGGCTAGCGCCTCATCTACCAGAAAGATGTCAGCAGTAGTCTGCATTGCGATCGAAAATGCCAGTCGAATCTGCATTCCAGATGAGAGATGTTTCAGCCTCGTATCACGGAATTTTTCGAGAGACGCGAACTGTATTACCGGATCGATAAGCCTCTTCATCTGAGCACGGGATAGGCCTAAAATGATTCCGTAGACCTCCGCGTTCTCCGTAACCGAAAGGTCGCCGTGAAAACCAATCCCCAACTCCAATATTGGAGCTATGGAGCCAGTAGTTTTGATAGTCCCCTTGTTCGGTTTCATGACACGTGCCATCAGCTTGAGGAGAGTACTTTTGCCGCTCCCATTCGGACCAATTATTCCTAATGATTCGCCCTGCGCTAGACTAAATTGGATATTCTTTAGCGCCCAAAATTCTTCGTAGCTCTTGTCTTCAAACGCCAATACACTCGCAACATGTTCGAGTATCGTTGACCGTTTTTGATGTGGAATCCGGAAACGCTTCCAAACATCGTTAACTTGCATGAGTGACATCGTTAAAGTTCCTCCGCGAAGCGTACCTGTAAGATGGAGAACACCACGAGGCCGCCAACAAAGAATAACGCAGTAATTGATAGGACAACGAGGAGATCAGATGGAAGAGGAAGTTGATGTTTAAGGAACAGCCCTCGAGTTGCTTGAATAAGCCGCGTAATTGGATTCAGGGAATAGAGAAACTGATAATTCGAAGGGACAAGGCTCTCGTCGTATACTATAGGAGATACAAAGAATCCGAGTTGCAATGCGATTTCCCAAATCTGGCTAAAATCACGATACTTCACGTTCAGAGAAGCAAGGGATAAGGAAATGGAGAAAACTAACACGAACTCAATCACAAGTATCACAGGAAGGAATAGTATGTGAATATCAAGCGGCACACCCAAGAGCAAGATTAGTGGAAGAAGCCCGACGAACTCCAGCGTTGAGCCTATCAGGTTTGCAAAATTGCTGGATAAGACGATCAAAGTCCGAGGCATGTAGACCTTCGTAACCAGAGACGGGTTGCTTAGAATGCAACTCAAGCTCTGACTCGTCGCCACTTGAAAGAAACGCCAGACCAGAAGGGCCATGAGAATCCAAGCCCCATAATTAGGAACCGAAGAGTGCAGCAGAACCGAAAAAATGATGGTAAGTATTAGCATGTATGCGAGTGGGTTCAAGAGCGACCATACAAAGCCTAGGACCGAGTTCCTGTAACGCAGCTTGAAATCCTTCTTAGCCAACACTGCTACTACATCTAAGTAGTGGCTAAAGGCGGCGTTCAATGCTAGTCGCTGCTCGCTGAGACATTATGGAACAAAATAACGATTGCCTATGAATCTTCATTCTTTGCGAGAACAACCCAAGAATGAGTGTTATGAAGCAGACTAGTGTCTATTTCAAATTCCTCAACCTTGAGAATTCCCGATTCGATCCCCTTCTTCAATTCAGGGATTTGGCCTGGTGCAAGAACAATTTCCCCTAGATTTATTTTCTCCGAAACAATTAGCCCGCATCGGTTCTCTCTAAATCTCTTCTCCAAAAGTGTCTTCTCCTTATCTAGATAAGGAACGAGAGCGTTTTCAAAGATAAGATACTTAGAGAAGTGATGCCGCATAATCGAGCTTATCTCATCAAAGTAGAATCCATGCTTCCCTAGAAGTTCACTGTTCGGAGTTCCAATAATTATCAGCCCGTTTTTTCGAGTTATCCTCTTCAATTCCACAATAGCCTGATCAACCATCCCGTACTCTTTGACGTGCTCCAATACTTCACTGATTATCGCAACGTCAACCTGCTCGTTTTCATATTCTCTCATGTCCACAATGCTCTGACAGACGAACGTCGCATACTTACCATAGCTCTGCTGAGCAAACTGAATGGCGTGTCTTGAGGCATCGCAGCCGTATACCACTCTGCTTCCTTTCTCTATCAGTATTTTACTACCATATCCGCTTCCACACCCCACATCTGCCACCTTTTTGTCTTTCACAAATTGAGAAGCAAATATGTAGAACTTCACATGGTTCCGAAAATTGTTAATGTCATTTTCAGATGGTTCCCTTGCTTTTCCCAAGCTGTCGAAAACAAGGCCATTAGGATATACTCTGCTGTAATCCTCGACGTAGTACTGCTTAGTGATTCGAGCAACAACTCGAGCTGCGGTTAGTTTGAGATTAACGATGGCTGAAGAGATCCTTGCAAAAACGAAGTGCACTAAGCCACATTTCGTGAAAGTTCGCTGCACCACCCGACCATTCTTCGCTGATTTCCGTCCCTTATTATTGTCACAGAATGGGGTGAATTTAAACAGATTCGTCCAAAAACGTTTCTTCCGGTGATCTTTTTCCAACCTATTCTCCGCTCCGTATACCCAGTTTACAAACGAGATGACACTAGGTTTTGTAGGGGTTGTCTGCTACGTTCGAATAATGTGTCAAGCAATCGTCTTGAACAAGAATGCTCAACAGGCTGATACCTATTGAGCCGAGGGAACATTACAGGGAGAATATGATCATCCGGCACAGTTCTCGTGGCCTGAACTTTGAGTCGACGGGCGTGTGTATCCTTCAAGTTGAGAAGGTTCCACAAAATGGCCTTGACTACAGCAACTGCCTTTCGAGGTTCAAAAATTGCGAACCCTAGGGTAATTAAGAGAGTGAACAGAAAATAGTTGCGGAGCGCCCACATGATAGATGATCCGCAGTTCTTGATTATGGCACGCAATAGGTTGCGGTGAGCAAGGTACAGTTTCTCAGGGTCGAGACCGCTTGATCGCCTCGAGCCCGAGTAGTAATGCGCAACCGTGGCGGCGGGCTCGTAAACGAGCTTCAAACCGATCAATCTAAGTCGCCAACATAAGTCAACATCCTCAACATAGGAGTAAAATTTGGAGTCAAACCCATTGACGAGTAAAAAGGCGCTTCTACGCACGAGCATTGCCGCTCCACAAAGTGAAAACGGAACAATTGCGGGTCCATCATATTGGTGTTGATCTCGTTCATATTTCCCAATGTCAACGAAACCACGCCAATACTTTATCCCCATAACCCCTACTGAATCGAGGACCCTATGGTCGCTCATCGTGACCAGCTTGCAGCCACAAGCCGCCGTCGCAGGGTCCAATTTGAGATGCTTTGTAAGAACCTTGATCCATGATGAAGACAAAATGGCTGTATCGTTGTTCAGAAGTAGAATGTAATCCGCCTCGACTTGTGCAATCGCACGGTTGTAGGCCTCGGCAAATCCGAGATTGCTCGTAAATGTGATCAGATTGACCTGTGGGTATCTCTTTCTAACAAATAATGTTGACCTGTCCGTGCTGCCGTTGTCAATGACGCAAATCGAAATGTTGCGTGGAATCAGTTTCGGTATGGATGCTAGACACGTGCGTAAGTGGTTGAGTCCGTTGAAGTTCAGTATCATCACTGCTATGCGTGGACTAGAGTTATCAGAGGCTGCCCTGACGTCGATCAAAATTGATTTTCCTCTCCTACCGTGCGTAAATTTGAGATATAAACACAAACATCACCAAACACAATGATAGACGAGCTGAGGTCTAGGTTTCGAGGCGCAATGTCTACATGTGCTGATTCCTTGGACACGGTGCGATTTGGTATATATGCCACCATTTGTAATAGTTGCAGTATCATCGTGATGCTCAGTGAGAATCGTTGGGATGATTCCGGTCTATAATGAAGCAGACATTGTCGGACAAGTAATTGAACATTTGGCATCGCAAGGAATCAAACTCGTTGTGTTGGACAATGGATCAACCGACGGCTCATTCGAGATCATCAAAAACTATGTCGGCAAAGAAGTGCTCAGTGTGCAGCGTATGGTGACGGAGAAATTTGAGTTGAGATTGATGTTGAGAAGGCTTTACGCGATGGCAACCGAGCAAAATCCAGATTGGATATTGCTCAGTGGGGCAGATGAATTTCTTGAATCACCTTATCGCAGTTTCACTCTCAACAAAGCCATCCAAATTGAAGCCGAGAGAGGCTTTAATCTTATTCAATTCAACAATTTCGAATTCTATCCTACCGAGAACGACTTTGCTAGCCAAGAGACCGATGTGAGGAGACGACTGCGGTACTACAGTTGGAACGATGATGCTCAATTTCGTTGTTGGAAAATGTACCCAAGCGTATCCGTTTTTGAAACGATTGGCCATGATGCCGAATTGCCCGATGGAACACCTGCTCATGTTTCACCAAACAAATTCGTGCTAAGGCATTACAAGATTCGTTCGTATGAGCACGGGTTGAGAAAGATATTTCATGATAGGTTACCTCGATTCTCGCCCGAAGAGCGAGCAAAGGGTTGGCATGTTGAGTATGACAATTTTGGTACCCACAGAGACTATTTCGTTATCGACTCGAGCAAACTCACACATTATGATGAGGACGGAAACTGGAACCTTGCTAAGACATTTGATGGTTATTTTGGGGCATGGAACTCGCCTTCAGCTAGCGAGAAGATAGCAAAGCTTCAAAATGACATCATGATTCTTAATAGTAGTTTATCCTTGCGTCTCGCGCGGAGGGTCCCCTTTGGGGCCCGTATTCGCAAGTTATTGGTTCCGAAGAAGTAGAAGTTTCATTCTCTGCGACACATTCTGCGCGCGGTTCCAAGAGTGGGAATATGCAAAAAGGAAATTCTGTGATCGTTCAATTAACAGGCTTCCCCAGGATTTTTCGATAAATCGAGTGTAATTCAACTTTGAGGGCTGATAGGAAAGCTCGATTTAGCTGCATCTCTATTTTGTGTATTCTTCTAGCTTCCTCTTCCAACAGATCTGGCGGCATCGTGAACTTCTCTCGATAGAAAGTGGGTGTGAAGTCATAGTTTTTGACACCTTGTATCAACCATGTAATTATCTGCTTGCAAGCTTGAAGATGATCATGATGTTGCTCTGCATAACGTCTCCCTGCGTATGCTAACCTACGACGCAGAGGTCGGTCGAGAATTGCTTCACGCAATCTGTCGGTAACTGTTGACTCGGTGATATCGACGACTGGACAGTCTGAAGGGGTGTGTTCTTGCTCAGCTGAGTTTCTTGAAAGCACAACATTTCCTGTCGCCAAGGATTCGGCAACTAAAGCAGAATGACTACCTAAGTACAACTGGTCTACTACAATATCTGACTCGGTCAACAAATCACGTACCCTAGAATGGGGGACGTTGGTGACCATTTTGAACTCGAAGCGAATGCCCCCTCGTTTGAGCTGATCGACCGCCGAAATGATGCGGTTGGCCCCCTTTACTTCCGGATTGCTAGGGCAATGCAAAACGACCGGAACCTGCCGTTCGGGTACATTGAATCGGTATTCTGATAAGTCGAGAGGGTCTGGCTTTTTCATATAAGGTCGGACTTGGAGCTGTCCCATGTTCGGTTTAGAGAGTATCAGGTTCGCGTAACGTTCGGCCATCCTCACGGTTCTAGCTTTCAAGGAAAAGAAATCGTCAGGACAATCGCTCGTAAAGTCAATGTATGGTCTAAGTCTTATTGGTGGAAAAAGAAACGTAGATTGTGTGTAGGCTGCCCTCTTTAAGAAGGTCAAGAAGGATTCAACTTCCTTCTCCAACCCCAATGAACGAGCCTCTTGCTCGTAAGCATGCCAATACCGAATATCGGTACCGCAGAATACACAGACGATTTTCTTGCCAAACAACTTGAGAATTGGATAGTCCCAATACCTCGGCAGGAAGGAAGTGCCCCAAAAGAAGATGAATATTTGACAAGTGATCATACAAGATAGAAACTTACGGAATATGAACATCTGGCGTTTGATCCAATAGAGTGCCTTCTTAGAAATCCCTAAACATGGATCGACGAATTGCAACGGAGGACCTACAACATCATCAATTACGACATCGTATTGAGCGTCCGGATAGAAGTAGTTCCTGCTCCATACGATCGTGTAAGTTCGATAGCCAAGTGATTGGAACCCCTTAGCGTACGTAGTAACCTGGTTTGCAATATCCTTGAGACCAATGAAGATCCGCTGATTCCCTCTCACTACTGCTACCCGCAAACTTCATGTTATCAGAATGCCGATCAACATCAGATGTGTCGTTACAGTAAATGATTTCGTTCAAGCCACATCCTTTTGTGAAGGTTGAATAAATCGTCAGTTATTAGACACTTTTCATATGCCCCTCACTCGTAATTTATGCATGCTATCAACTAATCTGCTGGTCAGTTTTCTGATCAAACGAGCCGAGCTAGCTGCTAGATTGGTGGGGAATTATGGGTCTCCAACAGTAAAAATAGGTGAGACCCACACTGTGAGAGTCATTCGTGGGCAGACAATCTCCAAAGGCACAGGTCATAACCAGCATGGTTGATGCATCTTGAGTAAACGGATTACACATCAACGTAACAGTCAACGTCAATCCCGCTATAACGAATTCAAACACACTCTTTTAATCAGCGCAAGAATCGCTAGAAATCAAGGGCCAGCCTCGCTGCTGGCGCAATCGTTAGAGAAGATTAGAAAGAGAGAATTTTGGGCAGTTCCACCCTTAATTTTAGATACAGACTATGCTAGCTGGATCTCTCAGAACGAACCGCAAGAAAGAGATCTAAAAGAACAACACGAAAAAGCAGGAAGGTTCTCCTATAGACCACTCCTTAGCATTGTAATGCCTGTGTGGAACCCTCCGCCAACGTTACTGGCTGATAGCATCACTTCGGTAATTTCACAAACTTACGATAAGTGGGAACTGTGCATCGCAGATGGCAACTCGAACATACGAATCAAACAACTCATCAATACCTTTGTCAATCAAGATCACAGGATCAAAGTGCAGTTCTTGACGAAGAACCTTGGAATTTCACTGAATTCAAATGTTGCCATTCAAAGTGCAAACGGAGATTACGTTGTTCTGCTTGACCACGATGACTTACTAGCGCCAAACGCGTTGTATGACATTGTGACCTGCTTGAACCTGAACCGGAAACTCGACTTCATTTATTCCGACATGGACCTAATGACCATAGAAGGCAAGCGGACAGATCCACTTTTCAAACCAGACTGGTCTCCTGACACGATGCTTTGTGCAAACTTTGTAACACATCTTTGCGTGACCAGATCGAAACTGTTGAGAGACATTGGAGCCTTCAGACCAGAAACAGATGGAGCTCAAGATTGGGACCTATTCCTCCGCGTTTCTGAAAAAACTGAAAGGATTCAACATGTACCAAAGATTCTCTATCATTGGAGACAGTCCCCCTCATCAGTCTCGAACGCTGGTATCCGCGCTAAACCATACGCCAAGAACGCACAATTACTCACGTTAAGTCAATTCCTCGCGCGAAATGGGATGCATGGAAAGATATCTCATGAAGCATCTGGATGCCTGCAAGTTACCTGGGAAGTAGATCACTCAACTCTGATCAGCATAGTGATATTCGATGGGAGCACACCTGAAAGACTACATAGCTGTACTCAATCGATTCTCAAGAAGTCGTCGCACACCAACATCGAGATAATAGTGGTTCATGATAGAACCGAATCACTCAAAAGTGAATTTAATCCTGCAGGTTCCAAGATTAAATTTGTCAAGAGCGTTACTCAACTGACATATCCATTGGCATACAATTTGGGAGCCGCGATCTCCAAAGGCGAAATCATCGTGTTCATGGACTCCCGAACAGAAGTCGTGAGCCCTAACTGGCTGCAAGAATTAGCTGGTTGGTGTTCAAAGCCCAATGTTGCGGTCGCAGGTCCGCAACTCTTGTCTAGAAATGGAGGGATAATCCACAGCGGAGTGGTCATAGGCCTGCCTGGATATCTGTTTCAAGGGGCTCGACAACGATCACAGACACTATTCGGATATACAGAGTGGTATCGCAACTGCACGGCAATATCCGGATTCTGCTTAGCAACTAAAAAAAAGACTTTCGAAGAGATTGGTAAATTCAATAAGCATCTAACAACTGTAGCAGATGTAGAATTCTGCTTGCGCGCAAGAAAAATGGCCTATCGAATGGTACACACTCCACATGCGAAGCTACTACTACATGATTCAATAGAGCAGAGCGCCAATAGATTTCAAGATTATCGCTCCCTCGGCTCAGGTCAGGATCATTACTTTAATCCGAATTTATCGTACGAACACACTATCCCTACCCTTAACTAAACTCTGCAAATAACACTTCTTTACGGTTACTTAACGATCTTTCTCAACTCGAAAGATTCAACTGGCCATAGTGTTAACCCTTGTTAGGATAGATAGAGCCCAATCACGGATTTGGGACCGAATTATGAAACTGCCAATGTTTCCAGATTTGACTGAAGAGCAGGAGTACGTAATTGAAGCCATCAGAAGTTTCCCTGCTGGCAAGTATTGGTAGCTCGTTGCACGCACGGCTAGAATAAGATTATGAGTTCCTCTCCGATGATGAATCGTGCTCCGTGACTGTTCGTACAGATCACAGCACATTGCGGCCTATGTGTTGCATTTAGCTTGCAATTGTTCAATGTAGTTTAGAAATCATGAGAACAAACCATTCAGAATCAGTTACTCCACTAGGCCCGATTTAGCAAGCATCATCATTGTTCGTTCTCAGGTTCATTTGATTGCTGCATGCTTTCTCACAAGTGAAATAATTGCATTCTTTATTTTACCTCGAACCGTGTCATTTGGAAGAAATTTGTCCAATATACGTCCGTAGAATCGCATGAGAGTGTATCCAAAGCAGGACTTTATGAGGTCAAGTTCTGTCTTAGCATCTCTCAATTTTTCATCTTTCACAAAATAGGCATTCTTCAATTGCACAATTTCCTGTTCCGATAATTGCACGTAATCCCATGATTTTTTAGCGTGAACAACTGCAACGTTGAGTAGAACTTCGTAAGTTTCATGAAGGTATCCAATTGCTTCAAATAAATGCTGTATTTGACTCTTAGTAGGGCATCCAATGTGGTCGTGGACCTCGATAAGGTATTCGGGGACCTTTGTGAGTGTTTCAGCGGTCACACCTTCTAAGTGAATTTCGCAGCCCTCACAATCTACTTTCAAAACATCTGGACAGAATCTTGATATGATATACTCAAAATCTTCCGGTCGAGCTATTTTGAGCATAATTGGCACAACTCTGCTTTCAGTTTCCAAATTTGATTTTAGTTGATTGAATAAATCCGGATCTGATTCCACGGCGATTACGCGCTTGGCCCCTTTTTCTAGAAAGTATAAAGCGGTAGAGCCATAGTCCGCTCCAACATCCAAGACAACTTTACCTCGGAAGGAAAAGCATCCCCAATGTTTATCATAATCT
>Ga0187886_1004447_pt1 | contig 10074 bp, 11 predicted proteins | sample June2016WEW_20_1_FD_133001 | JGI IMG/M metagenome (GOLD analysis project Ga0187886, IMG submission 133001) | Peatland microbial communities from SPRUCE experiment site at the Marcell Experimental Forest, Minnesota, USA - June2016WEW_20_150 | ecosystem: Environmental > Terrestrial > Soil >... | reverse complement strand
TCGATGAATATGAAGAACCGGCTGGTGCAAATGGCGGCCTTGACCCGGAACAGCTCAAGCAGATTAGCGTTATGGCCCGGAAGTTCATCGACGAGTAGGACGCCTTACGCTCTACGCAACCTGCCGACAATCTTCAAGCAATTTCAACCAGCTTGTATTTTCTGCTGCCCAGGCCTATTTTTTCGGCGTGCTCAAGCTGCCATTTGCCATTGAGGTTGGGGTATTTCGAGATTTTATCCAGCGGTTTGCCCGCGGTTTTTTCCATCAGGTCGATTGCCGCCTGGTCAACAGCGACCGGGTCGGTTGAGCCGAGTATGCCGATGTCGTCAACGATATTTTTGTCGGGAAAGCCCATACAATCGCAGTCGCCGGTAATCGATATTGCGAAATTCACAAACGCCGCCTTTCCCTCTTTGCCTTTGAGCACCCCTTTTGCGTGCTCGGCCACGTTGTATTCGAGAATTTTGGTTTCCCTGGACCAGTCGTGTTTGATTGCCTCGAACCTGCACACTGCCAGACATTCCGCGCAGCCGACGCATTTGTCCTGGTCGATGTGCGATTTGAGGTCCTTAATTGTAATCGCGCCTTCGGGGCAATACCTGTAGCATGTGCCGCAGCCGACGCATTTGACGATATCGACGCTGGGCTTGAACGCCGCGTGCTGTCTCATTTTCCCTTTCCTGCTGGCACAACCCATACCTAATGTTTTCAGCATCGCGGCGAAATTGGTGCCTAAGTGCCCGGTAACGTGGGCGATTGAGAAAATCGACTGCACGCGGGCAATATCGTAGGCGATGAGGACTTCCTTATTCAATTCGGCGTCGATTTTCACGGCGGTCTCGCTTGTCCCGAATAATCCGTCGCAGACGATAAACGGCAGACCCAGTCCTTTGGAATCAAAGCCGTGCTCGCTGGCTAATATCGTGTGGTCGATAGCGTTATGACGCCTGCCGATGTATAGCGTGCTGGTATCGGTCAGGAAGCACTTGCTTTTTATCGCAAGCAATTCGTCAATCATACTCTTCAGGCAAGGCGCCTTGATATAGGTGTCGTTGCCGTGCTCCCCGATATGCACCTTGACGGCGGTGAAATCGTTCTTGTCGAAACATTTGGCAAAGCCTGCCTCTTTGAACAGCCGCCTGCCCTTTTCCGAAATCGCCTTTTCGCCATCGCTTATTGCCGCCTTTATGAAATATACCTTCGAGGCCATAGTAAATCGCTCCTAATTGCTTATTGATTATTCATCCGCGGCAATTATAATCATTGAAGTCACAAGTGCACAAGTCACAAAAAATAAGGAGAAAAATTATGACACAGACGACAACCCAATCGCCGCCCCTGACCCTGACCGATATTATGAAACATTACGCAAAACCAGCCAACGAGCATGTTTCGCTCGGCTTGTCGCTTCGTGCGGTGCTTTTCTTTATACCGGCCGGCGTTCTTGCGCTGTTACTGTGGCTGACAGTTGAGAAGGGTATGCTTATGCCGCCCCCGGCAATCATCATAGGCGCAATCGTTATTGTCCTCTGGAAGGTCTTCGTAGGCGGTATCCGCGTAGCGGCACAATGGGAACGAGGCGTTATCCTTCGCTTAGGCAGCTTCCAGACCGTCCGGGGCCCGGGCCTGTTTTACATCATTCCCGTCCTCGAATACGTCCGCTTTCTCGACACCCGCACGCTGGTCTTCAACATACCCGCACAAAAGGTAATCACGCGGGACAACGTCCCTGCCGAAATCGACGGCGCAGTTTTCTTTATGATAAGGGACCCCGAAAAAGCCCTCATCAGCATTCAGGACTACCGCTTCGCCATCGCGCAATACTCGCAGGCGACTTTACGCGACGTCGTCGGCGGACTCACTCTCGACGAGCTGCTCTCAGAGCGTCAGCAGATTCAGGCCCGCATCGGTGAAATCGTCGAGGAGCGAATCAAGGACTGGGGCCTGCACGTCGATTCAATCCGCCTGCAGGATATCGAGCTGCCCGAGGACCTCAAACGCGTAATGTCGCGCCAGGCATCCGCCGAAAGAGAAAAACGCGCAACCATCACAAAGGCCGAGGGCGACAAGCTCGCCGCGGTCAATCTCACGGCAGCCGCCGGCATAATGAAGGAAAATCCTATCGCCTTCCAGTTGCGCACCCTGCAAACCATCGACGGCCTCGGAGCAAGCCCATCCAACACGGTGGTTCTCTTCCCCGTCGAGCTTGTGAATCTACTCAAGGCGATTGCGCCGTCACAGCCCAAACCATAGATTGCCGTTATTCTATCCGAGTACGTGCTGAAGCAAAATCTTTACGCCCAGCCCTATTAAGACAAACCCGCCGATTGCCTCAAGTGATGTTTACAACCAATGGGCAAATGCTACTTATAAGCTGTGGACGCATATAGCCATCATATGTATTGTGGCGGTTCGTGGAAAACATTCTTCAAATCATCGGAAGAAATATTGGTCGCCACCGAAGACGACTGGGGCTTAGTCAGGAAGCGCTGGCGGACAAATCCCAATTGCATCGAACTTATGTTGGCGGCGTCGAGCGAGGAGAACGCAATATATCTGCTAAAAACATAGCTAAAATAGCTAAGGCGCTGTCTATACAACCCAGCGACCTTCTGAAACCATAGATTTGTGTATGTCTGAAAAATTACAGGAAAAACAAGCTTGTGTCTCTCTGCCGGTCAACGCGTCTTTTCTCAATCCGTCCTGCACGCTGCCCTACGGACTTACTCCTGGACATATCCTGAGTGCTATGACTGATTTCATTGATTTTATGAAGTTCATAAATACACAGTTGTTTTCCAAAGGGCTGCCACGACTGGAAACTTTTCTTATGCCCGCGAATTTCAGCAGCATCGTGGGTGAATATATGAATATGTCCATTCCTAAATACTGCCATACCCTTGTCAAAAATCAATATCATAATGGCCACCCAGACCTTCTACCAACCAGTATGTTTCCCGATAATTCAGCGCAGCACGCTACAGAGGGAATTGAGGTCAAGGGGTCTCGACATTCAAGCGGCTGGCAAGGGCACAATCCAGAATCGGTGTGGCTGCTAATCTTTCATTTTGACAGCAATACATCAAACGACTTTAAAAAAGGACTTGCTCCAAAGGCATTTCGATTCACAGGTGTTTATGCGGCAAAACTGGACAAGAATGACTGGACATTTTCAGGCAGGTCTCGCACCAGCCGTCGAACCATTACCGCCAGCGTGAACCAAAAGGGTGTTGAGAAAATGAAATCTAACTGGATTTATCAGGCGCCGGAAGCCAGTTGAAACAACGGAAAATCCGTCTCGACTTCTTGAAGAACCTTCAGCTTTTCTATGTTCTCGGGAGCATCATCGAAGTATTGCTTATGTCGCTCTACTCCTACGCACGAATACCCGATGGCTTCGGCTGCTGCAACTGTTGAACCCGACCCCATAAACGGATCGACTACGATTCCTTCTCCCAAAGGCAGCGACGCATAAACTACCTGTCGCAGAAAAGATTGTGGCTTCAAACTGGGATGGTCTGCCAGTTTTCGCTCGGCTTGCGGCGTCCTTTCGCTTGAAATCACGTCTTCAAACGGGTTTCCGTCCGGCTTTCTTCTAAAACCCCCCGTATGAAACTCTCTCAAACAATCGCTTACTCTCATTCCCTCACGCAGAGGTTTTCTAAATAATCCCCAGGGCTCGTGGCACCCCCTCGGCATACTGCAAACATTCGGAAATTCCGCTTCGGCGTTCTTAGGCCTGTCGCCGCCCCTGATTGTTCTTACAACCCGGATTATCATTCCTCTATATTCCAAACCTCCTTCCACTAAGGCGGAAAACACCATCTGGCTCAAAAATGAATTGGTTGCAATAATAACATTTGCGCCGGGTCGCAAAGGGCGCAGCGCAACCCTGGTCCATTCCACAAAGAATTCCCGCAAAGTCCTGCGTTCCTTTCCATTCAATGCAGTAAAACGGGGAAGCGGGGCCCTTACGGTTCCGTCGAATGCCGGCGGTATGCGCCAAATGCCTCCCTGACCAGTCTGGCGTTTTGTCAACTGGTCAACCTCATATTCCTTAACGCCGTAGGGGGGATCGGTTACTATTGAATGTATGCTGTTTTCGGGAATTCGGCCCAGCCATTCTAAGCAATCCGCGTGAATAATCAGCGAATTCCCAATCTCGCGGGATATGAAACCGCAACAAAGTTCCTTTATTTCACGATTCATTTACCAGACCCCGACATTTTTCTTACTTTGCTTGTCATACTATAATTTTTACAAGCCCTCCGCAAGTAGTGTTCTTCGTGTAGTTTTTCACACCGGCAAATGTTGCAGCAAAATCCTGTCTCATTTTGACCCTTGAGCTTGCTCCAATTGCTGTTCCCAATAACGCAATTCGGGATTATCGGGCAGTTTCTTTTGCCACGATTTTATAACTTCCAGTACTTCACTGGTTTTGCCGTCCTTGATGCCGGCGTTGCACAAATTTCGCAGCACGCCGGAGAAATGTCCGTCGTTCCGCAACGCCTTTATGAAATGTTCCACTGCCTTGTCATACAACTTGTGTTCAGCAAGCATAATGCCGTAGTAGTTATGCGTCATCGCGGAATCCGGCTTAAGCTCCAGCGCGCGTTCAAATTCAGCCGACGCCTCATCAAACAGCCCTTTCTCCTGCAGGGCAAGTGCAAGGTTACTGTGCCCCCTGGCAAAGGTTGGCTTAATCTCAACGGCTCGCCTCAAATGCCCCATCGCCTCCTGAATGTGTCCCGCCTTCCTGAGAAGGTCGCCGTAGCTGGATTGTATCAGGTAGTTATCCTTAGTTACTGATAGCGCTCGTTCGTATAACGACATACTGCTTTTCCAGTAACGCACCTGGTTTCTCGTCATTATCAGCAAAACGCCCAAAATCAGAATTGATGCTGCCCACAGGATGCTCCTCGGTATTTTCAATTTCACAGCCGCGCTGCCGGCCAGCCACGCTACGATGATATAAATCCCTATCCCCGGCCAGTATGTATATCGGTCGGCCATCGACTGCACCCAGACCTGAACCAGCCCAATCACCGGCACTAATGTCCCCAGATACCAGAACCACCCGGTAAACAGATACCCACAGCGCCGCCTCAGCACAACCGCTGCAAACGAAACCAGCGCAAGCAGCGAAAGGCACACGACCTCTGCCACATCGCCGGCTTATTTATATTAAGCGGATACAAAACTGCCAGCCGAACGGGGTAAAAAATTTTACCGATGTACGCAACGTATGCCAGCAGGGCATTTCCCGTTCTCACGCTTAAAGGCAATGAGACGACGTCCGTTACCGCCCCCGATTTCGCCTGCGCCAAATACGTCGCCACACACAACGCCGCCGACATAACCATTAACGGCAACTTCTCGTAAAGCGAATTTAGAACTGAGAATTGAGATTTTCGGATTCGGTTAAGGGGCCAGAAGTCGAGAAGCATCAATACAAACGGCAGAGTCACAAGCATCGGCTTTGAAAGCAACCCCGCCGCAAAAAGAATCACAACCGTCAAATACCGCCGTATCCCCGGCCTTTGCACGTATCGGAAATACGCCCATATCGCCAGAAGGGCGAAAAACATGCTCAGGACGTTCTTTCGTTCAGCGGCCCACGCAACGGACTCCACCGCCAAGGGATGCAAGCCGAATGCGCCTGCGACAAATGCGCTTGGCCAAATTGTGCCCGCCTGCGGTGAGCTTGCCTGCCCTCGAATGCCTTTGTCGGGGGTCGAATCTGTCATTGCTTTTAATATCAAAAACATGAGTATGACGTTTGCGATGTGAAAACCGACGCTTACCAGATGGTGTCCTGCCGGCTTGAGACCGAAAACAGAGCAGTCGATTATATGGCTCAGCCACGTCAGCGGATGCCAGTAGCCGGTGTGAATGGTCGTGAACGCCCAGGCAATTGATTTAAGGTTCAGGCCGTTTTGCACCTGCGGATTTTCGATAATGTAGCTGTCGTCATCGTAGTTTACAAAATCGTTCTTGCGGACGCCCGCAAATGCGACAAACACCGTCGCTGCCAGAATAACACAAACCAGCAACGTTTTAATATCAGGCGTGAGCCGTTTGGTATTTTGGGCCTCGTTCATTGTAATTTGTTTGAAATTTGGGATTTGTTATTTGTAGTTTGGCTTTATTGTGATTTTATTATTCCTTCGCTTGTCAGGTCTTCCGTAATCTTTTGGCCGGGTTTAACAATTAGAAACTCACTTTCATCCCAGGCGCCATCCACTAATCGCTGCATCAGGCCTGAATCGCCTTTAACTATATCAAACTTCCAGCCGAGGTGTTCGGCGGCTTGTTTTGTGTAATCCCTCTCTGCCAGCGAATTGGCGAATCCCCAGTCGATATACGTTGCCCAGTGATATTCCTTGAGCCAGTTTTGTTCGGCAGTCATCAGGTATCTGGCGTTGTTCTCGCCGTATTTGGCGATGTATTCCTTTAATGTTCTTTCGAATCGCTCTTTGCCCGGCTGCGTATCTGTTTCAATCCACCCGGGACTGAACCAATACACCCCCTTATGGCTGTCGAAATAATCCTTGTATTTGTCTTTCGAACCTAATAACAGTGTAACACAGTCGTGGACTCTGGGCACAATTATCGGTATTCGCGAGCCAAGTCCCACAATTCCGTTGCTGCAAAGCCCATAGCCCAATAGCGTCGCGTCGTAGGGCTTTCCTTGAATATCACTGACAACGTCGAGTGCTTTTTGAATCTCCCCTCGCAGCTTTTCCGGCTCATTGTGCAGCCCCTGTCTCATCACCACCACGTCCACGGCGTTACGCGACCTGGCGGCGCAATAATACGCCTCCCTTTGCAAGACCTTACAAACTATAAATTGCAGCCGCATAAGCCCCCAGCTTACCAAAAATGGCCGCTCACTTCAAATCAAACGGTGTGTTGTCCACCGGCTCGAACCAGCCGAGATTCATATTCATCATCGCGGCCGTATACCCTTGTCTGATTGGTATTTTCGCCATTGGCCTCGGCTCGATATGCCCGTCCGCCCAGCCGACGTTGGTCATACCCCGATGTCGAAAATGTATCGACGGTTGATTAACCACTCCCTCATTTACTGTTCCGTTGAAAACATAAAACGGCGGCTCCGCAAACGAGTACTCAATTAAATACCGGCCACCTTGAAAGTCCTGCTGACAAAACGCAGTATCAGCAAACATCAGCGTTAAATCGGGTCTGCGGATTTCACCCGCGCTTGCCGTCTTGGCATACGCGTTTCTCATATCCGTGACAGTCGTAATTCCCACGCAAGACAGCCGGCTGCCGATATAAGCCATATTGTAACCGTAGCCGCCGCAGCCAAGCTCGAAATTAATGTCTCCTGCTAGGTCTTTTGTAAAATCCACTCGTTGAGGACATTCTTTGATTTTGCCGTCTCCGAGATAGTAAGCCAGGGGACCCTTGAGGGGATTAAACGGCGTCGCGTAACTGTCTCTGACCCCGTGCCAGCGACAATATCCGCCCTGTAACGGCCCAATCAATAGCCACATATCTTCCGCCGCGGGAACATAAAAACCGTCATTATCGTTTGAGTATTCGATATTGGCCAAAACAAGCTGCCTCAGATTCGACCGGCAGGTAACAGCCCTGGCATTCTGTCTTGCGCCTGTCATCGCGGGCATCAACACCGCTATCAATATCGACACCGTCGATATTACAACCAGCAGCTCTATCAAACTGAATCCGCTTTTGTTTCTCATCAACGACTTCGCCATTGCTCCGTTTTCATCCAGCCCTGCGCAAAAACCGCAAAATCCCGAAAATTCACAATCAAATCCTTCGGCTGCGCCAAATCGCATCGCGACAGGTAATTTTTCTGCCCGAAATGACTCAGCCATCCTTGTGCGAATATTTCCAAATCCTCGTAATCGACAATACCATTCAGATTAATATCTCCGCCGCATTCCTGCGGATACAAAACGCCTATCGCCTCCAGGTCCATTCCGTCGGAACCATACGTCGGCCACGCGTCATATATCGGGTGATTTGCGTTGTAATAAAACCAGTTAGGCCAGGTGCAGGGGTCGATGAATTTTTGTCCTTCATCGTAGAAATCCCCGCTGCCGGGTATATCGACGATTCGCACGTATGAGATGTCATTGAGGTCAACCGAGCCGTTTTGCACGTTTGGCTCGTTTTCAAGCTCGCTCAAATCGAAAGGCGTCCCCGTAAACTCATTCGCATCGCCGAGGTTCGGGTGTTTGCCCGCGAGGTTATACACGTCGGTGATGTCAATACAGCGGTAATTAGGTATGATTGGGCCGCCGGAATCGTATGGAGACAACGAAACCGACGGGAATCTCGCGAAAGCCTCGCCATCCGACGAGACCTCTACGTATGCAAGCTCGCAAAAATACAGGTTTCCCCAACGCTGTGCATTCTCGAAAACCGCAAAATCATAACCTTTGCCGTTGTAAATCGGGTCCTCGAACGACAATGTTATTTTCCCGGGCGGCACGCCGGCATTAATCTGGTTCTGTTTCAGGTCGCCTAAGCTTACTATATTGTAAAGCAGGTCTTTAGGCGCTCTGTTGCTCATACTGGGCCCCAGCGCCATACTCGGATCAAACCACCATAATTGTCGTTGAGAATCAGGGGGCGTCGGCTCGTAGCTTGCGACTCCTGTCGCCCAGCCGCTGAATATCGGGTTCAATATGCCATTGGAATCCGATGGCATTGTAGGTCTGTAGTTCTGATCGATATACGAAGCTATTCCAGATTCATTATACGGTCCCGCTGACGCTATCCCGCCTATGCTTAAAATGATGATTAACGATTTAATTGTAATTCTGATTTTCATCTTTTCTTTCTTATAATCACCGCACCGATTCCAAGTAGAATCAGTGTCGCCGGCTCAGGCACAACCGTATCAATCGCGAAATACGCGGGCGTATTCATACCCCACGATGCGCTATCACTTGAGGTTAGTGAAAATTCGATACTTTTAACCACGCCCAGAGGCGTCAAGTCCGCGAACCGCCAGTTGTTGACAATGTAATCCAGTTGGTTGTCCGCGAACCGGAAATCCGCCAGGTAAAAATCAACCGTCCCGGTAACGGCGCCGGTTGCGTCTTTGCCCGTCATCGTGAGCAAAAACCAGTCCGCGTCGTTTCCGCTTGTCCCGCCGAATGGCTTCGCGAATGAGTCGCCGCTGAGCATCGAGTAATAGGCGTAATTGTTGTTGGTAACGAACAGTCCACTGACAATCCCCGGCTCATCGAGCACCATTTTCGGCGGCTCAGTCCAGCCCACGTAGCCAATCGCGTAATTGGCGCTTCCGCCCTGTCCGCCACCCGCTATCGCGTTATATTGGCCCGAAAAGCCCGGTGTGGCTGTACCAGTGATATTCGAACACGCAAATCCGTCCCACGAACCATATGTCGTGTCGTAATTGTTGCTAAACCACGCGCTGCCGCTGGCAAAGCCGCCTGAACCATCCGAGCCGTTCCAGTAAGTTCCTGTTTGCAAAGTCAGGTCCTCGAAATTCGATATTCCCTGTGCTTTAACGAATCCGCAAAATCCCAATATTAAAACCACACACAACCTTCTCATAACCATCTCCTTCAGTAACAAAAACCTAATCATTAGTTTTACCCTACCGCGAGGGCACAATGCGCAATAAAAAAGCCGTCGCTCCCGCGAAGGGAAACGACGGCTTATCATTTCTTATTTTCAATTTTCTACTTTCTATTTAACCAGTAACGATTTGCCGGCGAAATTAACCGGTTTTCTTAAATAGAAAATAAAAAATAATAAATAGAAAATCTCAAGGGTTCCATTCCGCGAGAACACCATTAAATTAATGATTGACCACAGGCAGGTTTTCTGACTCGCGCCTTACCTCAAGCCGCCTTCCCATCCCGCTTTGATTTTTTCAAAGAATCATCGCAGGACAGTGGCATTATTGCTTTTCGGTCTTCCGACCATAAAACCACAAAGTTTTTCTTTTTACTTTTGCTTTTCTTCTTGGTGTCTTAGTGTCTTTGTGCCTTCGTGGTTTCGTTCGGAACAGACGCTTACAGCGGCGGGTCCGTCACGGCTTCT
>Ga0187886_1004445_pt1 | contig 10078 bp, 7 predicted proteins | sample June2016WEW_20_1_FD_133001 | JGI IMG/M metagenome (GOLD analysis project Ga0187886, IMG submission 133001) | Peatland microbial communities from SPRUCE experiment site at the Marcell Experimental Forest, Minnesota, USA - June2016WEW_20_150 | ecosystem: Environmental > Terrestrial > Soil >... | reverse complement strand
CGATTCTGACGTGCCGGAGTCTGTCACTCTGCCGACCGGAGGAAAGCGCGCGATCGACTACGCGGGTTCCGAGCCCTCGGTGGAAGCCCGGATCCAGGAGGTCTTCGGAATGTCCAGGAGTCCGGTGATCTGCGGCGTACCTCTGACGTTCCGCCTGCTCTCGCCGGCGCGCCGGCCTCTGCAGATCACGAGGGATCTCGAGAGCTTCTGGCGGGTCGCCTATGCCGAGGTCCGCAAGGAGATGCGCGGGCGCTATCCGAAACACTATTGGCCGGAGGACCCCCTCGCCGCGCAACCGACGACGAGGGTGCGCCCTGAGCGTCAGGGATAGTGGAAGGGCGTCAGCGCTTCCTGGCCGAAGACTTCTTCTTCGCGGCGGGTTTCCTCCTGGCAACCGCCCGTTTTTTCGCCGCGGGTTTCCTCCTGGCAGCCGGCTTCCTTTTTGCCACGGTTTTCTTCCTTGCAGAGGGCTTCTTCTTCGTCACCGGCTTCTTTTTCGCGGGTGCAGCCTTCCTCGCCTTTTTCGGGGCGACTCTCGCAGCTTTCTTCGGAACCGGCTTGCTTGGAGCCGCAGGCCCGGTGGTCTCGGTGCGCGCCGGGCTGGCTGCCGTCCAAGCAGGAGCCGCCGGGGGAGTCACCGCGGGAGCCGCCGGGGGAGTCACCGCGGGAGCCGCCGGGGGCGCCGCCGAGGGCGTCTCATGGGGCACCGGTGCGGTGATCTCAAAACCCGTATCGAGGTGTTCGTACGAACCGGAGATCTTTGCGACTTCCGGGTTGGCCAGCGGATGCAGTCGGCCGTAGAGCGAGTCGTGCTTGATGTACCCGAGGTTGCGGGCAATCTTCAACGCTTCGGAGTCGACATCCACCTCGGTGGCGGCCATGATGTTCTCCCTGACGATGAACTCGGAATTGAACGGACATCCGGGCTCCCGGCACCTGACCCTGAAAACCCCTTCCTTGAGCCTGAACGACATGACATTCCTCCTGTTTCGGCAGTCTAGCTTCAATTATACGCATCGGGCGCATACAATTCACGCGTCTTTTCCGAGGATGGATTCGCGCCGGCGGCTGCCTGGTCCGCCGGTCATGCCCGGGGAAGAACCATGCCACCGACTCCCCGGCGGCGGACAAACCGCGCTCCAGCCCCCCTCCCGCCAAGAAGCATTCCGTAATGCATAGGTATGCACAGGGCTGCGTTCATCACGCCCATCGCTTCCGCCGCGGCACGTCCGCCCATCGAGAAGAGCCCACCGACGGGCAGCAGGGCGATATCGGGACAGAGGTCCTTCATCTCGGGGATGAGGTCAGTGTCACCCGCATGATAGATCTGAAGCCCTTCCACGTCGATCATGTAGCCGAGCCAACCCCCCGATTGCGGGTGAAATCGCCTCGTCAGGTTGTAGGCTGCAATTCCCTTGACCGTGAACGGCCCCGTTCTCAGGGACTCGCCGGCAGCGAGGGCCAGCTGCCCTGGTTCCGCACAGGAGCGCGGCAGGACGATGACTGTGTCCTCTTTTCGCAAGCCCTCGATCGATTTTCTGTCATAGTGATCCTGGTGGGGATGAGTGACCAGGATAAGATCAGCGGGTCCAGCCCGGGCAGGAACCCGGAAAGGATCGATGAAAACCACCTGTCCCGCATCGGTGCGCAACTGGAATGCGGACTGGCCGAACCAGCGCAGGTGCGCCAGGGCCCAGGTTTTCAGGGCTCCAATCGATTTGTCCACCATCTCTCTCCATGCTGATATTCGATCCATGAGCATGCGGAAGTCAATCGACCCCCCCGACCTCGCGGCTCTCGCTGCCCGCCCGAGCACGGGATACCCGTGCGGGGGCGGGCAAAATGTCGCCAGGAGCGACCGCGCTGCCGCCGTCCGCACGCCTTCGGCGTGCTACGCTTCCCTGGCTATGGTCGGCCTTTCGGCCATCGCGGCCGATCCTGGCGGCATTTTATGGCCTCGGCCGACCTCGCCATCCCTGGCTATGGTCGGCCTTTCGGCCATCGCGGCCGATCCTGGCGGCATTTCATGGCCTCGGCCGACCTCGCCATCCCTGACTATGCATATTTATGCACGGGGTGTATTGACCCTCACTCCCGTGCCGTGAGATAACTGCGGCACCAGAAGGGGTACGAATATGGCGACGGCCAGTGGTTCCATAGATCCTCGGATCAGGATGCAGCGTGAAGGGCTCTACGATCCCTTCTTCGAGCACTCCAGCTGCGGCGTGGGGTTCGTCGTGAACGTCGACGGCAGGCGCACGCACCAGATCGTCCGCAGCGGTATCACCATACTGCTGAACCTCGTGCACCGCGGCGCGGTCGGGGGCGATTCCCGCACGGGGGACGGGGCAGGAATGCTCGTACAGGTTCCGCACCGCTTCTTCGCGCGAGAGGCGGACCGTCTCGGGTTCAGCCTTCCCGGAGAAGGCCTCTACGGGGTGGCAATGCTCTTCCTGCCCCGGGACGAGGAGAAGCGCTCGCGGGCACGGGAGCTCGTCGAGGACGCGGTTGTCGCCGGGGAGGGGAGCCTGCTCGGCTGGCGGGAAGTCCCGTCGAATCCCGAGCTGCTCGGGGAGTTGGCCCTCGTCTCCATGCCTCACGTCTCCCAGGCGTTCGTTACCTTCGAGGAGCTCTCCGGGGAAGCGCTGGAACGGAAGCTGTACGTCACGCGAAAAGTCATCGAGTCCATGGCCGCTGCAGATGGGCTCTCGATGGAGGATCTGTACGTCAACTCCTTCTCCTCCCGCACGATCGTGTACAAGGGAATGTTCGTCGCCCCGCAGTTCGCGAGGTTCTACCCCGACCTGGCGGACCCGGATTTCGAGAGCGCCCTGGCGGTGATTCACCAGCGTTACAGTACGAACACCTTCCCGTCGTGGTCCCTGGCCCAGCCCTTCCGCTTCATCGCGCACAACGGCGAAATCAACACTCTCCGCGGCAATATCAACAAGATGAACGCGCGGGAGCTCACCATGTCCTCGCCCCTTTTTGGCGATGACATCAGGAAGCTCAGCCCGGTGATCCAGGCGGGACAGAGCGACTCGGGCATCTTCGACAATGTCCTCGAGCTGCTGGTCGCCGGGGGCAGGTCCCTCGAGCATGCGCTCATGATGATGGTGCCGGAGGCGTTCGGCCAGCGCTACCACATGAGCGAAGACAAGCGCGCGTTCTATGAATACCACGCGGCCATCATGGAGCCGTGGGATGGCCCCGCCGCCATCTCCTTCAGTGATGGCATCAAGGTCGGCTCGATCCTGGACAGGAACGGGCTGCGTCCTGCCCGGTGGGTCGTCACCCGCAGCGGGCTGGTCGTCCTGGCCTCCGAGGTCGGGGTGCTGGACATTCCGCCGGAGGACGTCTTGCAGAAGGGCCGGCTCGCGCCCGGCAAGATGTTCCTCGTGGATACGGCGCAGAAGAGGATCATCTACGACAACGAGGTGAAGGCCGCAGTGTCGCGGCGCAAGCCGTACCGGCGCTGGGTGGAGGCCAACCGCATCGAGCTCAAGGGTCTCTTCCAGGTCTCGGGACCCGTCCGCACGGATCGCGCCGCTCTGCAGGAGAAGCAGTGGGTGTTCGGCTACACCATGGAAGACATCGACATGGTCATCACCCCCATGGTGGAGAACTCGCAGGAGCCCATCAGCTCAATGGGCAACGACCAGAGCCTCGCGGTGCTCTCCGACCGGCCCCAGCTCCTGTACAACTACTTCAAGCAGCTCTTCGCGCAGGTGACCAACCCGCCCATCGATCCCTACAGGGAAAACCTCGTCATGTCCCTGATGAGCTACGTGGGCAGGGAGAAAAACCTGCTGGAGGAAACCCCCGAGCACGTGCGGCAGGTGAAGCTTCTGCATCCCATTCTTTCCAACGATGACATTGCGAAGCTGCGCACGCTGGACCTGGGCGGCTACCGCTCCTGCGTGATATCAATGACATTTGTTGCCGCCGAGGGAGAGAAGGGCCTGGAGAGGTCCCTCGAGGCCCTCTGCGCCGAAGCCGAGGCACGGGTCGACGCCGGTTTCACGATGCTCATCGTGACCGACCGCGAGGTGAACGCGAAGCAGGCCCCGATCCCCGCGCTGCTCGCCACCTCGGCTCTCCACCACCACCTCACGAGGGTGAAGAAGCGCCACCTCACGGCGCTGGTCATCGAGACGGCGGACGCGCGAGAGGTGATGCATTTCGCCACCCTCATGGGATTCGGCGCGAGCGCCATCAACCCCTACCTCGCCATCGAGACGATCGCCGACCTGAAGGTGCGTGGCAGGCTCCCCGCCTCTCTCAACCTCGAGACGGCGATCGAGCACTACATCACCTCCCTGAAGAAGGGCCTGCTGAAGGTCATGTCCAAGATGGGAGTCTCGACGATCCGCAGCTACAAGAGCGCGCAGATTTTCGAGGCGGTGGGGCTGGCGGAGGATTTCGTCCAGAAGTACTTCCGCGGAACACCTTCGCGCATCGGAGGGATCGGGATCGAAGCTATCGCGCGGGAGGTGCTCTCCCGGCACACCGCCGCGTATTCCCGAACGCCCGAACAGCGGGAAGCCCTGGATTCGGGCGGCGCCATTCATTTTCGCAGCTTCTCGGAAGGGCACCGTCTCTCGCCCCAGGCGATTGCCCTGCTGCAGCGTGCCGTACGGGAGAACGACTACAGCCTGTACAGGCAGTACGCCGCATCGATCAACGACGAGAGCAGGAGCCTGTGCACGCTTCGCAGCCTTTTCTCTTTCGCGAAGCGGGACCCCGTCCCCCTGGACGAGGTGGAGCCCGTGGAGACGATCGTGAAGCGGTTCGTCACCTCCGCGATGTCGTTCGGCTCGATCAGCAAGGAAGCTCACATAACCCTCGCCATCGCGATGAACCGGCTCGGGGCGGCGAGCAATTCAGGGGAGGGCGGGGAGGACGAGGCGCGCTACGCGCCGCTTCCCAATGGGGATTCCGCGCGCAGCGCGATCAAGCAAGTGGCCTCGGCACGTTTCGGCGTGACCTCGCACTACCTCGTGAACTCACGCGAGCTGCAGATCAAGATCGCGCAGGGTGCAAAGCCCGGCGAGGGAGGCCAGTTGGCCGGGCTCAAAGTGGACCTCGAGATCGCGAAGGTCCGGCATTCCACCCCCGGTGTCACCCTCATCTCCCCGCCGCCGCACCACGACATATACTCCATCGAGGACCTCGCCCAGCTCATCTTCGACCTGAAGAGCGCCAACCCCGAGGCCAGGGTGTCCGTGAAGCTGGTGGCGGAAGTGGGAGTGGGCACCATCGCCGCCGGCGTGGCAAAAGCCAAGGCGGACATGGTCCTGATCGCCGGGTACGACGGCGGAACGGGGAATTCCCCGATCTCGTCGATCAAGCATGCGGGGATCCCCTGGGAGATCGGGGTGGCCGATACCCAGCAGACACTGGTGATGAACCGGCTGCGGGACAGGATCCGGGTCCAGGCGGACGGGCAGATGCGCACCGGCAGGGACATCGTGATCGCGGCCCTGCTGGGTGCGGAAGAGTACGGGTTCGGCACCATCTCACTGGTCGCCATCGGATGCATCATGATGCGCAAATGCCACCTCAATACCTGCCCGGTGGGCGTGGCCACGCAGGACCCCCGGCTACGGGCCCGGTTCACCGGCAAGCCCGAGCACGTGGTGAACTTCATGCGGTTCGTCGCCCAGGACGCGCGAGAGATCATGGCCTCCCTGGGGTTCCGCACCGTGGACGATATGGTGGGCCACGTGGAGGCGTTGGAAACACGCACCGCCCTCGACCACTGGAAATCGCGCGGGCTGGATTTCTCCCGGGTGCTCGCCCGTCCCGAGGTTCCGCCCGGAACCTCGCTGCGATGCACGACGAAGCAGAACCACGACATGAGCCTGTCGCTGGACAAGGAGCTGATCCTCAAGTCACGCCCGGCGCTGGAGGCGGGGGAGAAGGTGCGCCTGTTCATGACGATCCGGAACTGCAACCGGGCGGTCGGGGCCACTCTCTCCGCGGAGGTCTCCCGGCGTCACGGCGCGCAGGGGCTGCCGTCGGACACGATCAACGTGTCCTTCACCGGTTCGGCGGGCCAGAGCTTCGGCGGGTTCCTCGCGCACGGGATCACATTCGAGCTGGAAGGTGATGCGAACGACTACTTCGCCAAGGGCCTCTCGGGCGGAAAGATCGTCGTCTACCCGCCCCGCGCCTCCACCTTCCGTGCGCGGGACAACATCATCACGGGCAATGTCAATCTCTTCGGCGCTACCGGGGGCGAGGTGTACATCAACGGCATGGCCGGGGAGCGCTTTGCCGTGCGAAACTCCGGGGCGATTGCGGTCGTGGAAGGCCTCGGCGACCACGGCTGCGAGTACATGACCGGCGGCCTCGTCGTGGTGCTGGGCAGGACGGGAGTGAACTTCGCGGCCGGCATGAGCGGCGGCATCGCCTACGTCCTGGACGAGGACCAGCTCTTCGACACCATGTGCAACCTCGAGATGGTGGACATCGAGCCGGTCACGGCGGCTCGCGACCGCCGGACGCTGAAAGAGCTGGTGGAGCGGCACGTGATGTACACGCGCAGCGAGCACGCCACACGCATCCTCCGGGACTGGGACGAGATGCTCCCGAGGTTCGTGAAGGTGATGCCCATCGACTACCGCAAGGCGCTTGAGCGCATCGCCAAGGACCAGACCAGGGAGACCGAGGTGGTCGGTCTCACCGAAGAGGTGTACCGCTGATGGGGCACCCGTCCGGCTTCATCGATCACCCCCGTGTCTCCTACTCGAATCTCCCCGTCGACGAACGGGTCACAACGTGGAAAGAGTTCAACATTCCCGTCTCCGACGCGGAGCTCGTGCGGCAGGGTTCGCGCTGCATGGACTGCGGCATCCCCTTCTGCCATTCCACGGGGTGCCCGGTCTACAACCTGATCCCCGAGTGGAACGACCTGGTGTACAGGGGCGACTGGAAGGAAGCCCTCGTGCGCCTGGAGATGACGAACAACCTCCCCGAGGTCACCGGCAGGATCTGCCCGGCTCCCTGCGAAGCCTCCTGCGTGCTTTCCATCAACACGAGCCCCGTCACGATCAAGCAGATCGAGCTCACGATCGCCGAGCGGGGCTTCTCCGAGGGATGGATCGTGCCGCACCCGCCGACCAGGCTCACCGGGCGCCGTGTCGCCGTGATCGGCAGCGGGCCTGCGGGCCTGGCCGCGGCACAGCAGCTGCGCAGGGCCGGCCACGAGGTGACCGTGTTCGAGCGTTCACCCAGGGTCGGCGGCCTCCTGCGCTACGGGATCCCCGACTTCAAGCTGGAGAAGCACGTGCTGGACCGCCGGGTCCATCAGATGGAGGCCGAGGGAGTACGCTTCGAGACCGGGGTGGAGATCGGCGAGGACATCTCGGCGCGCTACCTCAGGGGAAGCTTCGACGTGATCCTCCTCACCATGGGCGCCGGACACCCTCGCGATCTCCCGGTGCCGGGCCGGCAGCTTCAGGGCATCCACTACGCCATGGATTTCCTCACGCGCTCCAACCAGGCGCAGGCAGGAGAGATCGGCCCCGAAGAGGTCGTCTCCGCGAAAGACAAGGTCGTGCTGGTGATCGGCGGCGGTGACACGGGCTCCGACTGCGTGGGCACCGCAATTCGCATGGGCGCCCGGGAAGTGCACCAGTTCGAGATCCTGCCGAAGCCTCCCGAATGGAAGGAGCCGTGGAACCCCAGCTGGCCCGCCTGGCCGAACATCCTGCGCACCTCCAGCTCCCAGGAGGAGGGCTGCGCGCGCGACTGGTCCGTCACGACCCACCGCTTCACGGGTGAGGACGGCCGCGTGTCGAAGGGGCACTTCGCGCGCGTGGAATGGAACAAGGCAAACGGGGGAATGAAAATGGAAGAGGTCCCCGGCTCGGAGTTCTGCCGCAAGGTCGATCTCGTGCTTCTCGCCATGGGGTTCGTGCACGTGACGCACGGCAAGATCATCGAGGAGCTGGGCGTGGAATACGATCCGCGCGGGAATATCCGGTGCAATCCGGACTACTCCACCTCGGCGAAGGGGGTTTTCGCCGCAGGGGACGCGAACACAGGAGCCTCGCTCGTGGTGCGGGCGATCTTCCATGGCCGCGAGGCGGCCCGGAACATCGACAACTACCTCAAGGGCTGATCAGCCGAGCAAGGGCGCGCGGGACCGCGACAGGCGGGGCCAATTGCGAATCCGTGCCCCATTGCCGGTATATGCCGCCTGGACTGAACATTTTCAACTCCAAACCTGAGGTATGCTCATGACCTCACGGCAAGTTGGATTGAATTGGTTCACATGATGGAATGGCCACTTTCCCAAGGTTATGATATCTATCTTGCTTCCCGGTTCCAGAGACTTCTTGAAGTCCACCAACGAGTATTCCAGTCTAGGGACATCAAAAAGCTCTCCCAGGTGAGCATACTCGATAAGTGATAAGCGTATTTATAGCCTTTTGCGCCGCGGTAGTCCTCGATTCGCACTGATTCCCTGCACCTGCTGGCCTGTTTGGGATCCAGGACCCGCATTGATAAAGATAAGAGGGCAAAAAGGCGCATATTGACACGTGCGACCAGTGTGCTACGCTTTCGTGAGATAGTCGTATTTCCTTGCTGCGCTCCCACTTCGGTGTGAGGCGAGCGATATGCACGGACTCTACCTTCCGCTAGCCTTTCGTCTAGTTTTGCGATTCTTGTTTCAAAGTTAGGAGGAAAGCGTATGTTCAAAACACCAGCGAGAACTATCGTTCTGCTAATCTTGTTTTTTCTTGTAGGGGCTGTGATGGCTTCTGCACAGGAGGAAAACTGGTCTTTGGTTGGGTCGTGGATAAACCCTGCTTATGAAACCTCCAGAATCTTGCAAGCAAGGGTTGTTTATAGGAGCGACGGAATAATGTCGGAGTATCAAAGGCTGACTGACAAGAGTCGTATAAGTTTTCCATACGTCATTGAGAGTAGCTGGACTGAAGAAACGATTCACTGGTTCAAGGTAAGGGAGACACATGAAGCCTTGACACTCTATACACTACTCCGACTGACCGATAGCGGAAATACATACGAGTCCTTTGCTGCTTGGGAGGGGTATCTAGAGAAGCCGGAGAATGCGTGGCGCCACGAAGTTCGAAAGCGTGAACCTTGGCCGCAATAGTAGCCCGAGATGATGCCAGAGAGTTTCATCCCCTTGAACTCTGGAAGCACATGATTGACCAGAAACCCCCGCTGCACTTCTGCGTATCTGCGTGAAAGGTTCTTGCCTCTCGCTGCCTGTGAAGTGAGGTAGGGGCACTTGCCCCATACCCACCAGTTTTCAGCGTAAGTGCCGAAGGTCTGCTCGTGTGGAGAGTCCAGGCGTCCTGACTTGATGAGGTCAAGCACATATTGGAGAGCCAAGGCTTTCTGCGTCTGTCCTGTGCTCCGCCCACCCGTGCGTCGTCCCTGCTCATCATAATAGCGGTAGTAGTAGACCCTTGTGCCATCCAGCATTCGGCGTCGGTAGAGCGTGAATGGAGCCTTGTATCTCATGAAGAGAACTCTCCCGAAGGCATATCCAGAAGACATAATCCAAAATGCCTACTGCTGTGAAGGGTCTCGGACTTCACGAGTATAGTAAGGCATCTGATTGAATAGAGGTTGAGCAGTGAGCAGAAACATGGCGTTGGAAAAAGTCGGCAGAGCGCGTGTGGCATATATGCTACAGCAAAGAGGCTGGCAAGTGGGCGAAGCCTTTGATGATGGCTATGACCTCCTTGCCTATCATCCCAAGAACAAGAAGGTTTGCCTCATAGAACTCAAGGAAATGGACACCGAGAACAGATCGGCAGGGGTAAATCTAACGGCACCGCTGACGGAAACAGAGATCGACACTTGCACACATATTATCGCCTATTTGGAACCCCAGGGATGGGTGTTCATCGCCAAGAAAAAGAATGTCCTTACCCCTGGCGGCAATATATTCGCCGCCTTGGATGAGAGTGGCAATCTTCGACAGCCCAAGAAGAAAAGCAAGAAGTGATAAGCGTATTTATAGCCTTTTGCGCCGCGGTAGTCCTCGATTCGCACTGATTCCCTGCACCTGCTGGCCTGTTTGGGATCCAGG
>Ga0187886_1004444_pt1 | contig 10078 bp, 12 predicted proteins | sample June2016WEW_20_1_FD_133001 | JGI IMG/M metagenome (GOLD analysis project Ga0187886, IMG submission 133001) | Peatland microbial communities from SPRUCE experiment site at the Marcell Experimental Forest, Minnesota, USA - June2016WEW_20_150 | ecosystem: Environmental > Terrestrial > Soil >... | reverse complement strand
TCGCTTGGCAAACCTTCAGAGCCAACAAACAAGATACACCGAGCTTCTGAACAACGCCGAATCAACCGTGGCCCAGACCCAATCGGTTGCAACCCAAGAGATCATCGTGGCACTCGCTGCAACGAGCCTCATCGTCCTGTTCGTGATGCTGTACACAGTGCGAGAAAGAACGAAGGAGATAGGAACACTCAAAGCGATAGGATTCAGCAACTGGAGCGTCATGAGCCAGTTCATGCTAGAAGGAGTAATTTTAAGTCTAGCGGCAGGCGTAGTAGGCATTGGCATAGCAACTGTTGGAGCCCCTATTCTATCAGGAGTTCTACTCCCAGCTGTAAACCCATTTGGTTCTCGAAGCACGGGCTTTCAAACAGGCGGCTTGGGTACAGTAGCGTCTCTCGGGTCATCAACTGCGTCAGCTGTTGTAACCCCAACGATCATGTTACTTGCGCTTGGCGCGGCCGTGCTCCTAGGAGCCGTAGGAAGTCTGTACCCGGCTTGGAGAGCTTCAAGAACAAGACCTGCCGAGGCGATGAGGTATGAGTGAAGCTGTTACTGAAGCTGTTCTGAAAACTGAAAAAGTTACCAAAGTCTACACGATGGGCAAGCGTGAAGTGCGAGCCTTGTCCGATCTCAATCTTCAGGTGAACAGGGGTGAGTTTGTCGCCATCATGGGCCCCTCTGGTTCAGGCAAGACCACGCTGCTAAACGTTCTGGGCTGCCTTGACAAACCGACCGCTGGAAAAGTGGTTCTCGACGGCGTTGACGTCTCAAAACTGCCTGAAGGGGAACTTTACAAAATAAGAAGAAACAAGATTGGCTTCATCTTTCAGACCTTCAACCTCTTGCCATACCTGAGCGCCTGCGAAAACGTCGAGCTACCGATGGAAAACACAAAAAGACCCAAGAACGAGAGAAGGCAGAGAGCCCGCGAACTGTTGAAGCTCGTGGGGCTGTCTGGAAGAGAAGATCACAGGCCGCAAAAGCTGAGTGCTGGCGAACAGCAAAGAGTGGCCATCGCACGGGCCATGGCAAATGACCCGGCGATAATCCTGGCGGACGAACCTACCGGCAACTTGGACACGCAAAACAAGCACGAAGTTGTCAGACTCCTCGCGAACCTAAACATAAATCGAGGAACAACGATCGTGATAGTTTCGCACGACAGCCAGGTAGCTTCCCACACCGAGAGAATGCTCCTTTTGAAAGATGGAAGAATCGCCAAGGAGAAGCAGGGGCTTCATTTGGTAAAGAAGAAGCTCATGTGTCCCTACTGTGGAAGCAAGATTCAGCCTAACGATGAAAAATGCCCCAGTTGCAAGAAACGACTGTAAATGATGAAGGAGAAGTGTAAATGGAATCACCCGCAAAACCAAAAACGCGCAGTTTACTCACGATTTTGATTGGAACAGCCGTCATATGTCTGCTTATAGGAGGAATACTGGGCTACGCGATAAGCAGTTTTAACACTTCAAGTCTGATCAGTGGTCTCCAAAGCAACGTGTCAACTCTTGAAAAACAGGTTTCAGATCTCCAGTCAACGAACAATTCAACCTCAGGAAACGTAACCTACGTAAACTCCACCTACGAAAACACCACCTACGTTCTAGGAGATAACGTCTCACTGCCCCAGTTATACGAACAGGTCAAGAACTCTGTGGTCGTGGTTCAAGGATTAATAGCGGTATATGGCTTTTTCGGGCAACTCGTAGGCTATGCAGAGGTGCAAGGATCAGGGTTTGTCTCTAACTTAACGGGACAGTTTGTGATCATCACTAACTACCACGTTGTTGACGGCGCAACCAACATCACCGTGACATTCATAGACGGAAACACCTATGTAGCAAACGTTACCGGCTCAGATCCCTACGCAGATCTCGCGGTGCTCTCCACAAGCGCGCCACAGGATGCGTACAACCCACTTGCAATTACAAGCTCATCGACGTTGCAAGTCGGCGACCCTGTGCTTGCACTTGGTAATCCTTACGGACTAGCCGGATCAGTGACTTCAGGAATTGTCAGCGCTCTAGGCAGAACGATTACCGAGAGCACGTCAGGCGGATATGACATAGCCGATTGCATACAGACGACGACGCCCATAAACGCCGGTAACTCGGGAGGACCCCTTCTGAACTACAAGGGCGAAGTCGTCGGGATAACTACCGCCATCGTTAGCAATTCACAGGGGCTGGGCTTCGCAATTCCTTCGAGTTCGATACTGCGAGAAATCGAATCTTTGATCACAAACGGGTCATATAGCAACCATCCTTGGTTAGGAGCATCCGGAACGGACATGTCATTGGGTATTGCGCAGGCGATGAACACAAACGTGACCTACGGTTGGCTAATCACTCAGATCACGAGTGGAGGACCAGCGGATAAGGCTGGCCTGCGTGCTGGCACGGCCCAAGTTCAAGTCTCTGGAACATCAGTGAGAGTTGGAGGCGATATCATAACGGCCATTAACGGCGCAAGAATCAGGAACACTGATGATCTCTTAGCTTACTTGGAAGAATATACTCTGCCAGGTCAGACAATCAGTGTGGCAGTGGTAAGAAGCAACGAGACTCTGACATTGTCGCTCGTGTTGGGAGCCCGACCGCTACCATCAGCGTAGCACGCTCTGAGCAGGCGATGACAATGAACAATAGGTATGATAATAGTGCCTATTGTAGTCATTGCCAGCGTTGGATTTCTAAAAAAGCCGTGGTATCCAACAGCTCAGGCAATCAAATGTGCCCTTACTGTCACAGTCGAGTACGCGTAAAAAGACACCTGCATGACCTCGCTGGAAGGACCACGTCTAACGTTTGAGAAAGTGGAGTATTCAGAGATTAGCCACATACACAAACGTCATCTAGACCAGTGTACCGATCAGCAAGGAAGCAGGCGTGCACGCTGACTCTTGCCAGATAATCTTCACAAGCGACAATAAGGGTTTCAACGGTATTGGCCATGAGCGTGCTTTCAAGAAATAAACGAGGGTTTTCAGATCACGAGGCTTTCAATTGAGAGGTTGGAGGTTTAACCTGAAAGCAGCTTTTGTTTTAAATCAGTCATTTGCTCAACGAACAGGCAAGAACTGGAATCAGTAGCTTAATGGTCTTTGAACGTGCCTACTTGAATTTCGACGGTGAAATTGTCTTCAGATTCTCTCTGTCTTGGCAAAGCGCTGGCATGTTTGGATTAGGGATAGAGTTGGGTCTAATTCTGAAAAACGGTTTAATAAGCGCGTGCTTTGCTGTTCGTGTGAGGCGATGTGAAAAAATGAGGAAAACCTTGAAGATAGCTGCTGTAGCTGCGGTTGCGTTCTTAGCATTGGGCGCTGTAGTCTTCGCGTACGCGTTCTCGCAGAACGGCGCCACGGCCAATGCTAATGAGCAGACGGGCATGCAGAACATGCAGACCTTTTTCGAATCGGATAACGTTACTTGTCCATACAACGTTACGATGCCATGGGGTCATATGAGTCGCATGCCACAGATGCGGGCGAACGGTCTTCAGTGGATCGAAGGGCTATCGCAGAACGCCACGCTTGCGAACGTTTCGGGGACAGTGGTCTCAGAAGTGAAGGGCATGCTAATCTTGGATACTAGCTCAGGCCAGGTCCGGGTTTTGCTCCCTAAAGACTGGACAATAGGCACTGAAGTCGTGGACAGGAATACCCTTTTCAACGGCACATTCGCGAGTTCAGGCCAGAGCGTGACGATTGAAGTCTTGGAGAGCAACTTGTTCAGCAACACGAACTTCAGCATAAACGAAATGCTAGGCTACGAAGCAATCAACGCAACAAACGCGCAAGCATACGCGGTGCTACCCTTCAACATACAACCCAACAGCTAAACACTCCCTTTCTTTTTTTTGAAACCTTTTCTGCTCGGAGAAAAGTTGCTTAACGAGCGTTTAGTTTCCCGTTTTCCTAGTTCAGCTTTCTCGAAAGCTTTTTTCAGATGCAGTCAGGCTCATGATATCCAAAGCCGTGATGTCTGAGCGTGTGAGGCTATGCCTCAGAGGAAACTCGTCAGTTGGTCGACCCCCTACTCTTCGTTTGTAAGGTCAGATGTAATCTGTAATTGTAATAAACCATGAAGAAAACAGGCGGGCTATCCTTCAAATCGACTCCCCTACTCTTCGTTTGTAAGGTTAGATGTAATGTTGCATTGTAATGTTTTCACGGCCCCCGCCTCTCTTGCGGACATCAGATGTAAAATATGATTGTAATCAACGTATTCAGTACCGCGCACTCATTGGTAGCTTGCGAAGGGATGAGTTGAATAGCCTGCTTGTGGATTTGAAGAATTTGGGCAAGGACTTGGTTGAAAATGTACAGTTGTATCCTGTTTGTGACACTTGTTTCAAGGGAAGAAGAGAGGTGGGCAAGCCAAAGAGGTACGAGTTGAAAGAAGAGAAGGATAAAGTGGCGTATTTTTGGCGCGGGTGTATGGCAGAAGGTTTATGTATGCATTCGGCATCATTTGTATACGGTGATTGTGTTGACCCTTAAGCCACTGGCTGTTAGGATACCTGCGGAAGTAGAGAAGGAGTTGCTTGAGATTATTGAGCAGGAGAAGTTGGATAAGGCTACGGTTGTACGGAATTTGCTTGAGATGGGAATTGTGGAGTGGCGGAAGCAGACAGCTTTGGGTTTTTTGCGGGAGGGTAAGGTGACGTTTGCTAAGGCTGCGGAGATGGCGAAGCTTTCGTTGTGGGAATTTGCTGACTTGGTTAAGCAGCGAAACGTGGAATGGGTTAGGTTTACGCCTGAAGAACTTGAGAAGGAACTGGAGGAAGCGTCGGCGGCGAGGCATAAGTGAAGCCGCTTGTTTTCAATTCTACACCGCTGATATACTTGACCAAAGTAGGGCTGAGTGGGGTTTTTGAAGGTTTGAAAGCCGAGATGTTGACGCCGGCGAGTGTGAAGAGGGAAGTTGTGGATGCGGGAAAACGTAAAGGTGTTCCTGATGCGGGCATTTTGGGAAAATTGTTCGAAGATCACGTGTTTGAAGTTGTTGAGCCTAAGGATAAAGGGGTTTTGTCACGGTTGCTGGACACAAGGGGTCTTCATGTGACAGACGCGGAGGTTCTGACTCTTGCCAGAGAACGCAGAGGTTTGGCCGTGATAGACGATGAGGTTGCAAGGAAGACTGCTAAGGTTTATGGGATAGCTTACGTGGGTACTCCGTATGTTTTGGTGAGGGCTGTTTCTGAGAGGCTAATCACGAAAGAAAGAGCTAAGCAGGCTGTGAACGAGATGATTTCTGCGGGTTGGCGGTGCAGCATTGAGAGTTATGCCAAGATTATGGAGGTTTTGGAGAAGGTTTAGACTTGAGTAAGCGCGCGCTAACAACCAAATAAGTCAAGTCTATCCTGAACGCAAACACAAATCCTATCTTAATGTTCAAATAGGAAATCTTTATACAGTAGTACATTCGTTTGTTATATGAGAGTGACTCTGGGTGCAGAACGTAGTGAAAGTAACCCGAAGAGGTCAAACCACCATTCCCGCAAAAATCAGACAAAAACTGGACATAAAAGAAGGTGATGAGCTGCTCGTAGAAGCCACAGATCAAGGAGTATTTTTCAGGCCAATCCCCAGACTTGAAGACATGGCAGGCGTAGACGCAAAATATGGAAAAGTAGAAGAAATCAAGAAGCACATAGACAAACTCCGCGAGGAATACTAGGCTGAAAGAAGTCTTAGACACAAGATTCTTCACTGAACACTTCTACTCCGATCAGGTACAGACAAAGCAGAAAACAGTAAGAAGACTGAGAGAACTGACAAGCAGAAACGAAGGAATATTGCCCACCATCGTCATCTCTGAAGTCATCCAAATAACCTGCGAAAAAAGAGGAAAAGAACTAGCAGAGACTCGCTACCATGCGCTCATGGAAAGCGGACTACAAATCCAAAACTTGACCCCAACCATCGCCAAACAGGCCGGCCTCATCAAATGCCAACACAAAAACATCCCCATGGGCGACTGCATCATAGCCGCAACAGCCATAACCAGCCAAGCACGCATACTCTCTGACGACCCACACTACGACACAATAAAAGAAACCAAATGCACATGGATCCAAACCTGACTCACAGGTTCTCATGAGACTTTTTCAGTTGAACGCCATCCTTCTCATATGTAAGTCCCAGAAACTTGCACTCAATTCTGCTTTCATCACGCAGAAAAGACACAGCCTCAGGACCATTCGCTGAATAAATATCATCGCGCGCGAATGCAAAACTGAACTGTCAAGAGTCCTAAAGAATTAGCCCAATTTCTCAGTAACAGACATTGGAAAAAGAGGAACGAACGAACTCTACAGAATCTCACATTTTTCCATTCTGTTCATGGTTCCAGGAGGTGTTCCAGAAAGTTCAAGACTATGCAGAAGAGATTCTGAGATCAGCCTGCCTTTTGATATTTGGTTTATAGCGAACTAAATCAGGCTGACCTGCCTCAGACGCTGACAGTAGCCAAGCCATCAGGATTTTCAGGAGAGCGAAACCAATATACCACAAAGGAACAATATGACAACAAAGGTCTAAAACATCGTTAGCTCTGGAGAGCCCGAAAGAATTGAGTTAGGGGGGATAATTGCGGGGTTGCCCTAGCCTGGTAGGGGGCAGGCCTGCTAAGTCTGTGGTCAGCAATGGCCGCGTGGGTTCAAATCCCACACCCCGCGCCAACTAAAACTTCAAATCGGGAATGCCCTTCTTCATGTTCTAAGGAGAGAACTTTGGGAATCTACCGCTACGAAAGGCGCCTCTGGCTGGCCATTGAAGGAAAAGAGGGAATCAAGAAATCAAGGCAGATCATTCCAGGGAACAAGAGGAAGCTGCTCGATTATGCTGAATATCTCAAGGCCACCGGAAAGAGCCTTCCACGCCAGGACAAGTTGATGAGGACTCTGAAGATCTTCGCAACTCTGTTAGGGCCCATATCCTTCAAGGAAGCAACGAAAGAGAACATGGTTCAAGTATTGGCGAAGGCTGAAGACCGCTGGAAGTCTGAGCTATCCCAGAAAGGCAGGCCTGGACCAGCGTCTGACTACACGCGAAGAGATTTCCAGGAAATAATCAAACAATTCTATGCATGGCTCTTCGATGTTGAGGATCCCCGGCACGAGGGATATCCGAAACCTGTTAGCTGGATCCATTCCAAGGCTCCAAAACAGAAGCTTAAGGCTTCGGATCTCCTCACTCCTGCAGAAGTCAAGAAGCTCATCAGCGTCACGCCGGACATGCGACTCAAGGCGCTAATAGCCGTGTGCTACGACTGCGGCTTGAGAGTTGGTGAGGCTCTTCAGATGCATATAGGAGACGTGGACCTCCAGGAACAGTATGCAACGTTGACCGTGAGCGGAAAAACAGGACCGCGCGTGGCCTATTCGATTGAATCATTGCCATTGTTGATGCAGTGGCTAGATCAGCATCCGGACCGTAGCAATTCTGAAGCTTGGCTTTGGACGGATGACACGGAACCCTTGTCCTATGATAGGGCTCGTTTCAAGCTTCTAGAATGTAGGCGAAAGGCAAAGATACCCAAGAGAGTATTTTTCCATCTTTTCAGACACAGCTCGGCCACTTCTAACGCACAATTAGGCGAGTCCATGCTGCGCAGCATCTACGGCTGGAGCAAAAACAGCGATGAACCGAGCACCTACGTCCATCTCTCCGGAGAGACAGTTAAGAAAGCCTTACTTGAGAAAGCCGGCCTGAAGCAGAAAGTCCAAGAGGAACCGGCAGTCATCATGTGCCCTCGCTGTGGAAACCCTAACCAACCAAATGCGAGTCTATGCGTAAAATGCAAGGGTGTTTTGAAGATCCAGGATGCTGTTTCGATGAATGGGCTACTGGAACAGATCACGAAATTGAATGAGAAAATTGAGAGAATGACTCCGGAATTCGCTCGACATGAAGAACTCTTCAAGATCCTCAGGGAAAAAGGTCTCGTCACGGAAATCGAGGACAAACCGACTTTAGGGTCTGGCCAACTCTACACACCTTTTCGAATTCGCAGAGAGACTAAAGACGGACAGAAGTAAGGTTTGTGCTTCAGTCAGGCTAGGCTAAACCCTCAAAAGTTGGCAACTCTCTCCTTGAGGCCTGCTCACTGCACCCTTCTTTTCTCTGGAAACCGTTTGTGGATCCTCTGTTCGGCTACCTTGGCCGCTGCTCTCAGCATTCTTGCAGCTTCTTCATTGATCCTAGGTCTTGACGGATCCCTTTTTGAACTCATGTTTCTACCTGCAGACACCATCTTTGGATAAATGCACATAAACCTTCCCCCCCCCCCGCGAATTGCAAGTAGCCAGTCTCAGCGAGATTCCTCGACGCGCGCGCTACACCAGAAGAGAACCCTGAATACGCAAAGGTGGTTCTGTTAACTCTTAGGCGCTTAAAGAAGTCTGTTAACCATCGGCGCTTCTGGCGTAAACCAATGCTTCAGCAAACTAATTATGGGGAAACTTCATACTAGAAACTACAAATACACTTGAATTGCAATTATGTGAAGGTATTGGATGTCGAAGACTAACGTTGAGAAAGCCGTTGAATGGTATCGTGAGAAAAGGGGTATTTTTGAAGCCTTGGCAAAGAGGGTAGAATCGATTATTCACGAAGTACTAGATGAGAGGAAGATCAACTATTACAGCATTAGTAGCAGGGCTAAGTCTATTGAAAGTTGCGAAGCGAAAGCCTCAAAAGAGAAGTACAAGGACCCGCCTTCCGAGATTCAAGACATGGCAGGAGTTAGAGTCATCACTTATACTGATGTCGATGCAAAGACTATTTCCAAGATAATCCAAGAGTTATTTGAGATTCAACCAGAAAATGCCGTTGATAAAACTGAAGAATTGGGGACAAATAGAGTAGGTTATCGTTCTATACACTGTGTTGGAACCCTTGGATCTGAACGAGTCAAGCTACCTGAAAACAAAGTATTCAAGGATATGTGGTGTGAGATTCAAGTTAGAACCATTCTACAACATGCGTGGGCCGAGTTTGAACATGACAGAAACTACAAGTTTAGTGGCGTTCTACCAAAGGATATACAAAGAAGACTTTCGATTGTAGCAGGAAACCTAGAACTTATAGACCGAGAGTTTGATAACATATCAAAGGCTATCGATAACTACACTTCAGAAATACGAGGAAAGACAGAATCAGGTGACTTGCGCATACCGATAAATTCCACATCTCTGAGAACATATCTGGAAAATAGACTAAAGGATGTGGTCGTAGCTGGCTTAACACCAAGCTTTAGAGGAGCTGACAAGGAAATCATTGATGAAATGACCGCTATGGGCATCAACACTATCGAGGACCTAGATGGTATTATTCCAAAAGACTATATTCAGAAAAAAATTAAATACATGCATTTTGAAGAAGAACAGGGATATACTTTTTCGGGATCTGTGAGAGACTTTCTCATGATTCACGATATTGATGCTTACTTCAAAAAGGCGTGGAAGGAAAAGTGGCACTTTATGTATAGGGAGGATGCCGCTTTCTTGAAAGAATATGGCATAGATTTTGAGGAATATGCGCAGATGCATGATTTGAAATTAGAATGGTTGTGATTGAAGCTTTGATGCGTATTATTCTAGGCCATCACTGTCCAATCTTTGCTTATGCCTGAACAAGAATGCCGTTACGTCTTAAGGATTTGTCTTAATCTTCTGATACTGGGTTGCTTTCTTGATTAACGACATCCATTCTGCCTTCTCAGTTTCAACATTTGCTTTTTGTGCAGGAGTTTTACCATTCAACGCCATGTGGGGTCTTATGAAGTTGTAGTAGATTCTCAGGCCATCCATCATTGTCTGTGCTGTTTCAACATCATCGAGCCCTCTCATAACCTTGTTTCTTTGTCTTATTGTTCCATGTAGTCTTTCAACCATGTTGTTGTTTGAACGGTCTCTAATGTTCGGAATCCTAACGTGCTGAGTTCTCGGCGCGCGCTGCCTTGTCCCGAAATTGGTGTAAAATGGTCATAATTCCTGTTTTCGGGTTCAGGGACAGTTTTGAGGCACATGCGTGTTTTTAGCCCTTCTATGTGCCTTGGCTTTCCAGACGGGC
>Ga0187886_1004442_pt1 | contig 10083 bp, 12 predicted proteins | sample June2016WEW_20_1_FD_133001 | JGI IMG/M metagenome (GOLD analysis project Ga0187886, IMG submission 133001) | Peatland microbial communities from SPRUCE experiment site at the Marcell Experimental Forest, Minnesota, USA - June2016WEW_20_150 | ecosystem: Environmental > Terrestrial > Soil >... | reverse complement strand
TCCACTGCGCGTCTCACAACCTATTTTATTTTTCTAAGCTTCCTTTTCGTTCAGGCGGTTTAGTTCTATCTTTTTACTTTTTTATTACGCTTTCCCTCTTGACAGTGTAATTCATCGGTGGGCTGCTCCATTTCTATCAGCCTTATCTATCAGCATACGAATTTTTACTTCCATCTATCGAGGATAATAAGTTCGTATTTTATTGCCTTCCAAGAATATTTCCTTTGAATAATATCCCGGATAATAGGCATTGATTCGACAGGTTATGATTTCACTATACCCATCAATGCGAATGTTGACTTCTTGGGTGTTCCCATTTTTATCAATAATTGGATAGTACAATCGTAATAAGGCCAAACCATTAATATTAGTGACACTCGAATCTTCAACATTGTTTGAATTATTGGTGGATGCGTTTATCAGTCTAATTGTTAGTCCAATGGCTGGATTGAAATTACCCAATAATGTGTGTATATCCCCAGGTTGATCCCAATGGACTACAGTAATATGAATTACCATACTATTACTTATTGGGGAAGGTATATTTATTTGAGTGTTTATTATGATAGGTGTAGGGGTTTCAACATTTTTTTCTTCTATAGCACTTGGTATGCGAGCCAAAATAATGAAGATGGTCAACACAAGAATAATTGAGTTCGCCAGTATAAACAGTTTTCTTCTTGTATCATTTTTTATTTTCATCTGGATGCTCGCTGGCTATGATTAAGCCGTCGGTTTCGTCAATGCCATTTAAAGTAAAGAAATCTATCGAATGCAAATTACTTTTTAATCAAAAGTGCAGCCCAACGGCTGGCGGCTCAGCCCCGCCCCGGCTTCGCCGGGCGAGGCCGGGGCCGCTTGGCCACGCTCGATAGGTTGTTACTATTTTAGCAGGATTTTATAATCGCAGTTCAGTGTTCTCTCTTTGAGCCTTGGCCAAAGCCTGCCCCCCGAGCGATGAGCACCGGTGTACTTCCGGCGCGATGACTTCGCGAGTGGGGGTCGGCTGAAGCCGCGTGTTGGGCAGCCATTAGGTTTAATATTTACACTTGATATAGATTATTACATTTAATTGATTCTTGGCATCAAGAATCTAGCGCAACACCTGATATCCTGCAAGCCGAGGTGTTGCGGAAATGGGAACCTACAAACGAGTGAATCTGGATGAACGTGAATATTTACCACGTCTTCTCGAGGCTGGGTTAAGCTATCGGAAAATCGGAAGAAAGCTGAAACGAAGCGCCTCCACAATTTCCCGGGAAGTCCAACGCGCAGGGCAAAACCGGGTCACCTACAAACCTTCCAAAGCCGAGCGACATACCCGGCGTCATTATTGTCGCCGCCACAGGAAAATTGACCAAAATGCCCGCTTGCGGACTTTCATTCGGGATAAACTTGCGCTACGATGGTCTCCAAGGGAGATCTCCATCATGTTGCGCAAGGAATACCCCGATAATCCGGAAATGCAGGTTTCCCACGAAACGATCTATAGCTACCTCTACGTGTTACCCAGAGGCCAACTGAAGAAGGAACTTCTTTCCTGCCTGCGGCAGAAGAGGCGGCTTTGCAAGAACCGATCGCACGTTCATGAAAAAAGAGGCCAAATTATCGACATGATCAGCATCGAAGAGCGCCCGGCGGAAGTGGCGGACCGAACGGTTCCAGGGCACTGGGAAGGCGATCTGCTGATGGGAAAAGACCACCAGTCGGCGGTGGCCACCCTGGTGGATCGGTCAACGCGTTTTCTGATCCTCATCCCGTTGAAGAAGAAAGACGCCACAGCGGTGCGGAAGGCCTACGAGAAGGAGATCATGGCACTTCCTGTCTTGGTCAGAAAATCTCTCACCGTGGATCGGGGAAAGGAAAATGCGGAACACGCTCTATTTACTGAGCATACGAAGATGCAAGTTTATTTCGCGCATCCTCAATCCCCTTGGGAACAGGGAACGAATGAAAACACCAACGGTTTGATCCGGGATTTCTTTCACAAGAAGATTGATTTTGGAAAAGTGACCCGATGAGAGGTCAAGCGAGTGCAACGGTTGCTAAATGAACGTCCCCGGGCGGTTCTACACTTCGATACGCCTACGGAAGCCATGTCCAGAGCGTTGCGCTAGAAGCTTGAAACCAGCTTTATATTATTTCATCGAAAAGATTTCATTCTTAGGCTAATATAAATCGCGAAGAAAACGGCAATTGCAGTGCCTACGACGATTCCGAAGGTTTGACGGAATGAATTGAGTGGATAGAGACCGAAAAACACCATTGCAATTCCACCTAATACATCGCCACATAATAGAACAATAGCGATTATTGCTTCTCATTTCTTTTTTGTTATAACAAGTATTCCACCAATAAAATAGAAAAAACCTAAGGCGACTCCTAGGTAGGTTGATACATCGGCTTGGGTAGTTGTGAGGCCAAAGAATTGGTGAGTGAAGCCTGTAACTACTTCAGCTAGCCCAAAGATAATCATTAATATTGCAATGATTATTATAATTATAGGGAAGGTATTTCCGATTTGCCGTCGGTCACTGATTATTTGACCCATCTCTTTCTCCTTGAAGATGTATTTTTTGGGGCTGCCCAACGACCAAGCTCACCGGCGGCAATGGAGCGCAGCGGAATTGCCGTCCGGTGCAGCGCCTTGTTAGGCGATTTATTTTTTCATCTTTCCAAATGCGAATATTGCTGGCTTTATAAATCCAGGAGCAAACCTTTGATGCATAACGCCAAATAAATAGGCAATCTTTGAAAACGAAAGATAGGATGGCTCGGCTTCATAGCCATACACTACACACTCGAGGCCATTCTTCTTCATGATGTCCTTTAATTTCCGAATACTATTGCATTTATAAACAGTTGGGAAAACATCCTCCTCTTTCCTCCCATCCTGGACGACAGATGTTATTTTCGAGTGATATTTATTTGGAATAAGCGTCGCGGCTATCGCAATATAGCTCCATCGATTTGTAGTTCTTATGCATAAATAGCCACCGTTTCTTAAGACACGGTGGATTTCCAAGAATAATTGATCGGGATTTGCAATGTGCTCCAAAACATTATCGCAGACAATTAGATCAATGGAATTACTCTCTACAGGCCAAGAATTACCTTGTATAAGATGAAACTCATCCAAAAATGGATTCTCTTGAGTGCTTTGATCAACATCAATTCCGATTACTTTAGTAACTTTCCCTTTTAGAATTCTAAGATTCTTTCTGAGGGATACCGGGTCTTCATTGTATGCGCCTCTTCCGCATCCAACATCAAGAACTACAAAAGAGGGGTTAAGAAGCGAATTGACTCTATTAAAGAACGTTACAGTTCCATCGATATCTGTGAACCCGCCGAATAACGCTTCTGGATAAAATCTTTCTTTATTGTTCATCGTGACATCCTTTGGTGTATTTGCCGCCCAACAGCTGGTGGCTCAAGCGCATGGCCACTTCCGCGAGGTAGTTACCATTTTAGCAGGAAGTCTATAATCGCAATTCGACGTTTTCTCTTTGAGCGTTGGCTATGTCGCCTGCAGCCGCGTGTTAGCCAGCCTTTTACTTTAAATTGAGAATTGCACGTACACGTCACCAAATATCCTACTATCGTCTCTGAAGCTTGAAAGGATACTAACCATTTCTTGAGGATTCACCCAATTTTGTAGGGCCATGTACATAGTCTCGCCCATTGAATAGTTTAAGTGAATGTCTCCAAGTCGTTGAAGATGCTCAATACATTTGAACGTTGATTCGATAAATTCTGGGGTGAACTCCAGCGAAAGCACTTTTACCGGCTGAGATAATCCCTTCACTACTTGGTATTCAAAACCTTCTACGTCAATTTTGATGAAAGACGGTGTACCATATTGCTCGATCAGCTTATCCAGTGTGGTCATTGGTATAATTCTCTTCTTGTTCCAACTATACTTAGAAAATCTTCCACTTTTTCTAACCAATTCTATCCACTCTTTAGAGATAGATGAAATCGTGTTTGGATTGCTAATCATTATCTCAGCTTCGCCTTCCAATTCCCCAAGTGCCTTTTGGACTATTGTTAGGTTGCGATTGCTTCTGAAAACTGTTTTGAGGATTCTAACGCACTCGTTTTGAGGCTCAATTGCTATGACATTGGCCTGCAATTTAAGAAAGATTTTTACTCTGTTTCCGATGTTTGCACCTACATCGAAACAAAGTGCGCCGCGAGAAACAAACTTTGAGTAGAACTCCAACATTTCTTGGTCATGTGCTGTCCATTGTCGAAGTACATTCTTTGCTCGAAGCAGTTGAATAATTTCATATAGGAAAGTATGCTTGACAACTTTCTTTATAAACTGCATTGTCGTTTCTTTCTTGTTGATAAGATGGCTTTCCTATATAAAACCGTCGTAACCGACTGGCATAAGCGGGCTAACGTCTGGTGGCTCAGCCGCTTGGCCGCCTCCGCTTTGTAGCTATCATTTTAACAGGTATTCTAAAAACGCAATCCAGCGTTCTCTCTTTGAGCCTTGCCCAAAGCCTGCTCCCCGAGCGATGAGCACCGGTGCACTTCCGGTGCGATGAATTCGCGATCGGTGGTCGGCTGCAGCCGCGTGTTGAGCAAAATTAAATGCTGCTGTTTATAGATAACGCCTTACATGACGACAATATTCCTGGTATTCGTCACCGTAATGTCCCTTCATAAATTCTTCTTCCCGAAGAATTTGACGATGAAATAACCATGTCGCAGCAATGACATAAATCAAGAGGATCACATTTGGGAATATGCAGAATTGCCCGATTAATATAGATGCAAACGATACATATATTGGATTTCTACTAAATCCAAATGCCCCATTTGTCACTAGTTTGTTTGGTTGATTGAGATCTATTCCTACTCGAAAGCTTTCTCCAAATGAAATAAGACTCCAAAGTAACAAGAACAACCCTTCTAAACATAACAATACACCAATCCAAGGAATTAATTCTGAATGAATAAATACCTGTGTGGTTACCTTTGGGAAGTTGAAAGCATTGGAAAATACGATATAGATATATAGGAGAGCAAATGGTGGGATCAGAAAATCCTTTTTATCTATTTGTCCGAATTTCATCGCTTCGATTCCATGCTTTCTCAGTATTATGACCCGAACCACAACCATTCCTATCATTATAACCCAGGTAAATGCTGCAAAATATGATTGCATATTGCCTCAAGAATGAATTATGTAATTAAGGTGCCCAACGGCTGGCGGCTCAGCCCTCTGGAGCAAGTTGCCCTTGGGGTTTTGAAGGGCAACAGTTCTTGTGAAGGGGGGGCCCCCGGCCCGACCCGCCGGGGCGCCCCGCCCCGGTTTCGTTTTTTAAACCGGGGGGCTGCAACCGCGTGTTGGCCCGCTATTCTTCTTCCTCGGTCAACCGTTTCCTGTATTCAAAGAGAAGTTCATGTCTCCAGACTTGCGCTTCTATATATGGCGCCAAGTCACTTGGTAGATTTATCTTCCAGTCTTCCTCTGGCATTCCCCTCATCTCTACTATCGATAGGATTTCGGGAAGAGTGAATATCTTGTCATGTAGATCAGGCTGATAATATTCTGCTGGCTTTTCCCGGCCAAACCAACGAGATATCATACTGTCCGGGTATGTAAAACTGACATCGTATTCCGTAAAGATGGAAAGCGGAACACGAATTTCTTTGCCACCCTTTTGGACTGGCGCATTTTCTACCAACCATCTCGATGACCCAAGCACCATTGGAATAGGATATGACTCTTGTGGTTTCCCCCCCTTGGCTATGAAACCTTCATGGACCCACCTTTCCGTTTCTCTTCGCTCTCGAAGGTATTGAACCGGATCTTTGAACCTTATCCCAAAATTAGTGTCATCGCAGAATCCCTTCATGATTTTTAAGGCTTCTTCATCTGGTAGCGCAGATAGGCTTTGAAATGGCCCTATCTCACTCAGATAATAATGGGTCAAATAATCTACCATGTTCTTCCTTTTTACCGCCCAACGCTTGGCGGCTCAGCCCCGCCCCGGCTTCGCCGGGCGAGGCCGGGGGCGCTTGGCCACTTCCGACTGGTAGGCATTATTGTAACAACAAATACAACCGCTATTAAGCGTTCGCTCGAAAAGCATTGGCCAAGTCGCCTGCAACCACGTGTTGGGCAAATAATTTAGTCGGCAATGTTTTCCGAATATTTCCATTCAGAAAGAAAGCATTCTCCATAAATTGACTCATATTCAATTGATATTTTCAATCTCTTTATTGCAGACATAAATATTTTTCGTTTTTCAGGTGTAAGAACACTTTCATTAATAATTAATATATTTTGAATATTTCCGACACCCGATGCATCATTAGGTTCCCACTCACCCCAGACAACTTCTATCTTCTTCAAACCCAATTTGGTAAATGCTTTATTCCATCCAGCATTACTTTCTGTCGACAATAATTTTTCATCGACAAATATTGAGAATTTCTTGATAATTGCTAGCCCAAATCCATTATTTTTTACTTGTATTCCAATAAAATGTTCTATTCCTGATAGGCTAGTAATGAATGTGAGTTTGGGTATAACTGTTAGCCGATTATTCCGCCTTATCTCAATGGATTCCCATATCGTAACTATAAGTGCAGAAAATGATACTACAATGGCTATGATACTAATAATTAATGGGTCCATTATGAAATTCTCCTTTTTATTTGCCCAACGGTTCCTCTCAGGCTTTGCTCCTTTCGCACAGTGCATTCCAGAGCGCTTCCGCCTGCGCCGCAATCGTGACCTCGGATTCTCCCGTTGGCCGGACGATCGTCAGCCGGCCTCCCGGACGATACAGGTATAGCACGATGCTCCCAAGATCGAAGAACTGTTTTTGGCCGGCGAATTCGGCGGAGTCGGAAAGCTGGAAGTACCGGCGGGGGATGGAGTTGTTGAGCTCGGCCCAGATTTCCCTGGCCGCATTCCCCTTGACGTTGAGTTTTTGGCCGTTCCCGCCGTCGATCGTGAGAAATGACGACTCGGGCCGGTTGGGGTAAGTAACCAGGTTATAGACGTAGCCCGTTTCCGCATCAAGTATGTTCCCGATATCCTGGGGCCGTATGGGGTCGGCCGGCGAAACGGGGCTTTTTAAGAACCGCGTAGGATCGATCGGGATGACCATTTTTACGCCTCCTGAGAAGGATAGAAAAGACGCGACCGGTATTTAACGGCATCTATTGTACATTGTCGGAATGGAAAGGCGGGATTGGGGGATGCCTGGCTCGCGGCGGGATTTTGAACCACGAAGCCCGCCCTAGCCCGCCCGCATTATTTTGTTGCCCAACGGCCCCTGCTTCGCGAGGGCAGGCTGGCGGCTCACCCCCCTCCGGAATTCATCACCACCCAAAAATGGGGTGGTGATTGCTCCGGGGGGCGGGGCCGCTTGGCAACTTCCGCTATCTAGTTACCATTTTAGCAGGAAATCTAAAATCGCAATCTAGTGTTTTCTCGCTGAGCCTTGGCCAAAGCCTGCCCCCCGAGCGATGAGCACCGGTGTACTTCCGGTGCGATTACTTCGCGAGTGTGGGGTCGGCTGCAGCCGCGTGTTGGGCGGAATATTTTTTATATTGTAGAATATTAGATAATAATTATCACCCTATTCTATTATTTTGCGGTATATTCTTGTTTTGCATATAACTCGAGATAACCACAATTTTGACAACGAAACACACCAATTGGAATATTGACATCGCTTTGCGAGTCAACTCCGCCTAAAAATGATTTATTTGGTATACCTTCACACCAATTAGTAATTTTCATATTATTGTGGAAATAGTTTGGAACAAATCCTTGAATCATTTTGTTTTTACATTTTGGACATACTACAATTTCTTCAGACATATAATACTCCTCTCGAGGTAATATCCTTTACAAAATAATCTCTTTGAGAAATTACTTGATCCCGCCCAACGGCTGGCGGCTCCGCCCCGCCCCGGCTCCGCCGTGCGGGGCCGGGGGCGCTTGGCCTTCTTCCGCCATCTAGTTAGCGATTGTAACAGGAATTTTCAAAACTAATTTTCAACATTTGCACGCTGAGCCTTGGCCAAGGCCTGCCCCCCGAGCGATGAGCGCCGGTGCACTTCCGGTGCGATGACTTCGCGAGTGGGGGTCGCTTGAAGCCGCGTGTTGGGCAGTGCATAATTTTTATTATATTTATTTTATTATTGCTTGAACGATGCGCTCTCCTTCAAACACTTCCAGATTTCGCCCCATTGGCTTGAGATACTTTTCTTGATAATAAGAATTACCAACATCCGCGATTAAGACAAGATGATATGTTTTTAGAAATTCTGAGATCTTTGAAGGTTCTAAGCCAAATATCCAGGGCGATTGTTTGGCTACCACATCCATCATATGATTCGCATCAGGGATATCCGATCTCCGTTCAATAACGCTTTTCAAAACATAGGTAAACACAATACTACTTCCTTGCGCCAATTTTCCAATAAATGCTAATGTCTGGCGAACGGACTCTTCCGAAATATACTGGGTTACGCCTTCCCAAATAAATATAGTAGGTTCCTTGGAATTGAAAACAGTTCCAGAAAAAACGGATTCTAATGTCTGCGTTTCAAAATCAATTGGGATGAAAGAAACTTGATTGGGCAACCGGCCAAGGTATTTTTGGAGCTTTTTCTTCTTGTCTTCCTGAACCGCCAATAGATCAAGCTCAAATACTTTTACGTTTTCCATCTCAGGTAAACGATACGGTCGTGTATCATACCCTGCGCCCAAGATCACTAACTGTTTGATTCCCTTGGATATTTCTGCTCGGATAACATCATCAATATAACGTGTTCGGCATACCTGGACACCATAAATTCCCTTTGCTACAGCATCTGTCTGTTTCATCGTGTAATTTCGCATACTAGCGGATTTCATTAATAATCGGATCGTTCCGCCCACCAGCTCTTTGGCAATTGGATCCTCAAATAAATGAATATTCTCGGGTTGATCCTGTTCAATCAAACGGCAAATAACTGTACCAAGTGCTGTTCTACTAACTGTTTGCTTTGCCATTTGAAACCTCCTTTTCCTAATGGAACTTTCTGCTTATATTTGAACTTGGTTTTGCACTGCCCAACGGCTGGTGGCTCAGCCCCGCCCCGGCTCCGCCGTGCGGGGCCGGGGGCGATTGGCCGCTTCCGCTTTGTAATCACCATTTTAGCAGGAAAATAGAAATGCAATTTAAGTGTTTTCTCGCAGAGCCTTGGCCAAGGCCTGCCCCCCGAGCTATGAGCGCCGGTGCACTTCCGGTGCGATGACTTCGCGAGTGGGGGTCGCCTGCATGCGCGGGTTGGGCGGGCCTAAATACTTGATAACTATTGCGCCTTCATCATCCCGGACTGGTAACAGGTTATTAATTTGTGATTCACTGTGAGATAAAAATAAACAACGAAATTAAATAGCATAGCAATACGATTATAAAAACAGATAACAATCCGTATTGAAAAACAGGATTCACTGAACCTTGTGGGTAAATCAATTGTAGCGCCACTCTTGTGATCCATAGAATGCATGTTGCGGCAAGCATGACGATTATGGAAAATATATTTGCTCTTTCTCCGCAAACAAATAAGACGTTCACGATGCCGAACAAAACTAAACATAGAGAGAAGAAGGTATTAATCGCCCGAATCACTACTACCAATTCTGTTGCCTTAGCGTCGATGTACGAATACCAATTCCATGCTTTGGGAACAAAGAAATGCCATATACCAAAGCCAATCGAAACTGTACTACCAACCGTTACTAAAACCTTGGCGAGTAGATTCAAAGCCATACCTCCTAGAATGTCTCAGGCCTGCCCAACGGCTGGCGGCTCAGCCCCGCCCCGGCTTCGCCGGGCGAGGCCGGGGGCGCTTGGCCACCTCCGTATTCCAGTTACCATTTTGGCAGGAAAATACAAATGCAAATTAAGTATTTTCTCGCCGAGCCTTGGCTAAGTCGGCTGCAGCCGCGGGTTATTAGAATGTAATTAATCGCGCCGCTGTGCTTTGGCAGCGGCGCGATGACTCGGTGGGCGCGGTGGTGTATGCTCGAACCGATCAGGGACGGGCACGCACCGC
>Ga0187886_1004440_pt1 | contig 10087 bp, 7 predicted proteins | sample June2016WEW_20_1_FD_133001 | JGI IMG/M metagenome (GOLD analysis project Ga0187886, IMG submission 133001) | Peatland microbial communities from SPRUCE experiment site at the Marcell Experimental Forest, Minnesota, USA - June2016WEW_20_150 | ecosystem: Environmental > Terrestrial > Soil >... | reverse complement strand
GTATCGCTGCTGCCTGATTATAAATGGGTGATTATCGACGAGGCGCACAATATCGAGCGCGTGGCGGAAGACCATTTCGGAATCGATATAAGCACCGGCTCAGTGAAATTCCTGTTAGACGGGTTGTATAATCCGCGAACACACAAGGGGCTATTGGTATGGACGCAGTCGGGCCAGGCAGGCAAATTGACGAACCTGGTCGTTGAGGCGGGAGAGTCGGCAAAGGAATTTTTCAGCAGCGTTCGCCGGTGGTATGACAATCACAAAGAACAAACTAACGGCAGATGTTACGTCAATTTCGTCGAGGACTCATTATCGGCGAATTTCAAAGGATTGCGCGCCGGCTTGTCGGAGCTGGCTAAGCAAACAAGAGACGAAGATGAGCGGTTCGAGTTTATGCGCTCCGTCGATAACTGCACAGTCCTGCTGCAAAACCTCGAGCAATTCCTGAAGCAATCCAAACAGGATTACGTTTACTGGGTCGAGGCGAGCGAGGGGCGAAAAGAAAACGTAAGATTGAAAAGCGCACCGCTGAACGTCGGGCCGGACGTTAAAAAATACCTGTTCGATAAGTTCGATTCGGTGATTATGACAAGCGCGACATTAAGCTGCGCCGAGGATAAAAACAAAGGCGGCTTTGAGTTTTTCGCAGGCAGAGTAGGACTTGAGGATTATGAGGCGTTGAAATTAGGTTCGCCGTTTAACTACGAAAAGCAGGCGACGATTTTTATTGAGAAGAACCTGCCTGAGCCAAATAACGAAAAATTTACCGAGGCCGGCTGCGAGGCGGTGAAAAAATATATACTGCGGACACAGGGCAGGGCGTTTGTGCTTTTCACCAGCTACCAGATGCTCGAAAATTTCGCCCGGCAATTAGCGGGCTGGTTCGAGGAGAACGATATCGTGCTTTTGCAGCAGGGCGTCGGGCTTGACAGGTCGTCGCTATTGAGGCGGTTCAAGTCGCGTCAGGCCGGGGGACGATTCGTGCTTTTCGGGACCGACAGCTTCTGGCAGGGCGTCGATGTGGCCGGCGACGCGTTATCGAATGTGATAATCGTTCGGCTGCCCTTCGCGGTGCCTGATACGCCGCTATTGGCGGGTCGCCTCGACCAAATCAGGCAGCAAGGCGGCAATCCTTTCCTCGATTATCAACTGCCGATGGCGATAATCAAATTCAAGCAGGGTTTCGGCCGGCTAATCCGCACAAAAACCGACACCGGCATCGTCGTGATTCTGGATTCCCGCGTCATAAACAAACCCTACGGCCGCAGCTTCCTGTCGGCGATTCCAAAATGCAAAACTGAAATTATCACATCATCAAAGTGATACAATTTTACGCAAGTTTCCGCCTTTTCCTGAGAGCTAAAGCCCCAAGTCCTAACAACGCAAGCGTCGCCGGCTCAGGAACATTGTATGAAACATAAATGTCCGGGTTTGTTCCACCGCAACCAAAATATAACGCCTTGCCGTTACCGCTAATGCTAATATCCGGCCAGGCAACGCCGTTCGGCATGTCAATGGGCAAAAGCATTGGATTACCGAAAGGGTTATTAATCGATTGCCGTGTCGTTTCAAATATTTGACTCAAACCATTACGATCGGAACTGAAATATAATGATAACCCGTCTGGCGAGAGAGATGGAGAATCGTCACTGGCTGACGAGTTAATCTCGGATAAATAGCGTATATTTCCAAAAGACGAATTCCTGTCTGTTCTTGATGTAATATACAAATCCCGACCATTCGAGCCGTTTGGTGCGTCGAAGACCATAGTTAATTCATCTTGAGATAATGTTTCGTACACAATGGGGCTGGGAAGTCCAGATACAACTGTTCCAGCCGACCACGGGTCATTCACTGAAGTCCGCTGGCTCATTTTTACCTGCCAGGAGCTTGATTCCACGTGGTAATACATTCTAAGATTGTCCGGAGACACCCAGGGGTGCATTACATGACAACCTGAAGAACTAAGAACTTGATTTACAGACGTAAAATCCCCCGAGGGCTGACTTCGTTTTGCTTCATATATCCTGAAGTAATAACCTGAGTCATATCCCCTGCTAAAATACAGAGAAAGTCCATCGGATGATAAAAACGGGGTCTCATCGGCATACTGAGTGTTAACCCCGGATGCCACCGGAACCGGCGTGGTCCATTCGGCGGCCAGGGCCTGACCTGTTAAAAAAACAAATGTCAATGTGATGACTGCAATTACTCTTTTCATTTTTTCTCTCCTGAAAAAAGTGTGAATAATATGGGTTTTCTGGGATTTTTCACAGATTTCGACTAACAAGGAAGATAACAGAAAAAGACAGAAAATTTCGCAGGCGAGGCATCTGCGCTGCCAAAAAGACCAATGAACAGATAGAACCCTTCTGCTTTTCTTCACCGCCAGTTCTTCCCTTCTTGCTATTTACAGACAATCCGCTGGAATACAGAACATCCCTGGCCGAACCGGCAAAGTCAGATAAATCTCATTCTCTCAAAATGTGGCGCCCACCCAAATCCGTTCGCCTATTATAGGATTTTACCAAAACTGTACCCGGTTGTCAACCTCTGAACGATTACCAATTATGCGTCATTCGTTAATAACCAACTATAACAACAGTCCAGAAACAAAGCATTGCGTTACAGTTTTTCTCAAAAATCTCGAAAATCCGCGGTTTTAAGCCAAAAACTGACAATCTAATGTTGCGTCAATCCCCTTCAGCCATACCTCGAAAAGTCCCATTCCAGTATTGTTACCTATAAAATTATCGGATGGATGGCCCCAAAAACTTTCGGCAAAATCAGGAGTGGCCGCAATGAAAACCGGCTGTTTTGACATCCCGTGCTTGATGAGGAGACGAATCGCTGGTATGTTATCCAGACCATAATGCGCATTTAGGCAAAGCCCGTATGCTAAATAGAATCAAGAAACAGTTAATTGAAGGCAAGACCCTGCTGCTGTTCGGCTTTCTCAAGGGGCTGGCGCAGGTCGTCCCGCTGATAATCGCCTATGTTTTCTCGGAGAATACGTTCGGCACATATTCTCTGGCAAAAATGGTGGTGTTCTTTTTTATCACAATGTTAACGACACCGCAGGTGCCGTTTGTAGTTTACGCGGGCAGAGAACGGGCGGAAACCGGGAAAATCAACAAGTCGTTTTCGATACAGGCAACATTCTTCGTTTTCAGCATTGTGCTTTACGTGGTCCTGGCAGTGATATTCAATGGCCCGATTCGCCGTTTCGCGGAAGTATCGGTTTCTGATTTAATATGCATGTCGCTGGGCTTTGTGGGCATCGCGTTAAGCTCTTTTCTCAGCAATTTGTTCTTAGCTCTCGGGCAAAGGGTCAAAAACTCGCTGTCGGACCTGGCCTACGGGGTAATTATGTTAGCGATTATCGTGGGACTGGCCGCAACGGGGACGCTCAGCATTAAAACCGTTTTCCTGACATATTTCGTATCATCAATAATCACACTGCTTATTTTTGCTGGAACCATCCCCTTGAGAAATCTCTTGCCTTTTGATTTTTCGATCATCTATTTTTGGAAGATGTTTGATTTTACAAAATGGGTTTTTATGGGGGCGACGGCGAGCTTCTTTATCGACTGGGGCGATAACGCCATTCTCAAGATTTTCCACGCAACCACAGGCGATATAGGCCAATACAGCTTCGCATACCAGATATTCAACGGGCTGGCTGCTATGATATATGTCCTGAACAGCTACTTTTTGCCTTTCGTATCCGAGAACGTGCGAGACAGCGGTAAGATGCGGAATTATCTATACAGCAAAAAGCCACGTATTTTACTCTTTGGCCTTGCTATATTAACGGTGGTCTTTTTTGCGTGCCCATACGCTTTCCAGATTATCTATAAAGGTTCGTATCACAGCTCAGTAAACATACTGAGAATCCTGCTCATCGGCTGCGCACTGGTTTTATATAACACTTTTTATATCCCCCTGATGAACGCAATGAAACTCTACAGGTTCTCTCAAATGGTGAATGTTGTTCATATGATAATAAAGGTTATTCTCAGCTTGATTTTAATACCTATGTACGGTTTTTACGGCGCGGCCTGCGGGACTATCGTTTCTTATCTCTGTCTGACAGTTATGTATGAGTATTACTACCAAATTAAAATTAAACGACTCCTCTTTGGCTCTTAATCGTGACAGCCTCGCTGGTGCAACAGGTGCGTTTCGGGCGTTTATTTAAGGATGCATATTACGGATGAATGAATTAAGTAATAAAAACTACTGGGACTCTGTTCATGACCAGCAGGCCTCTGAGGAACAAGCGGAGCCGCAAAGACACGGATTGAAGCTTATCGCGACAAAACTGCTTGGAGAGCGGTGCCTGAGATACTATTCTGAATATCTGCTGTGGGATGTTATCCTGCCCAAATATCTTCCAAACAAGAAGGGCCTTAAAATCATAGAAATAGGCAGCGCCCCCGGTGAAATGCTGGTCAGATTGAATAAATCGTTCGGTTATATACCTTACGGCGTTGAATACTCGGAATCCGGCGTTGAGCTGAATAAAAAGATTTTCATCCAAAATAATATCGATCCTGCAAATGTAATTCACTCAGATTTTAGTGCTGCTGAATTTCAGGAGAAATACAAAAACTATTTTGACATAGTTCTGTCAGCCGGTTTCATTGAACATTTTGATAATGTGGAAGATGTTATTAAAAACCATATGAACCTGTTATCGGCAGGCGGTTATCTTGTCGTCATGATTCCGAACTTGAGGGGTATCAATAAATTTTTCTTCCACATTTTTAACAATGAAATTTTGCGGCTGCATAACCTGAAAATAATGCGAAAAAGTGAATTTGCAAAAATTTTCAATCCCCAGCTTCTGGATATCAAGCTCTGCGACTATTATGGTACTTTTAACTTTGGTTTATTTAATACTAAAGAAGGATCGCCTCTTCGTTTTTTGCTCGGTTTTTGTAAAATATTGCAGGCCTTTCTAAATGTCATATTCCCCTTCTTATTTAAAGATAAAGGGGCAGAGAGCGCCATTTTCAGTCCGTATCTGATATTTATTGGCGTAAAAAAATAGTGCAATTAATCGCTGGACTCTGTGTTGGCTATAAAATGTTCCTTGTAAAGCTCAATTATTTTACTTATATCATGATTTTGCATGACGTAAGTTCTGGCGTTTTCACCCGCTTCGATGTATCGATTTTGTTCAAGCATAAATTCCAATGATGTCGCCATTTTGTCCATATCACCGTTACAGCAGATTCCGCAATTGTATTTATCGAGAAAGCCATCGGGATTAACTTTAAGCGTAAGAATGGGAACAGCACATTTACCCGCCTGGATAAAGGTGCTGGGAAAACCCTCGGCCTGACTGGTATTTACAAAGACCTTCGCTCGCTGAAAATAACTGTCGATTTCGTGAAACGGCACATATTCGATAAATTTCAGGTTGCTGACAGCGGAGGCCGCCGCAACCAATTCGTTGTAGTTCCTGTCGCCTTTTGCTTTCTGGCAAATCATCACGAACTGCTCCGACGTAACTTCTTTTGCGAGTTGTATAAAAGGCGCCGGCTGCTTGAGCACATCGGTTCGTCCGACCCAGAGTATGGAATCACGATTAAGGCCATGCAATTCGACAATACGATGACCGTTGGGCACCACGACAGCAGTAACACCGGCGGTATTAAACATCTTTGAAACATCCGTGGCCCTCTGGACAAAAACACGTTTTGCCTGCCGCAGCGACCATAGATAGGTTCTTCCTCTGAGCGGAAATTGTTGTATATATTCGCCGTTGCATTCGTAGTCCGTCGCAGTTCGCAGAAAGAAGGATTTGCGATTAAGGCGGCAGAACAGGGCAACAAGGTCAGTGGTAATAGCGGCGCCCTGCCTGAAGTAAATGTCGGCGTCGGCGAGGCGCATTGCTTTCCAGAGAGCGACATATCCTGAAAACAATTTTCTTTGAAGGTCACCTGCCTTGTATAGAGTGATATTTCCGAAGGTTTCAATATCGGGTTGTCCGAAGTCGCCTGTAACAATGCTGACTCGAAAACGGTCATCCTTTGCCAATTCGGTGGCAATCATATAAAAGTCAACTTCCGAGCCGCCCTGCACGCCTCTGCAGCAGGGATTAAACAACGGATATATGTCAAGAGACACAAAACAAACGGATATGCGATTTATATCATCCATTTTTTGAACCACAAATTGAACATCATAATGCTCCAGAAGATACGATAGTAGTCGTGCTTTTTGCTCTGGTGGCGGTCCCAGTAAATTTTGAGCGTGTCTTTGTCGAAATAATTAAGCCCGTCGAAGCCGAAAATCTCGTTGTATGCGAAATGCCTGAGCTCATTTCTGAAATAATGTATCAGCGGGACGCCGAAACCCTTCTTTGGCCGGTATAAAATTTCGTGCGGGAGGATGTTTCTGAAGGCACTTTTAAGGATATATTTTTTCTGGCCGAATCTGATTCTTAGCCGGGGAGGTATTTTCGCTGCGAACTCCGCCAGCGTATGGTCAAGGAAAGGCACGCGTGCCTCGAGGGTGACGGCCATCGATGCACGGTCTTCTTTTACGAGCAGGTCATCGGGCAGATATTCGTTAAGGTCACAGTTCATCGCGTTGTTGATATCGTTGGGATAAATGAAATGTGTGGCGATGTGGTCCTTATAAGGCAGCAGCTTGTCTGAAGATTCCTCTTTTGTCCGGAACATATAACTGAACAACCGCATATACAAGGTCGCCGGGTCTTCCTTTTTGCCGAGAAAACCGCGAAGCTTGTTGAATTTTTCTTTTCTGAACAGGAGATTTGCCAGTACCGTTGAATAATCCAGAAGACGTTTTGCCGGCACCGGCAGATTGTTAAGGGTTCTCAACAGGACATAATCGTTATAGTGCCCATATCCGCCGAAAAGCTCGTCGCCACCCGTGCCGGAGAGCGACACGGTGACATGCCGTCTTGCAACCTGGCTGACTAAGCAGGTCGGAATCATAGAAGGGTCACCGAACGGGTCGTCGTAATAATACGGAAGCCGGGCAATCAGCTCCCTGACGTTGTCGGCGTTGAAATCTATTTCGAAATGACGCGTGCCGAATTTGTCGGAGATAATTTTGGCGTAGTGCGACTCGTTGAAATCCGGGCGGTCAAACCTTATCGAAAAGGTATTTAGGTTTTTGACGTATCTGCTCATAATGGCGACGAGGATGGAGCTATCTACGCCGCCCGACAAAAAAGCGCCGAGAGGAACATCAGATACCATCTGCATTTTCACCGCCCGATCGAGCCGTTCAACGATTTGTTTTTCTATTTCTTCCTGACTGCAATCGAGCTGTTCAGCAAACGAAAGAGTCCAGTAGCGGCTGAACTCTTTTATTTTTTTTGAAGAAAGGTCATAAATCATGAAATTTGCGGGGGGAAGCTTTTTGACGCCTTCGAGAATCGACCTGTCAAATGGCGTGTTCCCAAACAGCATATAATAGTCCATCGCATGCTGATCTATCTTTTTTTCGATATCGCTTTTCAAAAAGACCTTAAGCTCGGAACCAAAGATGAATCTCTTGTCGTCACAATAGTAAAACAGCGGCTTTATGCCGAAGCGGTCTCTGGCGAGAAAAAATAAGTTTTGTTTTTTATCGAAGATACAGAAGGCGAACTGGCCGTTGAGACGTTCGAGAAGGTCGATTCCCCATTCCTCATAACCGTGGGCAAGCACCTCGGTATCGGTATGAGAGATGAAGACGTGGCCCTGTTTTTCGAGCGATTCCTTGATTTCGGGAAAGTTAAAAATCTCACCGTTGAACGTTACACAAACTGAGCTGTCTTCGTTATACATCGGCTGCCTGCCTTTTTCCGACAGGTCAATGATTTTGAGCCGTTTGTGTCCGATTGATACGCCGTCTTTGACGTGGAACCCTTCCTGCTCGGGGCCGCGATGGTTAAGCAGCTCAGCGAGCGTTCTGACCTTTTTTTCATCTTCCCAGTTAAAGCCGAGTATCCCGCACATCTACGTTATTCTTTCAAAAACAAACTCATTGCAGCCGGTGAAACCCTTTGTCTTTACCAGTTTCCTCAGTTTGAAGCCGCGTTGTTCGAAAAACTGTGTCACTTCCGCCGGCGAGGCGTATTCGTATGGGTAACCGCCGGTCCAGTCCACGATGTCGGTGTAGTAGCTCATTCCTCTTTCTTTATTGAAGGGATTTTGACGGGTTATTAACAAGACGGCCGGGAATTTAACCATCAGCACCAGCCACACGAGGATTTTTTTGACAATGCCGGGGCTTTTTACATATGTGAATTTTACCATTTTCCACAGGGGCGAAGTCCAGTGCTTGTTATAAATCGCTATTACCAATAATCCGCCTTTTGCAACCAGCCGGATAACGGCGTCAAACGCCTTATACATATCCCCCGTATGATGAAGGACTCCCCAGCTATAAACCACGTCAGCAGACACTGCGGGAAGGTTTTTATCGAGTATAGAGCTGACCGAGAACTCAATAGCGTCTTCTTTAATCTGCGGGTCCCACTGACGTATATGCCCGAGGAGATTTTTCGCCGTTTCAACGCATTGGGGATCAACATCAAAGCCGGTAACCTTTTTTGCTCCGAGGGCGTTTGCGGCGATTGAAAACAGGCCGCTGCCGCAGCCGATGTCAATGAATGTTTTACCGGAAAGGTCCCCGATGAGTTGCTGCAGCGAGCTTTTGGCGCTAAAATACGCCTCGGGAGCGAGCTTCTTTACAAAGCTTTGCCAGTTTTCACCGAACGCGAACTTATCCATTTTTTCTCCTACGGGCGTTGACAATTGTATTGCCGGATTTCCGCCGCTTACTTGTTTTTAACCAGCCCGGCAAAAATATGCTTATACTCTCCGGCGATTCTGGTTATGTCGTGATTTTGTTCGACGTATTTCCTCGCGTCTGAGCCAAACTTGACATAGCGATTGTTTTCCAGCATAAATCGGAGGTTATATGTTAGCCGGACGGCGTCGCCGTTACAACACAAACCGCAGTTACAGGTATCGAGAAAGCCGTCGGGATTCACGTTGAAAGACAGAATCGCGGCTCCTGCTTTGCAGGCCTGGATGAAAGTATTCGGGAAGCCCTCTGAATCGCTTGTATTGACGAGAACTTTGGCACGCTGGAAATAAACATCTATTTGATTAAACGGCACGTGCCTTATAAACTCCAAATTCGCAATTTTACCGGCCTGCTCGACAAGATTTTTATAATTAGTATCGTTATTCAGTGTCTGGCAAACCAATGTAAAACGCTCATTCGGGAACGCCCCGGCAAGGTCGAGAAAACGTTCCGGCTTTTTTACAGGGTCATCCCTGCCCACCCAGATAATCATATCTTTGGGCTGTTGCCGCAGCGGGGACAGTGGATGGCCGTTGGGTATCATACGAGAGGATAATGCCAGTGTTTTTGCGAGGTTTTCCTTGTCGGTTGAATTTTGTGCGAAAACCATTGCCGCGCGCCTCAGCGACGCGGCAAAAAGCCGTCCCAAAATGGGGTGCTGCTTGATGTAAGCTCCGTCGCTTTCGAGCACGCTTGCGAGCCGATACAGGAAAATCCTGCGATGTAATTTGCAGAACGCTGCCACCACCGGCACGCCCGGCGAGGCGCACTTGAGAAAATAAATATCCGCGTCGGCTTTTTTCAGCGCACTCCACGTTCGCAGCAAACCCGACAGCATATTCTTACTGAAATTCAGGGACTTAATTACCGTCACGTTCTCGATAACCTCAATATCTTTTTGGTCGTAGTCGGCGACGACGAAGCTGATTTCAAAATTATTGTCCCTGGCAAGTTCAGTGGCGAGATAATATAAATCAACTTCGGCCCCGCCGAAGTAATCGCCTATGGCCGGATTGAAAATTGGATAGGCCTTCGGTGCAACAAAACAAACTTTGATTTTTTTAACTGTTTCTGCGGTCATTGTCCCATTGGTCGTCAAAGACGCCTCGCTATAACGGTAATCGGATAATAAAGATTGGCACGGGTCACAAGATATAGCACAATTTTTTTAAGCACAGGCACACTGAGAATTATTTTCAGAATGGCTCTAAGGAATTTCTGGTTTACTTTATCAATCTGATGG